>PPCM01000177.1_pt1 | contig 88727 bp, 80 predicted proteins | sample 1555541 | NCBI WGS metagenome assembly PPCM01 (sample SAMN05284479, study PRJNA326546) | Marine sediment metagenome, whole genome shotgun sequencing project. | isolation source: marine sediment | place: Germany: Wadden Sea | collected 2012-09-05 | reverse complement strand
GATAATCAGTTCGTTTTCTCTCTGCTTAAAAATATTTAGATGCGTTTGCCCTGCATCATTAAAAGATTTATATCTTGCACTTCTTTCTTTTTGAGAATATTCCGCATCATTGTTATAAGAAGGAGTTTTCCAGCTAATTTCTGCTCCCCAGATTAAACCATGCCAATTGTTGTTAAAAAAGTTTAACCCGTCATCGTCCCAACTAGTATTAAGCACTCCAGAGGCATTGAGTTTGTAACCATCACGAATAAAATTATAGACATTAATTTCTGTTTCATGAAAATTGGGGAATATATTTGACCAGCAGTTAATGCCCGGAGCAACCCAAAAATTGAAACCTGAAGCAGATATGGGAGTTATTGCATAATCAAAACTGTCAGCAGCATGATATCCCCATGCCAGCACAGTAATATCTTCAGGTAATTGTTTAACTGTATTTGGATAACCACTTATTATGTCTCCCCACATCAGTATTTTCTTGTCATACTTCTCCAAAATGTTATTAAGCTTGGTAATATGGTAGATATACACACCGTCAATGCCCATGCTATCAACCATTTCTTTTGATTTCCCCTCTCCTAACCCAAAGGTTTCGTCACAATTTATGTTGAAATATTCACTATTAAACACTGGGACAATTTCGTCATAAACATCCTCAAGAAATTCATACGATTCATCTAATGCAGGCGAAATAATATGTTCGTTTTCTGCTAAATGCTGATAGTCAGGATGAGACAATGTTTTAGCCATATGACCAAAAGACTGGTAACCTCCAATTAGTTGTACATGGTATTGTTTTGCATATTGACTCAACTCAATTATCTGAGCTTTAGAAATGCCATCATCCGGAGCAATACCAGGGTGTTTTTCCAGTTTGAAAACATGTTCTATGTATAAATAAAAATAATTTAACTTATATGAAGCCATTTTTTGAATCTGTTCTTTTAATAGTTCCATAGTCGGAATTGGACCTCTGCTAATATCATCTTGCCATGCACGTACAGGAATATTCGGATAGTCATATATAGTCAGACAAGGAATGTTATCCCCAATTTGATTAGCTGCTATTATTTGTTTCAAAGTTTGAATTCCATAGAAAATTCCAGCATCAGTTTGAGCAATAATGCTTATTGTTTTTGGAGAAATATCTAAAACATATCCTTCTGTACCTGTGTGGAAAGTTGTATCTAAATTGTTTATGGTCAAAATATTTTTTAATTCTTCTTTCTTACTTGTTTTCAAAAGTTCTATGGAACTTCCATTTGACTTTTGAACAAGTTTTAGCTGAAAATCCAGTTCCTGTTGAATATAATTCAATAGTTCATTTCCATAAAATGGATCAAGATTGTTAATTACAATCTCTGTTGTTTGTTCTAACTTAAAATCTGAGCTTTTAATATCAATTCTTTGCGGTGTTGGAATTAGTTTTATTTGTGCATTTAAGCCTGTACCCAAAGTAATAATGATAATAATTAATAAAATTCCTTTTTTCATTTATCTATTTTATAATAAGAACCTACATTAGATGTATGACCCATCATACATTATTGCTCAAATATAAAACAATTGTCATAAGCTTAAAAGAATATTTATAGATGTTTCGGGTTTGATTAAACAAAATCGATTTTGAAACAACAATCAGTTGCAAATAGTGCTTATTTTACACGAGACGAGAAATGTTAAACAGAGTTTTTTTGTTTAGTGTAATTGTCTTATATATATATTGTATTTTTAAAATGCGGATTGTGATTCTGATTTCTTAGTACTGTGTGAGTAACTGGATTTTGACAGTATTAGGTATTTCTTAATATTTTACCTTCGAATATTCTTTAATTATTTCAAGTAGTGTTTCTTTTCTAATTGGTTTTGAAATAAAATCGTCACAGCCATGTTGCAATGCGATTTCTTTTTCAGAAATAGTTGAGTATGCTGTTTGTGCTATGATTGGCAATTTGTTTTTTTTAGATTTTATTTCTTTTGTAGCCAAAAGTCCATTTAATATTGGCATTTTAATATCCATTAATACAAGGTCAAAAGTGTTGTCTTTTAAACAAGCATCAACAGCATCTCTCCCATTTGTGACATGGGTAACTTTTATGTTATATGCATGAATTGTTTCTATAACAGCCTCAATATATAGGTAGTTTGATTCTTCATCTTCTGCAACTAGAATATTAAAGGTGTCCTCACTTTTTAAATTATTTATATGTTTATTGGTTTGCTTTGTTCTGTCATTCGTTTTATACGGAACTTCAACATAAAATGTAGAGCCAATATTTCGTTCAGACTGTATGGTTAATCTACCACCTAGTAATTCGGTATTTTCTTTTGCAATTGAAAGTCCTAGTCCTAGTCCACCAAACCTTTGAGCTGTTTGCGAACTCTCTTGCGAGAAACGTTCAAAGACTTTATTTTGTTTATCTCTGGAAATACCTATTCCTGTATCTTTTACATAAAATACGATGTTTTCATTTTTAATTTCATAACCAAATTCTATTTTCCCAAATGTTGTAAATTTAAATGCGTTATCTAAAAGATTGCTAAGAATTTTAGAAATTTTAGTCTTATCTGAAATAATTAAGCTATTGTCATTTTTTAATCCTTTTTTTAAATATAGAGGGATTTTTCGTTCTTTTGATTTCATTTCGTAAATTGAATACAGTTCTAATATGAACTGATTTATATCAAATTCACTTTCATTAACTTCAATTTGTTTTGTTTCTAGGGTTGAAATTTCGAGAATATCATTAATTATGTTAAGTAATTGCGTACTGCTGTTATTTATTATTGAGGTGTAATTCTTTTGTATATCAGTACAGTCTTCTAGCTCGCACAAAAGGTTTGAGAATCCCATTATACCATTCATGGGAGTGCGTATTTCGTGACTCATATTGTGTAAAAATTCAGTTTTTAAAGCGTTTGATTCTTCCGCTTTTTCTTTTGCTAATTGCAAATCATAAAGTGTTTTTTTTAATTCAGTTATATCTTCTTTTATTGCAATAAATTGTGAAATTTTTCCATTGCTATCAAAGATTGGTGAGATAACTGCATTTTCCCAAAATAATTCACCGTTTTTACGCTTATTGTAGAATTGTCCTTTCCAGCTTTCACCACTGATAATCGTATTCCACATATCTTTATAGAACTCATCTGTCTGCTTTCCTGACTTTAGGATTCTGGGATTTTTACCAATAACATCAGTTTTTTTGTAGCCGGTCATTTTTGTAAAGAAAGGATTTACATACTCAATTTTTCCATTTGGAGTGGTGATAATAACGCTAACAGGACTAGATTCAATTGCTTTGTATAACATTCTGTTACGGCTTTCTAGAGCTTTTCTTGCACTAATATCTTCGACGAAAGCCATGCTAAACATTTGTTTGTTTTGCTTATTTAAAATCATCTTTGTATGTACTCTGACATCGACTAAATTTCCATCTTTTTTTATGTATTTTTTCTCATAATTATATCCTGATTTACCATTTTTTGACATATTTTTGAATAATTTCTTGTTTTGAAGAAGATAGTCTTGGTGAGTTATGTCAAAAAGTGTTTGTTGCCTTAATTCTTCTTCAGAATAACCAACAATATCTTTATATGCTGCATTTGTTGAAATAAATTTTCCTTTCATGTCAATAATGCATATGCCAAGTGGTGATTTGTCGATAGCTAATCTAAGCATTTCCTCACTCTCTCTTATTTTTCGTTCAAGTTTTATCTTTTCGGTAATATCTGTATGTATACCAACTACACGATAGGCTTTTCCTCCCTCATTAAAAAACACATTGGCACGGGAGTTTATTTCAATCCACTGTCCATTTTTGTGTTTCATTTTTATGATGATATCATAATTATCTCTTTTCCCTGAAATCAAATCATTTACCATATCCCATGACCTATTCACATCCTTTTTTAAAGTTAGATTTTCCCATATTGAAAAATCATTTGGGAGTTCTTTATCATCGTATCCTAGCATTTTTTTCCATGATGATGAAAAATAAATTTCATTTGTTAATAGATTCCAATCCCATAAACCATCTGAAGTTGCTTCCATTGCAAGGTTAAATCTCTCATTAATAGCTTCTTCACGAAGAATTGTTGTATGTAGGTCTTTGTTCGCTTTTAGAAGTTTTTGTTCAGCATCTTGTTCTGCTGTAATATCTTTAAATGTACAATAAGTTTGTTTGAATTCACCATCTTGAGTGTATCCAATGCACCCTTCTAATGAAACATAGATGTATTTGCCATTTTTTTGTCTCATCCGAAATTGGACATCATTAATCTGACCTTGTGATTTAAATTGAGAAAAATTTACTATAAAGCGCTCAACATAGTCATGATGAAGAAATTCTCCAAACCATTTACCAATAACATCATCTTTGTTATATTTTAAGATTTTTAACCACTGTGGGTTTACGTCCAGAATTCTACCTTCAATATCTAAAGATTGGAAAGCCAAAGGGGCGTTAATGTACATAGCTTTATATTTCTCTTCGCTTTCTTTTAATGCAAGATGAAGTTTTTTTTGATTGGTAATATTGTTAGTTGAAGAAATTAATGCTATAACTTCTTCGTCTTTATTTCTAATACAATTTATTCTTGATTCTAACCAAATAACATCTCTATTTTTATGGTAAATTCTATATTTTATATTTTGAAAATTTTCTCCTTTAGAAAACGAATCGATAGTTTTGTTTAATAAGTTATGATCCTCAGAAACAACATTTTCTAAAGGACTAAAGCGAGAATATTCTTCGGCAGTATATCCAGTTAGTTCATAAATATTTGGCGAAATATAATTAAACTCTCCTTCTGAGGATTGGTAGCGAATTACATCTGAAGTGTATTCTGTTAAAAAGCGATATATTTCTTCATTTTTATCTAAAAACTCTGTTTCTTGATTTTTGTTTAACTTTGTTAGTGTGATTTTGCGATTAATACCTAAAATCCTGATTATATTTTGTTGTTTATCTCTAACGGGTATGCAACAAAGGTCTCCAAGAGCTTTGTTTCCATTTTTTTGAGTGTAATGAATCTTTTGCTTTATTGGTGTATTTGGATTTGATGTATTATTTTCTATTTTGTTTTTTATCTTTTGAAGTTCTTTTAAATCAATTATACTTTGCCATGTGTTTAATTTATTTGATATTTCATCAATACTGTAATTTAAACGATTTAAAAATCCTTGACCTACCCACAAATTGTTTTGTTTTTCTGTATCCCAAAACCAGATGCCGTCAATAGAGCTTTTATGAAGAAAATCAAAAATGCTTTCATTTTGTTTGATAAGCTCGAAAAGTTCTTTTTTTAAGTATTTAGTCATAACAATTATGTTTAAATAATAGTAAAAATAAGAATGAAGCAGTAGTAGGTTCTTAAACCATTTTAGTTCACAAAAAACTTTTATAATAACTTAATGTGACTGATTTAAACTAGAAAACTAATCTCAAACCTCAATAAGATAATAAATGTCTTAAAGTGCATAAAGTATCTTGTATGGTGTAAAATATGCAATATAATCATTTATACATAGAAAAGCAAATATTATTTTATGTGATATAATGGCGTATAAAACTATTCCAAAATGTTTTATGTCTACTAAAATAGTAATTAGCTTGTGTTGCGTTAATTTTGTAAAGCATTTGATAATGCAAATCATATTGTGTGAAATTTGTAATACTTTATTACAATGGTTCTGCAACGAACGGCTTTAGTTCTTACAAGTAAAGACAGTAACAAAGAAATCTAGAAGAATCTATCGTTATTTGCTTTGCTTACAGATACTCAGTAATTCATTAAATTTATTTTCGTTAAATGGCTCGATATTAAAGCTTGGATTTAAAACAATATCAGAATTAAAATTTTGTATCTGATAATTTTTGGGGAACTGTTTTTTTAGATTATTAATATCTGTTTGATTATGTAATCCCTTTGCTACAGTTGTTCTGAAGATAAAATTTATTTTTGATTCTTTTATTAGATTTATTGAATTCTGTATTTTCAAAAACATATCTTCGTTTATGCAATTACCAACAGTTTTATTGTAAAGATAAAAGTCTAATTGGTGTTTAATATCCATAGCAATACAATCGATCATATTATTGTCAATTAGTTGTTTAAGCATGTCTGGATTTGTACCATTGCTATCCAGCTTTACTTTTAATCCAATATTTTTTATTTTTTTTATTAGTTGGGGTAAATCTTTATGAATAGTTGGTTCTCCCCCACTTATGCAGACAGCATCTAAGAGTTTTGAATGTTTGTAAATATAATTAATGATTTCATTTTCATTATATGTACCAGTAAACTGTTCGGGTATTACTAAATCGGGATTATGACAAAAACCACATCGGAAATTACAGCCCTGTGTAAAAATTACAGAGCTGATATTTCCAGGATAATCTATTAGACTTTGTTTTTTGAAACCAGCAATTTTCATAATGCTTAAACCAATTCAAGTACTTGTTTCTTTGGTTTTTCTATATCACAAATCTTTTTATCAAATAGCTTGCGGTCAGCATATTCGGCTTGTTTTCCATTATTCCATTGGTCAACAGGACGTAAATAACCTACAATTCTTGAATAAACTTCACACTTATTTATATTGCCTTTGGTTTCGCATTTCGGACAGGTTTTGTGTTCACCATAAATATATCCATGCTCGGGACAAATACTAAATGTTGGAGATAATGAAAAGTATGGGAGTTTAAAGTTGTTGCAAATCATTTTTGCTAACTGTTTAACAGATTCTGAAGGCAACTGTTTCTCTCCTACAAAAGTGTGAAAAACTGTTCCTCCGGTATATTTTGTTTGCAAATTATCTTGTAATTCAAGGGCTTCAAATATATCGTCGGTATGACCAACTGGTAATTGACTGGAATTTGTGTAATATGGAGCTGATCCGTTTTCTTTAACTTGCTTTTCGTTGGCTGTAATGATATCCGGATATTCTTGTTTATCTAATTGTGCCAATCGGTAAGTTGTTCCTTCGGCAGGAGTTGCCTCTAAATTATAAATATGGCCTGTTTGGTTCTGAAATTCCTGAAGTTTATTACGCATAAAAATCATAATGTTTTCAGCACTTTTATTTCCTTCAACAGTAGTAATATCATATCCATAAAAGTTTAATAACAATTCGTTCATACCCACTAAACCAATTGTAGAGAAATGGTTATCCCAATATGCGCCGTTTTTTTCTCTGATATTTCTCAAATAAAATTTCGAATATGGATAAAGGCCGTCTTCTGTTAATTTTTCGATTACTTTTCGTTTTATCTCAAGGCTATCTTTTGCTAATATCATTAACTTTTCGATTCTTTGAAATAATTCAGTTTCGGATTTAGCTTCGTAGCCTATTCGAGGCATATTTAACGTTACAACACCAACAGAGCCAGTCAATGGGTTTGCTCCAAATAATCCACCACCACGAGATTTTAATTCACTTGTGTCAATGCGTAATCGACAACACATAGAGCGTACATCATCTGGGGACATATCCGAATTAACAAAGTTTGAGAAGTATGGGATGCCATATTTTGCTGTCATTTCCCAGATTGGCTGTCTGTATTCATTATCCCAGTCGAAATCTTTTGTTATGTTGTAAGTCGGTATTGGAAATGAGAAAATTCTTCCTTTTCCATCGCCATCGGTCATAACTTCGGCAAAAGCTTTGTTAAAAATATTCATTTCATGCTGAAAATCTCCATAAGTTTCAGCCTGCATTTTACCACCAATAACGACAGCATTATCTTTCATATTGCTTGGAACAACCAAATCTAGAGTGATATTTGTAAAAGGTGTTTGAAAGCCAACTCTGGTAGGAATATTCATGTTGAACATAAATTCCTGAAGAGCTTGTTTTACTTCATTATATGATAGGTTGTCTTTACGAATGAATGGTGCTAAATAAGTGTCGAAATTTGAAAAAGCCTGCGCTCCTGCTGCTTCACCCTGCATGGTATAAAAGAAATTTACTATCTGTCCTAATAAAGTTCTGAAATGATTAGCTGGTTTGCTTTCAATCTTTCCCGGAACACCTTTAAAACCGGTCATTATTAGTTCTTGCAAGTCCCAACCTACACAATATACACTTATAAATCCCAGATCGTGAATGTGTAACTTACCTTGTTTGTGTGCATTTCCAATTTCTGTTGGATAAATTTTGTTTAACCAATATTGAGCGCTAATTAAAGTCGAAATATGTTGGTTCATTCCTTGTAAAGAATAACTAGAGTTAGCACTTTCTTTTATCCGCCAATCGTCATTATTAATGTAATCGTCAACAATGTCGATATTAGAAAATAATTCTTTTACATTTCTAATTCCATCGTGTTGCTTACGATAAATAATATAGGCTTTAGCTACTTTGAAAAGTTTTTGATTAAACAATTCAAATTCTACCAAATCCTGAATTTCTTCAACCGAAGGAGATTCCTTTTGGATCTTTTCAAACACATTTTCGGCAATATTTTGAGCGGTTTCTCTGTTTGGCTCACCAACTGCTCTCATTGCTTTAAATACTGCAAATGTGATTTTTTCTTTTTCGAACGATACTATGCGTCCGTCACGTTTTTGTACTGTTTTAATAGCACCATCAATTTTCATAGTTAATAATTTAAAAAATTAAACAATCAATGGTAGCTGTGGAATTTAATATTAGAAACAATATTCTATTATGAAAAGAATACCATATTTCTAAGCCTTACCTCCCGAAAGCTACGAAAAAAAATAAAAAAAATGACAGGTCTTCCGGCTTTCCCGATTTTCAATACCTTCCCATCTGCCGGTTGGCAAACAGTGGTTTGTAGTTTGAAAATACGAAACGACAAATTTATGTCGAATCGGGATTACGGCTGCGGGTACAGCTACTGATTTTAACAGTATTCCCTTAAACCATTTTTCACGATTCAAAATTATTTATAAAATTTCGTCATGTGTGATTTTAGTTTTTTAGTTATAAAGAAGATATTAACAGGCAGGATATTTTAAGAGTTTATTGCGTTAATTTTAAGTGAGTAGCTTGTGGGGATTGCAACAACATGTTTTATACTTATATGAAAATAAATAGTTAGTAATGGGTTTTATTATGCTTTTTAAGGCGTAAAATGCATATGAATGGCTACAAGAAGAAGATAATTGTCGAATAAAGGTAAAATAAAGTGAAACAATGTTTTATGTATCTTGTTTAATAGATATGTAAATTAAAAAAAATAATGTTATGAAAAATTTTATGAATGAATTGAAGAGCCTGAAAATGATTGGAAAATTTTTTATTTTGACAGCACTTGTGATTTTCGCAACTTCATGTGAAGAAGAATCAATTGTTGGGCCGGAAAAGAATGGAGATATTGAACTTAAAAAAGCTGCAATTGCTCCAGGAGATGAATCTATTGCTGAAATTGCAATTAATAATGATTTTAATGAACTGGTTGAGGCATTATCTTATGTGGATATGGAATTGGGTACTGGTTTAGTTGATATGTTTTTAAACGGTACAGATCAATATACTGTATTTGCACCAACCGATATGGCATTTGAAAATCTTTATGATGCTTTGGGTGTAGATGTAGATGATATTACAGATTTGCCTCCTGAATTAGTGCTGGATGTATTGTTGTATCATGTAACAGAAGGTAGAAGAGCTTCGAATAGTGTACTTCCAAAGAAACATCAACGCAAAATAGAAACGCTTCTTGGTGTTATGTTTTATGTAAATCCAGATGCTAGTATAGAAGCTATTGGAAATACCGCAAATATTATTGCTGCTGACATTTCTGCTTCAAATGGTATTGTACATGTTATTGATGCTGTTATTCTTCCAATAGAATAGTAATTAAACACTAAGTAAAAACTTTGAGGTAGTCAATTATTGCTACCTCTTTTTTTTACATAAATAACTGAATAGAAAGGTAAGTATATAGTCAATCCTCATTAAATTACTTTATCGCAGCAGGCAAAAGGTTTTTTCTTTTTAATAATCCATCTTTACTAGTAACATATAAGTAATAATCTGCTAATCCATAAGTGTTATTAATATCAACTTTAAGTTCAACAAATTCTAAATCATCTGCATCAGTTACTAATTTATAACGCATTGTCTTAATGATACCTTTATCAACAACTTCAAACAATTGATATTGGATTACATTACCAATTATCATTGTAGCAACTTGATATGTTTCATTATACATGTCGGAGTTTTTCATTATTCGGGCATGAACCATTGGAGTCATATAGTCTTTATGCAAAAGATACATTGCGCCATCTTCATGGTTAAGTGATGTGATAATGTCTTTTACGGCTAAACTGCCAGTTTTTTTCATCTTTGGATCAAGATCTTCGAGTGGAATTTTTTTGTATTCTCTGGGACCACAGGATGTAAATAAAATAAATCCTAATGCTAAAATTATAAAGTTATTTATTCTTAAGTTGTGGATTAATAGTTTCATAATTTACAGCTTTTATTGCTTAACTCTACAAATATACATATATTTCGTTGTAACCTATTTAATAATATAGTGTTTTTTTGATTTTTATATTTAAGGTTAAACGTGTAAAAAAATTGATAAGAAATAAAAATATGATGTATTTAAAACATTTAATAATAGCCGATAATACCACTATTGTCAATGTCTTTCAGGCATTACTTTTCAACACTTCCCCCCCTTTTTAGTATTGCTAATAATAAAGGCAATTAGTCCTATCATTGTTCCAATAATTGAAATTGCATATCCATCTTTATAATCAAAGAGTCTAAGGACAAGTCCTACAACAATTATTATTGTTGCAATGGCATATGTTACACGAATCCATTTTTTATTTGTTTTCATAAGTTGGGGATTTGATCTTTTAATATTTTAAAGGTTAATTACCTTATCTGCAATATTTTGTAGTTCAATAATATCCAACATAGTACCGGCAATGCCAACTTCATGCTCGTCAATTAAATTAAAATGATTTAAGCAGGTTTTACATGCAATTAGTTTTACGCCATTCAATTCAAGATTTTTAACGAATTCAATGATAGGAGAATCTTTACAAATAAGTTTTACTCCACTATTGTAGAATACTATAAAGCGTGGCAACTCTGTTTCTTCATTAATAAGTTTAAAATAGTTAGTAATTAGTTTAGTTCCTAAATCTTCGTCTCCTGTTCCCATGCAGTGATGAGATATTTGTAATAGAGTATTGTTAAGTTTTTTCATGCTGGCAAATGTAGTAAAAAATCTTAATGTTTACTTAGATTTAGCATTAGACTTATAAGAAAATACTAGATATTTGATTTGATATTTTGTGGTGGTTTTAGTTGTTTAATTCTCTGAATTGATAATTTCAATAGCTTTGTCTAAAACCTCGTCCTTGCCACTTTTGATCCCTTCAATTGTCGGTTTAACTACAATGTCAGGAATTACACCAATACGTTGGGTTTCGATGCCATTTGGGTAATATATTCCTATTCCTGAAAACATTGTCGAAATACCTCCAGGCAGGAATAGTGTAGAAATTTCACCATCTGCTCCGGTAGTTTTACTTCCAATTATTGTAGTGTTTTCTCCTGCCCTGATTGCCATTGCTGTAAATTCTGCACGACTTTGTGATTGTTCATTAACTAAAACAATTACTTTTCCATTGTATACTTGTTTACTTTTAGGAATATTTAAAGGATTTGTAAAAGTAAATTCGCCTGGATTATTTATGTTTCCTGTTAATGATTTTACAAATGGTGTTGACTTTTCGACGAAAAGTGTCCCTAATGTAAAAGGCACGTATGCCTCTGGATAATTTCTAATATCAATAATAATTCCTTTAGTATTCTTAAACTCATTTTGTATCAGCGAAATGTCAGTGTTTTTAATTGTTTCCAAATTAATGTATCCAATATTTTCATCTAAAAGTTTAAAACATTTGTCTTTGCTTTCTTTTGAATTCTTATTATCAATATTTAATAATTTGTAATCATATAAGTCTATTGTAGTTTCTTTATTTTGGTTATTAGATTTATATTTTATATCAATTTTTGATTTTGTTGACCTTAGGATATTATTTGAGATATCTCGCATAAGAGAACCTGTATTAGAAGCTGGATAAATAACTTTTAAGCTATCGATTAAATAATCTATACTATTACCTTCGATATGCGTGATAATGTCTCCTATCTTGATTTTTTTACTATCTATAAGTTCGGGATTATAATAATGAGTGAGCACTAATTGGTTTTCGATAAATTGCACCTGAAATGGAGCGTATTTATTCCCTTTGTTTTCAAAAACTTTATCGCCCCAAAAAGGAGCTGCATGACTATCGTTGATTTCGGTAATTAGTTGAAGTGCTGCAATTTCATATTCCAATTCATTTTGTGCAATTAATAAACTTTGGAATATACTCTTCAAGAACCACGTTCCAATCTTTATCTGTTAAATGTCTGTTTGGGTAATAGTATTGAATAATATTCCAATATCTGTATAAAGCTAGTAGTCTGAATCCTTGATCGGGATAAGGCATTGAAGTGTATGGATTTTCATTTACAAAAGTAGGATTACCAACAAATGGAACCATTCCAATGTAATAATGATTTCCTTGATGACGATTTTTGTATATTTCAGTTAACTTTTTTTGCAAGTCTTTATCTAAATCAGATTTTTTAATCCATTTTAAATCGGGTTTTAATACTGCTTTTCTTGAAGTTTTTTTACAAGACGAGCAAGTAGGAATTTCTCCAAATGTGTTTATCCACTCTAAGAGTAATTTGTCTCGTTGATTATTATCAGAAACTTGTAAGTAATTGGGTAATATTCGAAATAATTCATAATCCCAGTTATATTGCCCTTTTCCCAATTCTGGATGATGATATTTTAAAAAGCCCCATATTCTCCCTAATAATTCGAGATCCCCGATGGTTTGTTCGTTAAGTTTAGAGAAAACTATATTAGACCCTTGATTAAAACTTGTGTCTGTTTTTGCAGGAAAACTAGTGCTTGTTTGACAAAAGGTGTAAGCTACCGATAAAACGAAAATTGTGATAAATAATTCTATTCTCTTCATATTGATAAAAGCTGATAAAAAAAGCCTAATTATTCATATCGTATTTTTGAGATGAAATACACTTTTCGCTTACGTGCTACATCTTTATTCTCCTTATTCTTAATTTTTTGAGAACCATAAGCAATAAAATTACTACCATACCAGTAGTCTATATTTGAGTACGAGCCTTTTACTTTATCTCCTGAAAATGATGCTTCAATTGGTTCTGTCTTCATTTGATCAATAATATTTCCAGCATTATCTATTGATTGTGAGATTATTCTGTTGCGGCTAACAAAAATCATCTTAATACTTTTGTTATCTTGTTCGGCAATAGAAATAAATTTCTTTACTCGGTATGGTTTGTATGATGGCCATAATTCAAAAGTCTGATCCCATTTTAATTTTCCATCATGTCCGAATTTGGCGACAAAAGCATGTGTATATCTATATCCATCGAATACTTGTCTTGTATGTGTGGTAACTGTTGTTGCTCCATTTACGGTAGATGTCGTTGTGTATGTTTCTGTTCTGTATGTTGGATAATATGCCTCTCCAACTAAAATGTATCCTTCTTCTCTAAAAATAATTTCATGTGGTGCTATCCTATAACTTAGTTTTAGTTCCTTTCCTTTTGCTTCTTTTCTGCGTTTCTTTTTTTCAATTCTTTCTTGAGTCCTTTCTGGTAAATATGAAAGGAAATTTTCAAATTCAGAAAACTTATAGAAGTTGATGTATGAAATTTCATGCCCTTCTGTTTTACAAAGATAGATTCCTTGAGAAAAGCTTCTGGCTTTTGAAGAATATGTTCCTGTAAAAATATACTCATCTTGCCCAATATTAATGGCAGATACATTAATGATACTTTCATCTATGTCTTTTGTAAGATGATGATTGTCAATAACATCGCCTTGTGAGTCGAGTCTGATAATATATGTTTCACTATTGGATTTTTTTAATGTAACATTTACGTAAAGTATGATCTCATTTGTGTTCTCAAGAAGTTGAAAATCCTCAAGGCTAATATACTTAGATTTAGCGCCTTTTATTGAAACTGGTATTGGTTTGTGCTGTCCATTTTTCCAATTTATTGCAAAAAGATATGGTGAATTTTTAATGCTGGAAATAAAGAAAGCGTTGTCCCCTAATACAGACATATGTTTGATATAACATTTTTTAGGTAATTTTCCACTTACTTCAGATATTGTCATATCATTAACATTTAAAGTAAGTATTGTAAAATCACCCTTTCGGTTTTTAAAAAGAGTATAAATATTATTGTCGTCTTTGAATGTTTCATCCAGAGATAGCTTTTTGGAAATCTTTATTGACTCACTTATTTCTAATCTAAGATTGTTATCATATAATTTATAAACCCATTCTCGAAATTGTCCTTGGTTATGATCATTTGATGCCATTAGGACAATTCCTTTATCGCCAAATTCAAATATCTTTTCGTTGGAGAAACCGTCTTTAAGTTCGATTTCAATTCGTTCTTCGTAAGCTATTTGTGCACAGATAGAGATTGTAATAAATGTGATAATTGATAATAATATCCCTTTTTTCATATAATTTATCTTAAATTCTTTCAAATTTACATAAAATATTTTAAAAATACATAAGTATGTCTTTAAAGAAAATAACTTAAAAGTTGTAATTTTCAATCCATTGATTGCATGAAGCTGTTGCATGATTATTATCAGAAAGCATAAATAATCGATTAGTTTTAGATATTCTTTTATCTGCAATTTTTGATTTGTTTTGAATTCTAGTGTTATTTCTTTTTTCTTCTTTAAAAACATTTATTGCTTCTTCCAAACTAATATCTTTGGTTTTCATTATCTCAATAAGAAAATCGAGGTAATAAACATCTAAATAATATCGTATAATATCGGGGTATTTATCTAAAGACCCGAACACATCGTTAATTTCGAATAAAATGGAATTTATTTCCTTCAGACGTTTTTCAAATATTCTTTTTTTTCTATGTTTTAATATTAAGGTTATTGGAATATAAAGAACTCCAGTAATAATTAGGCTTGAAATTAAGGAGATTATAATACTTACAAATAATATACTCCCAATGTTATTTGATGTAAAATAATCAGAGCCCATATGTTTAAAAAGACTAAGAATAAAAACTAGAGAAATAATGATAAAGAAAGTAGTAATTGTTAATTTCTTTTTGTCTGGATTGTTAATTTCATTTGTAATTCTTTTCAAATGATTATTTAAGCTAGTTACCTTTTTTGTTTTATTTTTCAATTCTAATAGACGGTGAATCATAAAATTGGAATTTTAATAGTTTTATTTCTGAGACTCAAAATAAATTTTAAAATCTTTGTCTGCATTAAAAAAATATATTGCATAAGCATACGATAGTATTAAAGCCATAAATACAAGACTTACAATTGGATAGCTAAAACTAATTATTGCAATAAAACTAATTAATATTCCCAATGAAAATAAAATTGTTATAATTACTCTTGCCCATTTCTTACCTTTTAAAATTGCATAATAAATGCCTAATTCTAATGCAAATCTAATTAGTTCTTTTGAAATTTCTTTTGTAGTAAAATCTCTAAACGTAAGGTGAGCAAAAATCATAGAAGCTAATGATAAGCCAATTAAGATAAAAACTATAATTACAGCTTTTAGTTTTCCTTTGTTTGCAATTTGATTTTCAATGTCTCTTTCTTTTAGCTGCTTTTCAACTATTTCATCAATAGCAAAACTATTGCAACTTGCTTCAAAATCAGCTTTTCGGTTTGTTAATGAGCAAATCAAACCAAGCTTAATATCAAGTTTTCTATGAGTACACTTTTTGCAAAATTTAAGCTGTTCTTCTCTTGTCATATAACAATGCATTAAACTGAGGGCTAAGTTAAATTAAATAATTTAATTCAATGATAATTATTGATATAAACTTAATCGTAGATTCAAGTTCCAAATGCATTTTTTATGCAATCAATTCGTAAAAGACTTTCACAGGCATTTCAAAGTTTAAATTTTTTCTAGGTCTTCTGTTAATTTTATATTGTACAAATTTAATATAATCCGGTTCAAAATCATCAAAACAAGATTTTTTAGGTATATATTGTCTAATTATTTTATTTGAATATTCACTTAGTCCTCTTTCCCAGGAAGCATAGGGATGAGCGAAGTAAAATTTACAATCGAGTTTTTTTGCTATCAATTTATGCATTGCAAACTCACTACCATTATCACTGGTAATAGATAACACATTGGTTTTATATGGAAGTAACATATCAATAACAATTTTAGCCAGTTCGTATGCATTTTTACCAAAAGGGAGTTTTCTAATCATAATCATAGCAGTTTGTCTTTCAACAATTGTAACCATTGCTCCTTTGTTGTCTTTACCAACGATTAAATCTATTTCCCAATCACCAAAACGCATCTTATTATTTATTACATCTGGACGCTCATCAATTGAAACTTTGTCTTTTATATTTTGATGTTTACCACCTCCTACAGGTCGTTTTCTATGCTTCAGTTGATGTCTCAATTGTTTATAGAGAACTCCTCCATGAGCCTTGTCCTCTCTTATATACTGATAAATGCGTTCAACACTAACCATTTCGATATTGTTTTTATCGCAATATCCTTTTATTTGCTCTGGGGACCACTGTTCTTCAAGTAATTTTTCATCAATAAAACGTTTTATGTTGACATCAAATTTTCTATTGCTCACAAATCGATCTTTGCGTTCACATGCAAGTTCTTGTGCATAATCAGGATTGTATTTTCCTGTTTTTGTACTATTGCGCTTTAATTCTCTGCGAATAGTTGTTTCATGTACAGATAATTGTACTGCTATAAATTTTATTTTCTTCCCACTTTCTAAATAGGCTTTAATGGCGTACCTTTGTTCTAGTTTTAAATGCTTCATAAATTGCTTTTTAGTCGAAGACAAATATGAGTATTTAAACTTTAGAGAGGAAATTCTTTGTGAATTTTCTCTCTTCCCTTCATTTCGCTACGCTACATTTCGGGAAGAGAGAAAAAAAGTGCATTTACTAATTGAACTTAAGAATGCTTGTCTTTATACTATGTTGCGCATTTTTTTATCATACAAAAAAAAGATGATCAAAGCTAAGAAACCTAACTGTCTCAATGCATAAAACCAAATGTTAGCGATTATACTATAATCACCCTCTATACAATATTATATTTTAATAATAATTAGACAGGTGTGTTTTGGATCAGTTCATAATTCTTGTTGGGAAGTATTTTTAATGTATAAATATTAGCTACCCAATATAAGGAAAAAGTTAAATCACAGATACCTCTTAATGCTATGTTGGACTCCTATTGGAGTCCAAAGTTTGAAGCAATTTGTATTGCTGTAAATATTAGACTCCAGCTGGAGTCTAACACGATTTAATAATTATTATTTATAAAAACCTTTGAAAATAAGCCAGAAACCAAAAAACAATTCGACTATCGCTGTTGGAGCGTTTAAAAGTAGATATTCAATTGTAATGATATCCATTAGATTAAATAAGATTAAAATACTTGCAAATAAGGATAATACAGAACTTAATATCCCAGAAATTGAGAGCCAATTAGGAATTGCTTTTCCTTTCGATAGGATAAAATACAATAATATATTGCTTAAGCATAAACTTATTATCATAAATACATGATTAATATAATCCCTAATTATTTTTAGTAAATGACCTAAAGGTTCATGAAGAATAGAAAAAAAAGATTGATTTACTGTATAACTGTGACTTAAAGATAAAATTGACAACATTATCAAAGTAGATAAAATTATAAATGCTGTAGTAATTACTCTAAGACTAAGAAAGGTATTAGATAAGTTTTGATTCGTAATCTTTAGAGTTGGATATAATAAAACTCCGACTATCAAATAGATTAATGATAAAATAAATTGAAAAACAGCACCTCTAATCACTTGATTTGAATTTGCTGCAGCTTCGTACAAGTAATTATTAGAATCAATTGCTGGAGCAATAGTAAAAATGCCTATTATTATCCCTAAAATGAATAATACTCCTATGACTTTTGTTTTGCTTGGCTTAAAATCCATAGTTTATTTTTGGGATTATTAGATTTTGTAATTTTCGATTATCGGCAACACAACATTAAATTTGCTACCTTCTCCATATTCACTTTCTACCCAAATTGTACCACTGTGTTTATCTACAAATTCTTTACAAAGAATCAATCCTAAACCTGTGCCTATCTCATTTTCGGTTCCAGTGGTAGAAATGCTTTCTTCAATTTTAAATAATTTATTAATACTTTCTTTTTTTATTCCAACACCATTGTCAGAAACAGAAATTAGGCATTCAGAGGTATTGTTCTTAGCAGAAATAATTATTTTTCCACCAGAGTTTGTGAATTTTATGGCATTTGAAATCATATTTCGTATTATGGTTCCAACCATTGAATTATCTGCGTAAATTGAAATTTGCTTTGGAATAATAAGCGAAATATCAATTGATTTTTGCTCCGCAGAATATTTCATTAATTCCAATATTTCGTTTACTAATTTAGTTAAATCGATATATTCGGGTTTGTATTCAAGCATATTAGTTTGTGATTTTGACCATTCTACTAAGTTATGCAACAAGTCAATTGTTTTATTAGACACTTGTTGAATTATATTGACAAATTCATCAACCTTACTATAGTTTTTATTTTTAATATTAGTTTCAATTAGATTGCTAAATCCTAATATGCTATTAAAAGGTGATTTAAGATCATGTGCAATTATTGAAAAGAACTTATCCTTTGTTGCATTCAAATTTTTTAAGTGTTTTTCACTTTCGATCAATGCATTTTCCATTATTTTATGTTCTGTTATATCATAAAATAGAACAATTGCAGCGATAATGTTTTTTGAACTATCATAAATTGGCGTTGACCATGCAGCAGCCCATTTTTCTGTGCCATCTTCGAGCTGTACAATTAATTGTTCATTTTTTACAATTTCTCCGTTTAGTAAAGATCGGGCAAGTGGCATTTCTATACCAGTATATTGTCGTCCATCAGGATAAAATTCTTTCCATGTCATAATATATTCTTCAATGGTTATACCAGTCATTCTAGAATCTGTTTCACCTCTAAAATCCCAAACGGCATCGTTTATATAGGTGATTTTTCCATCAGGAGCCTCACAGATAATCATTGCTGTTGGAGAACTATTAAAAATTGATTTCAAAAACTGTTCAGATTTGTTTAATAATTTTGAGTTGTTAATTTCCTTTTCTGCATCTGAAAGACGCTTTTTTAGCATTGTGTTTTCAGCTAGCAGCTCATTATATGGAATTTTATCCTCTTTCATAATATTGGTCTTAACTTTCGTAATTGCTTCTATTGAACGAACTCTAAACCCGATGTCTATCGGTATATATGGGGTAGCATATAATACCCAAAGGTAATAAATTAATTGTTCGAATTTTACACATATAACATATGATTTGGTATTATTACTTGAAAAATATAGTAAGCGGAATAATTTGACTATTTACTGAGTTTCAGATAGTTGGATAGTATAAGGAAATGTTTTATTTTTAGTGTAAGAATAAAAAACTTGGGTTAAGTCTCATTGAATTATATGAATAATAATGCTTAATTATTAATATTCCCATCAATTCAAATAGTTTTTTTAACTAAAAATTCCATTAAATTAACATAGTTGATGGTTTTAGCATTTGTGGTAATCCATTTATTTTTATCTGGTGCTAAAAGAATACCATCGACCATCTAAATATTTCTTATATACTACTTTTCCATCAAAAAGACCTAATGGGAATTCGCCGTTTTTTAGATATAAGAATCCATCTGTATTATCGAGGAAGTTATTTACTGCAAAAGCAATATAATTTTCATCAGCCTCTATGTTGTCAATCTGTAGTTTATTTATTTTTTGTGTAATTGTTTTTGAATCACAATTTAATGGGTTATTATTTATTTCGTCAACAATTGCCTCCATCCTATTTTGTCTCATTTTAAAGAATATTTCTTCAGCATTTGATGCTAGTTGTTTGTGAAATGCCGGATAGATTAACATAGCTAATACAAGAATAAGGAAACCATTAAATCTTAATGGTTTTAGCTTTATTGAAATAGAAGAGGAAAGAATAATACATATACCTAGTAGCACAAATTGTATTGTATCAAAAAATACAGGATGGTGATAGGCAAAAAATAATGGTCTAATCCAGATAAATATGGATAATAAAACAATAAAAACTCGCCATAATATTTTAATTTTATTATCTGTCATAATATAGTATTGTCCTTGCTACGATTTTATTTGATTCTTCTGTATTCTAAACTCTTTTCTTCCCCATTTTGAATAATAATCATTCTATCTGATTCAAACTCTGTAATTAGCCATTTCCACTTAAAGTCTCTGCATTTATTAGGATTGTCGACAGTGTGTAAGCAGGATTTTAAAATTATCTTACTTTGGATTTTTTTCCATTTCCCAGTATTATTAGTATTTGCAACTATTGTAGTATTAAAAAAACGATCGATATCAAATTCAATAGTATCATGTAAAATAAACGATTCTTGCTTATGATTTGTTATCACCCACTTACCAACTAATTCATCGTTTGTAGGTTGAATAGATTTGCAAGAATAACTTAGAAGACTGATAATGAGCAGTCCCACAATTACAGATCCTACTTTTTTATTTTTGGTATTCATTGATGATTAATTTTAATTCTATATTTTTTTTATCTAAAATTTCCATTAGTCTATAATTCTCAATGGCTGTTCTTATTCGTCCATTTCCACTTAAGACTCCGGTTAATGTTTTTTCTAAGTATGCATATTCAATATATTTATTAACCGATTCAATATGTAGTTTTTTTATTGTTTGATAATCAGTAATATATTTAATCATCTCAGTGTCACCTTTTTCATTCCAATAATCAATTTCTTTATTTTGTTCTATAATTAAAGAGTCATAAATATGAATTAGTACATTGTTTAAAGAATCGAGTTCTCTTTTAATCAGACAGGCTTTTACTCCTGAGCAATAATTATATTCAGAATTTGTAAAAGATGAATCACAATTAATAATATCATCGTTCTCAGAGTATTTTACTCTTAGTGGATTTAATGTGACAATATCATCACAATAATCATGTATTGTATTGTTGTTTATTATACCAGATTGGCTACTATTTGAGTCGTTTTCGCTGGATTCTAGAATATTCTGCTGGTTATTACTATTTTTTGTTTGCACTTGATTGAGAAACCAACCAATTGTAAATGCAAGTACAATAGAGACAATAATTATTATAATATTCTTTTTCACAGTTTTATTTACAGTCAAATTCCTATTATTAAACTTTGGAATTATCAATACATTTTTAAAGTGTTATTTATAAATGAATGGTATTGACATTCTATATTTTTTCTCTAAAATTTCACACCAACAAATATCATATTTATTCGGCATCTCCATGAAATTATAACTTACAAAAAGTGTTTTTATTTTTTCAGAAGGTAAATATAATAGTACTCCATTTGTTTTAATGTCTGAGTAATCGTATACTTTAATTAAACTATCATTGTTATAAAAGGAAATTTCAACTTTTATGTGCGCAATGTCAGACTTAAATATCTGTTCGAGAGTGTCTGAAGAAAAGTAAAATCTTACAAGAGTGTCATTAAGTTTTTCAACACTATACTGATTTTCAAGAGTTAAAATGGAAGAGAAAATATAATTTGAAGAATAATCAAACTCATCGATTCTTTTAGCTTGCTCAAGAGATAATAAGTTTTTCATTACTTCGTTATATGCACCTACAAATGCATCCACATTTTCATTAATTATATCGTCTGGAGCAAAGTCATACGTTTCATATCCAATTTCATAATATAAGCACTTCTTGCATCCTGTTGTAAATGGTCCGTGATAAGTCAAAATTCGTTTAATGCTCAATGAGAAATCATTTTTAGCCAGACTAGTTCCTAATTGGCTTGATTCATCAATGCTGTATTTATTGTCAATCATTAATTCTTCATGAATTTCTGAGAGCGTATACATACTAATACTATCATTGCTAATTCGTTGAGAATATAGATTAATGAGAATTAATCCGAATATAATACTTAGTAGTATTTTGTTATTGTTTATACACATTTTAGTAATTCTATATCTGCTTCCCAAATATAGAAATAATTATTTCGAATCTTTGTTTTCAACTATAAATATTTTGTTTTCAGCACCTACCCCTGTTATTGTTAGAGATTTCCATTGTTTAGGAAGAATCGGATTTTTTTGAACAATCCCGTCATCAGTGAAATGTAAACCAGCAAAACCAAATAATACAGTTTGTAGCATTCCTCCTGCTCCTGTTGCAAAATAAGAGTTGTTATGTACTGCAGTTTCTGATAATGCTCCAAATGGAGGTCTTGAATTTGGTAAATAGCTCTCCTTAAAAAGACGAAAAGCATTGTCGGCATCACCTAAACGTGCATAAATAACTGCAAATATCGATTTACCCATAGCCGGACCTTCAACAGCTAACTTCGATTCGTAATATTTAAGGTCTTTTAATATTGTTTCTTTATTATCGATAATATTAAGAGGGTAAGCTAATAAATTTACATCTGCTTGTTTAATTATTTCTCCATCATATTTGCTGTGTTCCATTGTTGTGCCATCACTAAATTTATGAATTTTGAGATTATTTGCCACAATCTTCCAATTAGGATTAGGCTGAATATTAAGTTCTTCGGCTGCAAGTGTCGCATAATTTAATACAGTAATAGCGACTCCGTTTGTAAAGGCATTATCATCAATATTATGGGCAAACTCATTTGCTCCTACTACATTTTTAATCGAGAAGCTACCATCTTCATTTTTTTCGGCACGACTAATCCAAAACTTGGCAATTTCTTTAAGGACTGGGTATCCTTTTTCTTTTAACCAACTAATATCTTTTGTAATTCTGTAATAGTTCCAAAATGCAATACCTATGTCAGCAGTAATGTGATGTTCAAAAGTTCCTGTTAAAGCAAAAGGTGGTGTTGCTTCTTCGCCAGTATCATCGCTTTCCCAGGGAAACATTGCTCCTTTATATCCGTAGTTTTTTGCTTTTTGTTTAGCTGGAACTAGCCTGTCAAATCTATAATTAACAAGAGACTTTGCAATATCTTGATTAAATACTAATAAAGGTGGAAACATCCATAATTCAGTATCCCAAAATATATGTCCATTATAAGGAGATTGTAAAGATAGTCCCATTGGTGCAATACTTAAATCTGAATCACCTCTGCCAAAAGAATATAAATGATATAATGCTAATCGAACGTCTTGTTGAGATTTAAGATCACCTTCAATAATGATATCACCTTGCCATAGATTACTCCAAAGATCTTTATGACCTTGCAAAAGTCTTCCTTTTGGTGTAAGGAGATTGAAAATTACCATTCGTTCCGATTCTGAGCTTGGATCAGAAAAGTCTTTGCTTGTACATTGTGCGCCAGTCCATGAGAAGCTTAATGTTTCGCCTTTTTTAACTCTTTTATTAAAAGAGAGTGTATTTTCTTTCTCGTTTACAATATTGTGATGTAATTCAGGACGTTCTTGTTCTATTGTAGAGTTAATTTCGTCCCAAATGAAAGTCGCAGAAGTACTTATTGTATGTACTCCAAACTGACTCTTTGCGACTGATTGTAATATTGGCATTGAGGTTTCAATATCTCTTAAAACTTTAAAAGATTGTTCAGGTATCTGGTAATCCCAAGGAGTGATAATTTTGCCAATTATTTTTGTTTTAATATCTTCTTTAGCATCCACATTTACATTAATATACCCTGTATACTGAACATTACGAAGGGCATAAATTGTATATGAAATTTCGGCTTTTTCTTTAAATGTGAAAGTAGTAGTAAATGAAGCTTCTTTTAAGTTTAGCGTTTGAGTCCAATTACTGATATTGTTTTCAGTTATTTTTTCATCATCTACATAAATTTCGAGATTACAGAAGTTCATACCATGCAATACCCGACTAACTTTAGCTACAGGATCCATATTATAAACATTATTAAGAACAACATGTTGAACTTCCAAAGGCTTATCCGATGTTAAAATCCCAATTCTACCGTTTGAAACAGCAATTCCTGTATAATCCGACTTATTTACTGTCGAAATATTCCATTCATCTCCTTGTCCATAAAATGTAATTGAAAAAAGTAAAGAAATTAAAAGTAGATTCTTCTTCATTTTGATTTTTCTTTTAGTTAAAAAATTAACGTAATGATTAAATCACATACAAATACTTTAATTGTTATAGTATTTTAAAATAATACTATTGAAGCTCAAATATAAACAATCGTTTTAATCTCTAGTAAAGTTAATTCAGATTTATTACTCAATAATTGTGTAATTAGAAATGTAAATATGTGGTATAGAGCTATTTATTAGTATTATGGTGTCATCTCACTTTTTTTATATCTCTCTAACGATTCCTTAGATGTGTCAAATAGTTTTGTTTCATCAATTGTAAGGTTGAACTCAATATCATAATATCTTTGGTCAATAAAACTCTTTATCTTTGGATTATCACTTGTGTAACTTTCTCCTATTAATCTAATAGGATAGTTTGTCTTTTTATCAATGAAATATGAAGTTTGTGAAACACTACCATTGCTATCCTCAAGTTTTGTTGCGAATCCAGGCATAGTTGTTTTATTCTTTAAGCCAATTATTACTTGATAACAATCCTTGTCGTCTATAATTGTGTCATTCAATCTATCTAGAGTATACAAATCTGAGTTCATTAAAACATATTTAAATTCGTATTGCATTCCAAATAGTGTATTATGACTCCAAAAATGAGTTTGTCGAAATTCTGGAAATTTCTCTAAATCATATATTCTAGCTATACTGTCTGTATTGTTTTTTCTTATTAGTCTATTACCATCGTATATGTCCTCGTAAACAATGGTTTCCTTGTTTTTTAAGTACATATACCAGTGCCCTTTTACACCAACTATTGAATCAGATATAAGTCTTTTAAAATATATTTCGCGATATCTAAAGATTGTATCCTCAATATTTCTGGGATTAGTTCTGGACATATCTTGCTTATAATAGATAGATTCAATAGTGTCGATTCTATCAATTGTGTTTTGCAAAATTTTCGAAGCTGATTTTTGTGAATTACAAGAATTAAATGCAATTACAAATAATATCAAGAATGCTAGTCGTATTTTTTTCATGTGCAATATTACTACTTTTATTGATGTCAAATATCAGTAAAATTATCAAGTTTTAATCATCTTTTAAGTTAATTAACAATATTAGGCTAAGAGTTGTAAATAAGAATAGAATAATAAACATAACCATCATCGAATAGTCCTTATTTTGTCCATAATAACCTGCTGCGTTCAAAACAGAGTAAGATATTAAACCAAGTCCAATAAGATTAATTTGTTTTCCTATTGGTTTTCTAGCTAGTAAATAATACCCCCCTGTTATACAAAGTACAGCCATCAAAAACTCTGAGAAAAGATGGAAGGATAATTCTATAATACCCTCAGGCTGGTCTTGAGTAATTAAGAGCATACTCCACATGAATATTACTGAAAGTCCAATAAAAATCGAATAATAAGCTATAATTTTCCTTTTCATAATACTTCTTTCATTTAAAATAATATATGTTTCATTCTCATGATTGATTATAAATTTATAAACCAATTTAATTCAAAGATACGAAGAAAATGCTTACAAAATCTAATGGATAACAATAATAGTCAGTGAGTTATGGTATGTGTTCTTTTGTAGAATGCTAGAAAATTAAGGTTTTAATTATTTCAACAAAAGCTATTTAAGTATTTTTCTCTTTATCAAAACACATTTAAGTAAAGCAATGATTACCAGTGCTTTTGTTTAGATTTTTTTCGAAAGAATATTTGAAACAATATAATTATGATTTTGTTTATTAGTTATGACCATTTAAATACCTATGATATGAAAAATTTACTTAATGAATTGAAGAGTCTGCGAATGATTGGGCACATATTTATTTTAACAGCTTTTGTGTTTTTTGCAGCATCGTGTGAAGAAGAATCAGCAATTATTTCTGATAAATCAGCAGATATTTTTCTGGATGGATCGCCTGCACCTAGCGATGAAACCATTCTTGATATAACAGAGAATAGTGAATATTACGAGTTTATGACAGCTTTGGATTATGTCGATACAGAGCTTGACGCAGGTTTAACCGACAGATTTTCAGTAGATACTTGTCAACTAACACTATTTATTCCTACAGACACTGCTTTTTTTAACCTGTATGAGTTTTTTGGTAATGATGTAGAAGGTATTACTGATATTGATCCTGAATTAGTTTTAGATGTCCTGTTGTATCACATTACACATGGTAGACGAGCGTCAAACAGTATTATCCCAAAGAAAAATCATCGTAACATTCAAACTCTTTTGGGGGTAAAATTTTACATTAATCCTGATCATAGTATTGATGCGTATGGCAATACAGCAAATATTATTATTCTTGATATTTCAGCATCAAATGGGATTATTCATGTTATTGATGAAGTAATGTTGCCAATGGATTAAATGAAGCGATTATTTATTCAAATTTACAAATAGCTATTGTGCTAAGTAGCTGTAAATAAATAACATTTTTGAAAAACAAAATACCACGCTTTAAGTAAAGGTATGCTATATAACGTGGTATTAAGTTTTATTATTTAGCAACATCCACAGCCAGAACTTTTTGAAGATTCAGATAGGATATCTGAATGATTTACATTTGTTCTTGATTGTTTTGTGCCTTCTTTTTCAGCATATACTGTAATGCTAAAAATTCCTGTCCCCCCCTTGTTAAAATCTTTCATTTCATTTTGTGATAGATATTTTCCTAAAACGTCATCAGGAATAACAATAGGTTTTTCTTTTTGAACTTTAATATTTACAAAACCTTGATTTTCGATAAGTTTAAGGTATTCTGATTTTTGAATTGCTCCAGCAACACATCCTGCATACATTTCAGCATCTTGCCTTAAAGCATCTGGAAGACTTCCTACTAATACAATATCCGAAATACTAAAGTGACCACCTGGTTTTAAAACTCTGTGAATTTCAGAAATAACTTTTTTCTTTTCTGGCACAAGATTCAAAACACAGTTGCTAACAATTACATCAGCGAGATTGTCACTTGCTGGCATATTATCAATATCACCTTCTCTGAATTCAACATTATTGTATGCTAACTTTTCGGCATTTATTCTAGCCTTTTCAATCATTATTGGCGTAAAGTCAATACCAATAACTTTGCCTTCGCTACCAGTTTCGTGTCTTGCTACAAAACAATCATTTCCAGCACCTGAACCTAAGTCAATTACGGTATCGCCTTTATTAATTTTAGCAAATTGAGTTGGAAGTCCACAACCTAATCCCATATCTGCATCTTTAACGTAGCCATTTGTGTCAGAATAATCATCCATCATAATATTGTAGACTTTGTTTTTTGGTGTGCTTGTACAACAACAACATGACGATTCTTCAGCATTTCCCTGTTCTGCAATTTTTGCATAGCGATCTTTTACTATGCTTTTTAATTCTTGTTCTTTTTCCATTTGAATATTCTATTATTTAATATTTTTGTTTAATTTGTTTTACAACAGTTTCCTTGTGAAATATCTTGATCTAAAAACTGACATATAACTTCTTTCATTTTAATCCAGTTTTCTTTATTTATACAATAACAAACTCTCGTCCCCTCAATTTCACCTTGAATTAGTCCTATTTGTTTCAATTCTTTTAAATGTTGCGAAATTGTTGGTTGAGCAAGCCCGATTTCATCAACTAGATCTCTGCAAACACAAGTATTTATTCTAAAAAGATACTGTAGAATCGATACTCTAGCGGGGTGACCTAATACTTTTGCTATACTTGCTATTTCATTTTGTTGGTCAGAAAATATTTCATTTTTTGTAAGTCCCATATTACCTTTATTTGTTTATTGCAATATTACGATAAAGGTTTTATTATTTAGATAATTATCGCACTTTTTATATCACATGTAGTTTTAATACTTAATTATAATCCCCCAGACTTAGATAAAAATATAATTCAGATTGCTTTATAGTTAATAGATGAGTACAAGTTTGTTATTATAGCCTTGAATAAAGAATGAAAAGTTTCATTTAAGGGCTATTTTTTGCAGTAAATCTTCAATAGATTCTTCTATAAGTTTTGATATATTTTTCTGTTCCTAAATCTAAAAAAAGGATTAATAATGCAGCACCTCCTTGGAAATGACTAACTTCTACTACTAAATTTTCATCTTCATTTATAGAAAGTCGAGTTCTTTTAACATCTAATCCACCAAACAAATATGGTATTAAAGAAAAACCGACATTTTTGTTTTTTAGGTAAAGATATCCGTCTTTTTTTAGTTTCGTTTTAATAATTCTTGATCGAAAAATATATCCATTACTTAAATAGTCTATTTTTATTCTATTGTTGTTAATGAAGTTTAAGTTAATATGATATGTGTTGTTGTTGTCTAGTTCTAGTGTGTCCTTTAAAATTTTTCTATCTAATTCACGAAACAAATTATGATACTCATAAGAGTCAAATTTATCTTGATATTCCATCGAACTAACTTCGTATTTTCCATTGAATAAATCAATATTTGATTCATCATTTTTTTGATTTGCATCACTATTATTTACAAATGTTGCACAACTCTGAAGTAGAATAATTAAAAAAATAAAAAGTTTTAATTTTTTTTTCATAAAGTTGGATTTATTCTAGATTTTCCCAAGCAGAAATATTATTCTTTTTAATTTGCAAAACACCGTATAAAACACCAATACCAATTAAGCCAAATAGAGACTGCCCTATTCCGAGTCCAATAATAATATTAATAAATAAGGTACCTATGCTTGTAATAAGAAATCCCCAAAATCCGATTTTTCTCCATTTTAAAAGCATTGCAGCAAAAATTACATTTCCAACTCCAAGTAATCCTAAAAGAATTATCATAGTATTAGAAACATCTCCTTGTAAATTTTGAGTGATTAGGTCATTTGCAAAGAAATATAAAATTGCTGTCATAGAGTTTACAATTATCATTAAAACAAGCCATGTTGTTACACATCCGTGTCTGTCTTTTATTTCATTTGTGTTATCTTTTATGTCTTCCATCTTTTAAATCTTGTTATTTCTTAATGTTCAAATATAAAGATAATATTTACAAATTGAAAGTAGAAAATTTTTATTGTTAAATCCTTGATGAGCGCATATTCATATAAAATTGCAAAAACCTATCTATAAATATTTCCTATTGCAAAACATAATAATGGATTTCACGTAAACTAATTATGAAAAGCATTTGAAACCAATTCTTTACTGATGAAAAATCACTTACTATTTGTATTATTATTAGTGAGTCTGTTTATTTTTACTAATTTTCTTTCTGCCCAAAAACGAACATACTTATATACTGGTGCTGAAGTTGAGTTTCTTCATAACCCAACTCCTTTAGGAAATATTATTGCAGATTTCAATAATTATCATAATGAGTTTAATGTTGGAACAACATCTAATTATAGTATGCCAGAATATATTCCTGGCTTTATGATTGGAACTAAAATTCATTCTAGATTTAGTGAGTTTGGGGGAAATGTCCACTTTATGAAGTATTTAACCAAAGCACGCGGTACAGATTTAGATGGAATTAAATATGACCAGACCTTTACTTTAAGTCATAGTGGTTTTTGCTTGCATTATAATATTAATTGGATAAATACAAATTATTTTAGATCAGGTCCAGGTTTTGGAATGAAGTTAGAGCAGTTTAGATTTAAGGTTGTAGATGAGTTAGAAAGCAGTGAAAATCCAGCTTTTCCTGTAGACAGGGCTCTTGTTTCTGGTCGTTTTTATTATTCAATATCTATTGGGGGGCCTAAGTTTAATTTTGATATTGTTGCATATTATCACCTGCCATTTATGAGTCTAAATCTTACAAACTTTAATGAATATCTTAACTCAGGATATTATGTCGATTATTCAGGAGATGAAATAGAATACAAGCCAACTGCATATGGATTATCAGTATATATTGGCTTAGGCTCAAGGGATAATTATGATTTCTAGTTGAATGTATCATTATAAAACATTGTAGGGTGCATTCATGAATGCACCCTACAATTGTTTATAATATTAAAAGATTTTTTACACTTCCCAAGTTGATCCACTATTAAACAGGTCGTCCATAGTGTTAATTTTAGATTTTTTCTGGACTTCTACAATTTGTTTTACAAGTCTATCCTCATAAGTTTCATCTTTTATTGCTCTGATAATACCAAAAGCAACTGGATGATCAGGAAATTTCATATTAATCAATGCATTATGTATTGTTGTGTCTTCTTCGTGCATATCATGAACTAAAAGATCATTTTCACTAATGCCATCTTTACCTATTTCAACAACTTTGAGTTTAAAACCATCAAGTACAAGACCTTTATCTTTTTCTTTGCCAAAAATCATAGGTTTTCCATGTTCTAGCCATAATTGTTTGTCCTCTCTGACTTCTTTGTTGGTAATATCATTGTGGGTGCCATTATTAAAGATAACGCAGTTCTGTAAGATTTCAATAATTGAAGTCCCTTTGAAAGCGTCAGCTTGTTTGAAAATTTCAACAGATTTTTTGATATTATGATCTACAGTACGAGCAAAAAACTTTCCTCCTGCTCCAACAGTTAATTTGCCAGGACAAAAAGGCTCTTCGATTGTTCCATAAGGAGAAGATTTTGTTTTCTGTCCTAAATGAGATGTTGGAGAATATTGCCCCTTTGTTAACCCATAAATCTGGTTATTAAAAAGCAATACATTAACATCAATATTTCTTCTTACTTCGTGAATAAAGTGGTTTCCACCAATTGCTAATGCATCACCATCACCAGTAATCTGCCAAACACTTAATTTGGGGTTTGCAACTTTTACTCCAGAAGCTATTAGAGCAGCACGTCCGTGAATACCATGAAAACCATAAGTATTCATGTAATATGGAAAACGAGAACTACATCCAATACCTGAAACAACAGCATAGTCTTCTTTGTTATGATCTAGCTCAGACATTGCTTTTTGTAAAGCATTAAGAACCATAAAATCACCACATCCCGGACACCATCTTACGTCCTGGTTACTTTTAAAATCTTTAGGTGTATATTTTTGTGTTTCCATGATTATTTGTTTTCAATTTTGTTAACAATGTTTTCTTTAAGAAATGACACAGAAAATGGTAATCCTTGTACAAGATTAACCTGTTCGTAATTAAACTCTGGGAATTTAATTCTTAGATAAGCTGCAAATTGTCCAAGGTTTAGCTCGCAAACAATTATTTTCTTGTATTTCGCAAGTATTTCGCTTGTGTTTTTTGGTAATGGATTGATGTAATTGAAATGAGCATAAGCAACATCATGTCCTTCGTAGTTTAATTCACAAACAGCAGATGTAATGTGTCCGTATGTACTTCCCCAACCAATTACTAGAGTATCAGAGTCTACATTTCCTTCTACTTGTTGTTCTGGCAAGAAATCTGCGATTTTCTGAACTTTTTCTTCTCTTAGCATTGTCATTTTTTCATGATTTGCAGGAATATAAGATACAGTACCAGTAATATCCATTTTTTCGAGACCTCCGATTCTGTGTTCAAAACCTTTCATTCCTGGAACAGCCCAAGATCTTACATGATTTTCGTCTCTTTTATATGGTAGATATTCTTTTTCTGTAATATCAGCAAGTTTAGAGCTAATTTCTGGCATATCTTTCATCGCAGGAATTTTCCATGGTTCTGTTCCATTTGCTAAATAACTGTCGGTAAGTAATAATACCGGAGTCATATGTTCCAAAGCGATTTTAGAAGCTTCAAAAGCATAATCAAAACAGTTTGATGGAGTACTTGCAGCAATAATTGGAACAGGACTTTCGCCATTACGTCCGGTTAGTGCCTGCATTAAATCTGATTGCTCAGTTTTAGTAGGTAATCCGGTTGATGGCCCACCTCTTTGAACATTAACGATAACTAAAGGAAGTTCAGTAATAACTGCAAGACCAATAGCTTCAGATTTTAATGCTAGACCTGGACCACTAGTTGAAGTAGCTGCAAAACTACCAGCAAATGCAGCACCAATAGCACTTACAATACCACCAATTTCATCTTCAGCTTGAAAAGATTTTGCGCCTAAATCTCTACGATTTGCAATTTCTATCAAAATTTCTGAAGCAGGTGTAATAGGATAAGAACCTAAGAATAATTCTAGACCTGATTTTTCTGCAGCAGCAAGTAATCCCCATGCTGTAGCAACATTCCCACTAAGGTTACGATATTTTCCTTTTAGATCTGTTGGAGCATGAACTCTGAATGAAGGCATTGCCTGAATTGCTGAAGCATAAGCAAACCCACCTTTAAGAACCTTTTTGTTTGACTCTACTAAATGAGGTTTACTTTTGAATTTTTCTTCTATAAAGCTTTCTGTATATCTTAATGGGAAGCCGAATAGATTGTAAACTACTCCCAGAGCAAACATATTCTTGCTTTTAATTACCATTTTTGGCTCCAGATTACTATCCTTTAGCGTTTCCTGAGTCATTGAGGTAATGGGGGCTTCAATTAGTTTAAAATCTTGTTTGATAAGAGATATTGTATTTTTCTCAAAACCGGCTTTATCCAGATTTTTCTGACTAAAAGTATCTATATCTGCAATTATAGTTCCTCCTCTTTTAATCATTTTGATATTTGCCATAATTGCTGCTGGGTTTAAAGCAACTAATACATCGCACATATCTCCAGGAGTATGAATATTTTTCCCGAAATGTAACTGGAATCCTGACACACCTCCTATTGTGCCTTGAGGTGCACGTATTTCTGCTGGATAATCAGGAAAAGTAGCCACTTCTTCTCCCATTTGTGCTGTTGTGTTTGTCAACTGTGTTCCGGTCAGCTGAATTCCATCACCAGAATCACCGGCGAATTTTATCACAACATTGTCCAAATCAATAGGTTTCTTTTTACTCATAATTAAGGTTTACAGTTTCGTGTATAACAGTTTATTTATTAATGTGTTCTATTTATTTTATTGTTTTACTCCCTTCATCGACAATTGAATTCTTTTTCTATCGAAATCTATGTCAATAATTTTCACTTTAACATGCTGATGCAGACTTAGTTCCTCTGATGGATCAGAAATGTATCTTTCAACTATTTGAGATATATGAACTAGCCCATTTTCTTTAATCCCAATGTCAACAAAAGCTCCAAAATTTGTAATGTTTGTTACTATTCCTGGCAACTCCATGTCTTTCGACAAATCTTCTATTTTATATATTGTCTTATCAAATTCCATTACTTTTATTGCCTTTCTAGGGTCTCTACCCGGTTTTTCGAGTTCAGCAATTATATCGTTAAGACTTGGTAATCCTATTTTATCATTTACGTATTTATTAAGATTTAGTTCTTTCAAGAACTCAGGATTTTCTATTAGTTCGGGAATAGACTTTTTTAAATCCTTTGCCATTGCTTTAACAATACTATATGATTCTGGATGTACAGCAGTATTGTCAAGTGGGTTTTTACCCCCATCTATCCTTAAAAATCCAGCACATTGTTCATACGCTTTAGCTCCTAATCGTGGAACTTTAAGTAGCTCTTTACGGTTTTGGAAAGCACCATTGTCTGTTCTGTAGTCGACAATACTTTTAGCTAATGCAGGTCCCAATCCAGATACGTAATTTAATAGGTGCTTACTTGCAGTATTAAGATTAACTCCAACACTATTTACAGCACTTTCAACAACTCTGTCTAGACTTTCTTTAAGTAATTTTTGATCTACATCATGCTGATATTGTCCAACACCAATAGATTTAGGATCAATCTTTACAAGTTCTGCTAAAGGATCCATAAGTCTTCTTGCAATTGAGACTGCTCCTCGAACAGTTACATCATAAGATGGGAACTCTTCTCTTGCAACAGAAGATGCTGAATAGACAGAAGCTCCATCTTCACTTACAACAAAAACTTGTATTTCTCGATCAAACCTAATCCTTTTTACAAAGCTCTCAGTTTCACGGCTTGCTGTTCCGTTTCCAATTGCAAATGCATCAATTTTAAAACTACTTGCTAGAGAACTTAGTTTTTTCATTGCTAAGCTTGTCTGTTCTTGTGGTTTATGAGGATAAATAGTTTCGTTATGTAGTAGGTTTCCTTGTTCGTCAATACAAACAATTTTACAACCTGAACGATATCCTGGATCAATTCCAAGTATTCTTTTTTTACCAAAAGGAGGTGCAAGCAATAACTGACGCAAATTCTTTGCAAATACTTCGATAGCAGAAATGTCAGCATTTTTTTTACTCAATGACGCAAATTCATTTTCGATAGACGGCTTTATCAAACGTGAATATGAATCTTGCATTGCATTTTCAACTATTGAAGATGAAGAATTCTGCGTACGAACAAATAAATATTTAAGATTTTTTAATGCACTTTCTTCATTTGGAGAAATATCAACTCTTAAAAAGCCTTCTTTCTCTCCTCTTCTAATAGCAAGTACTCTGTGTGAAGGACACTTGTCTAGTTTTTGATTAAAATCAAAATAATCTTTGTATTTAACTGCATCTTCCATTTTGGATTTTACAATTTTAGAGCTAAATACTCCAGACTGTTCAAATGTATTTCTCACTCTATCACGCGCCGATGAATTTTCTGAAATCTTCTCTGCTATTATGTCGTTGACACCCTGAATAGCTTCTTCGAATGTATTGACTTTATCGTTTAAATAAGGCTTTGCAAGTGTCTTTATATCAATGTTTTTCTGTTCGAAAATAATGTCTGCTAAAGGCTCTAAGCCTTTTTCTTTTGCAATAGCAGCACGAGTCCTTTTTTTAGGTTTATATGGAAGATATATATCTTCGAGAATATTAGAATCCCATGTGTCTTCTATCTGGGATTTTAACTTATCTGTAAGTAAATCTTGTTTATCTATTACAGTAATAATTTTTTCCTTTCGGCTAATCAAATCTGTAAAATATTCGTTCTGCTTACGTATATTTTCAATTTGTTCTTCGTCAAGCCCTCCTGTTCGTTCTTTTCTATAACGAGCAATAAATGGTATTGTGGCGCCTTCATCAAACAAAGAAACGGTGTTGTTTACCTGACGTGCAGATATTCCTGTGAGATTTGATATAAGTTCAACAATTTTTGTCATTTTTGATTTGTTTATATCCTAATCTGATATTATTATGTGAAGTAAAGTATGATAGTATTAGATTGGTAGTGTTTATTACCAATCGGGGCAAAAGTTTGAGTACTCTCTAATTTCTGAAAAATCATACAATAATTTTTGTCAAACATACGAATAAAACCTTTATATCAAAATAAAAAAGTAAATTGTTTTCTAACAGTTTTATTAACTCAGTGATAGACATCAAAATAGGTTAGGTCTAGATGATTGTAATTTATACTATGTTAGTAAAATATAATGCAAACAGCATAACATTGATAGGTTTTGAACGTTAAATTAATAGAACACAAGAACATCATGTCGCTAACTTTCATAAATATGGACACAAACTATAATTTGAAGCATTATAATAGAACAGAGTTGCTAGATTTGATAGGCAACAACGAGCATAATAAGGAATTACTTTTTGATAAATATTTTGAAGATATTTATGTTTACATTAAACGGCTTAGAGAAGCTGTAAAATACAAAGATCAGTTTGCATTTAATCATTTTGCTAGAACTATTGCTGAGTCAAGTAAGTCTGTATGTTTTGAGCTAATGTATTCCATGGCTATGAAGCTTGAAATGTGTGATTTAAATAATACTTCAAAACTCATGGGATCTATAGATGAATTAGAAAATGAGTTAGAAAATGTTAAGGATATTCTAAAAGCCAGTTAAGTTTAATTAAATTTTATTTCTAGTTTGAATATTTTGCAGTATTTTTATCGATTCAAATACTGTTAATTATGGCTTTAGCTAGTAAATATAAACAAGACTTAAATACTTTCACAGAACAGATTGATGCAGCCAAAAGCATCGTAATTGTGCCTCATTATAATCCTGATGGTGATGCAATTGGCTCTGCCTTAGGGTTGTGTCTCTTGCTTAAAAAAGCAGGGAAGAATGTTCGAGTTATAAGTCCTACTCAATTCCCTCCTTTTTTAAATTGGATGCCCGGTCGTAAAGACATTACTGTTTTAGGTAAAAAAACCGAGCAGAATCCACAAATTTTCGAGGATGTCGACATGTTAATAGGAGTCGATTTTAATGCCCTAAACAGAATTAAAAATATTGCAGATAGATTTGATGAGTCTAAAGCTTTTAAAGTTTTAATTGATCATCATCCTGAACCTGAGAGTTTTACTGATTTGCTTTTTTCGGAAACATCTTATTGTTCTACTGCAGGTCTAATTTATGAATTAATCGAAAATACTAAGTTTAAAAGTTTGCTGGATAAGGATATTGCAACTTGTTTATATACTGGAATTATGACCGATACTGGTTCGTTTAGCTTTAATTCATCAAATCCAAACACCTTTAGAATTGTTAGTGAATTATTGAAGTTAGGTGTAGAAAAAAACATTATATACGATAGAGTTTTTAATAGCTTTAGTGTTGACAGAATGCGATTTATGGGACATGTAATGTTAAATAGAATGGTTATCATACCAGAACTTAAAACAGGATATATCTATATTACTGCAGCTGATAGAAAAGAGTTTCGTGAACAATTTGGTGATACCGAGAATTTCGTAAATTTCCCACTTTCAGTAAAAGGAGTTATTTTTTCGGCTATTTTTATAGAACGTGATAACTTTGTAAAAATAAGCTTCAGATCCAAAGGAAATTTTTCTGTAAATGAATTTAGTTCAAAGCATTTTAATGGTGGAGGTCATACAAATGCAGCCGGAGGAGAAAGTCGAGCATCATTACAAGAAACTCAGAAAAAATTCGTTAGTATCTTGAGTGAATACGAAAATGAATTAAAAAATTACAAATATTAGACAACATATGAAACAAGTTATATATCTGTTGCTATGTGTTTCCATACTTTTATCATTTGTTTCATGCAATGGTGATCCAAATCCTGAAACAGAACAATCTGCCTTGCCTTATTCTATAGCAAAACAAGAACATCGTCAAGAGTTATTAGATTGGAATAAGGAAATTGTTGAAATTGACCACACTGTAATTGATAAGTTTATAGAGCGTAGAAAATGGTCGATGGAGATATCTGGAACAGGATTGTACTATCAAATATACCATAAAACTGATGGAGATAAATCTGTTGATGGTAAAACAGCTGAGTTTAGTTATACTACAATGTTATTGAATGGAACAGTATTATACACATCTGAAGAGTTTGGTAACAGGTTTATTAAACTTGGACACAATCAGGAAGAAATTGGCTTGAACGAAGGTTTAATGATGATGAGAGTTGGTGAGAAAGCACGCTTAATCTTACCTCCTCACCTTGCTTTTGGTGTGCCAGGTGATGGTTATCTTGTTCCTCCTTATTCAATCTTAGTATACGATATCGAATTAATTAGTTTAGAAGATAAATAAATTATGAAAAAATATTGGTTGATAATTGTTTTGGGTTTTGTCTTTGTCGCTTGTAATAATGATAAAATCAAGTTTGAAAAACACGAAAGCGGTTTAGAATATAAGATTATTTCAAAAGGTGAAGGTGCTAAGGTTAAGATTGGGGATGTTCTGGTACTAAATATTTCGTATGAATCCGAAAATGGACAGAAGATTTTTAATTCTGGGGATACTGATAGAAAATATCTGCGAAAAGTTGAAGCTCCTAAACATACAGGTGGAAGTTTTGAAGATGGCTTGGCTTTACTTTCAGTTGGTGATTCTGCCTTATTTCGAATAAATGCTGAAAGTTTCTTAAAATTCACAGAATCTTATTCTAATATGCCTGCAGGTATTGAGAAAGATGAAAACATTATTATTAAACTTAAAGTAATTGAGATCTTAGAACAGAAAAACTTTAACGAGCATCTTGAAGAAAGATATCATGAGTCTCATGAAGCAGAAATGAAAGTTTTGGAAAACTATTTAAAAAATGCAAGTGTTGAAGTTGAACCAACAGAATCAGGGCTTTATTATATCGAAGAACTACGCGGAAAAGGTAATACTCCTATTGTAGGTGATGTTCTTTCAGTTAATTATACAGTTAAACTTATTGATGGTTTTGTAATCGAAACAACTTTAGGCAGAACCCCCTTTACGTTTCAATATGGTCCAGGTGGAACTATTGATGCTTGGTTCGAAGGTTTGGGGTATATGCGTCAGGGTGGAAAAGCAAGTCTTATTTGTCCATCTGATATTGCTTATGGAGAAGAAGGAACAAAAGATATTCCACCTTATTCTACTTTGATTTTTGAGGTCGAATTAATCTCAATACAAAGTGCTCAATAAAAGAATTTAAAAATGAATATTTTGAAACGAATTACTACATATTTTGTCATTGTTTTGATACTTGCAGGTATGTTACCTTCATGCAAGAATGGTAAAAAGCACCAACAAGACGCAACAAATGATACAGTTCAGGCTGATGCAAATTCTTACAATCAGGATAGTGCTTCAGAAGATGTTGCAGTTTTATTGATTAATCCTGACGGAGAAACAGAATATGTAGTAGGAAAAGTTGACGATATTTTCAGAAAAACATCAAGTGGACTTGAATATAAATTTCTGGAGTCAGGTAAAAGTAAAGAATATCCAAAGATTGGAGATGTTGTTTATTTTGAGATGACCTACTCTACTGCAAATGATTCTGTAGTTTTTGATACAAGACAAATTGATCCAAATTTTAAAATGCGTCTTACTCCTCCAACTCATGCCGGTGGTTGTTTTGAAGAAGCTCTTAGTATGATGTGTGCTGGTGATAGTGCTGCATTTAAAATCAACGCAAAAGATTTTCTGAACTATACTCAAGGTAAAGTAAATATTCCGTCATATGTTAAAGATGGTGATAAATTTATTTTTAGAATAAATGTAAAAAAAATAGTTGACGGAAGTAGCTATGTACAGCAAAATGCAGAAATGTATCAGTATTATCTAGATCAGGAAAGTAGTTTGATTGAAAGATATTCTTTGGATATTGATTTCCCACGACATAATACAGAATCAGGGCTAAGTATTTTCACTATAAGCAAAGGTAGTGGTGTTAAACCTACTGAAGGACAAGCTGTGACGATTGATTACACTGCCGGCTTTATTGACGGTTCTGTATTTGATTCTACTTTGGAAAGAAAGCACCCTTTCCGTTTTGTAATTGGTAATAATGAAGTTATTGATGGTCTCGAAGAAGCAATAAAGCTAATGAACATTGGAGATCATTGTTTGCTTATCATACCTTTTAGACTTGCATATGGTGAGGAGAAAAGTGGAGTCGTTGCACCTTTTAGTACATTAGTTTTTGAAATAGAATTATTAAATGCCGAATAATAACGAAATATTATTATACTTTGGGTCTTTCAATCCGATTCATACAGGACATATGGTGATTGCTAATTATCTTACTGAGTTTTGTGGGATAAGTGAGCTTTGGTTTGTCGTAACCCCTCAGAATCCACTTAAAAAGTCCTCTACTCTACTAAATGATCGTGACAGGCAGTATCTTGTTCAGTTAGCGATTGATGATTATCCTAAATTTAAGGTCTCGGATATCGAATTTTATCTGCCTAAACCAAATTACACAATAAATACTCTTACATATCTCAAAGAGAAGTATACGAACAAGAAGTTCAGCATTCTCATAGGTGGAGATAATCTTGAAACATTTCATAAGTGGAAAAATTACGAAAAAATTCTCGAAGGTTTTAAAATATATGTTTATAAACGCCCTGGTTGTGAAGTTCGTGAATTTGAAAACTCAGACATTACGATTGTTGACGCACCACAAATGGAAATTTCGTCTAGTTTTATCCGTAAAGCAATAAAAGATAATAAAGATGTTAGATACTTCCTACCTCCAAAGGTTTATGAGTACATTTTGAAAATGGGTTGGTGGAGTGTGTAAGTGACTAGAGTACTTAGAGTATTTAAAGTATTTAGAGTACTTAAAATTGGAAGAGCTTAAAGCTCGTAAATTTATAAAATTTTCTCATTTTTCTTACTTTTAGTAAGTTCATCATAGCCATTCAATTACCTGATGTATTTCCTATACTATTTTTTTTGAAATGGTGAAAATTTGACTTAAATAGATAAACCATAAACTCCAGCCAATATGGAAGAAGCGTTGCTTTAGTCCAAAGTATCGATCCATGATAGTTGGTGTAAATGTTAAAAAGCCTAAAACCATTATGAGTAATATAATTCCGGAAGCAATTTTAATATTTGGTATTTTATCAGAATTCCACAAGAAAATAGCAAGTAAAGGAGATAGTGGCAGCAACATTGAAGGAGTGCCAAGAATTCCATGCAAACTCATAGGTAAAGGAAAAATAGCTGCTCCAAGTATTGAAAACGAAAAAGTCAGCATCAACAATATTGGGATTGTTCTGAGTTTTGTTTCTTTTGCAGTTTTATATAGGCTAATTACAAAAAGAAGACTTAAAATTGAGCATAATACTAAGCCTGTTGTAAAAACATATCGTGTTTTAGTCCCAATTGCCCCCAGTTCACTTACTAAATTAACTAAGTGACTGTAATTTTCAGTCATTAATCCACAGATAATTATTGTACTCCAAAATATCAATGGAATCGCATACCCCAAATTTAATATTGTTTTTCTTTTTATCATAGGGCATTTTTAATTGATGCAATTTTTTCTTCTCTTTCAAATGAAAAAGTTTTACTTTTTATATTGCAAAACACATATAGTTGAAGGGCTTTGTTAAGATATTCTTCTGATTTGTTATTCTGTCCTATTTGTGAAATGCAGTCTGCCAGACGTTCGATATTTTCAATGTTAAATCCGTCGAAATTACTCAAATACTTATTAAATTCTTCATTGTCTATTGAAATGAATTTTTCAAGATCAAAATTTAATTCTGATAACAACATTGACTTTACATCGTCGATTTGTTTTTCTTGACTTATTGCTAATTTATCCTGACCACCAAAGAGTTTTTGTCTTATAGAACTTAATATCAGTCCAATTTTCTCAATTTCTCTTAACATATAGTCTTTTTGTTCCATAGATTTTTATTTTGAATCATAAAAATAATGAAAAAATGGATAAAATTGAGGGTATTATTTTAATACTCATAAAGTATCTGGTCGTCTGTATTGGTGATATTTAGTAAAATCGGGTTATCGTCAACTTGTAGATTAGATATGTCAAATGTTATTTCTTTTGTAATAAATGCTTCGCATTCCTCTTCATTTTTTAAAGAAAAAATCAGGTTTCTCTGCAGAGGATAGGATTCCATTATTGCACCAGAATCTATAAGTTTCACCTCCCATGTGTCTCCACTGCACCCACTCGCACTAAAATTAATTGTAAAGCATTCTCCAGTTATTGACAGACTATTTATTATTAAAAAATCTGTTGGAGCAGAACTATACTCACTATTACTAATTATCGCATATTGCCCACATGGTACAGAAGTATTATTATCATCTTCATCACAATTTGTTAATAGAAATGATGAGATTATAATTGCCAATAAAATTCTTACAGTTTTCATATTTACATTAACTTAGTCTCTAACTACAAAGTTCGTAAAACAATTTAGAAAAGTCAAGAATAAAAAAGGATAAACAATAGAATATATTTCATCCTTTTATCATACCATTCTTTTATGTACTATATATTATCTCATATAAGTCCCATCAGGTAATACAGTTGGGAATTTATATTTAGTATCTGTTAATAAACGATAAACTGCTGTATCCCGAGATTGAACTTTATCACATGTATTTAGCTTCCATTCTTGTTGAATCTCATCCTCCCTATTTTCCTGAGCGCCTAATATTGAAGTTAATGCCCAGTAATGATATTCTGTAACTTGACAATTATACTCACATGTTCCAGCAGTGTATGAGTACCATGCATCTTCAGGATATGGTTTTGGAATGCTTGTAAAATTTCCTCCCCTTGCAATATCCATTGCATTTGATATTTCTGAACCTGCCTGTTCACCGAACACTTCGGGGTAAACCAAAGAGTAACCTGCATGAGTTATTATGTGCAGAACTTCTTCCAAAGCAGCATCAAAGCGCCCTGTTTTTCCTGCAGACACATAATCTGGGTTAGTTTCACCATTACCTAGATCCTGTCCTTCTCTTCCAGCAGGTGGCTTCATTCCCAAAAGGTTTATTTGTTTGTTCCACATTACCATATAAGCTCCCTGTGAAATCATCATATCTAGCACTACTTGATTATCAGGAATCCCATCTTCATTATTATCAAGATATTGTGCCATAAGATTTGCTGCATGTAATAGCTTGGTATCATCAACCTTTGGAACAGCATATATGTCTATTCCAAATACTACAACTTTCCTGTTAAACTTTGAAAAGCCGTCGTCAGTATTTGCTACAATAGTAAAATTTGGGTCATTCCCTGGATCAACATCTGTATTCTTTTTACAAGCAGACATGCTAATAATTGAAAGTAAAAACGAAATAATAAGTTTATGAAAATGCATAAAAATTCTACTTTTAACAAAACTAACGTTTTTTTGATAGTTCTATTATTCTAGGATTGTATTTTATTCTGATAGGCTTTTACTTTTATGAATAATACTATAATACATTGATAATCATTATTACAGATGCAACTAACTGAGTGCCTGCAAAAAGATATTTAAGATTTTTAGGTTTTGACTTTAGAGCCATTTTTGCTCCAATAAAACCACCGATAATTCCACCTATCGCTAAAGGTAATGCCAATTGGAAATCAAATAATCCAGCTCCAAAGTGTCCGAAAAAACCAGCAGCTGCCGAAATTGTAACCAAAGTAGTAGATGTACCTACTGCGACATGCATTGGAACACTCATTGTAAGAAGCATCAGAGGGACTAAAAATGATCCACCAGAAACACCTACCATTCCAGAAATAAATCCAGTTAGCAAAACAATTGGAATTGTAACTAGTAAATTCATATAATAAGTTTCACCATTAGAATTAAGTGAGATTACCCATTTTTTATCACTCTTTAGTTTTTGTTTAGGTTTGCGTAACATAAGTAAGGCTGCAATGAACATAATGACAGCAAATATTACTTTTAAGACCTTTTCATCAAAATATTGTCCTAAAAATCCACCTGCCATAGCTGATATAAAAATCAGTATTCCTAACAGAATTGTTAGTTTCCAATGATTTAATTTTTGTTTGCTGAATAAAATCGTTGCCATTAGTGAAGAACACATCAAAACAAATTGTCCTGTAGAAGCAGATAGATTCATGCTGACACCTGCTATTACCAGAGTAAGAACATAAAAATTTCCTCCTCCACGTCCCGTCATAGTCATTAAAAATGCAATAAGCATTATTATAACTGCTAAAATCCAGATATTCATTTTACTTACTTATTAATTTTCTTATAAAGTTTACCTGGCTTTAGACCTGCAATAATTGGCTCATATCCTCCAGTTAAAATTTTTACATTTTCATAGCCTCTACTTAATAGGTATGTAAAAACAACAACTGCCCTAACTCCAGATGAGCAAAATACTCCAATTAGTTTATCTTTAGGGATTTCGTTAATTCTATCAGGGACTTCGTCAGTTGGAATCTCAATTACTTTTGTATGATGTAATAATGAGAATTTAACTGTTTCCATCTCTTCTTTAGCTCTGACATCTAATAAAGCAGTATTTTCTTTTGAAAAAAATACATCAGGTTCAATTTTGTGTTGACCTGTTCCAAAATATTGGAAATCCATCTTTTTAATTACATTTTCTAATTCGTTCATATCTAATAAGTTTTATATTTGGCAAAATAGCCAAACGGATGATTAAATTTTTTTACTTTTTGTTTATGACTTTTATTGCACAACTCATAAAATCAAGTACGCAAGGAATTGCAAGACTATAATAAACGTAATTCTTGTCCTTCTCACCTTCAATAATTTTATGTTTTTTTAGAATATCCAGATGTTTTGACATAGTAGAAATATCTATCCCAACAGCCTCTGTTAGTTCTTTAACCGACATTTTTTTTTCGTTAATCGCGTGTATGATATACAATCGAGTTGGATGTGCAAGAGCTTTGAATATATCTGCTTTATCCGAATATTGTTTTTCTATATCTTTATTCATGGAGCTTAAATTTTAATCGTTTCATATCCAGCTAAAATCCAACCATTTATTCCATCAGAGATAAAAATAATTTTACCTGAGTAATGCATTTCTTGTAAATTCTCAATTATTAATTCTGCTCTTCTGCTATTAGTACAATAAACAATTAGTTCGTTTACATCCAGATATTTTTCTAACTCAGAACTGAGGGTTTCTTGAAATGCATCAATATTTACAGCTCCTTCAATATGTTTTTCTGCAAACATTTCAGCACTTCTACCATCAAGCATTATTGAGCTATCTGTGTCTCGACTGTTTATCAATTCATAGGCATCTACAGCTTTTATTTCTTCTACAGTCTGGCAAAATGCGTTAAAAGCAAAAATTAGACATATTATTATTATGAAATATCTTTTCATCTTTATGACTTTCTATTTGGCGAAATTACCAAGTTGTTGTTTGATATGCAAATTATTATTCGATTTTTATGAAAAATTTGCTTAACTTTATCTCCTAACATGAAAACTGTTAAAATGCTTTACTCTGTCTTTATCTTGTTTATTTATAATTTGATAAATGATACTAGGAACAATTATTATCCCTGATGAAATTATAAAGTAGTTTGTATCTTTTAAAAAGCTGTTTATTCCAATAAATATTATTGGGGCACCTAAAATCAATATTGAAACAGCAATTATAATTGAAATTTTAGAGTTTTTTGCATATATTTTATCAATTGGAGAATGATATGAAGATCCACAGTGCTTACACGCTATTTCAACTGTTTCGCCTTTTGATCTAATTAGCTCTCCTCTATCAGAAACAAAAGCCCTAAAACTGTTCATTTTTTTACAATAAGGACAATCTGTGTAAAGTTTCATTATTTATTGCTTTTGTTTAAATCTATCATTCTTAAAATTGGTTCTCTGTATTTATCGGGGAAATTTGGGATTTTATCTCCGTCAGTATCTTCAAAAGTCTGTAAGTATTTGACAACTGCCATCCACTCTTTCCCTTCCTGAATACCTTCTTTATTGCTATCAAAGTCAACCCATGTGGTTTTGTAATCTTTTATATACTCGCCATTTTCATATTTAGGTTTAACTTTGATTAAACCAAATGTCATGCTTTTGATTTCACCAACAAACTCAAGCATATATGAGTTGGCAGTAAGACTGTAAAGAGTTTCGTTTTTCTTTGATAAGTCGATTTCCTTCCCCCCGATTCGAATTGCTTGTATCTTTTTGAATAACCCTTTGCTTGAATCGTATTCAAGCTCTAATCCGCCATAAAAGCAGTAGTATGATGGTTTCATTTTTGCAGCAACTAAAAGCAATTCTAATACACTTTTAAGTTCTTTTGCAGTAACATATACTTTTGCAAGAGGATATCCTGGAATCTCATCTTCTCCTTCTCCAAGACTTACAATCCTAAAAACATCTGTAACTGTTTGAACGCCATTGTTTCCAGTACGAAATTTGTCGCGAATAACTCCAGCAGCAATTAATGTAACATCTGTATTTTCATTAGAGCAGTCATTAACATAATAATGTAAAGCATCAGCAATTAGTGGTCCTAAATTGCTTGAATCAAGATCTCCATATTCTTCGCAAATAAGTTCATAATCCGTTTCTGCAAGAGGTCTATAGTATCCCAAACCCATAGGTTTAAGTAGCTCATCATCAACCATACGAATTCTACTTGCTATTTCCTTATGAATATTGCAATCACCTTTAATTTCGTCGTTGATCTGGATTAATTTATATTTTGCTGAAGAAATTTCACCATTTTTAATATTTAATTCAAACCTTCCTACATTTTCACCTTGTGCCCCCGACTGTATAATTGGAGTTTCATTTACCCAAATTGGATCAGAAATTTCTGTGTGAGTATGTCCACTGACAATCAAATCAATTCCATTAACTTTTTTGGCAAGTTCTACGTCTTCACCAGACCAGCTTCCATCATTTTCTTCTGTTACTCCACAGTGAGAAAGACAAATAATAAAATCAACTGCCTCCTCTTTTTCAAGTGTTTTAACAATTTTCTTAGCTGATTTAATTCTATTGGTAATTTTTAGTGGTTTGGCATTTGGAGCAACTTCTTTGGCATCGTCACCAATAAGACTAAAAATCCCTATTTTCATTCCCCCCTTTTCAATTATTTGATACTTTTTAATTATCTCCTTATTGTATAATTCGGCAAAGTTATCATCTGCTACACTTTTTTTATCAAATTCAACATTTGTAAGTGTTAAAGCAGGAATTTTCCCATTCGATATACTTGTTGTGATAATTTTAGTTAAAGTCTCAGGACCGAAATCAAATTCATGATTTCCAAGACCTATAACATCAAAGCCCATTTTTTTCATCAATCCCAGCTGAAATCCATTTTCTGCTTCAAAAATATGGAAATATGTTCCCATTAGAAAGTCTCCTGCATCCAGAACAAGTGTATTGTCGGGATATTTACTTTTGTCGTTTTTGATGATTGTTGCAATTCGTGAAAATCCGGCAAGAGTTCCATCGTCACCTGTTGTACAAGGAGAGTATTCCAGTTCTGGAGAAAACCCTGTTAGGTTACTATGTAAATCGTTGGTATGAAGGATTATAAGCTTTCCTGACTTCTTTTGAGAAAACGCCAATAAACTTATTGTAATAGCTACTAATAATGTAAAGATATTTTTCATGGTGATATTTGTTTTATGCAAATCTATAATTTTATAAATACAGATTCACATTTTAGTACTAATTATTATTCACAATATTTTTAACATTTGTGGAAAACAAATTTAATGTAGTATGTGTTTATTTAACTAAAATAAAGAACTTTGTATCAGTTTGTTATTAATATCTAATCAACCATGTGGAAAAAAACAATTTTAACTCTTGTTTTATTTATATTATCAGGAGTATCCTATTTGTCTGTAGCACAAGTAACTCTAAAGACATTTACAACTATTGGAACTAATCCAATTCAAAAACCTGTTTACACAAATGTTGGAGTCTTTTCAAGTGCTCGATACGGAAGCTATTATATTACTTATGCTTTTGATTTTAACTTAATGCAACGCGATGTTCATCCATTCAATGCAATTTATGCAGATATGGGATATAATTTTAACATAAAAGCAAAATTAGCTACTATTGAGGCAAATTTTTTATATAAGCCATCAACAGCATTAGTTAATGAATTGAATTGGGGTGCGCAGTTCAAGTACAATCTTAGACACTGGAAGTTTTGTCTAGGTACAAATTTTAAAAGTTTCAGACTTAATAAAGACTACACAAATACTCTGTCAGATAAGACTGTGCGTGTGATAAATGAAAGACCTAGCATGACCTATAGAATTCAATATTTCTTGAATGACAGGACTAAGGATAAGTGTAAAAAGTACAATTTAAGTTTTATGCTAACAAATATGGATTGGTTTGTCATTCAACAAGAGACAAATCCTTTTGTTGGAACAGGTTTCTATTACAATTTTCAAGAGTTAGATTTAACTCTTTTTACACAAGTTTTTTACGAAACTGCAGGATTTAACAATATTCGAGTAAATTATTTTGGGTTTTATGTAAAAGGAGGAGTATCATGGTATTTAGAATATTAAAATATTTAGGATTGATGGTGTTCGTAGCTTTTTTTAGTTCTTGCTCTACTGATGTCGATTTTTCTGGTTTTGTACGCTCAACAGATAGAGTCGAAGATCGTTTTGTGCAGTCTATGCAATGGAATGAGAGCCATCCATTTCAGACAATTCAGGGAGGAACTAACTATCAAATATTGCTTGCTGCAGATACTCACATTGGGGGAACAGAAAACTTATCATATCTAAAAAAACTATACAATGATGGTAATTATAAAGGCATGGTAATTATTGGCGATATTGTTTCGGGAAAAGAAGAAGATTATCAGTTGTATATTGATTCTTTAGCTGATGTTACAAAACCAATTTTCTCGATAGTTGGGAATCATGACCTGTATTTTGAAGGCTGGAAATATTTCTACAAGTATTTAGGTTCATCAACGTATTACTTTACTGTTGAAGCAAATAATAATCAAAAAGATTTGTTCATCTGTCTTGACAGTGGCGGTGGAACACTTGGAAAATCACAAATTGATTGGTTAGAAAACTTACTTGATGAAAAACGTAGCAATCATCGCCATATAATCGTGCTAAGTCATGTAAACATCCTTCGAACACGTAGAACTACCAGTGCTACCCCAATGACAGAAGAAGTGATATATTTATTGGATTTATTCGCCAGATATGGAGTAGATTATGTAATTACAGGACATTATCATGTACAAGATGAAGCTATTTTTGGAAATACTAAGTATCTTATTCTTGACGCTCTAAAGGATGAAAACCCAGATGCTGGTTATGCTGTATTAAATGTTGCAGAAAATAGTGTAGAGCATGAGTTTGTGAGGTTTTGAGTTTGCAAAGGGGTTAAAGTACTTAGAGTTCATGAAGTATTTAAAGTACTTAGAGTTCGTAGAGTGTCTAAAGTTAATGCAAACCTCTTTGTTTTTAATTTGAAAACTATTCCTTTTGGAGGTCGTTAAGTATGCATGAAAGAACTTTTAAGTATGATTTTTAATACATATAAGAGCATTAGCCACATTTTAACACAACCTCAAAATATGAAATCAAAAATATTGCTCTTCCCAAAACTTATTGAACTATGTACAATACAACATGCGATTAATTAGCTGTGCATAACAATAGCTATATTTTACGAGGAACATGGTGTATAACTTTCGGACAAGCACACACATCCAATGTCATTTTTTTACAACTCTATGAACTTTGTGAACTCTAGGCACTTACTTCAACCCATCAATCTCTTTCAATTCCTTATCGTCAAGGGTTTTACAATTCTTAAGCATTAAAGTATTAAAATATATTTGGCAGGTAAATTCAAGGACTTCCATACGGTCAAAAGCCTGAAATAGAGATTTCCCAGTACAAATTGCGCCATGATTTTTCATAATAGCAGTATCGGAATTTAAAAGAGAATCAGCACAACAATCTGCAAGATCGTGAGTCCCCATTAGTTTGTAATCAACCATTGCAATTTCGCCAAGGACAAAACGAGCTTCTCCTGTCATTGACGAAATTGGGTTTATGTCTGTAACTGCAAAAGTACTTGCATAAACAGGATGTGCATGAACAATTGCCATTACATCAGGACGGGCTTTGTAAATTCCCAGATGCATAGAATATTCCATACTTGGTTTTAAATCAGGAGTTAGGTTTTCTCCGTCTTGATTAAAGACGATTATTTCTTGCCACTTTATAATTGATTTATCAGTTTGGCTGGCTGTAATAAATACATATCCATCGTCGTTTTTCATGCTTACATTACCACCACTTGAAGTTGTAAGCCTTTGTTTATATAAACGACGCATTATTTTTGCAACCTGTTTTCTTTCTTCTTTGTATATCATTAGAATATCTCTTTAATCGATTCTGTATCTGGTTTTACAATTCCTTTTTCAGTAATAATTCCTGCAATTAAACTTGCAGGCGTAACATCGAAAGCAGGGTTTTTAGCTTCTGAACCTGGACTTGCTGTTAATATTGTATGAAGTTCACCATTTCTATCTGTTCCAGTAGCATAAAGAACTTCCTCCACTCCTCTTTCTTCGATTGGAATATCAGTGCCATCAGGTGTATTTAAATCAATTGTGCTACTTGGAGCAGCAACATAAAATGGCACGCCGTAATATTTTGCAGCAATTGCTTTTTCTAAGGTTCCAATTTTATTAGCAGTGTCTCCGTTTGTTGCAATTCTATCAGCACCAACAATCATAATGTCAACTTTTCCTTTCGACATGTAATGAGCACCTGCATTGTCAGGAATAATTGTATGAGGGACTCCATGCTGATTTAGTTCCCAGGCAGTTAATCTAGCACCTTGGGATCTTGGACGTGTTTCGTCTACTAAAACATGTATGCTCTTTCCTGCATCATGAGCAGCATATATTGGTGCAAGAGCTGATCCGTAATCCATTAAAGCTAACCATCCTGCATTGCAATGAGTTTCTATAGTAAATCCATCATTAATTAATACATTACCATGAACACCAATTAGTCGTCCATGTTCGGCACACTCGATCGCAACAGCATGTGCTTCGGAAATTGCAAGTTCTCTGGATACTTTAGAAGCTTTAAGAACTCTTGTTGTTGCGTAAGATAAATTAACGGCTGTTGGTCTTGTTGCATCTATTAGTTCTTTTGCTTTTTCTAAATCACTATATAGATTTTTATCAGAAGCTTTGTAAATCGCCTGTAACATTCCGTATCCTCCTGCTCCACCAATTGATCCTGCTCCTCGAGTAATCATGGTTTTAATTGCATAGCATGTATCTTCAAGGGTTTTACATTCGTGTATTTCAAAACTGAAAGGAAGTTTATTTTGTTCTATCATCATGAGGCTTTCTCCCTCCATCCAAAGCGCACGATAGTTTTTGTTGTTTACTTTCATAATGTCGAAATTGTCGTACAAAAATAGGGATTATTTTGGTAAGATGGGATGTGCTTTTGTCATGATTTTAGCTTCGGCTCCGCTCAGCTACCAAAAATACACGCCAAAAGCTAGATTGAGGATTTTTTGTAATCCTCGGACTATATGTCCGGGGTTACAAATATTAAGCCCACTACTGGGCTTATAGAAATGTGTTTGCAAATTACTTCTCTCAAAGAAATAATACGAAACAATGTGTATATATCATCAAGACAAGTTTCGATGATTCTAATACACAATTATAATTGGCATTATTGTTCGACCCCATCCGAGGTCGCATGCTTGTAACTATTACAATTGCTACAAACATAGGACTCCTATGGGAGTCCAACATTAATTCAGTTATAGTAATAGCACTGTTAATGATTTAATTAATTTTTAGCTTGCTCATCTTCATGTAGTAATTCTCTTTTCAATTATGTTTATAACTAGATTTTGATAAAATCAATACTTTTATTTCTTTTGTTAAACAAAACAATCATGAAACAAAAATCTTTATGAAAAGAACAGCAATTATAATATTCTTAATTTTTTTACTAGGGACTGTTTTTGCACAAAAAACATATGACAATTTATTAAATGATTTGAAAGACAAATCATCACTAAAACATGCATCCATTGGTTTATATGCTGAAAATCTCACAACTGGGAAAACTGTTTTTGATTATAATTCGCATGTAAGTTTGGTTCCCGCCTCTGTATTTAAAATTTTGCCAACAAGTATTGCATTAGAATTATTTGGTCCAGATCATAAATTTAAAACCGAATTAGCTTATAGTGGAACAATTGCAACTGACGGAACACTTAATGGAGATTTGTACATTATTGGTTATGGTGATCCATGTTTGGGGTCTACGAATTATGCAAATCATTATGGAGATTTAATTTCAGATTGGGTAAATGAGGTGAAAAATCTTGGAATTAAAAAGATAAACGGAAATATAATTGCTGATGCTTCTTATTTTGACAGAATTAATATTCCAGATACCTGGATTTGGGAAGATTTAGCAAATTATTATGGTAATCCCGGATCATCATTAAATTATAAAGACAACCTGTATTATGTTCATTTTCAGACTGGTAACACAGATGGTAGTCCAACTAAAATAACAAAAGTCGAACCAGATGATCTTAATCTAAATATTGATAATCAGGTACTTTCATCGTCAACTGATTGGGACGAATCTTTTATTTTTTATGGTGACGATGAGAATGATAGAACTATTCGTGGAACATTACGATGGAAAAAATCAGATTTTTCAATTAAAGGATCAATTCCAAATCCCGAAACATATTTATGTAATGTTTTTGCAAACGCTCTAAAAAAATCAGGGCTTAGCATTTCGGGGAATTGTGAACGTACTTTTGATATTGTAGATGCAGAACGTAAAGTTTTTCACACAACGTATTCACCTGAACTATTAACAATTACTGAAACGACAAACCTGAAAAGCTTTAATTTATATGCAGAGATGTTGTCTTTTCATATTGCGAAAGAAACAGGGAAACCATATCGAGGTGCTGTAATTTCACATCTAACATCTAAAGGCATTGCTACTGATGGGTTAAATATTGAAGATGCATGTGGATTGAGTCATTTTAATTCGATTACACCAAAAATAATGACACAATGGTTAAAATATTTGCGTCAAAAATCTGATTATTCAGACGAATTTTTCTCAACATTACCTGTTGCAGGAACAAGCGGAACACTTTCTCGCTATTGTATTGGAACAAAAGCACAAAACAGATTGCATGCAAAAAGTGGAAGTATGACTCGTGTAAGAGCATATGCGGGCTACATCTTAAACTCTGATGGAGATGAAATCGCATTCTGTTTTATTGCAAACAATTATAGTTGTAATAATTATGGAATGCGTAAGATTTTTGAAAATCTTTTTATTGAAATTGCCGAAATAACAGAAAAACAATAATAAATTGAAAACTTTACTTAAATCAATATATAGTTTTGTAAAAGAAGACTTTAATCTTTCAATCTACTTGAAGGTTATTTGTTTTACAGCATTCTTAATTTTTCTTGAATATTACTTTTCTGCATATTCATATTATTCAGATAAAAACTTATTTAAGAATACCTTGTACTTGGTGAACTTCATTGCTTTTTCCATAGCTTATTATGGTGTTATTCTGATTTTGAAAACAGATAAGTCATTTAATAAAAAACTAAATCTGGAGTTTTGGTTGAAGAGCTTTGTTGCAATAGCTATTGCAAGTGTTTATATTGGGTATTTTGGATATTATGGTATTGATGTTCATATGAATTATCCAGCAAGTAGATTTTATTATTATACTGCAGATAATATAAGCGGGATTTTCACAATGTTAATTCCGGTTGGCCTAATATATTTAATTTTTGATAAAAATAAAGAAGTCCCATTTTATGGATTAAGCTTTAAAAACTTTAATTTTAAGATTGCCATTTTATTACTTGTAGTAGCTGTTGCGATATCTTATGCTGGTAGTCAGTTTAAAACAATTGCAGAGTATTACCCAATTCTTAACAGAACTGCTTATGGAGTATTTTCATTTGAGTATAATATGCCTAAATGGTTGTCTGCCAGCATATTTGAACTTGCATATATGTTTGATTTTGTAATGATTGAGCTATTCTTTAGAGGAATCATGATATTTGGATTTGTAAAAATCCTTGGTAAGAAAGCAATATTACCAATAGCTTGTATGTATGCAGTAATTCACTTTGGAAAACCATTGCCTGAGACAATCAGTTCATTTTTTGGAGCTTATATTTTAGGGATAGTTGCTTATGAACAAAAAAACATTGGTATTGGCGTAGTTCTACATTGTGCATTAGCGTTCTCGATGGAAATTTTCACGATAAACTAATTGCGAGTTCTAACCAAATGTTATTCCATTGTAGAATTCTATCACCTCTTTTCGAACAGATTTCTTAGCAATTTCAAATGATATCCCATCTTCATCCCCTTTTCTTTTAAAAGCCATTCCTCCAACAATAAAATTTGATGTAATTTGAAAATATTCAAGGTTTTCGATTTTAAAAATCAGAGTGTTAGGAATAATATCCAGTAATTCGGTTTCAAAATCAATAATATCAATAATTTTAGAGTTATTTAATTGATTCTCGACTTTAATTGGATCAAAAGTTATTTTTTTACCAAAATCTTCTTTTTCTACAAGTACAAAGATAAATTTCTTAGTGCAAATTAGTTTGCCAGATTTGGTTGTTCCAGAACCGCTATAGTCATTCCATGCAAATTTTGGTACTATATAATAATCTGTTTTCTCTGTCATCATATTCTGTTTTTTTCGTAAAACTCTTTAACCATTTTACGATTGACAGTATTTCCTATATATGCAGAAGCCTTCCTCTCTCCTTTTCGTTTTAATTTTAGTCCACCAAATATGAAAAACCCCACACTAACTTCAAAACTTTCTATATTTGCTAAAGGAATCACATATCTAGGAGGTAAAATACTTATTAATTCAGTTTCAAATTCAACTAAGTTTACTTTATCAAAGCTTTGACTAGCTTTTAAAAAGTATTCTTTATCATATAGATTTCTTGTTATCATCCCAATAGGGTCTTGCTGTTTTTCTGGAAGTATAAAAAAATGTTTTCTTGTTATTACTGCCTGACCACTAATATTATTACCTGTATTTAAAATGTCGTTATACTTTAGTTTAGGTAAATGGATATAATCTTCATTTGCTATCATTTCGGTTGATTGTTTGTCAATAATTACTTCAAATATAATAAATTAGTTAATGATTTTTTAGAACTTTTATTTTTTTTACAAAAACTACACTTAAAAATATAAAAGAAAGGGAAAAAATGTTTAAATTTGTTTCAACTTAAAAATCAATTTATGAACTGCAAAGCAATCACGAACCGAAACAAAGTGGAGCTCAGCGAAGCTAATCCAAAATTTAAAATTAATATAACTATGAGTAAAAAAGTATTCTTATTACTACCAGTATTTTTTATGTTTTTCAGTTGTGATATCTTAATGCAAACTCTTGAAGAGATTGATACAGGAGCTGGAACAAGTCAGGGATTAACTCAGCAACAAGTTGCAAGTGGATTAAAAAATGCTCTTGAAGTTGGGATTACAAATGCAGTTGATTTGGTAAGTGTAACTAATGGTTTTTATAAGAATGCTGAAATAAAGATACCTTTCCCTGAAGAAGCGATAAAAGTAAAAGAGGTTTGTGAAAGTGTTGGTTTAGGAAATCAGGTTACGAAATTTGAAGAGAAGTTAAACAGAGCTGCGGAATTAGCAGCAAAAGGTGCAACAGATGTTTTTGTTACCGCAATCAAACAAATGACAATTAGTGATGCTATTAGTATCTTAAAAGGTGGTGATGATGCTGCAACAGCATATTTAAAGAAAACAACATCTACAAAGCTTTATCAAAAGTTTTACCCTGTTGTTGTTGATGCAACTGAGCAAATTATGCTAGCAAAATATTGGACTCCATTAGTTGAAAAGTACAATAAAGTTACATTATTAACAGGTGGCGAACAGGTTGATACAGATTTAAATGCTTATGTTACAAATAAAGCCTTAGATGGCTTATATTTGATGGTAGCTAAAGAGGAATTAAAGATTAGAAAAGATCCAATTGCACGTGTTACAGATATCTTAAAAGAAGTATTTGGAAGCTCATTAAACCCATATAATTCAGAAAGTTAAGAGACAACCACAAATCAACCATATATGAAAAAGTTAGTCTTATTAAGTGTATTTGTTTGTATAGTTAGCATTTTATTTGCATCTATCCCACCACGTACTCCGTTTGTAGTTTTAAAAGTCGATGGTGTTGAATACGAAGATGGGGCAGAAATTACAGTGAGATCTGGTGAGAGAGTTGAAGTCGAAGCTATCCTAAAAGGTGGAAAACGTGATTATTGTTCAGATCCTAATACATACGCAAATGTAGGAAGAAATACTGTTATTACATCTCAGGGCGAATTTGGGATGTCTTTTGATATCAACGGTGGCCAGTTTCATGGAGATTGGAAACTAACTTCTGAAAAAGCTGAATTCACATCAGGACCAGAAGTTATCATTACCCCTTCTATTGAAGGAGAAGTGCAAAGAATCGCAGATGTCGAATTTACTCGTGGGAATTATTCAAAAGTATTCTTTAAAGTTAATTCAACAACAGAATGGCATTATGTAAGAAATACTCCTGCAGGAAAGACAGAACAAGACGAAACAAATGATGGATCTGCAACTTTCTATTTTGTTATTGAAGAAGAGGAAGGTGTTTGGTATTCATCTAATAATATTAAAGCAAAAGGATTGGAAGATTTCTCTGTTCGCAATAATTTAGATAGGATTCAGGAGTTTTATGATTTGATTGAAAATGCACTTTTAGAGCAAGACTTTGCTACTTCAGAAATGCATTTTGGAAATCTTAAAAATAGCATGAAGGATCTTAAAGAAAATATAAAACATGCTAAAGAAAAAGATTCTTCTTATGAGTGTGAGATTACACTAATAGGATTACCTACAGACAAATCAATGAAACATATTAGTGATCTTAGAGAACTAGCAAATTTATGGAAAGATAATTATGAAATATGTGTTGCTAATGTTCAACAAATAAATGATTTGCTTTTAAATACCCAGATAACATTTACTAACAATATCTTTAAATCTGTCATTAAAAATTATGTTAACTGGGGAACATCTGTACCATCAGCTCCTGAAGATTTGCTTTCTGTTTATGACCCCAAAAACATCTTTGGACCTGTTGATTTGCCAAGAAAAGTTCTTGGTTGGGTCGAAGAAGCAGAGAAAGATGCAACAATATTAAATGATCAGATAAACTCAATGCAAAAACTAAAAGAATTACAGACTTTCTATCAAAATAGAATTGACAATTTTATCGCAGAAAGAAAAGAGTTTATAAAAATATTAAACAGTTTAGAACCTGTTAAAGACTTACACGGCGATATCAAGTCGTTTATTAGTTCTAATACAACTGTGGAGTTTGTAGCGAAGAACTAAGGAGTGTGAATTGAGCATTACGAAGCCTGAGAGATCAGGCTTTTTTATTACCCTATATACTTTAAAACACAACTGAACTTTATTGTGTAATTATTTTCTTTTACTTTTTGTTTGATCCAAAAATATTACCAATTCTAATTTCATTTTTTTTTCATAAATTGCAGCTTTAAATATTATGTCACAAATAATTATTGGATGGACAGTATCAAAAATCAAATACTAGAACTTAATAAGCAGATTTACAAAGACTTAGTCAAATACAGAAGACACATTCATCTTAATCCAGAACTTTCGTATAATGAGTTTAAAACTGCTGCATTTGTTAAAAGCATATTACAAAAACATAAAATCAGAATCGATTTCAATTTCCCAGAAAACACTGTAATTGCGATTATAGATGGAAATTCTCCAGGAGATACTATTGGTCTTAGAGCTGATATGGATGCATTACCAATAATGGAACTTAATGAATCTGAATATAGATCAAAAAACTCTGGAGTTATGCATGCATGTGGACATGATGCGCATACAGCATCTCTTCTAGGTACTGCAATAATATTAAATCAATTTAAAGATAATATCAAAGGAAGAATCGTTCTTGTTTTTCAGCATGCAGAAGAAAAAAACCCAGGTGGAGCAATAGAGCTTATTGAAAAAGGGTTGCTTAAAAAATATGATATAAAGAGGATGATTGCTCAGCACGTAATGCCTGAAACAGAAACAGGGAAATTCCTATTTGGTTCTGGTATGCTTATGGCATCTACTGATGAATTATATGTTACTTTTAATGGAAAAGGAGGACATGCTGCTTTACCAAAATTAAGGAGTGATACTGTTCTAGCTTTAACAGATTTTATACATGGGGCAAATATTTTACAATCAGAATTAGAAAGTGATTATCCATTTATTATTGCATTTGGAAAAATAATTGCTAAAGGTGCAGTTAATGTTATTCCAGATACTGCAATAACACATGGTACAATGCGAACTTTTGATGAATCATTGAGATCGCAAATAAAGGTTGATCTTGAAAAGCTCTCAAATAAATGTGCCAGAAAGTATAAATGTACTGCAGAATTTAAAATTTGCCATGGCTATCCAAGTTTAATAAATGATATTGAACTTACACAAAAGGCTATTTCTTTTGCTAATGAATTGGTGGGCAATGAGAATATGGAAGAACTTCAAGTCAGAATGACAGCAGAAGACTTTTCATACTTTTCTAGAGAAGTTCCATCAGTATATTACCGATTTGGAGTATTGGGAAATGGCAAAGGTCAGTTAAGCCTACACAATCCAAAATTTGACATAGATGAAAAAGCTTTAGAAAAATCAAGTGCTATGATGGCATGGCTGGCAATAAATATCAATTCATAAAAATGCGAAAACTACCAATAAACGAAATACCTCGTCTCAGCAACCAAGATTTTGAAAAAATTGAGAAAACACCACTTATTGTCGTGCTTGATAATATCAGAAGTCATCACAATACCGGTGCAGTATTCAGAACCTGCGATGCATTTGCCTGCGAAGCAGTTTATCTTTGTGGAATTACAGGAACTCCTCCACATCGCGACATCCACAAAACTGCTCTTGGAGCAACAGATACCGTAAAATGGGAATACCATAAAAATGCCATCGAAGCAGTAAAGAAACTAAAAGATGATGGCTATACGATAGTTTCTCTGGAAATTGCCGAAGGGAGTGTTCAAATTGATGATTACCAACCTTCTAAAGGTCAAAAAACTGCATTAATCTTAGGTAACGAAGTTAAAGGCGTAGACCAAAGCATTATTGATATTTCTGATTTCTGTCTTGAGATTCCACAATATGGGACAAAACACTCTTTAAACGTCTCTGTTAGTGGTGGAATTGCTATTTGGGATTTGAGCAGAAAGATTAATAATTTGAATTAATCAGAGTTAATAACAATCAAACTCACAACACTAACTAGCTAACATTCTGAACATTACCCTGTTAATATTTTTTTAGTAATTCACTTGCACTATCCAAATCATTATTTTAATTTAGTCTAAAATATTACTAGTACAATTTACTTATGGAGACAAAAGAATATAATTTTCCTGTAAGAAACATTTTAGTTGAATTCCTTGAGCGAAAAGGACTTAGAAAAACACCAGAACGTTTTGCTATTTTAGAAGAAATCTACACCAGAAATGGTCATTTTGACATTGAAAGCCTATATATTTCAATGAAGAATAAAAACTATCGAGTAAGTCGTGCTACACTTTACAATAATATTGACATTTTACTGGATGCAGGATTGGTTACAAAACATCAGTTCGGAAAAAACATGAGTACCTACGAAAAAGCTTATGCTTGCATTCAGCATGATCATATGATTTGTTCAGAATGTGGAAAAGTAATTGAATTTTGTGACCCACGAATTTCTGAAATTGAAAAAACAGTTGCTAAAGCCAACGACTTTGAGATTACTCATCATTCATTGTATTTTCATGGAATTTGCAGTGAGTGCAGAAATGATATGGAATAATACTATCCTACTAGAAATTGACTATAATTATTGATTGCGTAAATATCTGGAATTAAAAATAATCACTAAAGCATAAAAGAAAATGAAGATTGATGTATTGCTCGGATTACAATGGGGAGATGAAGGTAAAGGTAAAATTGTTGATGTTTTGACACCAAATTATGACATTATTGCCAGATTTCAGGGAGGTCCAAATGCAGGTCACACACTAGAGTTTAATAATATTAAGCACGTTTTACATACAATCCCTTCTGGGATTTTTCATGCAGATAAAATAAATGTAATTGGAAATGGAGTTGTAATGGATCCTGTCATTTTACAGGACGAAATTATTAAAGCAGAGAAAATTGGAGCTGATTTAAAATCAAATCTTTACATTAGCAAAAAAGCTCAATTAATTATGCCAACCCATCGAATGCTTGACAAAGCATACGAAGAGTACAAAGGAGAACAAAAAATTGGTTCTACTTTGAAAGGAATTGGACCAACTTACACCGATAAAACTTCAAGAATTGGATTACGTGCTGGTGATATATTCAGCATTGATTTTCAGGAAAAATATTTAAAAACTAAATCCCACCACGAAAAGATTTTTGATGGGTACAGTTTTACAGAAAGAAACGAAGAGTACGAACAAAAATGGTTTGCTGCTATTGAATTTCTGAAAGAATTTAAATTCATTGATTCTGAACAATACATTAACCAATCTCTTATTTCGGGGAAAAGCATTCTTGCCGAAGGTGCTCAAGGTTCATTATTAGATATAGACTTTGGCTCCTACCCTTTTGTAACCAGTTCTAACACAACAACATCTGGCGTTTGCACTGGTCTTGGAGTAGCACCTCACAAAGTAGGAAATGTTATTGGAATTTGCAAAGCATATTGCACTCGTGTTGGTAGCGGACCTTTCCCAACCGAACTTCACGATGACGACGGACAAACATTAAGAGACAATGGTCATGAGTATGGCTCTACAACAGGTAGACCTCGTAGGTGTGGCTGGTTAGACATGGTCTCTTTGAAATATTCAATTATGCTAAACGGTGTTACTGGTCTTGTAATTACTAAAGCTGATGTTCTTAGTGGGTTTGACAAAATTAAAGTTGCTACTGGATACAAAATTGACGGAAAAGTCATTGATTATGTCCCTTACGAAATGACAGATGATATTGAACCCGTATATAAAGAAATTTCAGGCTGGAAAAGCGATATTACAAATTGTAAAACTAAAAGCGATCTTCCTGCTGAACTAATCTCATATCTGGATTATATTGAGAAAGAAACAGGCGTAAAAGTTGATTACTTATCAGTTGGTCCTGACAGAACACAAACTATAAAACTGTAAAGAAACAAGACTCAAGATACAAAATTCTAGGAGCAAAAGTCTAAAAGGAAAAACCTTTAAAAGTAACTTTTGTTCCTTTTTTTGTAACACAAACTCTGAAACTTTATTTATTGATAAAGAAAGGGAAATTTACTTTATTGAGGGTTCAACAAAATCTGAATCTGCAAGAATCAAAATAATAAACACCTAATTCCCTTAAAAAATTAGACACTTAAAAATCTATTATATACTTTAACAACGAACATATTGTTGTTCCGAAAACGCCATAGTATTATCAAAAACAATTTCACTCTTATCGGACAAGATTATTTTACCGTTTAATACTCCAAAAGGTCCATTATAGTTAATTTTTATAATTGGCCAGACATTTACCTTTACTTGATGATCAACTTTTGTTGTGAATTTCAAATCAATTGTCCCTTCTTTATCTGTGACGCTAACAACACTCTGTTCTCGTTTAAATTTAACACTAGGCAAAGAATGTCTTTTACCATCTATCCACAACGCATTCTCATTAAATTTATCACTATCTATAGATTGATTCTTAGTAAGAGTTAGTCCATAAAGTTTCTTATCTTTTATAAATGCTGAACTCAACCAGTCCCACTTCATATGGTATGGATAAAAACCTTTATGGTCGTCTGTACAGAAAAAACTATTCTCAGGTAAAAAATCAATTTTCTCTTTATCAATAAACATAAAACCTTGCATTCTTGTAATTCCTTTATGTGAGTACATCCCAGTTTTATCAGAGAATGGGATACTAACAACCTGATGCTCAAAATTTGTATAATCACCTGTCACATCTACACTTAAATTAGGAAAATCAGTTCTATTATGCACACTTAGTTTTACTCTAATTACATTTTCATTCAATTTATTTTCAAAGCAGATTGAAACACCTTTACCTTTATAAGAATTTATACTATCTAAAATATTATTTGGAGTTTTAATTTTAAAAGGGAATAGTTTTTTTTCTAAAACATATTGCTTATTATTCTTTATATCATAAACTCTAATTTGAGCTAATGCAGTAATTTTTGTTGTAACTAAAGCAGCAAGAAAAAAATAATTCTCATCACCACCCATAAATGCTTGAAATTCTTTTAATCTTTGACACTTAATAAACCTAGGTAGTTTTATTTTACAAATTCTGGCATCTAAATAATTTACATTTTTAATAGGACTATCAAACGTTCCAAATTCAATTTGGCCATTATTGACTAAACTATATTTTGTTTTAGGTTTCATCTCAACAGTTCTAAAACTAGTCCTAATTACAATATTTATCTCTTTGCATGTGCCTAAATTGGGAACAGAAATACTTATGTCATTTAATAATACTCAATTTCTCTCACAGTGATATAAGTTACTCGCTTGTTTTCTAGTGTTATCTGTTTTGTCCAATTCCCTTTTGTATCAAATTCAGTATAATCATAAATATATTCATGATTGATTTCTCCATCAAAAAACATTTTAGACATTATGGTTAAACCTTCCTCATTAAATTTGTATTGACTAGTTAATGTGTATTCAACTCTAAAATCCTCAAATTTAGTTTCAACACAACGACCTTCAGAATCATATTTATAACTTATCATGAAATGATCTTTTTGATCTTGCGGAAAATAGCTTCGTGATTCTAAGATAAGTCCATCAGAATTTGTATGATAATACATGATTTTTTCATCTTCTCCTTCTGGTGTTATCACTCTTACTTTCTCTAAAAAATCACTTTCATCATATTCGTAAAATTCTATATTTACCAGACTTTCATCCTGATCATATATTTTAGACATCTGCACCAAACCATTTGGGCATAACTCGTTAATGGTTTTCCTCTTAAGCTTATCATTTAGTTCGTAATATATTGAACTTTCCAAGAAACCAGATTTGCTATATTCGTTATAGTCTCTGCTAATTAATTCTCCATACTTTTCAGATGAATATTCATCATAGAAATACAATATTTGAGTTACTGATGCTACTTGCCCATTCAACGATTGTTTTTCCAAATCATTTTTTCTTGAATGGTTCTTATTATCACCCAATTCAGTATTTTCTTCATCATTGATTTTTTCTTGAGAACTACTATCATTACATGATAAAAATGTCATAAAAAATAATGCACAAAAAAATACAACTCTTTTTATCAAGTTATTCTCTAACAGTACTATATCCATAAATGCTTAAACTACCCTTATTTTATATTTTCACAAAACCAGACTCAAAAAAGCCAACTACATTAATTCTAAACTCTACTTCTGTCTATACTCAATCTCTCTAACTGTAATATGTGTTACTCTACCTCTGTCAGTTTCTATTTTCTTTATCCAATTATCTTTTTGATCAAACTCATAATCATAAGTAAAATCCTGAATTACTTTATCGTCGTCTGTTAAAACAAGCTTATTACAAACATGCCCTTTTTCGTTATAATCGTAATTATAAACCCTAAAATATGAATTTGTAAAATCCTGACTAAAACAATAAATCAGTTTTCCATCATCATTGTATTTATACTCATTTCGCATTTGCTCATCATTATTCCCCCCAAACCTTGAACAAGTTGATAATAGTGCTCCATTTTCATTATACTCATATACGTTTTCAGACATTAAATCATGATCCTTATCAAAAGATTCAATCTTAACAACATTTCCTAATTCGTCATAAGTATATTTTGATTCATGCGAAAATTCACCGGTAAATCCATCAATCACATCTTCTTTGAGAATGTACCCATACTCATCGACTTCTGTAATCTTTTTCTCTATAAGATTATCAAGAGATCCAAATGATTCCTGTAACACTTGAAAACCATTCTTATCAAATTCTCGATAATATCTATTATATAATTCTCCGATAGAATCTGGCATTTCTATATCGCCATAATATTCAATTTTGTTTATCGAAGCAATATCAATATCCACATTTGACATTCTTGCAGTCTTTTCTTCAGATTTATCAACAAAATCTGAAGAATTATTACAAGCAACAAAAGCTAAACACAACGCAAAAAGAAATAAGATTTTTGTTTTCATGATTACAGAATTTTAATCAAATATAGTCAAAAACAGGACAAAAATCAAACTTTTCTCATACGAACCAAATTTTAAAGCATCTATTATTATCCAAAACTCATTATTACTTTTACCATAAAATCAATAATTCAAAAAAACAAATCAACAAAAACTCATACTTATACATAAAGCCTTCACAAAACAACATAAAGCACCATATTTAAGACGTAGTCGTTATTAACGGTTAAAAACTGTTAGTTTTGTATCCATCAAAACCGAAATTCCCTCTACAATCTCCTGTTCTTTTTAAATGATAATCATAAACTCAGATACATAACCTTTGTAGCTGCATCAATAAGTAAATTATCATGAGTTGCACATATAATTGTATGTCCCTCTTTAACAAGATTATCAAATAATTCTATAAATCTGACTTTATCTTTAGGGTGCAATCCACCTGTAGGTTCATCTAATAGAATTATTGCATTCTCCTTTAATGTGCTCAAACCTGCTACTAATTTAATTGCTTGTAATTCACCAGTAGACAAAGTATTTAAAGGCTGCCCGGGACTAATATAGTCTATTCCAGTCTTCTGAATTAAATCAAAAACTGTTGTAATTTTATCTTTAATTTTAATTCCGTCTAAACTTTCTAACCAAAGCTTTACTTCTCTAAAACTATGCTCTAATACATCTGCTATACTGAGACCATTAAGTTTTACTTTCAAAACTTCTGGCTTATATCTTTTTCCATTACAAGTTTCGCAAATAACTTCTGAATCGCTCCAATAATCCATTGATGTTCTCTGAATTCCTGTTCCTTTACAGTCGGGACATTGACCAAATTTTGAGTTATAAGAAAAATGCGTTGCTTTAAAACCCAGTTTCTTGGCCGATTCTGTTTTAGCAAATAATCCACGTATAAAATCAAAAACATCTAATCGAGTCGCAGGAATCGACAAAGCAGATGAATTAATAATATCCTGACCTGTAAAAACAACTTGTGAAATATCATCTGCTAACTTAATGTCCTCACAAAATATTGGTCTATCTGTTTTTAATGAATTATAAATCACATACTCCAATAAACTTGTTTTCCCACTACCACTATCTCCTGTAATCACACTAAAATCTGATTTTGGAAACTCTGCATTGATATTATCAAGATTATTTGCATTAGCTGATTTAACAATTAATGCAAACTCATTTGAGTTAGATTTTGCCAACTCAGGAATTTCTATTGTTTTTAAACTTTTTATATAATCAGACTTATTGATATCTACATCGATCTCTCCTCCTTTTTTTCCTGCTTCAGGTCCCATAATTGAAACATTATCTGCAAGTTCAAGCATCATAGGCGAATGATCATTCATGATAATTGTATTTCCTTTGTCTCTTAATTCTTGAATTATCAATGCTATTTTTTCAATATCACGAACTCCAAGTCCAAAAGAAGGTTCATCGAGAACATATAAAATGCCTGTTAGTGATGATTTCAAAAGTCCAGCAATTTGTAAACGCTGAAACTCTCCACCAGAAAGTGTAGATGTAATTCTATCAATTGACAAATATGAAATTCCAGACTTAACCAAGGCATTAAGTGTTTGTTTTATTTGAGTACAAACTCTTTCAGCAACTGGATCAAAATCATTATGTTCGAACCATTCTAATGCCTTTATCGCAGACAAATTTGAAAGTTCCCCTATATTCAAATTATGAATTCTATATTCAAGATATTCAGGTTTTATTCTAAATGAATTACAATTCGAACAAACTTTACTCTTCATAATTGGCATCATGCTATCACCACGATTATCTGCATGTTTTCGGTTGTATTCATCAGTAATCAGACCAACAAAACCAACCCACTCAGAAGTCATCTCATGAACACCGTTTACTTTACCTCTCTTGTAGTTCCATTTCACATCAAACTTTTCGTCACCACAACCATACATAGCAATTTTACGAGCATTCTCATCCAGCTGATTCCAAGGCTTTGAATAATCCATCCCTTTAACTTCACCAACTGTTCCAAGAATTGCTACAAACCTATCATCAGGATTACCATAAAATTTTCCTTGTTTCGAACCATTCATTGCTCCGTTCATTAGAGACTTTTCACCATCTGTCACAAACTTATCAGGATCTGCAACATTTATAAAACCTAAGCCTTTACAAACAGGACAAGCGCCATCTTCGTGATTGAAACTAAATGCATTTGACAAGAGATTTGATGACTCACCATTTATTGTTGAACTTCTGCTATATAGCAATCGATACAAATCATAAAGGCCAGTATAAGTTCCAATAGTAGATCTAGGATTATGACCAGCTGATTTCTTTTTCAAGCCTACTGCTGGCATTAACCCTCTGGCATCAGCAAATTCAGGTTTCCCTTCCTTGCCAATAAATTGTCTGATATACCCAGACATACCATCTAGTTGGCGTCTTTTGCACTCGGCATAAACAGTATCGAAGATTAAAGAAGATTTTCCACTTCCTGAAACACCACAAACAACAGAAATTTTGTCATGCGGTATTGAATAATCAATATTTTTCAGATTATTAGTTGTTACTCCTTTAAATTCAATACTATCAAACGACAAGTTATCATTTTTCGAACTGAGAATTTCTGTCGATACATTATTATCAATGAATTTTTTAATAGCGTCTGCAGTTTGTGAATTATTTTGTTTTAATAACTCAACTATTTTTCCATTAAAAACTACTTCTCCCCCATCTTTCCCACTTCCAGGACCAATATCAGCAATATAGTCTGCTCTTGCAATAAATCGTGGTTCATGTGAAGAACAAAGAACTGTATGCGAATTCTCACAAAGATTTTGTAAAGCATCTATTAACATTTCTGTATCTGAAGCATGTAATCCTGTAGCTGGCTCATCAAGAATATAAAGACAATTCTTACCAGAATTCTTCACTAAAGCTGTTGCAAGTTTGATTCTCTGTGCTTCACCACCAGATAGTGTTGTACTACTTTGTCCAAGTTTAATATAACCCAGTCCTAGTTTTTTCAACCACTCTGTATACCTTAATATCTTCTTCTCTTCTTTGAAATGTTCATGTGCCTGATCAACTGTCAAGTCAAGAATCTCATAAATATTTTTGTCTTTGTAATTTACTTCAAGAACAGTGTCAGTAAACCTCTTCCCATTACACTTTTCACAAACCAGCTCAACATTACCTAAAAAATGCATCCCAACTTGAATATAACCAGCCCCTGCACATTCTTCACACCTTCCTCCTTTAGCAACAAAAGAAAAATGAGATTTTGTTAGTTTTAGTTCTTTTGCCTTATCTTGTGCTGCCATTAAATCACGTATATGATTTGACAAACCTGAATATGTTGCCGGATTGCTCTTTGGCGACCTTCCTATTGGAGTTTGATTTATGTGGTTTATTCGTGAAAACTTATGCTCTAATTCGCCATTTTCTAGCCTTTCAATAAATTCTGTCATCAAACTGGATTTCCCAGCTCCCGAAACCCCAGTTACAACATTTAATGCCCCAGTACAGAAATTTACATCAATATCTTTAAGATTATTCTTTTGTAATTTTTTAAGATTTATATTTTTTTCTAAATCTCTGTTTGACAACAAGTTTTCTCTATTATCATTAAGGTAATTTGCAGTAACACTATTCGTTGGCGGATTTTCAAAAAATCCTTTTACACTCCCATTATAAATTACTTCTCCCCCTTTACTAGCTGCAGCCGGACCAATATCTATTATGTGATCAACTAGCGGAATTATATTCTCATCATGCCCTGTCATTAAAACTGTATTCCCTGATGAGACCAAGATTCGTAACACTTTTAAGAGCTTTTTCTGTTCTGATGGATGAAGTCCAGAACCTGGTTCATCAAGAATATATAAAACATTTTGCAAATTACCAGTAACCTGATTTGCTAACTTAATTCTTTGAGCCTCACCTCCAGATAAAGATGGAGATTCTCTGTCTAATTGCAAATATCCTAAGCCTAGATCACGCAATACAGATGTTTTTCCAACTATTGCCTTTGCAATTTCAGTTTCAGCAGCATCAAAGCCAAATATTTTTGAAAAATAAGTATGCAAATCATCTATTGTCAGATGTATAAAGTCAGCAATATTTTTATTTTCCCATTTAAAAGACAAAGCTATTTCATTTAGCCTGCTACCAGAACAATGATGACATTTAACAGAGTTAGCAAAGCGAAGAATATTAGGGTTTCGATCACGTTTTAAAATGTCATTCATAATATTTATGATTCCTTTATAAAACCCCTCTTCACGAGGTTTTGCAACCATACCTGTCCATTTTAGGCGTGATTCTAATGTGTGCTTACCAAATAAGACTTTTATTTTCTCGGAACCATACCAAATTATTTTTTGTTGCTCTTCTGTAAGGTCTTCCCAAGGAATATCAACACTAAATCCTTCAGCTTGACAGACTTTATTAAGTTCATCCATTGTCACTTGTGAATAAACAATATAGTTGTTTGGCGTAGTCAAAATCAAAGCTCCTTCTCGAAGAGACTTTGTTTTATCACCAACAATTAAATCCGGACTTATTTCATCCAGCACACCAAGTCCTTTACAATGTGGGCATTGTCCCAATTTAGTATTAAATGAAAACAGACTCTTGTTTTGTAATACATCAACAATATTTGATTCTGCTCTTCTGGCAAAAAGCAAACGTAAGAAATCATAAATCTCAGTAAGAGTACCAACAGTACTTCGATTATTTCGCACCACCGAATTCTGATTTACAACAACAACTGGTCGAAGACCAACAATCGTTTCGACTTTAGGCCTTTTTGTTTTTAATCCAGCACTTCGTCCTGATGACAAAAAGTGATCATAAAACAATCGCATCCCTTCTGTTGCTATCACATCATAAATCAAACTTGATTTTCCACTACCAGATATACCAGTTACAACAACTAATTTATTATGAGGAATTTCAAGACTTACATTCTTCAGATAATTTTCAGATGCATTTGTGATTTGTAATGATTTCATTTTGTAAAGATAAAATCAAAAAGGCAATTTTCAATAATCAAGTTATAATAATCAACTTTATAACCTATGATACACTATGTACTCTTGCTCGATCTACTCTTCTGCTGATAAACATTTTCACAAACAGATAAAAAAACATATCTTTGTATAACTAAAATCACTAATATCATGATTAAGGCAATTAATAAAACCATGCTGCTTATATTAATAATAATTACACCACTATTTTCATTAGCACAGCATCACTTATATTTTCACATACCTGAATGTCCTAATACTGTTAATATTGAGTCAAAAGAGATTTTTGACTTTAATATTTCACCTATTCCTGCAAAAGACTTTTTAAATATCAGTTTTGACAATTCTGTTCAATTAAATAATACTTCAACAGTAGAAGTATTTGATATAAATGGGAAACTAATAAATAAAACATATCTTGAATCTTTAAAAAAAGAGTTATTTATTGATGTCAGCAGTTTAAAAAAAGGCATATATTTTATCAGATATAAAGATCAACACACAATTATTACAAAGAAATTTATAATTACAAAATAATGTTAAAAGCGATAAACACAATCATTATTAGTGCCCTGTTTATATTTGCTCTTAGCAATCTATCAGTATCACAAGTTAATTGCGCAGGAGACAGCTTTACTTTACATGCAGAATCGTATGTAAGTGGCGATTTACAGTGGCAATATTCTTATGATGGAGAAAACTGGGAAAATTATAATGGTGCTATTGGAACTGAATTAGTTCTAATCTTAGAAGAAGATACATACTTAAGATTAAAAATTACAGATCCAGAATGTATGCCAGCATATTATACCGATGTGCAACATGTAGAAATATTACCTCAACCAGATGATGCAAATGCAGGTGAAGATCAATTAGATTTAGAAGTACTTAACACAACTCTATCTGCCAATCAACCAGTTGAAGGAACAGGATTATGGTCTATTACATCTGGAGAAGGGGGCAACATTGAAAACATATACAGTAATGAAAGTACTTTTACCGGGACATTTGGTACAACTTACACACTTCGTTGGTTATTATTCAACGACTGTGGATATACAGAAGATTTTGTCACAATCAGCTTTGTTGACAACTCCTTTACATGTGGAGATATGCTCATTGACGAACGTGACGGACAATCGTATCCGACAGTCGAAATTGGTGGTAAATGCTGGATGGCTTCAAGTTTGAATATTGGAACGCAAATTACTGGTTCTACAAACGCATCTGATAATGGGACTATAGAAAAGTTCTGTTACAACGATGTTGCTGATAGTTGTGCAATTTATGGTGGAATGTATCAATGGACCGAGGCTATGAACTATTCTACGACTGAGAGCTCTCAGGGCATTTGTCCAAATGGATGGCACATACCTAGTGATGGAGAAGTTAAACAACTTGAAATTAGTCTGGGAATGCAAGTTGATGATGCAAATAACGAAAACTCGTGGAGAGGCAGTATAGAAGGTGTGGGCACACAAATGAAAGAAGGTGGGACTTCTGGTTTTGATATTAAAATGGCAGGTGTTAGAAATTCAAGTGGCGTTTTTCAATATGGTATTGGAAACACTTTTGAATTTGGATACATATGGGCTTCAACAGAAGCAATGACTTATCCAAGCGAAACGCATGCATATCGTCGTTGCTTTCGTACTGCAAGTGCAGGCGTTGGCAGGTACGATACATTTCCTAAACAATACTCTTATTCAATCAGATGTATCAAAAACGACTAATTAAAATATTACTAATTATCATATAATAGAAAATGAAAAAAATACAATTTTTACTTTTAAGCCTTATCCTTACATCAGCAGGCTTAGTTTTTAATTCATGCGAAGAGACTGAAAATCCAGAAGAAAACAAAACTCCACTTGTATTCATAGAGTTAACTGCTGATAAGGATACAATTTTAGCTGAAGAAACAGTGACATTTAAAGCAGTTGCAACTGGAGACGACATTAATTATGAGTGGCAATCCTCTGTTGGCTCACTTCTTGGCGGAGGTACTCAGGTAACATTAACATCTACTCCTTGTATTACAGGAGATATTACAGTTACTTGTACTGTAAGAGATAAATATGATGAAGCTTTATCTAAAAGCATAACAGTTACTATTCTTTGATTAATGAGTTTCGGAGTAAACACAGGTCTTTAGCTCACAATTTATGTAAGTAATTCAGTTAAATAAAAAATTTATGTGTAAGAAAATTGTATTTATATCAATTTCAATAATTCTATTGCTTCTATTAGGAAATAATGTTAATGCACAATGTTTTGCATCTCCGGGGAATCCAATTGCAGGTAGTGCTAACGTTGGAGTACTTCAACCCAGAATTACAAGAGCTGTAATATTTCATAAATATTCTTTTTCTGATCAGTACTTTCAGAAAAGCACTCCTATTGATTACAATGTACCTGCAGCAATTTCAAATGCGAACTTCAATTATATTGGATTTAGTGTAGGTAGAGGTATGACTAAAAAATTTACACTAGAATTAGAAGCAGGATACTTTATTAACAAATCTCAGAATTACAAATATATCGATTACCAAACAAGAGGATATGGCTTTTCAAATGCTGTTGTATCTGGTAAGTTTAATATCTATAAAAATGTCGTAAAGAAAGTTGAATTTTCGGTTTCTGCTGGAGCAAAGATTCCTCTCTCTACAAAACCTCAGATTGTTGATGGCGTTACTTTGGGTATTGATGTTCAACCATCAACTGGAAATTTCGGATCAATAGCTCAGGCTCTTTTTGTAAAAGAATTCGAAGGTCCAAGTATGAGATTCATACTACTCGGAAGATACGAAAAGAACTTTAACGAAAATCAATTAGGGTACAAATTTGGTGATGCATATATTACATCCTTATTCGTGTCTAAACACCTTGCCAATCGACATACTGAACTTACAAAAGACGTGACAATTATTTTACAAGGCAGACACGAATTCAGGAAAAAGAACTTACTTAATTCAAACGAAGTTTTTGCCTCTGGCAGTAATCTTTTATTTGTTTCACCTCAAATTAACTACAATTACAACATGATTTGGAATTTCTCCTTTATCTATGATATTCCTGTCTATCGTTATTATAACGGCACACAATTAGGAAATTCACATTCCTTCATTCTATCCATTACACGTGATTTTGGTTATGGTATATAAAACTATTTTTTGATTTACTATTATTATAAAAGTAAAAATCCAAACAAGTAAATATTTTTTTTCTATCTACTTGGTTTTAATATTTAAAGCTTTAGGCTTATTCCAATTCAGTAATATCCTTGAAATATTAGTTGCATGTCTGTTAACAGCATTTAGTAAGCCTAAAAGTTCGAGATGAGTTTGAGAGCTACTCAAAGAAATTTCATTGTTATTTACAAGTCTTTCGTAATGAAGCTTTTCGTAATCCTCGGCTAGTGTTGCATATTTTTTAAACTTTTGTTTAATATGGCTAATGCGCTCAAGATTAAGGTCATTAAAAACTTCCATCGACCTACTAATCTGTTTCAAAGATTTTTCCAGCATTGTTTCAAGTTCAGCCCTACCCGATTCAGAAAAAGTTGCATCTGTCTTTACCCACTTCTCTACTTGTCTTCTCATATTTGTATTTACAATATCTCCGATCATTTCAAGTTCTTTTGCAACATACATAATCTGATATGCATCGTTAAAACTCTTTTTGTCGCTATTTTGTGCACTAACGCTAATCAAATAGTCATTTATCTTCTCTTTAAGAAAATCGGTTTTACTTTCAAGGCTTTGCCATTCATCAAGAATTGAATCATCTTTATCAAAGAATGGTTGTAATGAGATATTCAGTAATTTTTGAACTGTAAAACTCATTCTTTCAGTTTCCTTTTTTGCCATGCTTAATGCAATAGCTGGAGTTGAAGCAATTGCTGGATTTATGTATTTTAATCTAAATTCATGCTCAGGTTTAAGAGGTTTTTCTGGTAAAATCTTTAAAATTAAACGTGCAAAAAAGTTTGTAAAAGGTAAAATCAGAATTGTAAGACCAATACTGAATATTGAATGTGCGTTAGCAATTTGTCTTGGGACAAAAATGCTCAGATTTTCAATTGTTCCTACATTTTCAGTGGCATTGGGAGAAATTGATCTTACAAAAGCTGTGTATTCTGGTATCCACCAAACAAATATCAAAACTCCAATTACTTTAAAAAAAGTATGAGCAAATGCAACTCTTTTCGCTTCTCTCCCAGAATTGATGCTTGCAAGAATAGCTGTCATTCCAGTTCCAATATTTGATCCCAGTATTAGTGGGATACATGCTTCCAAGCTTAGAAAACCCTGCGATGCAATTGTAATCATAATTCCGATAAAAGCAGAACTACTTTGAATTAGAGCTGTAAATACAAATCCTACCAGAATACCAATAATTGGATTTTCCAGCTTAATTAGTAATTCAAGGAATGCATCATAAGACCTTAACGGGTACATTGCTTCTGACATGATATGCATACCAAAAAACAATAAGCCAAAGCCCAGAATTGCTTTTCCAATATTTTTTAATTGTTGTTTTTTAGGGAAAGCTATTAATGCAAATCCTATAGCGACAATCAAAAGAGCATAATCAGTCAATTTAAAAGCAATTAACTGAGCAGTTACAGTAGTCCCAATTCCTGCACCAAGCAACATGCTAAGTGTTTGAGCAAAACCCATCAAACCTGCTTCTACAAAGCCTACAAGCATAACACTTGTTGCCGAACTACTTTGAATAAGCACTGTTACAGACAAACCTGCAAATAGTCCAAAGAATCTATTTTGAGTAAACTTTGAGATAATATTTCTCATTCTGCTACCAGCAGCAGCCTGCATTCCTTTACTAAGGCTTTCCATACCATAAAGGAAAAGGGCTAAGCCTCCTAAAAGACCAATAATTAGTAATATTACCCAACTGGATTTTCTGGCATTTATTTTATAAACAAGTTGTATTGCATTATGATCTTCGTTAGATTCTACAAGTATTTCGTAGGTACCAGCTTTGTCTCCTATTAAAAAATAATTCTCAGCAATACCTGAACTATCTGTACAAACAAAATGTTTGTCTACTCTGAATTCTTTAGAATCTTTTGGATATGATATGCATGTAAAAACCAGCTCATGTGCAGGAATAGGATTCCCTGAATTATCTGTAACCATTACTCTAATAGGCTCTGATAGTTCTCCAGTTGTTTTTGTTTGATTATCGCCAGAATAAGAGTAAGTATTAGGGTTTTGAGGTTTGGTGAGTTTGATACTGCCAGCCAGTAAATTATATGAAAATAATATACTTATTAATAGTATTATAAGTTTAGGTTTTAACATAGGCTTAATTTGAAAAAACAAAAATAAGTAAATATCTGGTTTTAAAACAGTATTTTTTTCTGAAATAAATAGCGTTTTTATGTATTTTCTTCTTTATTTTGTAATCAAAATAAAAACTATAGAACTATGAAGCAAATTATCGAATGTGTTCCGAATTTTAGTGAAGGACGCGATATGTCTATCATTAAGCAAATTACTGATGTTATCGAAACTGTTGATGGTGTTAAACTTCTTGACGTAGACCCAGGTGCAGCAACAAACAGAACTGTTGTTACTATTGTAGGTACTCCTGACGAAGTATGTGAGGCAGCGTTTCAGGCAGTAAAAAAAGCATCAGAGATTATTGATATGAGTAAGCATAAAGGTGCTCACCCTCGTTTTGGTGCAACTGACGTATGCCCTCTTATACCAGTATCTAATATTACAATGGAAGAAACTGTTAAGTATGCTCATAAATTGGCTGAAAGACTTGGTTCTGAATTAAATATTCCTATTTTTTGCTACGAGAGCGCAGCATTAAAGCCTGTAAGAAAAAATCTTGCAAATTGCCGTTCTGGTGAATACGAAGCTCTTCCAAAAAGAATTACAACTGAAGAATGGAAACCTGACTTTGGACCATCTGAATGGAATGAGCATACAAAAAGAACTGGTGTAACAGCTGTTGGAGCAAGAAATTTCTTAGTAGCTTATAATATCAACTTAAATACAACATCAACAAATAAAGCAAACTCAATTGCTTTCGACGTTCGCGAAAGAGGTCGTGTAAAACGTGATGGACATCCGGTTACTGGAAAAATTGTAAAAGATGAGAATGGTAATAAGGTACACGAACCAGGATTATTAAAATCTGTTAAAGCTATTGGTTGGTTTATCGAAGAATATGGCGTTGCCCAAATTTCTATGAATCTTACAGATATTTCTATTACTCCTGTTCATGTTGCTTTTGATACTGTATGTGAAAGAGCTACAGCTAACGGTTTACGTGTAACAGGTTCTGAACTAGTAGGTGTAATGCCTTTACACTCAATTCTTGATGCAGGTAAATACTTCTTGAGGAAACAAGGACGTTCTACAGGTATTGCTGATTCAGAAATTATTAAGATAGCTGTAAAATCATTAGGTTTAGATGAGCTAAAGCCTTTCGATCCAAAGAAAAATATCATTGAGTATATGATGGAAGATGATAGCAAAAAGAAACTAATCGATATGGATTTAGTAGAATTTTGTCATACAACAGCATCTGAAGCTCCTGCTCCTGGTGGTGGTTCTATTTCTGCATATATGGGATCAATGGGTGCTGCATTAGGAACAATGGTAGCTAACTTAACTGCTCACAAACATCGTCATACTGACAAATGGATTGAGTTTAGCGATTGGGCAGAAAAAGGAAAAAAATATCATGATGAACTATTAAGAATGGTTGATGAAGATACAAATGCATTTAACAAAATTATGGAAGCTTTTGGTTTACCTAAAGGTAGCGACGATCAAAAAGCTATTCGTAAACAAGCAATTCAGGATGCAACAAAATACGCTATCGAAATTCCTTTAAAAGTAATGAAACTATGTTACGATAGTATGGAAGTAATGAGCGAGATGTCTAAAACTGGTCTTGAGGCTTCTATTAGTGATGCAGGTGTTGGTGCATTAGCAGCTAGAGCTGGTGTTATGGGAGCATTCTTAAATGTTAAAATTAACACAGGAAGTTACGATGACAAAGCTTTTGTTGAGAAAGTTCTTAAAGAAGGTGCTGAAATTGAAACTAAAGCAATTGCATTAGAAAAAGAAATTTTAGAAATGGTAAATTCTAAGATTTAAGCAATGGCAATATCCTGACAGGTCAGATTTAGCACTAGCGATGGCTGCCTTTCAGGATTGTGCTGGCCTTTATTAACATTAAGTTAATGATAATTACGTTAGAAGAAAACAAATATTATCACATTTACAATCGAGGAATAAATAGCTGTAATCTATTTGATAACAATCATGATTATAGCTATTTTCTTATGTTAGCAAAAAGATATTTATCTCCTGTATCAAACATCTATGCTTATGCATTAATGTTGAACCATTTTCATTTTGTGATAAAGTTTAATTCAAATCTTGAAAAACCAACACATCAATATCTATCTAATTTGTTTAATGCATACACTAAGGCTTATAATCTATGGAATAATAGACATGGGGCTTTGTTTGAAAGACCTTTTAGACGAAAAATGCTGACAGAAACTGATGATGTTCTGAGAGCAATATTATACGTAAATAATAATCCTATCAAACATGAAATTGTTCGAAGATTAGATGATTATAAATGGAATTCTTTTCCAATAAACAGCAATAATGATGAATTTATAGCTATGGATGAGCTATTTGAAATCTTTTCTGGAGAAAAGGTATTTATAGATTATCATAATCAAGAAAATGGTTCATGACAAGAGTTGTTTAACGCACAGGCTAAGGCTAACCTGAAAGGTTTGCAACACACTGGGCGTTTTTAACCTTTCAGGATATCCTATCCTTACCCTAACATCTGTTTTCCAAACTCCTGTCCAAAAGCGAACAATTCTTCTTTTTGGTTTGAATCCGGACGGAATTTCATTGCAGCAGGAGAATCAACGACTTTAAGTTTTAAAGCTCTAAGATTAGATTCAATAATGTTTACACCTTCCCCGCTCCATCCAAATGAACCGAAAGCTGCTGCAAGTTTACCTCTGTCGCGTATAGGATTAATAACAGCAAATAATTTGAAAACAGGAAGTAAAATATTTTGATTAATTGTAGGGCTACCAACTAAAATAGCATCTACATTAACAAGTTTAGAGTCTAATTCTCCTAAATCAATAGTTTCGATATCTAGAACTTCGGCTTCGATATCACCGGCAGATTCTATTCCTTTTGCAAGTGCTCGTGACATCTCTCCTGTGTATCCATAAGCAGAAACATAAGTTACCAAAGCTTTTTTCTTTGGATGGTCATTTTGATTAAGATACTCTGATGCAAATTTTGCACTTCTTTCAACAATTTCTTTATGATTTGAACGAAGAATCGGACCATGACCAGGAGCAATTACATCAATTTCTAAATCTTTGATTTTATCAATTGCTTTAAGTAGAAATTTGCTATACGGCTTAAGAATTACATCAAAATAATATTTGAAAGCATCGCTATAATCATCGATCAAATCGTCGAACATTTCATTTGAGCAATAGTGTGCTCCAAAAGAATCGCAAGTAAATAAAATTTTATCTTCAACCAGATATGTATATATAGAATCTGGCCAATGTAGATTTGGAGCACCGATAAATTTTAGTGTTTTATTACCAAGATCTAGTTCATCACCATCTTTTACTATCTGATATTTAAAATCAATCTCGTGCATATCTTGAACATACTTAATAGCTTGCCCACTACCTACAACTGTTGCATTTATAGCAATTTCTAATAACTTTTTCAGGCTACCTGCATGATCAGGCTCAGTATGGTCTAAAACTATGTATTCTATTTCTTCAGGATTTGTTACAGACTTAATCTTTTCTAAGTATTCGTCACTAAATTTTTCCTTTGCTGTTTCAACTATAGTTTTTTTCTCAGCATTAATAAAATATGAATTGTAAGTAGTTCCGTGTTCGGTTTCCATTACTATATCGAAGGTCTTAATATCAAAGTCAAGAATCCCAATCCATTTCACATTTTCGTTAATATCCAGAACTTTTGGTTTCATTTAATTATTTTTTTCTTTAAATTGTTAATATTTTAATTATTTTCGCAAGATAGTAAAACAAATGAAAGACTCAAAAGTTCAAAATATTTTAGTTTATACAGACTTTACAGAAGTTGGCGAAAAAAGCGTTCAATGGGCAATATATCTTGCAAAAAAGTTTAAGCGAAGATTACACTTTATTCATGTAATAAACGAAAACTCGTATAACTATTTTGACAAACAAACTGTTAAAGAGGATGCGAAAAAAGCATTACACAATTATTGCGATAATGTTAAAAAAGATTATGGAATCGAAAGCGACCTTTATGTTGAAGAAGGATGTACTTGTACAATAATTAATTCTGAAGCAGAAAGACGTGATGCTTTTATGGTAGTGTTAGGTACACATGGTAAAAACGATCCTCAATATCTTTCTGGGGCTTCTGTAGTAAAAATTATCAGAAAAGCTCGAATGCCATACTTTGTTGTTCAAAAGAACTCTCCTGTTCCGGATAATAAGAAAAATATACTCTTGCCTCTTGGAATTAGTAAGGAAATGAAAGAGAAAACTGGTTGGGTTACATATTTAGGAAAAAATCTATTATCAGGAATTGATGTTGTTTATAAAGAATCTGACGAAGAAAATGTGAAAAAGAATTTATATTTTGCTAAAAGATTTTTTGACAAATATAAACTTGTAGTGAATCAACATCTCTTACCAAGTAAGAGTGAAAAGCTTAATAAACAAGCTTTAAAATTCGCTTCAAATAATGATTCTATGATGATGGTAATTCTAACTACTAAGAAAGAAAACATCATTCATAAAATATTCGGGTTACCTGAAACAGGAATTATTTCAAACAATAAAGGTCTTCCTATTTTATGTATTAATCCTAAAAAGGATTTGTATATTCCTTGTATTTAATCATGCTTTTAAGATATCTTAAAAAAACAAATAGCATGGAGCATAACGCATATCGCGTAAAGAGTCTCACTATGCGATATGCATTTTTCAACTACAATGAAAACATCAACTTTTCAACTAGTTAGTTATATGAAATTTTCAAAAGAAATAGACTAAATTATATCTCACCAACTGAAAACTTACTTTCACCAAGTAAAATAGATGCTTTAAATACTTTAAAAGCGTCACAAACTAATTTTGCCTATATTTACATTCAGAAAGACGAAATGAAATTAACCTAAAAAACTATTTTTATGAAAAAACTACTTTTAATTCTATCATTATGTTTGATTTCTACTGTAATTTTTAGTCAACAAACATTAAATTCAAAAGCTATAATCGAAGGTGTAACAGTATATTTATATGGAGCAGAAGTTAAAGCAAAGACATCTGCTGATCTTCCTAAAGGAAGAGGTGTTTTAGAAATTAAGCAAATTAGCCCTCAGGCAGTTACAAATAGTGTCCAGATTTCTAACAAGCAGAATGTGGATATTCTGTCGATAACTGTAGTTGATTACTATCAAGATGCAGAAAAGGAATTTCCAGAAATAAAGCGAATGAATGACTCCATTAAGCTGATTAATTCTAAAATTACAAAACTAAATAATGAAAAATCATCATATCAGTCAGAAATGAATTATTTGAATCAAAATATGTCGATTGCAGGAGCTAATTCTGGGGTTAATGTTGCTGATTTAAAAACTGCTTCTACATATTATAGAGAGAGAGCTTATGCAGTTTCACAGGAAATAACAAAGTTTAATAAACTTATAGAAAAAGAGAATAAAATAATTAATAGGATAAATAAACGTAAGTCAGATATTCTTGTAAAAAACAACATGACATATAAGAAGATTGTGATTGAATATGAAACATTGGCAAGTCTTAAAGCAAATTTTGACATTAGTTATATAGCTGGCAAATGTGGTTGGGCTCCATCTTATGATTTGAAAGCTAAAGAAATTGGCGACCCTGTAGCTATGAAATATAAAGCAAAAGTATTTAATAATACTGGGATTCCATGGCAGTCTGTTGATATGATTTTGTCTACAGGCGATCCTCTTCAAGGAGCATCTGCCCCATCAATTTCTACATGGAATTTAAATTATAATGCTCCAGGGGGAAGCAAAGGACTATATGACAATGCAATTACAAACGAATACAGACAATACGAAGCAGCACAGTATCAGGTGCTTGATGAAAATATTTCATATAATACAGTTACAGTATCTGAGATTAGTGTTGAGTTTCCAATTGATAAAAAATATAACATACCTGATAATGGAAAACCATATACAATTGATGTTACAGAATACAGTTTAGATGCAGACTTTAGTTACTATGCTATTCCAAAATTTGAATCTAATGTATATCTAATTGGTAAAATTACAGGATGGGAAGATTTATCTCTGATAGATGGCGAAATGAATGTGTATTTTGGAGATACTTATTTAGGTGTTTCTCAACTTAATACAAATTCCTTGAATGATACTTTGGAACTATCTTTTGGCAGAGATAAACAAGTGTCAATTAAACGGAACAGAATTGAAGAATTTACAAAAAAAGGTCTATTTGGCAGTAATCGTAAAGAAACTTACATGTATGATATATTAGTAAAAAACAATCGTAAAACAGATGTAACTATTACTATTGTTGATCAAGTGCCAATTTCTAATGAAAGTGAAATTGAGGTTACTGTTGATGAGCTTTCAAATGCTGATTATAACGAAATTACAGGGAAAGCACAGTGGGTTACAACGATAAAACCATCGGAATCTAAGAAAATGAAATTTGGATATACAATTAAATATCCAAAAGAAAGAACTGTAAATACAAAGCAGTACAGGTCTATGCAGAGTCCGAAGTTTTAAATAAAAAAAGTAAATATAAATGAAGCTCACTTAGAATTTTAGTGAGCTTTTTTTTTCTTAGTACATGACAAAATTATTATCCGCTGGTTCATGAACTAAAGGTTGTCATAATCTTTGCAAACCTTCGAAACTCGGTTATAGCAAAGATATACGCCAAAAATAGTTTCATTTGCATTATGTCCTCCCCAAGACTGCGAATAAATTCTTGTCCTGGGTTACTAATATTATGCTCCTAACGGAGCATGGCAATATTTTAGATTATTGCATAATGCAAAAAACAAAAAAAAGTCATGTACTTATTTTTTTTATTTGTTTAAATAAAATGTAAATTTGCAACTAAAAGCTTATATTTAAAGTTTAATATAAAAAACCTTTATAAATATTATGCCAGCACAAATATGAAAGTTTATAAACCTTCGATTTTTACAATACTAATCTTATTGATATTGTTAAGCTCAACAAAATCAGTATATTCCCAACTGGATTATGAAAAAAGTTATTCCTTAGGTGTTACGAATTTAAGTTTACTGGATTTTACATTCATATACACAAAACAAATAAAAGATTTAAAATATCTGGAAATCACAAATAGTCTTGTTATTCATAAAACAGAAACTCACAATAATGGAAATGTGCTTCTCTTAACTATACAAGACCCGTATAAATTATATGATTTATATCGGTTTAGAATTGGTGTTAGAAAATTTAAAGAAAATACAAGTAACTATATAACTCCATTGTTAATATTTAATGTTGGTAGTTTTAGAAATCGATTGATAAAGAAATATTATGATGATAAAGGTTCAGATGCTACAGATGTGGATTATTTATTAACACGAACAAAGTTTGAAGTTGGTGCAATTTTTAAATTTGGTCATGTAAAAACTTATAATAATAACTTTCATACAGATATTTACGGAGGTGTAGGATTTAAAGTTAAGTTTATGAATGATAATATTCTGGAAAAGAGACCTTGGCCTGGAAATTCAGCTATCAATGACTCTCCTATTCATGACTTCCATATAGGATTTATGCCAACTTTCCATTTTGGTCTTATGTTTGGTTATGCAAAATAAAACTTTTAAAAAGTGAAAAGACAAAAATTATACTGCAGTATTTTATTATTTTTGCTTATTGTAATAGGCTTTAATTCTTGTACAATAAAGAAACGTTTGTATCAACCTGGATATCATGTTGAAAGGCAAAAGCTAAGTAAAAAGACACAATCTCATTCAGACAATATAACTTCTGTAGATTTAATTGACATTAAAGACAATATTAACGTCATTAGTGATAATCATAAAAAGAAAGTCACAGACTCTAGACAAGAAGAGAATTATCAAGAATTAGATCAATTGTATGCTACTAATAATACCAATGAAATTGAAATCCAATATTCTAATAATTCAAATAGTACTTTTAGCATAAAACCCTCAAAATCAGGAACTAAGATTTTAAAAAATGGAAATAAAGGTAATTCATCGAAACCTAAAACACTGATAGATGGAGGGAATAAATTTCATCGTGGTGCGATTACGGGTTTTGCGTTAAGTGTATTTTCAGTACTATTAACCTTAATTAGTTACATTGGAGCATTTTACAGCATTGCAATATTAGGACAATTAGCTATTATTTTTGCTATTGCAGGAATAATACTCTCAATTATAAGTTTAAGAACAATATTGAAAAATCCTGAAGAATATAAAGGAAAAGTGTTGGCTATAATTGGAATAATTGCAAATCCTATAACATATTATTTGATAATGATAAGCATTTTTCTAATTGTAAGGATGTATATTGACTAATACTATGAATTATTTCCCATTTCCCCGTCTTTTCTCTCTTAGATTTTTCCCTTTTTGCACTCTATGTTGATATAGAGTGTTGATAAAACCAAATATTAAACCGACTCCTGTAAGCACATAAAATATTGTAAATATTTTCCCTAATTTTGTTACAGGGTAAAAATCGCCATAGCCCACAGTTGTAAGTGTAATTACAGAAAAATAAATTGAATCTAACCAATTCCAGCCCTCAATAAAATGGTATGAAATACATCCCGATAATAGTGTAATAACTGTTGCTATTATTAGACCTCTATTCCGTTTGTCTCTAAAGAAACTATCTTCTCTAAAAATCATAAGTTGTAATTAAGGATTTTGAACCATTAAAGCATTCCCAGAAACTTCATCAGCAGGGATTTTGAAAATTGGAACATCTGCATTCCAATCAACGTCATCACGTAATGGTAGTTGTAATCTCTTCAAATTATGATATCTGTCCCCTTCGAAACAAAGTTCTCTCCTACGCTCAATCTGAATGCTATCGTATAAATCATACAATGCAACAGTTTCCGGCGAATAATTTTCACCAAAAGCACGTTCTCGAATTGCATTATAACTATCGAAAGCATAAGTGTTATTTCCAGGGCCTCCTGCTGTAAGATTTGATTCAGCACGAATAAGATGCATTTCAGCAAGTCTGATATAAACTCTGTTTAATGGCTGAGATTCGCCCTCTACAACGGCTTCGTCGTACTTTTCAATGTAATAAATCACAAAATACTTATTAATAAGGTCTCTTCTTAGATCATTTTCATCATACATATTGTAAATATCTGCATTTGTCTGAAACAATGGATTTTTCGTTCTGCTATAAGAATCAATTAAGCTGTTACTATTGTCAGTACTAATGTTAACAATTTGAAATATTACTTCTGGATTATATTCATTTCCCGAAAGATTAAAAACTTCGCTTACATCATCAGAAAGCTCGAAGTAACTGCTTTCGATTACTTCATTTGAATAAATCGAAGCATTTGTATAGTCTCCTTTAAAGAAACAGACTCTTGCCAACATTGCAGTAGAAGACATTGCTGATGCTACACTTATAGAAGTCATAAAACCAGCATTTTCAAGAAGCATTTTAGACTTCTGAAGGTCAGTTATAATGTTATTATAAACCTGTTCGACTGTTGCTCTTTCCAAATTTAAACTATCTGGATTAGTTGATGGCATAACTCTGTATGGTACCCCTAGTTGCATATTGCCATCTGGCTGGTTTACATTATAAGGTTTCGCAAAAAATCGTACCAGCTCGAAATGGCATACAGCTCTGATGAATAAAGCTTCGCCTTTTAATTGGTCTTTGTAATTTTTAAAATCTGCATCATCAACCAGCTCATTATCAATTGCATAAATTACATTATTTGCACGATTAATCGCAGAATAAGCATCGCGCCAAAAACCTGCAATTTCATTAATCTGAGGAGAACTTGTCATATTATAAATCTCGTACTTCCCAAATCTGTTAAGCTTCTGTTCATTCCCAATTTTTGTATCATCAGATAACAGATCAGCATAAATCACAGGATTTCCACCTAAAACATAACCAGATTGTAATCCATCATAAGCACCATTCAAAACCAGTTGAATATCTCTGGTACTGTTTATTGCCATGTCATTAGGAATTCTATCGTTCAAATCTGTTTCGAGCAATTTCTCGCATGAAGAAAAAGCTAAAGTTGTTATTGCTATAACTAATAATATCTGAATTGATTTTATATATAATTTTCTCATAGTCGTAATTATTAAAATGAAACTTGAATCCCACCAATTATTGTTCTTGCTTGTGGTGTTGCAAATGAAGGTGCTGCAAAAGATACATTTGAGTCTGGATCTGATGCACTTGTATTTCTTGCAACTTCAGGATCCCAACCCTGATAATTTGTAAGTGTCCAAAGATTATTTCCAGAAATATAAATTCTTAAGCTACCTAGTTTTAATTTATTACAAACATTCTTATTAAAGCTATAACCTAATGATAGAGTTTTTAATCTTAAGAACGAAGCATCATATAAGAATCTAGTTGAATTAACATAAGTAGAATATTCGTTAAGTCCTGGAACTTCGTCACTTGGAATGGATTCTGAATATGCATCTAGAATCTCAGGTCTTTGAGCAATAGAAGACCAGTCTCCTATCATTCGTTTTGCCTGATCATCATAAATTGTATTTCCATATTGATACATAAACAAAAAATTCAAGTCAAATCCTTTGTAAGAAAAAGTATTCGTAATACCTCCCACTACTTTTGGGAACGGACTACCAGCTGCTTTTCTGTTGTCACCATAAAAGTCGCCAGTAGGATTGTCATAAGTCATTAGATTTCCATTAATGTCATAATACAACTCTGTGCCAGCTTCAACTATTGCTGTTGCCTGATTACCTTCGCCGTCTAAAACTGGCGTGCCGTCAACGTTCCAAAGTGCTAATTCACTATCTGCTTGCTGTACACCTGCCCATTCAACAAGATATGCAATCCCAACAGGATAGTCAACAATTACACGAGCATCACCACCCGAACCATTATCAAATGCATCTGGAGGTAAGTCTCCAACGTCTGTTACTACATTGTGATTGTAAGCAATATTAAAGTTTGTAGTCCATTTGAAATCTCCTTGAATATTGTGTGTTGTTAAATCAAATTCAACACCATTATTTGTAAGAGCTCCAATATTTTGCCATATTTTAGAGTAACCTGATGATGTAGGTAAAGTTACTTGTAGTAATAAATCAGAGCTTTGTTTGTTATAATAAGTAAGACTACCGCTAATTCTGTTATTAAAAAATCCATAATCTATGTTTACATCAAGCATAATTGATTTCTCCCAGCTTAATGCAGGGTTCAATAAAGTGGAAGGTACTATTGCAGCAGCTCCATTATAACCACCAACTGCTGAGTAAAATCCTAAGTGTGCATAATCGTCAATATTAGCATTCCCTGTTAAACCATAACTTGCACGTAATTTTAAAAAACTAACTTTTTCATTTTCTTTAAGGAAAGCTTCATCACTTAATATCCACCCAACAGAAACAGCCGGAAAAGTTCCATAACGATTATTCTCTCCAAATCTAGAAGATCCATCAGTACGGATACTAAAACCTGCAAGGTATTTATTGTATATCTTGTAATTTACTCTAAAGAAATATGAATCAAAAGCAAAAGCAGTTGAATAACTATAACCAGTCATATCTGATGGGTCTGCACTACCAGGGCTTGTGAGATTATCATTTGGAAAATTCCATCCATTAAGACCAACACCACTAGTGCTAGATCTTTGGTAAGAATGTCCAGCAGTAAAATCGGTTTCCTGATGTTCTCCAATTTTGCTGTTATAAGTAAAGTAATTGTTAGTAGTGTAGTTAAAAACATTTGTTCTTCTATCCCATGCTGATGAAACTGAACCAGTATCTTGTACATTTCGGAATCGGAATTCATCTTCTCCAAGATTCATAAAATCTACACCAAATTCACTACGGAATGATAAATTTTCTAGAATCTGATAGTTTAGGTACAATCCACTTATTGATCTAAATGTATTTGCTGAGAAATTCCAGTTGTCTAACTGCCATAATGGGTTTCCGTATGGATTATAGTAAGACCCATCTTCATTATAAACAGGGACATAAGGTAAGTTTTGTTGGGCTAATCCAAGGCCGCCAGAATCTCCTGTTGGAACTCTTTTATTCTTACTGTAAGATACGGACATGTTTGTTCCGATACTTAGTTTATCTGTGGCTTTGTTTTCCACATTGATTCTACCACTTAATCTATCGTATGAATTTCCCATAACAAAACCTTCTTCGTCACGATAAGTCATACCCATATAGAAAATAGTTTTTTCGTTTCCACCTTGAGCAGAAGCACTTAGTTCTTGAACAAAACCTCGTCTTAGAACCTGATCGATCCAATTTGATCCTCCAATTGCAGCAATACTATCAGCCATACCCCTTGTTATTGGAGATCCATTTGAAGGAGTAAATATAACAGCATCTTTAGATTCAGGGTCAAGTCCTCTTCTAACTCTTGCTGAATCTCTAAGTGCAAGATGATCGGTTGCTGAAAGTAGTTCAATTTTATTAGCAGCTTCAATAATACCACTATAATAGCTTACATTAAATTTTGTTTTTCCGGCTTTACCTTTCTTTGTTGTAATAAGAACAACTCCATTAGCTCCTCGTGATCCATAAATTGAAGCAGCTGCAGCATCTTTCAGAATTTGGATAGATTCAATATCATTAGGATTTAAATCAGATAAAGCGTTAAATCCAGAACCAGTATTATTTGCTGAATAATCACCATTAGTTACCGGAATACCATCAATTACATATAAAGGCTGCGAACCTGCGGAAATTGAGTTAGTTCCTCGTACTTTTACATTTATTGATGAGCCAGCCATACCATTTGAAGTAGTTACCTGAACACCGGCAGCTCTTCCTTGCATTGATGTCTCAAGACTTGGTAATACAGCATCACCTAGGTCATCGGATCCAATAGAAGTAATCGCTCCTGTAACATCTCTTTTTTGCCTTCGACCATAACCAATTACAACAACATCATCTAAAACTACAGCATTTTCTTCCAATATAATATTTAATACAGCAGCAGCTCCTGAACTTACTTCAACTATTTGTTCCTGAGTGGTCATTCCAACAAATGAAAATTCAATAATTTGAGTACCTACAGGAACATTGGATAGTACATAATTACCATCAAAATCAGTGATTACACCATTTTGAGTTCCTTTTAACACTACATTTGTGCCATATAAGCCCTCACCATTTTCATCTGTAACTTTTCCTTTGACTGAGCCTGTTTGTGCAATTGCAAAACCATAAAGCATTGTAAAGCAAGCCAATAAAGCCAATTTGTAAACTCTCTTCATAATCAAACACTTAAAATTGATTTGTAAATATAGGGAAAAAATAAAAATGAAGAGTAATAACTTTGTTAGTTTCTGAATTAATTAAATTCAAAGTTTGATTTATAAAATAACTTTTATCAAGTATTGTATTCACACGATATTGTTACCAAGATTATTTTTTTATAAGGTTAAATCGATAAGTCATACTGCAATTTTCATTTAGACAATATAAAAAAATAGATTCTTCAATTATTATGAAGAACCTATTTTCTTAAATAATTATGTATTTTAATCTTTTACACAACGGACTGAGTGACCAGAATATTTAGTATGATTACCTGAATAAATTGTCGAATTTCCTGAAGCTGAGAAAAAATAGAAGTTTTCCGCACCTCCTCCGATACTACTTAGGTTATTTGATGCCCAGAAAGCTGAGTTTTCACCTAAACTATAGAAAGTCATTGTTCGACCTGACCCTCCAGCTGGTAAAGCTGTAAAACCTGTAGAATTTGTAATGTTTTCACTTGTCAAATTCCAATGTTCAGTTCCCAATTCTCGAAGACTGTTACCTGCAGGAGTAGATCCTCCTAAATAATCTATCATTATTTGATATTCCTCTGTGCTTGGCACATGAAATCCAAGAGGACAAGCGCCTTGGATTGTCTGTGTATCATCGTATGATTCATCATAATTTACTGTTGCAGCCCATGTGTATAATGCTCCATAGACTTCTCCGAGCTCTTCAGAAAAATTGTAATAAGTTGCCATCTTTTGATTGTAATCCAGTTCTGTTGCTGGAGCTTCATATGCAAAAGGAATTGGAGTTCCATCAGGATAAAATTTTGTATTTAGATTTTCTGCCATCCAAATTTGATTTCCAATTTTGACAACTTTATATGACCTACCTTCATAATCTACACAATCAACTAAATCATTTAATATTTGATTACGCATTATAGCCATTTGTTCTTCCAGATAAGCTTTTGTTACAGCATCCTGTGCATCTGTAGGATCCTGGAGGTTCTTAATTTGTTTTGAATCAGCGTCATTATTTTGAGTTAAAACTGATGATAAATCCTGAATCTCATTTGTAGTAGATCCATCAACTTCTGTGAAAGATGTAAGATAACCGTTATTATCAGCCATAGCATCAACTTCAGCTTCTGTTAAATGTGTATCAGTGTCTGTATCGTCAAGATAAGCAGATAAATCGATAGAAGTTGCTGTTCCATTATTTGTAATTGTAAGTGTATTTCCTACTAATTGTAAATCTTGGATTTCATTTGTTGTAGAACCATCAATTTCGGAAGTAAGATAACCATTATTATCAGCCATTGCGTCAACTTCAGCTTCTGTTAAATGTGTGTCAGTGTCTGTATCGTCAAGATAAGCAGA
>PPCM01000176.1_pt1 | contig 88934 bp, 86 predicted proteins | sample 1555541 | NCBI WGS metagenome assembly PPCM01 (sample SAMN05284479, study PRJNA326546) | Marine sediment metagenome, whole genome shotgun sequencing project. | isolation source: marine sediment | place: Germany: Wadden Sea | collected 2012-09-05 | reverse complement strand
TATTCATGGTGTCAGTAAGTTTAGCTGTTGCTGCAATTCCGGAGGGTCTACCGACAGTAATTACGGTTGTTCTTTCGATGGGAATGCGCAAAATGGCAACAAAAAATGCGATTGTTAAGAAGTTAAACGCAGTAGAAACACTTGGTTCAACAACCGTTATTTCAAGTGATAAAACAGGGACTTTAACCCAAAATAAAATGGTTGTTAAACGTGTGTTTGATAATAATACTTTAGTAGAAGTAACTGGACAAGGTTATGACTTTAAAGGTGAAATCAAAGGCGGAAGCAGTAATGTTGATAAATTAATTGAAATTGGATTATTATGTAATGATTCTTCAATTAGTAAAGATAGCTTAATCGGTGATCCTACAGAACTTGCATTAGTAACTTTGGCAGCTAAAAAAGGATTGAAGCAAAAAGCAACAAAAGAAAGATTACCTAGATTGGATGAATTCCCGTTTGATAGTGATCGTAAATTAATGAGTACGGCTCACGAGGTTGATGGTAAAAAGCAATTATATACAAAAGGTGCACCGGATCAGTTATTAAAAGCATGTAAATATTACTTATTAGATGGTGAAGTGAAAGAAATAGACGAGAACTTTATCAAAGTGGTAGAACTTGCGAATAACGGTATGGCGAGAAATGCTTTACGTGTTTTAGGGTTTGCATATAAGGAACTAGGAAACTATCAAGATATAACAAAAGAAGAGAACAACTTAATCTTTACCGGATTAGTTGGGATAATAGATCCACCACGTGAAGAAGTAAAAGAAGCAATTAAAGTTTGTCATAAAGCAGGAATCAGAGTAGTAATGATTACTGGAGATCATAAGACAACAGCCTCAGCAATTGGTAAAGAACTAGGAATCCTAGATGATAGTACCAATGCACTTAGTGGAGAAGAGATTGATGCATTATCACATGAGGAATTTTTAGAGTTAGTAAAAGTTACAAATGTGTTTGCTCGTGTTTCTCCAAATCATAAAGTTGAAATTGTAAAAGCGTTACAAGAAACAGGAGAAATCAGTTCAATGACTGGTGATGGTGTAAATGACGCTCCAGCATTAAAACAAGCGAACATCGGTGTTGCAATGGGTATTACAGGAACAGATGTATCAAAAGAAGCAGCTGATATGGTGTTAATGGATGATAACTTCACAACAATCGTAGATGCAGTAGAAGAAGGACGTATTATCTACTCTAATATTCGTAAGTTTGTCGGATATTTGGTTTCATGTAATGTTGGTGAAGTGCTTCTAATCTTTGTAGCAATGCTACTTGGATGGGGAAGTCCTTTATTACCAATTCAAATTTTATGGATTAACTTGGTTACCGATTCATTCCCTGCCTTTGCTCTTGGACTAGAGAAAAAAGAAGATGGTGTAATGGACAAAGAACCAATCGACCCTGAAGCGAGTATTGTGGATAAGAAAATGGGAATGGCAATTGGATTCCAAGCAGTATTCCTAACAATCGCAGTATTAGTTTCATACTATATTGGTGGTAAAGCGAGTACAAACGAGTATATGGCAAGTACCTTTGCATTCATTACAATTATTACTGGTGAGTTATTAAGAACATATTCAGCTCGTAGTGAAAGTAAAACAATATTCAAAATGAAATTGTTTGGAAATAAACTAATAAACTATGCTACTTTAGCAGGATTTGCCTTATTATTAGTAGTATTATTTGTACCTGGTGTTAATCAAGTATTCTATACAAACGTTGATTTAACACTTACACAATTTATTACAGCATTTAGTTTAGGATTTATTCCGTTATTTGGTGGAGAGCTAGCAAAATTATTCAAGTAGTAGCTATTGTGTAATAGTTCAATAACAATAATCAAATAAAAAAAGAGACCGTTGGTCTCTTTTCTTTTGAATTCTATTTCTAAACAAATAGGAAATTAAGGAAGTTGAATAAATAACCGATGATGATTATTCCACTTGCAACAATTCCAATAAAAGTGAATAATAATTTTCTTTTAACTACTTTGCTAAGCATTACCATAGAAGGAAGTGATAAAGCAGTAACAGCCATCATGAATGAAAGAATTGTACCTGTTCCAACACCTTTAGCAAGTAATGCCTCTGCAATCGGAATGGTACCAAAGATATCAGCGTACATTGGTATTCCAACAATCGCAGCAATGAATACGTTGAATGGATTATCTCCACCTAAAATAGCTGAAATGATATTTTGTGGGATCCAGTTATGAATAGCGGCTCCAATTCCAACTCCAATTAAAACGTAAAGCCAAACTTTCACAAAAATTTCTTTTACTTGATCTAAACTATATTCCGTACGGTCTTTTCTTGATAGTTGAGGAAGTAAGCCTAAATCATTCACATCTACTTTTTTAACCTCTTTTACATAGTCTTGAATGTACTCTTCCATTTTTGCTTTATCAATGATAGAACCACCAATAACGGCAAGTATTAATCCAACGACAACATATGCTACAGCAAATTCCCAGCCAAAGAAGCTTAATAGAATCAAGAATGATGCCAAGTCTACTAATGGGGAAGATATTAAGAAACTGAACGTTATACCTAAAGGTAATCCAGCTTTTGTAAACCCGATAAATATCGGAATACTACTACATGAACAAAATGGTGTTATTGTACCAAGTAGAGCTCCTATAATGTTTCCTTTTATACCTTTATATTTACTTAAAATTCGTTGTGTTCTTTCTGGAGGAAAGTATGATTGGATATAAGAGATTAAAAAGATTAATACTCCTAATAATATAAATATCTTAATCGTGTCATAGATGAAAAACTGAACACTATTACCTATTCTCTCTGCGGTTGTAAGTGTTGCTCCAACCTCGTAATTTGTCTCTAGACCAAATAAATTAGTAACTATATAATCAACAAGATTACTTAACCATGTCATTTTTAACAACAGGTCATTTAAAAATGAAAAAATCGCCATATTACTCTACCTCATTTGTACATACAAAACTATTTTTAGCTCTTAATTTAGCCAAATCATTCTCTAGTACCTTATTATTTTTTTTGCTTATCACGTTTAATAAATCCTCTAGTTCTTTGTTCTCTTTTCTTAAAGAGTAATAGATGTACTGCTCGTTTCTTTTCGTCTCTACTAAATTAGCATTTCTAATCTTTGCAATGTGCTTTGAAATCTTCGGTTGTGGTAGATCGAGAATTTCGGTAAGTTCACAAACACATAACTCGTGTTCGTTAATTAGATTTAAGATCCTAATCCTTGTCTCATCACTCAATACTTTAAACAAATCAATTAGTGTATTCATAAATACCTCCTATATACTTATATGCGCATATGGGTATATTAATACAATAAAGCCGATATGTCAACTAATATATAAAAAAGATGCCACTAATTGTGACATCTTAATACTCCTGCATATAATAATTGTAGTAATTGTGTTAAATTTTCATCATCTAAATCATTCATATCTTTGACAACAGCTACCAAACCATTTTGTATGATTTTGAAATAACTTTCCAAAGTCTTATCAGTAGTGTCTTCACAAATATAACCTTCGCTTCGACCTTGTTTGTATAATTCCAAACGATGACTATACATTTTTTTGCGATATTCTTTGATGAATTTCTGTAAATCCAAACCTAGGGTAACTTCACCTTGGTAAATAGGAATACTTTTATCGTAGAATTTTTTGATTCGTGCCTTAACGACTTCTTTGATTTTCTCTTCGTATGCTAGATCAGAAGCGATAAGCTCAACAACTTCATTATATTCTTTTAAGTAATTTTGTTTTAATATGTATTCGTACAGTGCTTGTTTGTCCTCAAAATACTTGTATAACGTTACTTTTGATACACTTGCGTATTGAGAAACACCTTCCATAGTTACTTTGTGATAACCGTGTTGAACGAAAAGTCTTGCAGCATTATCAACAATGCTTTGTACTTTCCTAATTGATCTTGTAGTAAGGGTACCCTCTAATTTGTCTAAATTGCTCATAATAGAACCTCCCTTGTTTAAAATTTATTCTATATTCTTATTATATACCACATAGTTGGAAAAATAAAGTAAATATGCACCACTATTAACATAGTCAATTAATATAGTTCATTTACATTGTGGTATAATGAACTAGTCACAACAACAACAAAAATGTCAGGAATGGTATTGTAATAGAGGATATACTGTTTATAGAAAGGATGATTTGATGAATTGGTTAAGCAGTTTTAATGAGACATTAGATTTCATTGAAGATAACATATTTATGGATATTGATACAAACTGTATCGAAAAAATTTCATATACTAGTTTTCATCACTTTAATCGTATGTTCCTAATTCTTAGTGGGATATCACTAAAAGAGTATATCAGAAAAAGAAGGTTAACTTTGGCTGGAAATGACGTTTTATCTAGTAATGAAAAAGTGATTGATATTGCGTTGAAATATCTGTATCAAACACCAGAATCATTTTCAAAAGCATTTAAAAGATTTCATGGAATGAGTCCAAGTGATGCAAGAAAACGTAATGGTCCAATTAAGACTTTCCCAAAATTATCTTTTCAACTCACAATCCAAGGAGGAAAAGAAATGGAATATGAAATCACTAAAAAGGGTAACTTGAATTTTAAAGGGTATGAAATTGATGTAACGACAGTAGATGGAAAAAACTTTGAAATCATTCCGAAGTTTTGGCAAGAAGTAATGACAGATGGAAGATTTGGAAACTTGATACAAAAAGCGGATGATTTAGGAATCGTAGGAATCTGCTATGACTGGAAACTAGAAAGTAATACGTTTAAGTACATGATTGCAGTTAGAACAAATGAAGAAGTTATCGGTGCAACTAATGTATCGTTTGAAGATGATGTGTTCGCCTCATTTAAAGCGGTTGGTAAATTACCAGAAAGCATCCAAAGAACAGCGAAGTACATATATTCAGAGTGGTTCCCTTCAGTTAATTATGAGCATTCTGCAGGTCCAGAACTTGAAATATATCCAACGGGTAATACAGACAGTGAAGATTATGTAAGTTATTATCTCGTTCCGGTTAAAAAAACGAAATAGGTATAAAAAAAATAAGGTCAATGACCTTATTTTTTATTACCGAATGTATCTTCCCAGTCTTTCATGAATGCTGCAATTCCTTTATCAGTTAAAGGATGAGTAACAGCTTTCTTAATGATTGCATAAGGAACTGTTGCAATGTGAGCACCTACTAAAGCACTATCTGCCATTTGTTTAGGTGTACGGATTGATGCACTGATGATTTCAGTATCAAAATCAAAAATATCAAATATTTGTCTGATTTCTGCAACTACTTGAATACCATCGTGTAATGTATCTTCAAGTCTTCCAACGAATGGACTAACATAAGTAGCTCCAGCACTTGCAGCTAGTAATGCTTGATTTGCACTAAAAACTAAAGTAACGTTTGTTTTAATCCCTAATTTTGTCAATTCTTTTGTTGCTTTTAATCCTTGTTCAGTTAATGGGATTTTAACTACCATATTTGGATGAATTTTACTAATCTCAATACCTTCTTTAACCATACCTTCTGCCTCTAAGCTAATAACTTCTCCAGATATTGGTCCATCTACAATTGAAGTAATCTCTTTAATTACTTCATTAAAATCTCTTCCTTCACGTGCAATTAATGTTGGGTTAGTAGTAACACCAGCAATAATTCCAAGATCTGCCATTTCTCTAATGTGATCTACATTAGCAGTATCAATAAAAATTTTCATATAGTCCTCCTATTTGACTTCTATTTCTTCTTCTTCAAATTTAAATACAACTGGTTCAGCATCTAAATGTTCAACTAGTTTATCTACAAATAATACTCCGTTTAAATGATCAATTTCATGTTGTAAAACAATTGCAACATAACCACTTACTCGTAATTCGATTTTTCGAAACTCATCTGTTTCAGGTAAATATTGGTGAGCTCTAACGCGGATTTTCTTGTATCTCGGAACCAAGCCGGTTACTTCGCGATCAACACTTAAACATCCTTCACCACCTGGTAAATATGTTAAAGCTTCACTGTGTGAAATGATTTTAGGGTTTACGAGAGACAATTTATATAGTTTCTCCCCTTTTTCATCGGTTGTAAATACAGCAATCATTTGCTTTGGAACATTGATTTGTGGTGCTGCAAGTCCTACACCAGGTCGTAATCCCAATTTCTCCCCAATTTCAGGGTCTTGACTATTTTCTAGAAACTCCATCATTTCTATTAATGTTTGTTTTGTTTCATCATCTAAAGGCAACTCAACTTCCTTTGCACGTGCAGATAAAGTTGGATGACCTTCTCTTATTACATCTTTCATCAGTAACATGTATATCACCTCGACAATATTATAACAAATTCAGTACTTTCTTTAAACAAAAATAACCTGAAATATTCAGTCTTTTTGTACATAGTGCACATATTTGAAAGTAAAACGTTTTCATTTGCGTATTTTTATTTACGAATCGCATTATTTTATATATAATGAAGTTGGCTAATTTAGGAGGAATTAAATTGAATAAAAAAATTAGAAAAATCGGGATTATTACTGGTGGAGGAGACTGTAGCGGTCTAAACGCTGTAATAAACGGAATCACAAAAGCAGCCGTAAACAAATACGGTATTGAAGTTGTTGGATTCACTAGAGGATATTCTGGACTATACAAAAATGATTATCGTCCTTTAGGATTAAGAAGTGTTTCTGGAATCATGCATGAAGGTGGAACAATTCTTAAGTCATCAAATAAAGACAACTTATTTAATTTTAGAGTTCGTAACGAAGATGGTAGTTATGAATACAAAGACGTGTCAGACGAAGCAGTTAAAAACCTAAAATACTTAGGAGTAGATGCTTTAATCGTTATAGGTGGAGACGGTACTTTAACAAGTGCACGTGACTTCTACAGAAAAGGAATTCCAGTAATTGGGGTACCAAAAACAATTGATAATGATTTACCTGCAACGGATGTTACATTCGGTTACAACACATCACTTGAAACAATTACAGATGCATTAGATAAAATTCATACTACTGCATATTCTCATGATAGAGTAATGGTTGTTGAAGTTATGGGACGTAACAGTGGATGGTTAGCATTAGAAGGTGGATTAGCTGGTAGTGCAGATGTAATCTTACTTCCAGAAATTCCTTATGATTTAACAAGTGTTGTTGAAAAAATTCGTCAAAGAGATGCATTCGGACGTAATTTCTCAATCATCGTTGTATCAGAAGGAGCGAAACCGAAAGATGGAGAACAAGTTGTACGTGAAATCGTTGAAGATTCAGCTGATAGTGTACGTTTAGGTGGAGTTGGACAAGTAATTACTACCCAACTACAAAAATTAATTCCTGAACATGAAGTACGTTACACAAACTTAGCATACATTCAACGTGGGGGAATCACATCACAATTTGACCGTGCTTTAGGACTTTTATTTGGTGTTAACGCTGTTGATTTATTAATGAATGGTGGATCAGGTAGAATGGTTCAATTACGTGGTAGAAAAATCACTTCAGTACCTCTAGAAGAAGTAGTAGGTAGTGGAGAAGTTGGAGAAACATCACGTGGTGGTGGAAAAACAGTTGATCCTGATGGACAATATGTACAAGCCGCAAAAGCAATTGGAATTTGCTTCGGAGACGGAAAAGAATAAATGTATACTTATCCGATTGATTATGAGTTATTTACATCAGAAGAAATCGCACAAATTATTGAATTCTTATCTTTAATAGAAGATGCAAATGAACGAAAAGTAAAAGTAGATCCATTTGTTTTATCAAAAAAACATCAAAAGTTCCAGAAGATGATTAACAGTAAATCGATGGAAAAGAAAATTGATCGTGATTTTGAGAAAGTGTCTGGATATTCCATTTACAAGACAATTAAGAATTACAAAAACAGTTCGAAATAAAAGAACTGTTTTTTTGTGGTATACTATAAAAGAAATGAGTGATTGTATGAGAATAGATAAACTACTAGTAAACCTAAAATACGGTTCTAGAAAAGAAATGCAAACAATGATAAGAAAAGGTTACGTAACTGTTAATGGTAACCAAATAAAAAAAGGGGATTTCAAAGTAAACCCCGAAGTAGATAAAATCATCTATAATGATCAAGAAGTCTACTATAAAGAAAAAGTAGTCTTAATGGTTCATAAACCAAAAGATTATGTTTCAGCAAACAAAGATGGATTACATAAAACAGTATTTGAACTGATACAAGAACCGTATAACCGTTTTGACCTTAATATCGCCGGTAGACTAGATATTGATACCGAAGGACTAATTATCCTAACAAATGACGGAGATTACTTACATAGCCTTATATCACCTAAAAAAGATGTATACAAGAAGTACTTCGTAGAAACATTGAATAAATTCGATTCGGAGAAACTACTTACACCATTTGAAATATTGGATGGGAAAAACCAACCCTATACACCATTAACACCAATCGTCGAACAACTTACACCAAACAGTTTCTATATCCAAATAAAAGAAGGTAAGTATCACCAAATTAAACGAATGGTGGAACATTTTAGAAATGAAGTTACTTACTTAAAACGATTATCAATCGGAGACATCGTATTAGACGAATCATTAGCCATTGGAGAGTACAAAGAAATTTAATCATTTAACAAAGTATATATCACATATGAATGAGGTATATAATAATAGTATTGAAGCAATAAAATAGGAGGGTCATATGAAAAAAATAGGGATCATGTTCGTTTTATTATTCTTTTCATTTACAATGGTAGGATGTGAAGATTTTGAACAAAATAACAAAGCGGGTAAAACAGATGAAACTGATACTTTAGACGATAACGAAACGCTAATTGAACCAGATGTCGATATCACTTCAGATGATATCACAGTTAATATTTGGTCTGATTTAGGTGTTACACAAGTAGATATTATTGATCAAGCAATTTTGGATTTCCAAGAAGAGTATCCGAATATTACAATCAACTTGTCCAACGAATATACAAAAATGTATGATCGAGTAAAACAAGCATCAGCAGCGAATCAATTGCCAACAATGGCAATTACATCGTTACAAAATATTGAAGGATTTAATCAAATCAATCTAACGGAACACCTAAATAAATATATACTTGATGATTATTACGGTGTAGACTTAGAAAACTACCTCTCAAACTTTATGGAAGAAGCAAAACAAGTAGATGGAAATACTTTCTTATCATTTCCATTCCATAAGGCATCAGATGTTATGATTGTAAATAAAACATTGATGGAAGCAAACCAACAAACAATAAAAACAGATTCCCCATACACATGGGATGAGTTAAATACAGTATCATCATCCGTACTAGGTACAGAAGATGGGAACTGTGAATACCTGGTTGATTATGAATCACCCAGAAACTTATTTAAAGCCTTAGAACAGCAAATGCAAATAGAATATGTCGATTACGATGGAAACTTAATGAATAACCCAGGGGAACTACAATCTGTACTAGATGTTGTATATACAAATCTAGAAAATAAATCACTAGTATTCCCAATCGTACGTCAGCAAAACAATAGCGCTGAAGCATTCCTAAATCAAAAAACTTGTATGGTCGTTACAACGGCCTATGCATTAAAATATCTAAATCCAAATAATCAGTTTGATGTTGAGGTAGTTTCAATACCTCAGTATAGTGATACCGATAAAGCATATGATTATACCGGGAAAAACATCACACTATTTAATACCGCAACGGAGCAAGAAAAATTCGCAGCATGGGTATTCACAAAATACCTAACATCAGAAGATGTTCAAGTTGAACTAGCTGTAAAAGCAAGTGCCTTGCCTGTGATAAAAAGTGCTTTTAATAATCAAGTATTTAAAGACTTCCTAACAAACCCAACAAACAATCAATTATTATCTTCACAAGCAATGAATGTCATGATCACTTATATCGATGAACTATCCTATACAAAATCATTCTACAACAAGTCACTAACAACACATTCAAGTGATTCCGCTTATAACTTCATCGAAGGCTCATTAGAAGCCCTTGCCTATTTCCCAAAAGAAGATGTATTAGCAGGAATCATAGAAGAGTTTGACGAAGAATAATTATAAACATAATCTAAAACTTTAAAATGTTATACTTTACTAAATGAATATTTGCCAAAGCCATAATTTCAACCCAATACTAGAACAAATATATCGTTCATTTAGCATAAACAACAACGAGCCATATCACAAATAACTGTAAAAATATGATATAAATATAGTAACAAAGGCCTATGATACTACTACCTGTCAAGAAGACAATGTAAATAAAAACTTAATATTGTAAAGCGAAGTTGGTAAACTAAGAATAAGATCACTGTTTTATTAGAGACACAAAAGTGGTAGAATATATATGGTCTTCAATGCATGTTCTAATATGTTAAGGGCTAAAGTTCTGTTTTAAGGAGTGGTGTTATGGCTGGTGTTATCACACACATATTTATTGCGAATAAATTGCTGAAGAGTAAGGTAATAAGTGTCCAAAATGAAACTGAGTTCTATTTAGGTGTAGTTGCACCAGATGCAGTTATGTCAAAGAAAGATTATAAAAGGGAAGATAAGATGGTATCCCATCTTAGAGAGAATATCCCTTCTGATAGATGGTATCAGGATCAGTTTCGGGATATTTTTGAGTTCAATCTAAGACAGTTTTATGACAAAGAAGTAAACAACGCTAATAATGATTATTCTTTAGGGTATTTGGTGCATTTGATTACCGATCAAGTCTTTCATCAAACATTTAGAGATGATATAGAGTTTGCTCTTAAAAGTAAAAACATAGAATATGATAACCACATGTTAAAAGCGGCTATACTAAATGATCTTGATATTATTGATTTCTATTTGTTAGTAAGAAACGAATACATAAAAGAAGTGTTAAATGATATACGTGATGAATGCAATGCTCACGGGAATGAAGAGTATGTTACTAGAGAGAGTGTTTGCAAAAACTTTGTATGGATGGATAGCAAATATTTCGGTATGATTCCAGATATAGAACCTGTATGTTATACAGAAAAGAAAACAATATCATTACTAGATTCGTTATATAATGATGTTGTTATTTCACTGAGAAACATCAAAGAATCATGTGGTTGTTAAGAATAAGTTAAAACAATATGGTGTTGAATATGTAAAAAAAACATACTAGAAGTATATAAAGTGGACCCAATGTCAAGGACACTGTAAAAAAGAGTAGTATTAACTAAGGTGTAGAATCCCTAAGGGACTTCTCGCCTTTTTGTTTTGTTAATAAAACATCTCTGTATTGGATAGGTGGTATGATATGATACCTTTTTTATTAAGATATATGTAAATACATAATCTCTCACAAAGTAGTGTATGTATACATAATACAGTGCTTGAAAACTAACTGCATCAATAAGCTTTCTGTGCTTCTTGAGATGATCTTCACATGAAACTGATAGATTATATTGAACAAGTTGCAATTAAAAGTGATACAAAGAATGAATTGATAGGATGTTAGTAGACACGAAGTGATACACTGTGTTTATTAACATCTTTTTGTATACTTAAAATAAAGGAGTGTGAGATATGAGTAAAAGAAGGAAATACAGATACTGGAGCAAAGAAGAGAAGTTAAGAATCATTACTAGATTGTTTAATGAGGATATTGGAGTAAGGGAATTATGTAGATCTGAGAAGATTACATCAGCTCTAATCTATAAGTGGAAAGCGGCTTATCTAAAGAATGGTGATGCAGGTCTAGAGAATAGTGTAAAACCACGTAATCCATTAGCAAACTTCAAAACAAAAAAAATCTAACAGAGCTAGAACAACTTCAGTATGAAAATATGAAGTTAAAGATTGAAAACGCTCGTTTAAAAAAGGGGTACACAAGCGAGGAGGTGGTAAACATAAGGCAAAAGAAATCATTCAAAAAGAATATGAAATAATTGATGAATTATCATGTGGTTTCACAATCAAGTCCTTATGTCTATATATGGAAGTATCTAGAAGTGGTTTCTATAAATGGCGTAAAAGAAAAGGCATCTTAAACAGATACCAAGAGAATCAAGAAACAGCAAAAGGTCTAATCCTAGAGATACATAAAAAACATAAGACTCATGGGTATAGAAATATCGCTGAACAGATTAGATTAGCCACAGGATGGGTTATAAGTGATTGGTTCATTCATCGTGTATGCCAAAGAAACGGAATCCGTTCAGAAGCAAGAAAGCCTAAATGGGGAAGACCAGGAAGTGATCACCTGCAATTTCCAAACATCATTAAGGGTAATTGGAATACAACAAGACCATTTGAAAAAGTAGTAACAGATACTACTATATTAAAGAATAAATATGTAACTTTAGAATGGACAATATTCATTGATGTTTTTAACAATGAAATCATCAGTTATGCCTTGTCATCTTATAGAGGTGGACACAACTTTCAAGGACATATCAAAGCATAAGAGTTATTTTTACAAGAGAAAATAAAAAGAGGGTATACATCAGTAGAAACAATTCTACATTCCGACCAAGGATCAGTATACGCCTCAAGAGCATTCCAAAACGCTCACAAACAGTATAACATAATACGTTCAATGTCACGAGCAAAAACACCAACAGACAATCCAATAATTGAAGCACTAAATGGATGGATGAAGAATGAACTTTATATTGATTTTGATTTAGAAAACACTAAGGACATATCAAAATTAATATCGAATAAAATAAAAAATCCCAATTCAAATAAACGATTTGATACCTCAATGCTAGACACCATAAAAAAAGCAAGTAATCAATAAGATTATGAGTAGTAGATTCATACACTTTAGGAAAGATACCTTCATCATAGTCAACTATTATAGAATAATATGATTCAGAATCAACTGTAATTACTACTACATCTTTTAGTGTGATTGATTATAGTCTTTCTTGAAACTAATGTCACTTAGATCAAAATTAAATGTATTACAACCTGTTTACTAAATAATGATTATGTTAAATATTACAATACAGTAATTGCTTTTCTCATTTGAACTACGCCTTGCAACTACTATCACTAAAGGACGATTTATACTCTTTAGCGAATCACCTAGTGGACTACATTTAATCTTCTAAATTATCCTTACTCAGTTGTTGATGTACCGTTTACAATACTATGTAAATCAATGTCATCACATCTTAGTGTTGATTCATATACTGTATCATTATATTTAAATCTTACTGTGTATAAAGGTAATAATAAGTAAACTATTTTATCTGTACCATTTTTAGATACTTCAAACCTTGATATGACTGGTTTTGCTCGAAGAAACTTAGTGTAGTTTGATTTTACATATTCTTTCAAATTTCTTTTGGCTTCACGTATTTTCGCTTTATTCAAACTAATATTTAAATCTTTTTGAGTAAATATTTCATTATATTTAATTTCTTCACTATACTTAAGATACTCTTTTAACTTTGATTCATCAGAAACTCTTATTTGATTTTGTATGTGAAAGTATTGATAGTCACTGCTTACTGGTTCTGAGCATGTTGAGTCGATTACCTTCTTATCATATGATGTGTGTATTTTACCTCCCGAGGAGTAGTTTATAGCAGTACTATCACCTTCATAAGAATAATAAGCTATAACTTTTCCAGCTGTATACACACCTGCATCAATATCACAATCGATATCAATATGAATATCTTCAGGTTGTAGTTGTTGTCTAAACTCACTTGAAAACTGATCTGATTTTCTTATGTAGTCAAATACCATAGTCTGGAACTTCTCAACATCTTGAAATAAACTTGATATATATGTGGTACCTTTAGGAAATTCTATTGAACCTTTTGTCATAAATTCCTGAGGTTCTCCTAACTCAATCCCAGAAGGTAGTGTTCCACCCATATCTAGAATAGCTTTTTTTGCCTTATAATTCAGTGAGTGTTTTGGACATTTTAATAGATACACCAATGCTTTCTCATTTTTCTTCTTTTGGTATTCAATTAATCCTAAATATAAATAGGCTTCTTCAATCTCGTACATTATTGCTCGATTCAGAATGTCGAGTTTAAAACTCTCATCACCTTCAAGGTATTCGAAATTTTGAATGATACCTTCATATTTGACTCTTGAATCTTCAAATTTCATATATACTCTTAAAGAACTTTTTTTACTCCTTTCTTCTTTCTCTGAATGAAACCTCTCAATGATTTCATTTCCTTCATTTTGATTCAAATCAATCAATTTCGAAGAGAATTTTGATACTTTACTAAAATTATCTAATTCTAGATAATAGTTAGCTAACGCGATAAGTGCTTCAACATTATTCTTTTTTGCTAATTTCTCCAAGAACTTAAAAGCAACATCTTCATACTTGACCAACTCAGGATTATCATTATAAAGTAAGTCTAATCCCACTTGAAGCATGGCTGCTTTGTCTCCCTTTTTTGCGATTTTAAGTCTGTTTTTAAAATCCATTGTATGCATCCCTTTCTTTATATCTGCTTTTATTATATCACACCTGATAGTTAAATATTTTTTTTCTTTCCTGAGGTGAATAATTACTATTGAATTAGAAGTATCTTTATGGACTGTAATGGAACTGATACAGTGGGTACCAATTGCATCATATGCATATAGTAATAAGTTGCAACTATCTATCGTTACAACGAGCCGTATCACAAATAATTGCAACTAATGATATGCACAATATAAAAAGCCCTTTGGGCTTTTTTGTTTGGATTTTACATGACATGTTATTTAACAAGAGAACTATGTTGTTAAGTTGGTATTTATACAAAGTCATTATTGAAAAATGCATGGAACTATTTATTTGGTCATATAGAGGACACATACTTTTGATATTATACTTTAGAAGTGGCATGTGATTGTAATAACTCCTATGTATGTGTGACTGCAACTCAATTGTTAACATAGGATTAACATACGAATGTTTATAATAAGATGAATAGAAAAGTAATCTATGAGGTGATTTTGATGAGAATACTATATATTGAAGATTCTGCTGATTTAGCAAACAATACTAAATATCAGTTAGAAAAAATGGGATTTCAGGTTGATGTTGCATATGACGGACCAACTGGTGAAGAAAAAGCTTATGTAAACAATTATGATGTATTATTAATAGATATTAACTTGCCAGGAAAAAACGGGATAGATGTTCTCGATTTTTTACGTAAAGAAGGTGTTAGCACACCTTCAATTATGGTTACTGCGAATAATGGTACAAATAGTAAAGTTACTGCTCTTGATATTGGAGCTGATGACTATATTTCCAAGCCATTTGATATTGATGAGATGAGAGCTAGAATTCAAGCAGTTATCAGAAGAGTCAACGGAGTAAGCACAAAGACAATTAAGATAGGAGATATTGCAGTTGTTCCAAGTACTAGAGCTATTACTTGTTTTAATAAGGAAATAAGCTTATCACCCAAGGAATACGATATTTTTGAATATATGGCAATGAAACATCCAAAAGTAGTGTCAACAGAAGAAATAAGTGAGCATGTGTATGACGAGTACTTTGACTCATTCTCTTCTGTTTTAAGGGTTCACATAGGTAGAACTAAGAAGAAAATAAATGATGCAATCGGATATGAACTTATTACAAATATAAGAGGAAAGGGGTATAAAATATGTTTGAGAAAATAAACAAATCACCATATACAATCGTAATTCTTAATTTTTTAGTTTTTATTAGTTTTATAACAGTTATGGTTCGCATTATCTATACCAAACTTTTCGCTAATAACACTTTTTATATCTTATTGAATGAAAAATCATACTTAAATCTTTTAACAAACAATACAGTTTCTATTACGAGAGATAATCTTATCTCCAAACAAAGTATCTTCGAGGATATTCTTCACTCTAGTATATTTGATTATTTAATTGTAATAATGATATTTTTGGTATTTATGATTTTAATATCAATATACTCAGTTCACAAAATCAAAACTATAAAAAGAGATATCACTAATGAAATTGTTAAAGAAGTATTAACAATAAAGTTCCTAAAAGACACCGAGTTAAATAAAGATATTAGTATATCTGAAATAAAAGAAAAAATTGATGAACTTTTCTTTTCGCATTTTAATGATTATAAGAAAATTAATTCCTATATATCACATGAGCAAAAAAATATACTTGCAGTCTTGAAATCAGAAGCTGAAATAATAAAGGATGAGAGATTGATGAAGACTGTTGTTGCATTGACAAATAGCGCTGACGAATTATTAACACTATCTGACACTTCGAAAGGAAATGAGGAAGTGACTGATTTATCTCTTGTTGTTGCAGAAGTCTGTGATATTTATAATCGAGATTATAAAAACTTAGAAATTGATATTACAGATGATGAAACTGTCATATTAGGAAGAAAACGGTGGATTTTCCAAGCGGTATCAAATATTGTGTCAAATGCAATAAAATTTGGTGAGGGAAATGTAATTGAAGTCAAGGTTGAAATACTAGGTTACAGTGTCGTTTTAACAGTAAGGGACTATGGAATTGGAATTGATCAAAAAAACATTAATAAAATATTTAATTATAAATACAGAATTTCAGAAATGCAGAAAGATGGATATGGAATTGGATTAAACCTTGTTAATCATGTTTGTGACTTATGTGGTGGCTTTGCTTATGCTGATGGTTTAGAAGATGGGGCAAAAATTTACTTATCATTCCCATTACTAGATATGTAAACATTGAGTAAACATTATATATGCTAGAATGTAGTTGTAAAAACGAAAGGAGCAAAATATGTACATTATAGTTAATGCAATAAAGAACATTAAAAGACACATCGGAAGAAAGGTATTATTATCAGTTATTATGTTTTCAATCATCCTAACAGCGGGAATTGGAATTATAATAAATACAACAAGTAATGAGGTAATTAAAGATTATCAAAACAGATTCTTTTCAGAAGTGAAAATAGAATTAGACTTTGAAAAGTTATTTACAGGTGGAACTGCAGGCTCTGTGAACGATATTGGAGCACCAATTACTTCAGAGGAATATTTTAAATATGCAGACTCAAAATATATTCATCATTATGATGTTAAAGGACGAGTTCCAATTGAGTCAGATACATTAGTATTTAAGGAAGTAGATTATGGTGATGGAGCAGGAAATGCTGGAGCGACAGGAGATGATGAAGGTTTTGAGTTTTCAGACGCATATATTAGAGCATACACATCTCTTGAACAGGACCCGGCATTTAAAGAAGGCTCAAGAGTAATCCAACTAGGAAGAACAATAAAAAATAATAACGAAGCTCTTGTAAGTACAGCATTTGCAGACAATAACAACTTAGATGTTGGAGACACAATTACAGTTAAGCACAAAGGTTCAACTAAGGAGATAACACTAACCATAGTTGGAATATATCTTGATAATAGTTTAGTTGGTAAAGATGAAATGTATAAAATGATGAATTCAACAGTTGAAAATGACATTATTGTCAATTTTGAGACCCTAAAAAGTTCTGTTATGTTTGAAGAAAGCTCAATAGATATGACATATTTCTTAAAAGATCCAAAGGACTTAGAAGCTTTCCAACAAGAGGTAAGAGCAAAGGGATTAGATGCCGATTATACAGTTTCAGCTGATGAAACTTCTTATAATCAAATCGTTGAACCTGTTAAGGGAATGTCAAAAACAACGACACTATATTTAATTACAATTTTATCTCTAGGTGGTATTGTGATAGTATTCTTATCATTTTTAGGAATACGTGAACGAAAATACGAGATTGGTGTTTTAAGAGCAATCGGTATGAGTAAAACGAAAATTTCTGCAGGAATCATAACAGAAGCTATATTAGTAACAGTATTTTGTTTAGCTTTAGGACTTGGTTTGAGTGTTATTCTAGCACAACCTGTGGCTGATATTCTACTATCTAAACAACTTGATATTATAAACACTATACCATCATACGGTGGGGATTCAGGAATAGTAGCACTCGATGATTTTGTTGGACCACAAGTATCTGCACTTAAAAATATTAGTGTCACAATTACACCAAAAGCAATACTTTTAATATCAGGAATGTCGATTGCATTATCATTGCTTTCAAGTATTGCTAGCATAATTTATATAACGAGATATGAACCACTTAGTATCTTATCAGAAAGGGGCTAATTATGATTGCCTTACAACTAAAAGATGTATCTTACAAATATCCAAAAACAGAAAGAAAAGTTCTAAAATCAATCAATGTTAGTTTTGAAAACAGCAAAATATACGTGATCATGGGAAAAAGCGGTAGTGGGAAAACCACATTACTATCACTCCTATCAGGTCTAGAAAATCCCACTATTGGGGACATATTACTGGAAGATAAAAGTATAAAAACAATGAACAAAGATTTATATAGATCAGATAAAGTCGGAGTCATATTTCAGGCTTACAATTTAATTCCAAGTATGACAGCAATCGAAAATGTGAAATTGGCACTGAATATTTCAAAGTCAAAAAACAATAGTAAAAAGTATGCATATGAGTTATTAGAAAAAGTCGGGATAGATAAGAGTACAGCAGATAGGAAAGTATTAAAACTATCAGGTGGAGAACAGCAAAGAGTCTCGATTGCAAGAGCAATATCAAATAACCCATCTATAATAATTGCTGATGAACCAACCGGTAACCTTGATGAGGAAAATGAAGAAATCATTATGAATATTTTATCGAGTATTGCAAAAAAAGATAATAAATGTGTAATCATTGTATCGCATAGTTCAACAGTAGCAAATTACGCTGATGAGTTATGGGGATTATCAAAAGGACAAATTAATTATATAAAGAAAAAATAATAATAATCATCTAGTTTTCTCCTAAATTGAAATAAGTTCAGAAATTATAGTTGTAAGAAAAGGATTATAGGAAGCTCTATAATCTTTTTCTTTATTTATATGACAAGAACTAAATCATATAGTTAATGTGTTTTATTATCTAGCATAATTAGGTTGAAAAAAATAACAATAATGAAATAAAGGTTTACAATTCTTCTTAAGTCACAAAGAGGTCACAATCTTTTGATATTATACTTTTGAAAGTAGGCGATATAAATGTTGCAATTAAATAATATAACAAAAAGTTATGGAAAAAATGAAAATGAAGTAGAAGTATTAAAGAGTGTAAATCTATCTTTTAGAAGAAATGAATTTGTATCAATATTAGGGCCATCAGGTTGTGGTAAAACAACCATGTTAAATATAATAGGTGGATTAGATCAATATACCCAAGGAGATCTAATAATTGAAGGTAAAACTACCAAATCATACAAAGACTCAGATTGGGATGCATACAGAAATTCAAAAATCGGATTTATTTTTCAAAATTATAATTTAATAAGTCATCTATCAGTATTAGATAATGTAGAAATGGCTTTGTCTTTATCAGGTGTTAGTAGAACTGAGAAAAGACAAAAAGCGCAAGATGCACTAAATGAGGTAGGACTGAAAGGGCATAGTAATAAAAGACCAAGTCAACTATCAGGTGGACAACTACAAAGAGTGGCAATTGCTAGATCAATAGTTACGAATCCAAAAGTACTGCTTGCAGATGAACCAACGGGTGCATTAGATTCAAAAACAAGTAGAAAAATCATGAATTTAATAAAAAGAATCTCTAAAGACAGATTAGTAATTATGGTTACTCACAATTCTAAATTAGCAGAGCAATATAGTGATAGAATAATTCGCTTAATGGATGGTGAAGTTATAGAAGACACAAATCCTGTATCAGAAAAAGACTTAAATTATAATAAGACAAATAGTTTAGCAAAAGTGAAGTCACCATCAATGAGTCTGTTTGCCTCATTAAAGTCAAGCTTTAATAATTTGATAACAAAAAAAGGAAGAACAATAATAACTATAGTTGCAGGAAGTATTGGTATTATCGGGATTGCTACAGTACTTGCATTATCAAATGGAGTGAAACAACAAATATCAGACATGCAAGGAGATCAATTTGATAATCTTCCGATAACTTTAGAGGCCAGTTTTTTCGATTTTAATCGTATGGACGAATCTGATGATTCAGGTGAACCAAGAACTTATAATAACAATAAAGTATATGTGCAAGAAGACGAAATGAACTCATATTTTCATAAAAATAAGTTTAATGAAACATTTATGAACTATTTAGATGGAATGGATCAAAATATTTATTCAAAGATAAAATATGACTACAACACTAATATTCGATTATTGCAAAAAACAGATCAAAATGTAATTAAAGAAGTGACTAGTATATTAAAAAGTACTGCTTCTGATAACGATCTGCAAAATGATTATAATTTAGTAAATGGTAGATTACCTGAAAATAACAAAGAAATTATACTAGTATTAGGCGAAAATAATCTAATTCCAAACAATGTCTTTAGCGACCTCGGAGTGAATAAGGAAGATGAGCTACCCTTCTCAAGTATAGTAGGAAAAACATACAAAATTATTACAAATAACACATTTTATAGTAAAGAAGGTAATCTATTTATAGAAAATAGTGATTTGCGAACTCAATATAATAATACTGAAAGCTTAGAACTTACAATTGTAGGAATAGTTAAAGCTAAAACCGATGCAAATAATACACTCTCTCCAGGATTATATTATAGTGAAGACTTCTACAATGAAATGTATCAAAATTCATTAACTTCTGACATAGTTTTATTTCAGAAAGCAAATCCTTTAAAAAGTGTATTAACAGGACTAGATTTTTCAGATAATAACACTTTTGAAGATACACTATTTGCTATTGGAGGTTCAAAGACACCTAGTAGTATTTCAATTTACCCTAAAGATATTGAGTCTCAAAAAAACATAAAAATATATCTAGAAGATTACAACATTGGTAGAGAGAAAAGTGATCAAATAATGTTCCCTAGTTCAATGGAAGAGTTGATGAAAGAAATTTCAACAATTATAAATACAATTACATTAGTATTATCAGCAATTGCAGGAGTAAGTTTAATAGTTTCCTCTTTAATGATTGGGATTATAACGTATGTAAGTGTTATTGAAAGAACGAAAGAGATTGGAATTATGAGAAGCTTAGGAGCAAGGAAAAAAGATATAAGAAGAGTATTTAACGCAGAAACTTTCATAATTGGAATTGGAAGTGGACTACTTGGTGTTATAATAGTAATGATACTAACGTTCCCGTTAAATATGATTATAAGCAAATATGCAAAAATCGACAGTTTATTATCATTGTCATTCACATCAGCAATAGGACTAATTGTTTTAAGTACAGTATTGACAATATTATCAGGATTACTTCCTGCGAACATTGCTGCTAAAAAGAACCCTGTTGAAGCATTAAGAACTGAGTAAGTTAGGAGGCATCATATGCTAAGTATTTTAATTGTAGAAGATGAATATAATTTGAGAGAAGTTTTAAGGGAATATCTTTCTAACAAAGGCTATAACTGTTTCACAGCTGAAGATGGAAGAGTTGCATTCGAAGTATACTCCAATACTAAGATTGATTTAATCATTACCGACGTAATGATGCCTTATCTTGATGGTAATTGTTTAGTTAAAAAAATTAGACTTGAGGATTCGGAAACACCCATTATAATGCTAACGGCATTAGGAACATATTTGGATAAAGAAAATGGATACATAAGTGGAGCAGATCAATATATAGTTAAGCCAATTAATTTAATGGAATTGAATCTTGTAATCAAATCTCTTCTAAGACGGTTTAATAAAGCAAAGGATACAATTCTAAAGCTAGGAAATTCGCAACTTAATTATCAAACAAGAGAATGTAAAATTAATGACATTGTTATACCTCTTGCAAAAAAGGAGTTTGAGTTGTTATTCCTGCTTGTTTCTTTCCCAGGAAAGATATTTACAAGAAATCAGATAATGGACGAAATATGGGGTTATGATAGTGAAGCATATGATCGTACGGTTGACTCGCATATAAAAAAAATTAGATCTAAAGTAACAAGTGAGGACTTTGATATCGAAACTGTCCGTGGGTTAGGCTACAAAGGAGTGGTGAAATGAGAAGTATAAAAATAAAAATTCTATTAATAATCATAATAAGTGCTTTTATTTCTTACACAATAAGCAGTTCTGCACTTGTAATTTTTATTGAAAGTTTTAGTAATGAAGTGTTTTATTCTCTTAGTGATGCAGAAATACTAGAGTATGGTAGAATATCTTTAATCATCTATGGTGTAATACTTCTAATTCTATTTGTATCTATGACAATGTTTTTATTTGATCGCTATATAATAAAAAGACTGAAATATTTGGAGTTACAAACAAAAAAAGTGATTCAAGGAGATTTTGAAGATCATATTGAAATGAATCAAAAAGATGAAATTGGATCTCTTGCAAGAACATATAAAATAATGTTAAGCGAATTAAGAAAAAACGAATACCTAAATAGATCTTTTATTAGAAATTATTCTCATGAGATAAAAACTCCATTAAGTTCAATTAATGGTTATGCCTCGTTAATATCTGAGACAAAAGACCTAGAAAAAATATATAACTATTCGAATATAATAATGCTTGAGTCAAACAGATTAGCTCTAATGTCTGTTGATCTGTTAAGTATATCTGAATTAGATACAAAAGAAATAATAATTCAAAATGACGAAGTAGATATATCGGAATTACTAAGAAACATTATTCTATCTACAGAACCTCTCTGGTCTTCAAAAAGTTTAGAATTTGATTTAGAAATTGAAGAGATTATGTACAAAACAAACAAGGCTTTATTATATTCCGTTTTTTCGAATATGATAAGCAATGCAGTAAAATACGCCCCAAGTAAAACTAAAATTTCTATTAGCTTAACTAAGAAAGATGCAATTGAATTAAAAGTTGTTAATATTGGATCAATAAGTGAAGAGAATTTATCTAAAATATACGACTTATTTTATACAACAAACATTAATGAGTCTACAAGGAGCAGTGGTGTTGGACTAGCTTTAGTTAATAAAATTGTGAAAAAGATCAACGCTTCAATCTCGTGTGAATCAAAGGATAATAAAGTTCTTTTTACACTTAGGCTTAGATAGAGGTTTATATTGAGATGTTGACATATTAAACTGGTATTACATGTAATTCAACGTTTTAAATCATACAAATAATGCACCAAAAATGTGCGCCTTATTTTAAATTTGAGTTCACATGGTGAGGACCCTCTGCCACAACAAGTACTCGCGTAAAGATATTGGTTAACTTCGAGGACTATATTTTCCACCTTTTGAACTCGTTATCCGAGAATTTAGTTTTTTTATTACAGAGATTCTCGGATTTTGTATGGTCGAAGCCAGTGAGAAATTTTGCTGTTTTTTTGAAGATGGAAAAACATAATTTCTATTGCCATAGGGTCATTATCGAAAGTCAGATCAAATTTATATGTTAGTTACTTTTTCTTTAGAACGCAAACAACATACAGTATAAGATATGTGTATACAGGTCCTTCTTGTGACAGTTTCTAGGTCTCTCATGACATAAAGGTTTATTTATGTTTGATAATGAGGTATTCTAGTTGTAAAAGTAGTGATGTAATTTGGAAATCAAGATTATTTGCAAGAGAGAGAATTATGATAAATATAAGATTATGTTAGAGAAATCCGGTTTTGAGATATCACAAGATGCATGTTTGATCTTCAAAGAGGAAGATTATGTTCAAGATTCATTTGTTGGTGAATTAAATAAAGAGTATGAGATAATTCATTTTGACAAGATTGTGTTTGTTGAGAGTTTTGGTAGAGATATAGTTTTACATACTAAATATAAAGAATATAGTATAAGGGAAAAACTGTATCAAGTTGAGGGAATCCTGATGGATAGAGGTTTTGTTAGAATCAACAAATCAACCGTTGTTTCTAAATCAGGTATCAAACGAATAAAACCAACATTTAATGGTAGGATTGATTTAATTATGATGAATGAAAAGTTGCTTTCAGTATCAAAAATTTACAATAAAAGATTCAGAAACTTTATAGGATTTTAGGAGGTCTACTTATGAATGAGATAGTGTTTACAGTGTTTTTAGTAATTTATTTTGTTGCAGTTATATTTGTGATACTTTATAAAGGGTATTATGAGAAAAGGGTTAATAAGGTGTTGGAGTCGGGAATACCAAATAAACTCGCTACTCCTCGCACAGTAGTTATTGGGGCAATCGCGATATTCTTTGTTAGTGTTGTCACAGTAATTATTCTTTATACCTGAAGTGGCTTCAATAATTAGGATATATATATCGTTAACCCACACCTGTTTAATAGAGGTGGACAAGAATGTTAAAGTATACAATACTTAATAGCAATTTCAATTATAGATGTTACTACGAGTGTACATTTAACCTAAAAGGCCGATCATTTCGGCCTTTAGAATATATGATATGAAACTAGCATTATATTTACAACTAAAAGTGTTACAACGATGTACTGAACCCCTAAAGTTGGACTTAGGTACTAATAATTAATTTAAACACAAGGAATGATTTCTGAATTCATAAGGAGTCATTCCTTTTAGTTTTGTTATAACTCTTTCGTTGTTGTAGTAATCAATAAATTCAATAAGACCTTGTAAAAATTCATCAATAGAATTGAATTTCTTTCGAAAAAGAACTCTGTCTTTACCACCCCAAAAAAGTATTCAATCACTGCGTTATCTAGGCAGTTACCTTTCCTAGACATGCTTTGTTTGATTTTCTTTTTCTTTAAGTGTTGTTGGAATCGTTTATTCTGATACTGAAATCCTTGAGCAGAATGTATGACTAGACGTCTATATTTCTTGTTTGGTGTTGCTTGTTCTATCATATCCATAACTAGTTGGACTTTTGGTGAGAAACCATAAGTTTGATCATGCTTTGCTACTAAGATTATGATTTTTTCTTTGATTTCTTGATCTTTGTCTGGATCATAAAGTTTACTTTTGACTTCATAAAAGTTGATTTACTCATACCTGCTATTTCAAGGTTTTCTTTAAGTTTATAGTCCTCATTCTCACTGACGGCTTTCTTAGATACTTTTGGTCTACCTCTTTTGTCACTTTCTAGTGCTTCAACTCAATATTCTTCAAGAATTCTTTCCCACTTGTAAAATGAGCTTGATGAAAGATTGTATTTCTTCTCTGTCTCAAGCACTCCATTCTCTCTATAGTACTCAATTATCTCTAACTTCTTTTTCCCAGAATACGTCTCATTCTCTTTTCTCATTAAACCACCACTCTCGTGTTTATTTGTCCAAAAGTAAACCGATCTCTTACTTACATTATAAGCACGAATAGTTTCTGCTGCACCATATTTCTTGAAATGCTCAACCACTTTCTTCTTAAACTCGATTGTGTATTTTGACATATAAAAACTGCACCCTTTCTTTTATAGTTTCCTATGTCCAAGTTTTTGGGTGCAGTTCACGAGCCGTATCACAAATAGTTGCAACTAATGATATAAAAAGCATAAAAAACCCTCTTACACAGTGTACTTGTTTCTTTAATAATCTTATATGACCTAGTGGTGATTTGATAGTATTAAAAACACTACACTCTTATGTTGGGGGATAAATCACTGCATATTTTTTTGATTATAATGTAGTAGATTGATTACGGATTAACAACTAATAATGATATTAAAGATTAAAAAATCACTAATATAATTCTCTGTAGTAACATCATCTTCTGAGATTGTATTAATGGTTTAGTTCTGAGATAAAACTTGTTTAATCAAACTTGAAGTTGTGATATAATTTAGGTGAAATATAGTGGTTAATATATTTTTGTTTATTTTATATAACATTACTTGGAGGTGTGCCATGAATAGAATAGGATTCTCAAAACAAATGATTCTAATATTATTATCACTTGTTGCGCTATGTTCCGGATCTACAATGTTCATTAGTTTTAGAATGACCAAAGAACTTAATAATAATCTTGTAATGGAAAATCTAGAAACTATTAACGACACCACATATAATTTAATAGATACTTCAATGAAGGTAACTATTAAAAATTATTTACGTGCTATCTCAGAAAAAAATCTAGAGATTGTAGAATCTTATTATGATTTAGTATTATCAGGTGAGTTAACAGAAGCTGAAGGAAAAGAGGAGGTTAGTAAAATATTTGAAGCTCAAAGTGTTGGAGAGACAGGCTATGTTTATGTACTCAACTCTGAGGGGATATTAATTGATCATCCAGTATTAACGGGTGAGGATATATCAGATAATGATTTTGTTCAAAATCAAATCATTCAAAAGAGTGGGTACTTGGAATATCTATGGCAGAATCCAGGAGATGATATTCCTCAAAGTAAAGTAATTTATATGTCTTATTTTGAACCATGGGATTATATTATTTCAGTATCTTCTTATGTTTCTGAATTCTCTAATTTAGTTCATCCTGATGATTTTAGAGACAATATTTTATCAGTTTCTATTGGGGAAACTGGATATATAACAATTTTAGATACAACTGGAAATTTAATTATCCACCCATTTAGGGAAGGCGAAAATATATCAGATTCTCACGATGCAAATGGAAAATATTTCATTCGAGAAATGTTAGATAATACTGAAGGAGAACTTTGGTATCCGTGGATAAATCCCGGAGAAACAGAGTTAAGAGACAAAGTTGTAGTATATAAATTATATGAACCGCTTGGATGGTATATTTCATCAGGTGTTTATTTCGATGAAATATCAGCACCTATAAGACTTATGCAGACCAGACTATTTATTGCATCAACAATCGTATTTATTATATCAGTTATCATTGCTGCAATTTATAGTAAAATTATATTGAGACCAATAAAAAAAATTAACCATGCTATGAATAAAGTAATTGCTGGAGATTACAAAGTAGAAATAAAAGACACTCGTAATGATGAAATTGGTGAGTTAGGAGTAATATTCAATACAATGATATTGAAAACAAACGAATATTTTGTAAAACTAATTTCTAGTAATAAGCAACTGGAAGATTTAAATGAGAACTTGGAGAAAAAGGTACTTATTAGAACACATGATTTGGAATTGATTTCTAATCAAGACGGATTAACAGGTTTGTTTAACAGAAGAAGACTAGATGAGTATTTAGCTCAAAGTTGGGAAGATTCAATTATCAATAAAACCCATTTATCTCTTTTAATGATAGATATTGATTTTTTTAAAAGATTCAACGATGATTATGGACATCCAGAAGGAGATTCTTGTTTAATTAAAGTTGCCAATCAAATTAAAAATAAATTACGTGTTGAAATTGATTTTGTGTCTAGGTATGGTGGAGAAGAGTTTATGGTAGTGTTGAAAAATACTAATTCTGATAAAGCCTTTTTAACATCTGAACGAATAAGAGAAGGAATCATAGAACTTCAAATTCCCAATAAATCTTCTGATATTGGCGATTTTCTGACAGTAAGTATTGGAGTTTGTACAATTTCAAGTTATGATTCAAAAGAATTGAGTACATTTGTAGAGAAGACCGACAAAACGCTTTATAAGGCAAAAAGTATAGGTAGAAACAATTCATATGCTAGTAAATACTAAAAACATAGAATGCTGAAATATTATATCATATCAAAAATCAAGACTAATATTGGATATTGATTTTTCTAGTGAAAAACTACATGAACCCCAAAACTTATTCATGTCAAAGTATTCCCAAAGTGGAGTTCGTAAGATATAAAATGGTTTGATTCTTATTGATGAATTTTCGATTTGGAACTCAGAATAAGTTGCAACTATCTATCGATACAACGAGTTGGATCACAAACAACTGTAAAACATGATATAAATACTATAATAAAGCCCTTTCTGGCCTTTTATTATTTTATAGTTTGCTCTCGTGTGTTACTTGTAATTGTTAATGTTATAATATAATTAAGATACAGTTTATTGAAAACTCCATATGATGGGAGGAAAATATATGCGTATATGTCTAGTTGATGATGACTCTGTACAACTTGAATACATGAAAGAAGTAATTAGTAAGTGGTCTAATGCAAGTAATGTAGATACAAAACTTAGTTTTTATCACAGTGCTGAAGAATTATTATTTGAACATGATAAATCATATCCTTACGATATGATTATTTTGGATATACAAATGGGCAATATGAATGGTATTGAGCTTGCTAGAAACATTAGAAGAATAGATCATAATGTTATAATAGCTTTTATATCTGGGATGGCAAATTATGTGTTTGATGGATATGAAGTTCAGGCTATTAGGTATATATTAAAACCTGTTAAGGATGGAAAAGTATTTGAATTGCTGGATCATGTTGAAAAACGTATAAAGACAGAAAAATCATATATCATTATTTCAGTCTCTGGAGAGAAGAAGAGAATTAATTATGATGATATCATCTATTTTAAGTCGATGGGTCATTATGTAACGCTGTACTTAAGAGGTGAAGAATTCGATTATAAATACAGTATTAGGGATTTGTGTTTAGATCTAGCAGGTACAGAGTTTATACAAACTCATCGCTCATATGTAGTGAATGTGAAGTATGTTGAAAAGATAACAAGAAATGAATGTCAATTAGTAGATAATATCACTATCCCATTAAGTAGAAGCTCCTATAAATCTGTAAATGAGAAATTTATAAAGTATTATAGAGAGAAAGGTATCTAATGGAATACATAATATTGATACCTTTGTTTATTGTAATAACTTATGGACTATTTCTACTAAATAAACAGGTAAGTATTCATTCGATTTTGATAGCGTGTGTTTTACTAACTATGACATTGATTGGATATTTCATTCTTAATAATTATTTATCAACTTCTGAAAATCTAGTGACATTATTAGTTCTTGATACAATTATTTTCTTCTTATTGTTACGATTACAGAATAAGGTTACAATCCTATTCTTTGTTCTTTTTATTACTTCAATTGGGTTATTATTGTTTCTAAGTTATCAATATAACGAAATAATAATTTACTTAAGTTTCTTAATTGCTATTGTCTTTTTACTGGCTGAGAATAATCAGACCTTTATGAGAAAATCATATGAAGAATCTGCTACTGAATATCAAAATAAAATCTTAAATAAGCAAGTAGAAGAAGTTCAAAATATCTATTTAACGATGAGAAGTTGGCGACATGATTACCATAATCACCTTCAAAAGTTAAAAGCTCATATTATAATGGATCAAGTAAAAGAGGCAAATCAATATCTAAATGAACTAGAGATTGATTTAGATAGAGTAAACCAGTTAGTTGAATCAGGTAATGTAAATGTTGATGCAATTCTTAATTCAAAGTTGTCTTTGGCAATTAAAAACAATATTGATATTAATTTTAAAGTCCAAGTTCCCAAAAAACTATCCATAACGGATATTGACTTATGTGTTCTAATAGGAAACCTTATTGATAATGCAGTCGAAGCGTGTCAAAAAATCGCAAATGACGATTCTAGATTTATTAGAGTATATATTGGAATATTTAGGAAACAACTGTATATTTCAGTCACAAATGCTACAAATGAAATTATTCGAAAACTCGATAATGAATATATCACAACAAAAAGAGGAAATCACGGACATGGGTTAAAACGTATCAATAATATCGTTGAAAAATATTCTGGCTTTATTAATCGTCAAAATGAACCTAAAGTTTTTGTTTCAGAAGTGCTTCTACCACTATAATTAACCATTAGTGCACGAAATTTGACCTTTCGTGCACTTTTTTAATGTCTATTGGAATTCGGTAGTATAGTTAAGATGAAGATTTGTAGGAGGTACACAAATGGAAAAACATAATATTTGGAGTAATGCGCTTTATGTATACAAAGTAGCAGATAAATTTAACAGAAAGTATAAATACCGATTATCTATAACTATTTTTCTTAGACTATTAATGCCGGTTTTCGCTACATTTATACCTACAATAGTTGTATATTTGATTATAAATGGATATGAAATTATTGATTTTACGTTGATTGTAGCGTTATTGGTACTGGGTTATGCAATTATTAACTACTTTAATTCATACTTTTCACATGTGTTGTTTTTTGATAAAGTCTTTATCAGGTTAAACGCGTTTTATGGAATTCTAAGTCATAAAGCAATGGAAACGGGATACGAAAATATTGAGTTCAAAGACAATCGAGAAAAGCTAATGAAGGCAGTTGGAGCAATTGAAGTGAATGCTGTAGGAGTAGAACTTCTTCTTCATGTATTCCCGGTTTTCATTACAAGTATCATAGGTATCGTTCTGTATAGTTCTTATGTTGTAACAATTAATTATTTGATTGTCCTAGTACTGCTTGGGATGGCTGTAATGAATGTTTTATTAAATGCATACGCTAGAAGCTATGAGAAAAAAACAACAGGAGAATTGAATAACTATCGAACAAAACTTAAATACTATCAGGATGAGGCAAAAAAACTTAGTAATGCAAAAGATATTAGGATCTATAAGCTTGAGAAATGGTTTTATCAAGGAATAAAATTATTTACAAAAAAATACTCATCAACTGTTATGAAACAAAAATTAAGATATTCATTTGCTAGTTTATCTGATTCCTTATTCGCAATAGTAAGAAACCTAATTGCATACACTATTCTAGTAGCTATGGTTCTAGATGGTGTTATAAATATTTCAGAATTCACCTTTATGATTGGTATTGTTATTGGGTTTGCTGTATGGCTAAATCAACTTTCTAGTAGTTTTGGGAGATTGAAAGAGGCAAGTCTAAGAATTGATGATTTTAGAGAATATATGAATACCGATGATGGAGTTAACTTAGAATCAGGGGAAAATGTTAATCTACTGTTAAATCAAAAACTATCAATCGAGTTTAAAGATGTATCTTTTTCTTATCCGAATTCTGATAAACCGACGATTAAGAAACTCAACTTAAAAATCTATGCTGGAGAAAAAATAGCTTTGGTTGGTATAAATGGTGCTGGTAAAACAACTTTGGTAAAACTCTTAACTGGCCTATACAATCCAACGGAAGGTGAAATCCTAGTCAATGGAACACCCATTGATGAGTTTAATAGATATGAGTATTACAAATTATTCGGAGTTATTTTCCAAGATATTAATGTCTTGCCGTTTTCAATCGCTCAAAATATAGCGGGTAGAGTAGATGAGGAAATTGATTTACAGAAAGTTCACCAAGTATTAAAACAATCTGGTTTAGCTGAAAAAGTTGCTTCATTAGACAAGAAAGAGAATACAAAACTAACACAGATAGTGGATGAGACGGGAATTATGCTTTCGGGTGGTGAATTACAGAAATTAATGTTGGCAAGAGCATTATATAAAGACTCACCAATTCTTGTATTAGATGAACCAACTGCCTCTCTTGATCCACTAGCAGAGCAATCACTATACCTGAAATACAATTCACTTACAGAAAACAAAACGTCATTTTTTATATCTCATCGATTAGCTTCCACACAGTTTTGCAATAGAATAATCTATCTAGATGATGGGAAAATAATTGAGAAAGGTAGCCATCAAGAACTAATGAAAAAAGGTGGTAAATACTCTGAGATGTTTGAGATTCAGAGTCAGTATTATAAAGAGAATAAGAAGGAGGAATCTACTGATGAAACAAAGATGGAAAATATTTAAAGATATCAATAGAGTTATTAGAATTTCTAATAAATCAGACAGATTGTTCTTCCCTTTAACGATGCTAAAATCTCTTGTAACTGCATCATTCCCATTTGTTGGATTAATCTATAGTTCTTTAATCCTTGATGGTTTTGTTAACGATATAGGCAAAGACGCTATTATGTCTTATGTTTATCAAATGATTATTATCGGTGGGGTGTTATTACTTTCTAGAATAATTTTAGTTTTCTTATGCGAACAAAAAACGACTTTAATTACATTTAAATTAAACAGTGAAATATCGAAAAAAACATTGAATTTAGATTTTGAACAATTAGAATCACAAGAAATGAAGGATAAGTTATCCAAAGCAGATCAAGGAGTTCTATTCTCAGGAGGTATTGGTGCATTTGTACAATCCTTAGGGAATTCAATTGAGAGTATATTTTCTTTAGTTTACTCCTTTACAATTATGATTGCCTTATTTATAGGTGTTAACTTAGATAGTCCTAGTACAATTGAAAAGATATTTAATAGTCCTTTCCTTGGAGTTGGAATTATTCTCTTGATCAGTGTTTCAATCTGGATGAATTTTAAGATTATTAAAAGAATAAATCAGCTTCACTATGATATTTATGAAGAGAATATTACTGTTAATCGATTGTTTCTATATTTAAGAGATTCAGCATTAGACTATAAGATTAGCAAGGATGTTAGATTATTTCATATTGATTCTCTCTTATCTAATAAAATTCATGATACATGTAATCGATTTGGTAAATCTTACGGGCAAATTGCCACAAAAGCTGGGAAAATGACTGCGCAAGGTGGAGTGTTGAATAATATTGTTTTATTTACTGCATACACAGTAATTGGTATTAAGGCTCTATTAGGGTTAATCTCTGTGGGAAATGTATTGTTACTTGTAAGTGCTATAACAGTCTTTAACACTTCAATCGTTAATCTAATTAATCATATCTCAAGCTCGCTTACACAAACAAAGTATTTGGCTTTATATGAAGAGTATTTAGGCATAACGACTAAATTGTATAAAGGGACATTACCAATCGAGAAACGAACAGATGGTAACTATCAATTTGAGTTTAAGAATGTTTCATTTCATTATCCCAACAACAAGGAAATTATTTTAAAAAATGTTTCTTGGAAAATGGATACGGGAAAAAAACTTGCAATCGTAGGACCTAATGGTGCAGGTAAAACTACTTTTATTAAACTTTTATGTAGGCTCTATGATCCAACAGAAGGAGAAGTATTATTAAATGGGATTGATATTAGAAAATACGATTATAAAGAATACGTTGATTTAATGTCCATTGTCTTCCAAGATTATAAACTATTCTCTTCAACGATAAAAGAAAACGTAACGTCTGGTAAACCAGATGATGATCAACCAGTACTAGAGTATTTAGAACAATCAGGATTGTCTGAAAGAATTACTAAATTACCACAAGGACTTGATACTTATATCTATTCGAACTTTGGAGAAAAAGGAGTAGAAATATCAGGAGGAGAATCACAAAAAATTGCCATAGCGAGAGCGTTATATAAAGATTCACCTATGGTTATCTTGGATGAACCAACTTCAGCTTTAGATCCAATATCGGAATACGAGATATATACTAAATTTGATACTTTAGTTAAACAAAAAACTGCAATCTATATATCTCATAGAATGTCATCGTGTAAGTTTTGCGATAATATTATTGTTTTTGATAAAGGAGAAATTGTACAATCAGGAAACCATCAAAAATTACTAAGTAACTCTGAGGGGTTATATTTCAATATGTGGTCTGCGCAGGCAAAATATTATAATGTATAGTTCAGTTAAAGTCATACATGACTTAGATGATATATCATAAAATAACCCAGTTCTAATGATGTTGAGAAACAAAAAGATACGACAAGACCTATCACAACTCGTTGATAAAAATAATATATATGTAAAAGAAAAAGTATTACATTGTGAAAAAATGGAAATCAAACTAAAAAACTTATGATAAGAATTGATATCGATGTGGTATCAATTCTTTTTTGCAATATTACGGTATAGAAAAAGACTATGATAATGGGGATATCATAGTCTCTATTTTATTGTTTGTTTTTAGTGTTCACTTCACTAGATACGTTTTCTATTCGGTTAAGTCGTTCAGTATTTCGATTAACGTATTAACAGAATATAACACTTCCTCTTTGGTTGTGTATTCTCCTATCGAAAATCGAATTGATGCGTCAATATAGTTATATGGAACCTTGATTGCCTTTAGTACATGACTTGGTTCAATTGACTCTGAATCACAAGCACTACCAGTAGAAACAAAGATATTTGCTTTGTTTAAATAATATGTTATATCACTACCATCATAGTCCTTAAATGATAAATTTAAATTACCAGGTAAACGATTATCACCAATTGATGGTCCATTTAATTTGTAGTCTATTTTGGCTTCATCTAGTTTACTTAAGAATAACTGAGCATATTCATTTAAACGGTTTTGATAGTTCGAATAATTATTAATCCCGTTCTCTAATGCTTTTGTTATTCCAACAATATATGGAATATTTTCAGTTCCACTACGGAGATCGTGTTCTTGCTGACCCCCATGTATTAAATTGGTGATAGATGTGCCCTCTTTGATATACAGTAAACCGATTCCTTTTGGGGCGTGGAACTTGTGTCCAGAAACACTCATTAAATCCACATTCATTTTCTCTAAATCGATTGGCATATGAGTAACTGCTTGAACAGCATCAACATGTAAGTAAGTACTGTTATCTTGACAAATTTTACTGATTTCATCCAATTTTTGGATCGTTCCAACCTCGTTGTTTGCAAGGATGATACTTACCACTAATGTGTTGTCATTCATCAAAGATTTTAGCTGTTCAATATTAATGAAACCTTCTTTATCTACATCCAAATAATGAACAGTATAACCACGTTCTTCTAAAAATTGAACTGTATGTAACGTTGCATGGTGTTCGATTTTAGTAGTGATTATTTCGCTTTTTATTTTGTTTTTAAAAGCCAATCCTTTTAATGCCCAGTTAGTAGACTCCGTACCACAACTCGTAAAGTAAATCTCTTTATGCGAGCAATGAAGCAATGAGGCGATTTTTTTTCTTGAGGCATTGACTTTCTTTCGAATCTCTATCCCTTTATTGTGAAGACTACTTGGATTACCAAAGTGTCCTTCGAAATAAGGTTTCATAGCTTCAAATACTTCTTTTGATACTTGAGTTGTTGAAGCATTATCTAAATAAACTTCCATCAAAACACCCTCTTACTTTAGTGTGATAACTACGTTTTCTAAATCTTGATAATCTAAGAATGATAATTCCTCTAAGTGATCTTTACAGTAAAGTGTTTTATCACTTTGCTGTTCCAATAACTCAATTAATAAATTAGCATATTCTTTTACTATATATGATTGATGAATAATACAAGGTTCTTCATCGTCAAAGAGTTCAATACTTTTCTCTATGATTGAATCTTCTTTTATTTTTATGTTTATTGCTCTACCACTATATAGTATTTGCTCATTTGAATCAGTAATGATAATGTTTATCTTCTTTTTTTTCTTCATTATAAATGCTCCTTTTTATTTTGGGTTAATTTCCAAACAATCTAAAAGAATAATACAATATTAGGAGTAAGAATAATACTGCGTTTGCAAGTTTTATAATATGAAGGTGGTCTCTAATCCAATTACTCACTGTCATTATACCTTCACTTTTTACAGAGATAATTGCTATCACGATCATTGGTGAGACAAACATAATGTTATAACAAATCAACGCGAAATATGGATAGAATCCATCTAACTCAGCTGCAGCATAGGCTACAGTACCGTATATTTGTCCAGTACACAGTAACTCAGTAAAACTCATAACAACTCCAAGTGTCATTGTTAATATTACGATAGAAACAATTTTTCCTTTTTCTTCGCCTTCACTCATTGCTCCAGAGAATGTCTTCATTATTTTTTTATTCATGCGCTGTATCCAACGTGGGAGTTGATTTTTAACCTTACCATATTCTTGGTTCCTAGTTACAAAATAATCGTATAAGTTATAAATGAAGAAGAAAGAAACTAGTATCAGCATAGCCCATTCAACAACAACTCTCAAAATTGATTCTTTTGCCATTGCTTCAATAGCTGTAAGAAGACCAAGTCCAATCAGTAAATATGTTACGAACATAGAAATTATGTAAGTCAAACTAACGATAATTAATATTTTCTTATCTTTTGTAAAACCAATCAATGATATGAACATCAACAACAATGCGATGGCACAAGGGTTAAATCCGTCAAGTAAACCTGCGAAAATAACAAATAAGAACCCACCAAAACCTTCAATGCTTCTTACAGCATCTCCTGCCAGAATTTCTACAGGAAGAAGTGGTGAACTTGCATTTGAGAACAATTCCCCATTGTCTATAGCCGATTTTATATCTGTTTCTGGGTAGAAAGTATCTCCAGCAAAAATTATTGGAGTGCTTTGTTTTGTTATAGGAACATCGTAAGCATCATAAAATGCGTAAGTCACATCTAACATAATCAAATCATCTAAACTATCGTACACAATGTTGCTCGGTAGAGTAGTGAGTTTTGTGTCAGTCACTCTTAAGTAAATAACATCTATTCCCTCATCTTTAATTTTTTGGATATAGTCACTGCTTCTGTCGTAATTTTCATTTGATGTATCCACTTCACCAGTTGAACTTGTTGGCAAGTAAAATGGTCCACCAATTAAATCTTGGCATCCTTCGCAATACGTATCATAAAAATAAACGACTTGAGGATTATCCCCTTCAATGGCTTTAATATCACTAGTTGGGGTAACGACTAACAACAAAAGTAATACTAGGTTAATTAAAATTATTTTTAGGTACTTCATAATATGCACTTCTTTCTATATATATGTCATATCCATTATAGTATTTAAGGTGGTTATAGTCAATTAAACCTATAAGATATTATGGATTACTCTTGAAAGTATTATATAATAAATATATACTAATATTATGGTGGTTTTATGAAAGAAGAAATATTTGTTAAAACATATGAACTTATTGATGAAATAAAAGAAGTAAGTGAATATAAAAGATTAATTGAATTAAAAGATATAATTAATCGTAATCAATTACTATTGGATCTGATTACTGAGTTTAAAAAATTAAACGAGAAATATCAGGAAGTATCCAAGTATGGGAAATATCATCCTGATTTGGATGCGACAAGAAAAGCATTGAGTAAGAAAAAAGAAGAACTTTATAAGCATCCTCTTGTAAAAGAATACAAAGAGTGTGAAAAGAAAGTAGAATCTATTTTAACTGAGGTTTCAAAAGAACTTGCAACTTCGGTTTCAACAAAAATAAAGCATCCTAATGAAATAGGATTAATCAAGAAGAGTAGGTGACATAATGGTTAAACGAAAAAGCCTTATCGTTCACTTTAGAAATCCAAAAGCAGTAAAAGAGATTGAAAAAATTGTCCCAGTACAATATTTTCATAAGAAAAGACGCTATGCGATTTGTTATGTGAATGAAGCAGAAAAAGTAAAAATTACTAATGAGATTAAAAAGATAAAATTGGTTAAAAGAGTAGAAGAAAGTCTGTTTGAGACAGGTGAATATGATTTAGATTTTGATGTCAAGTAAAAGTACTTGACAAGTGTTTGTTGTAGTGATATACTACATAAGGAAATAAATAAATTAGGAGGTATTACAATGGCAGTTAAAATTAGATTACAAAGATTCGGTTCGAAAAAACGTCCTTTCTATAGATTAGTTGCAGCTGATTCAAGACAAAAAAGAGATGGGAGATACCTAGAAATTATTGGTACTTACAACCCTACTACAGAACCAGCTACAGTTAAAATCGATGAAGAAAAAGCTAATAAATGGTTAAATGAGGGTGCTCAAACAACAGATACAGTTAAAAACTTATTTACTAAAGCCGGAATTACATCGAACAAAAAAGCTAACTAGTTAGGTGAGAGATATGGCAGTTAATTATGAAAAGCTAATTAAGGACCTTGTTGATCCATTAGTTATTCATCCTGAAGACGTTATGGTTAAGAAGTTTTCAGAAGATGAAGAAATGCTTACTATTCAAGTTATTGTTAACCAAGAAGATCTTGGTAGAGTAATTGGTAAGAATGGTAGAATCGCGAACGCAATTAGAACAATTGCTTATGCGGCTGCTTCAAGAGAAGGAAAAAGAGTAACGATTAATATTGATTCGTTTTAGGCCTTGATTAAGGCCTTTTTCTATACAATTTTTTATATTTTGTACATAAGTATTAAATACGGTATAATGTATAATGATAATACAGAATGAAAGAAGGTGTGAAATGGAGTATACATTAAAGAATAATTTAAGGGTTTTCATTAGGGAAGCAGAAGAAGAGGATGCGGTAAAGGTAATCGAGTATTTAAAACAAGTAAGTCTCGAATCAAGTAACCTCTTACGTGAACCGGATGAAGTAGTTTATACAGAAGAATTTGAAAGAGAATTTTTACGTAAAAATAAAGAATCTAAAAATAGTTTTGTTTTTACTGTATGGAACCAAGACACACTGGTCTCAGTTACTGGATTTCATGGTAGTGACTTGGCAAGAATAACGCACAAAGTTAATTTCGGAATTAGTGTTTTAAAAGATTACCAAGGATTAGGGATTGGAAGTCTTTTATTGAAATTGATTGAGTTGAAGGCCAAGGAGTATGGCAAGACAAAGATAGAACTAGATGTAAGAAGTGATAATTTTAGAGCAATTACATTGTATGAAAATGCAGGGTTCTATCAAGAGGGTGTAAGAAAAAACGGCATAAACGATAAAGGCAAGATGATTGATCTTGTATTAATGGGAAAGGATTTATTATGAACAATTTAGAAGTTAGGAACTTAAAGAAAACCTTTAAGTTATCGAAGAAGCAGCAAAAACTAGAAAAAACAGATGATAAGTTAAAAATAGCATGTAATGATGTATCTTTTACAGCATATCCAGGAGAAATATTTGGATTGCTTGGACCGAATGGTGCAGGTAAAACTACAACGTTAAGAACGATTTCAACATTAATTAAACCTGATGAGGGTGATGTTTTAGTTGGAGGTAGTAGTGTCGTTACAGCGAGTGAAGATGTACGAGGTAAAATTGGATTCTTAACGAGTGAATTGAAACTTGAAGATCATTTTACTCCAAACTATTTATTCACCTATTTCGGTCGTTTACATGGGATTGAAGATGAATTGATTGAAGAAAGAAAAGAAGAGTTGTTTGCTAGATTTGGTATTCATGAATTTAAGGAAGTAAAAGTTGGTGAATTATCAACAGGGATGAAACAAAAAACAAGTATAGCGATTAGTCTTGTACATAATCCACAGTTTATCATTTTTGATGAGCCGACAAATGGATTAGACGTATTAACTGCTAGAAGTGTAACGGATTATTTAGTAGAACTTAAAAATATGGGTAAAACTGTTATTTTATCAACACATATTTTAAGTGTAGTAGAAAAACTATGTGATCGTGTTGGTATCATAATAAGTGGTAAAATGAAAGTGTGTGATACGTTATCAACGATTAAAGGGTCATCCCCATCAAACGACTTAGAAGAAATTTTCTTTGATCTAGTTAAAGAAGAGATGGGGGAACAATAATGAAAAACGCGATAATAGTATTTAAGAAAGAATTTTATAGAGTAATAAGCGACCGTCGTTTATTATTTACAACAATATTATTACCAGGTTTAATGATTTTCTTGATGTATTCACTTATGGGGAATGCGATCAATAATGAGATGGATGATATTAGTTCACATGAAATGATTATCTATACAGAGAATCTTCCTGAAAGTATTAAAACAAATATGGAAAATGATATTTTTGAAAGTGACGTAGATGAGAAAAGTTCTGTTGTTTTTACAGAAGTTACGGATGAATCATTTGATGAAATTGAAGCGATGATTTTATCAGGAGATATCGACTTATATGTATCTTTTGATGAAGACTTTGAAACAGCTATCGCTGATTTCGATGTGAACAATCCTGCGATTCCTAATGTAAATACGCATTACAATCCAGGTGAAGACTATTCAAGCACTGCTTACAGCTACTTCTATAATTATTTGTCTTACTATAAATCAAATATCCTAGAAGGAAGATTTGATGAAGGTGTGTTGGTATTCTCAGTTGATGTAGCAAATGATAATCAGGCAATATTTAATGAAGATGAAGCGATTGGAAAAGGGTTTGCTTCATTCTTACCAATGATTATTATCATGTTCTTATTTAGTGGGGCAATGAGTATTGGTCCTGACAGTATTGCTGGTGAAAAAGAACGTGGAACTATCGCAACACTTTTAGTAACACCTGTTAAAAGAAGTGAGATAGCGATTGGTAAAGTACTTAGTTTAAGTGTGATTGCATTAATGAGTGCTGTATCATCTTTTATTGGTATCATTCTAAGTTTACCGAAATTGATGCAAATGGATGAAGGTGTTGATGCCAATATCTATGGTGTTACAGAGTACTTCCAAATCTTAGTTGTCTTACTCGCAACAGTCCTTGTTATAATTGGTATCGTTAGTGTAGTAAGTGCGTTTGCGAAAACAATTAAAGAAGCTAGTATGTTGATTTTACCTTTCTATTTCATTAGTATTATCATTGGTATTACATCAATGTTTAATTCAGATGCTGCAGAAAGTGCGTGGTTATACTTGATTCCGCTTTATAGTAGTGTTAATATGTTAATCGGTATTTTAACATTTAATGTTGTACCATTACATTTTACAATCACTGTAATATCAAGTGTTGTTTATGTAGCGATTCTAATATATATAATGAATCGTTTATTCTCAAATGAGAAAGTAATGTTTAGTAAATAATAGGAGTGAATAATATGGAATTAACAAAAGTTGGAGTAATCGTAAATACTCATGGATTAAGTGGGACTTTAAGAGTGAAGTCATTCACTGATTTTAAAGAGGAAAGATACAAAAAGAATACTCCTTTGTATATATCATTCAAAAATGATTTAATTCCAGTTACAGTTAACAATTATAAGTCCGTTAAAGGATTAGAACATATTAACTTTAAGGAATTCTCAAACATCAATGATTGTGAAAAATACAAAGGATCAGAGTTGTTCATATCAAACGAATTAATTCATGAGTTACCAGAAGACGAATTTTACATCGAAGAATTGATTGGTATGAGCGTATATACAACTGAATTCATTGGAACAGTAGAAGATGTTAGAGAAGTACCTCAAGGTGAGCTTCTTGATATCAAACGTGAAGGAAAGAAAAATGCGTTGATTCCTTTTACAAAACACTTTGTAAAAGAAGTAGATAAAGAAGAAGAAAAAATCACACTTCTTATATGGGAGGGATTAATTTGAGAATTGATGTCTTAACGTTATTCCCAAAAATGTTTGAAGGATTTATTACTGAAAGCATCATGGCAAGAGCAATTAAAAATGACTTGGTTACAATTAATCTAGTTGATTATCGTCTGTTCAGTAACTCAAAACACAAAAAAGTAGATGATTATCCATTTGGTGGTGGTGCAGGGATGGTTTTACAGGTTCAGCCTGTAGTCGATGCACTTCGTTCAATTGACGGGTATCAAGATGCCCTGAAAATAATGGTCTCACCACAGGGTAAAACATTCAATCAACCGACATCATATGAGTTATCTAAAGTGGAACACATCATTATACTTTGTGGACACTATGAAGGATACGACGAAAGAATTCGAGATTACTTCGATTTAGAGCTATCTATAGGTGACTATGTATTAACGGGTGGAGAAATTGCTTCTATGGTACTGATAGACGCGATAACAAGAGTTATTCCTACTGTTATAAATAAAGATGAATCTCACATCAATGATTCGTTTAATAACGATTTACTGGAGCATCCACATTACACTAGACCTCGAGTTTATGAAGGGAAAGAAGTACCTGAAGTACTCGTGAATGGTAATCATAAATTGATTGATCAATGGAGACTTGAAAAATCTCTTGAGAAAACAAAAAGAGTAAGAAAAGATTTGTTTGATAAGTATAACAAAAAGAATCAAAAGTAATACAATATATACTTGCATAACAATTATCGTTATGCTATAATACTAACGCTGATTAATCATAATCATAATTTGTTCCGCTTTGGTAAACCCTTATGAACAAGTTAATTTAAAATAAGGAGTTGATATCATGTCACAGCAATTATTACATGAAGTTACACAAGCTTATCAAAAAAATGAAGTACCTGCATTTAGAGCCGGAGACAACGTAAAAGTATCTGTTAAAATTAAAGAGGGTACTCGTGAAAGAATTCAAATTTTTGAAGGTTTAGTAATTAAAAGACAAGGTGGAGGAATTTCAGAAACTTTCACTGTAAGAAAAGTATCTTATGGAGTAGGAATTGAAAGAACATTCCCAATTCATTCACCATTAGTAGAAAAAATTGACGTTATCAGAAGAGGTAAAGTTCGTAGAGCTAGACTATTCTATATCAGAGGACTTTCTGCTAAACAATCTCGTATCAAAGAACGTAGATAGTTTAAAAGACACAAAACTAAAAGAGATGCTTTTGTTGGCATCTCTTTTTAATTTCCATACTTAATTTGTTACTTAAACTAAATACCTTTATTCTTTAGAGAGCCTTTTTTGGCATTTTGCACAAAAGAATGAAAAGTTTTCATTTTTAGTGCGAATTAGGTTGAAAACATTTTCACATATGATATAATCATTATGATGAAAGAAGGTGCTATTTTATGAGTAAAGCAACCATTTATGATGTAGCCGGAGCAGCTAGAGTTAGTTTAGCAACGGTATCAAGAGCAATAAATAACCCTGAAAAAGTTAAACCTGAAACAAGAGAAAGAGTCTTAAGAGTAATCGAAGAATTAGGATATAAACCTAATGCATTTGCGAAAGGATTAGCCAGTCGTAAAAGTACTACAGTAGCAGTTGTTGTACCGGATATGTCTCGTGCGTCAATCGCTGAAATGATGAATGGTATCGCAGATATCGCAAGAGTTTATAAGTATTCTATTCTTTTATATGTATTGGAAAGTGAAGATGCAAGTGAAGAAGATATTTTAAGAGAAATTATCGCTGCGCAAGTAGATGGTATTTTATACTTGAATGATGAAATTACTCCTTCACAGTATGATTTCTTAAGAACGATTAAAAATACTTATCAAATTCCTGTAGTATTAACCAATACTTATTTCCCTGAAGATGATGAGGTACCAAGTGTTTCTATTGATTATGAAAGAGCTGGGTATGAAATTACAAAAAAATTAATTGATGAAGGTAGAAAAAATATTTATATGGTTTCTACTGTTCGTAAATATATGGTTAATGATCTTAAAGAAGCTGGTTACTTAAGAGCTATCAGTGAAGCTGGATTATTCCCAAAAGTTATGAGAACAAGTGGACGTATTAGTATTAATACAGAACACTTCAACGAATACTTTAAAGAAAACAAAGTTGATGGAGTAGTAGCAGTTCGTGATTCAATCGCAATTTCATTTATGAACGTTGCATTTGAGAATGATGTGAAAATTCCTGAAGAAATTGGTGTTGCTGGATTCCAAAACACTAAATATGCAAGACTTGCAAGACCGCAATTATCTTGTGTAGATGTTCCTATTTATGATTTAGGAGCAGTAGGAATGAGATTATTAACGAAGTTGATGAACAAAGAAGAAGTAGTTGACAGAGTAGTTAAATTACCTCATTCAATCGTATTAAGAAAAACAACTTTATAAAACGTTGACGAAGACGAGAATATCAAAGTTTTTAACTAGAGACTTAGTGGTTGGTGGAAACTAAGAAAAACTGATATTTATACACTTCAGAGTTCTATGTGAAAAGCATAGACGGTAAATCCGTTATCTTTATGAGCGCTAGTTTAACTAGAACCTAGGTGGTACCGCGGATATTAATTATGTTCGTCCTTATATTTTAAGGACGAACTTTTTTTATATAATTAGGAGGAAAAAGAAATGACATTATTAGAAGAATTAAAATGGAGAGAATTATTATTTGATGTAACGGATCCAGATATTGAACAATTACTAGAAAACGAAAAAGTAACATTCTATGTAGGAGCAGATCCAACTGCTGACAGCCTACATGTAGGACACTTAATTTCATACTTAGTATCAAAAAGACTTCAAGATAGAGGACATCATCCAATTTTAGTAATCGGTGGTGGAACAGGATTAATTGGTGATCCAAGTGGAAGAAACAGTGAAAGACAATTACTTACATTGGAAAAATCATTGGAAAATGCGGCAGCGATCACTTTACAAGTTAAGAACATATTGCCAGATGCAGATGTAGTGAATAACTATGACTGGATTAGCACGTATGATGTAATTACATTTTTACGAGATATTGGTAAAAACTTTAACATTGGATACATGATGGGTAAAGACAGTGTAAAATCTAGATTAGAACAAGGGATTTCGTTTACTGAATTCTCTTACCAAATCATTCAAAGTTTGGATTTTATGACTTTGTATAGAGATCATAACTGTAAATTACAAATTGGTGGTCAAGACCAATGGGGTAACATTACATCAGGATTAGAACTGATTAGAAAAACATTAGGAAGCGAAGAAAAAGGATATGGATTCACTTGGCCTTTATTAACAAAAGCTGATGGATCTAAATTCGGTAAAACTGCAGGAGGAGCTATTTGGTTAGATAAAAATAGAACTTCAGTATACGAATTCTTCCAATACTGGATTAATACTCCAGATAAAGATGCAGTTAGTTTCTTGAAGAAATTCACATTTATGTCAGTTGAGGAAACTGAAGCATTAATCAATGAGTTTGAAGAAGCACCACATAAACGTATTGCTCAACACAAAATTGCTGAAGAGTTAACTGTATTAGTACATGGTCGTGAAGCTTATGAAAGTGCGTTAAGAATCTCAAAAGCATTATTCTCAGGAGATATTAAGTCTTTATCCGTTGACGAAGTTAAAGATGGATTTAAAGATGTTCCTAGTATTAGTGTAGCGGAAGATAAATTATTAGTCGACTTGTTAATTGAAGCGAAACTAGCTTCTTCGAAAAGAGAGTCTAGAGAGTTCATTAAAAATAACGCCGTGGCTATTAACGGAGAAAAAGTAAAAGATTTAGATTTCGTGGTCAAAAAAGATGATGCGATCAATAATGAGTTTACAGTATTAAAACGTGGTAAGAAAAAATACTCACTGGTTAAACATTCGTAAAACATTTTAAAGGAACCCTTCAAACCATATAAGTTGTAAAAATTAAATAAAAAAAAGCAATTAAATAAATTGCTTTTTTTATTTGCTTGTAATGGTATATATTAAATCAGGAATAATATTTGATCTGCTATGATTGTACTTTTTTTGTTGTTCTTCATTTTTACCCACCAATGGATGACCGGATGCAGAATTATCTGATACAACCAATAAAGCAATCGCAGGCACTTCAAGTAATTTTGCAACTTCATAGAATGTACTTGTTTCCATCTCAATTAAATCGGTACCATATGACTTTATTTCATCTAGGTGAAAATACTCTAATGCAATTGAATCAGTACAAAATACGGATGCTTCTTTAATATTATAATCATGTTTTATTGATGATTTTAATACATGATTGAGATACTCTTTTTCGGGATACACCTTTTTAAAAGGGATGTAATCTGTAAGCTTTTCTTCTAAATATGCATTTGCGAATACACCGGCTATGCTATAGGACGGTGTGCAAATATCACCTATTTGAAATTCCTCTTTTAAACTTCCTACTGCTCCGCAAAATATAAGTTTCTTAAATTTCAACTCAGCACACAATGTGAGATGGTCCAGTAAGTTTGATGCACCTGAAGCAATCTGAATCCATGCTAATTTCATATCTCCTTTTTCAACCAAGTATCCAGATATGTAAGAGTGGGTTGCTAACGTTGTTACTTTGAAACTAGGGTCTTTTATAATTGACGTTGGTTTCCATCCAGGTGCAACCACTAATGAATCATATTCGATTGCTGCATCTAATCCGAAATTTAAGTAGGCCATATTAGAAACATTATAGTGATGAACTCTATTTAAGATTCTTTTCATTTTTTCTTTCATATCAATACTCCTTACCTTATATGCTATAGGAATTGCTTTACATGTTCATATGTTCAAGTCCTACATTTTTAAATGTATCGCTGAATACTTCTTTACCAAGACGATAAATCTTTATGTCTGCACTACTTGTTAGCGATTCAAATACATCGATACACATTTTTGCGTTTTTACCAGGTCCAACTAGTAGAATTGTATTGTTTTGATTAAACGTTATGATGATTTTATGAAACAGTGTCTTGATGATGATTTTATTATCGTAATGTTTCATACGTACGCCTTGAAATGAATGGAAACTGAAATTCTTGTATTCTGTCTCTAAGAGAATCAGCCACCCCTTTGTAAGTCGTTTAAACATTGGAATATATCCAACTGAGAAACTTATGTTGGATTTTTTTTCGCTATCGTTGCTTTGTAACCATATCCATTTTACTGGAAACTTGTTCCCGTATGTTTTCTCCATATATATTGTTCCTAATGTTTTATGATTGTTTATTGTCCCCTTAAACATACCGGACATGATGACAACTTCCTGGAATGTATCGAGTGGAAACTTAGAGAGGTATCCCATTGCACTTGGTCTTATAGCGTTTATTTGTGTGAATGATAAATCAACATTGAACCCATCGATGTTCAAGTAAAGCGAGTCTAATGATAGTTTATTATCTTTGATAAATACTTCTTGATTCTTGTATTGGAAATCACTTAAGTTAAATCGTTTATAGACGCATTCTTTATCTAGTTCACTAAAAACTTGTATGAATGCATGTGGGTCGTTTTCGCAATTGGTAATAGCGAAGATTACTGCATAATTTACATCGCTAGTAAAACGAAGGTACCAACCCTCAAAGTAATTTTTATGTCGTTTCAGTTGAAGTTTAAACTTTTCCATATATTGATCACCCCACTTAATTATACATTAGAAGTGAAAAAAAATAGAACACAATTTGTGTTCTATTTACATTCAGTTGCATGTCGATATCCAATTAAGAACATTTCTTTAATGTGGTTATCTTGTAAACTATAGAATACTTGTTTACCTTGTTTTCGAGCTCTAACAACATTACGGTCTCTCAATAGTCTTAATTGATGCGAGATTGCGCTTTGGCTAGTTTCTAGTCTATTCGCGATATCTTGAACGCAAAATTCACTGTTTACCAGTAAATCGATAATGCTTAATCTTGTATAATCGCTAAATATCTTGAATAAATCAACTGTTTGAATGATGTTTTCTCTTTGTTTACTCATCGTTTAACTCCTTTTTACTATAAATTAATCTTAATGTATTAAGGACTGCGATTAGTGTTACACCAACATCTGCGAAAATCGCAAAGATCATTTTTGTTTCACCAAACCCAGCTAAGGTTAAGAATAGTAATTTGATTCCTAAAGAGAAGATGATATTCTCATATACAATTCTCTTTGTTTTCTTAGAAATGTTAAATGCTTTTTCAAGTAAGGTTAAATCATTCCCCATGATTACAACATCAGCAGTGTCAATTGCTATTTCACTACCATCTCCCATTGCGATTCCTATGTCCGCATTTTTAAGAAGTGGAGCATCATTGATTCCATCACCAACATAAACTTTGTTTCTTTTTGATTCAATTGAATTGAATGCTTCAACTTTTTGTTCAGGTAATAGGTTGCTTAAGAAGTGTATTCCACCTAGGTCTTCACTTACATTCATTGCGATAGCCTCATTATCACCAGTTAACATTGTGATATCATACTGGCTATTTAATCTTCGCATTACATTTCTTGATGAATCTTTTATTGTATCACTTACGATTACTTTACCAACATATTTACCGTTTTTTGAGATAAATACGTTTGAACCAACCATGTTTTTCTTATCCGTTACTTTGATTTTATGTTTGTTTAATAACTTACGATTACCGGCTAGAATTTTTCCTTCATCAGTTGTTACTACTAAACCATACCCAGGGATCTCTTCGAAATCATTATACTCGTAATAATCACCTTGATAGTACTTAACAATTGATTGCGCAATTGGATGATTACTAAATCGTTCTACTGAAGCGGCAATTTTCATTGTTTCTTCATCTGTGAACTCTGATACTTCAAAGTTACCGTGTGTAAGTGTTCCTGTTTTATCAATTCCGATTGCATCTACATTTGTCATCATATGTAAATAACTAGCACCTTTGAATAAGATTCCTCTTCTTGCAGCAGCTCCAATTCCTGAAAAGTAAGAAAGTGGTACACTTAGTACTAATGCACATGGACAACTAACTACTAAGAAGATTGCAGCATTATACAAATATTCTTCATCAAAACCATATATTAAACATGGAATCAAGAAAACCAACGCAGCTGCAGCGGTTACGATTGGTGTATAGTATCTTGCGAATTTTGTAATAAATGTTTCAGGTTTTGCTTTATGGTTAGTTGAATTCTCAATCAAATCAATCATTTTTGATATTGTAGATTCAACATATTCTTTTTTTGCTTCAATTTCAATTACACTACCAACGTTGATATTACCACTTAAAATATAATCTCCAATTTTAACGGTACTAAGTTTTGCTTCTCCCGTTAGTGCACTTGTATTCAGTGAAGTTGTTCCTTTAATTAAGGTTCCATCAACAGGGATTCTCTCTCCGTTTTTAACAACTAAGATATCACCCTTTTTAACCGACATTGGATCGACGATTTTAACGGTGTCTCCTTCACGTAAGTTAGCATATTCAATACGCAAATCAATCAGACTTGATACCTCTTGTTTACTTCTATGAACGGCTTTGTGTTGTAAAAATTCTCCAAATGTATAGAAAATTATTACCAAAGCAGCTTCGTAATAATGACCAAGTACCATCGCAGCGATTGTAGCAATAAACATCAGTGTATTTTCATCAAATACTTGTCCTCTTTTAATGGTTTTAAAGGTTTTTCTGGCGATTTTATATGCAATAAATACATATCCGATACTATATATAGTAACGTAAGGCACGACCAAGTTGAAGTTTACGATAGGATCGATGATGTATTCTAACAATGCACCAACAAGATAAATTCCAACACCAATTAGAAATGATGTATATGATTCAATCTCTTTTTTTGTCTCGACAAAATGTCGTTTATCATAACTGAAAGTTTCGACTCCATCTTCGATTGAATCTACAACTTCCTTTATTATAGGAATAGCCTTTTCTTCATCATACAAATCAGTTACATCTAGTAACATAACTTGATTTGGGAAGTTAAATGTAGCGCTATTTACGTACTCTAGTTTCTCTAATTCACGTTCAATTTTTCCTGCACAGCCTGAACAAATCAAACCTTGCATGATTACTTTTTTAACCATAGTATCACCTCGTAGTTTTTCCCTTATCAGCATGTGTTTACTATACGATTATATATGAATGTTCATTCATATGTCAAGGTATATAATAAAAAAATCCTACTCATATTATATCAATTTTTAATCAGTATTAAAAGAATTAAATAGGTTGTAAAACTATTTTAGTAATGTTATAGTAATATCGAGGTGATTGTTATGGACTTTTACGCTAAAATTTTAGAGCGCAAAGAGGAATTACTACAGAGAACAATTGAATTACTAAGAATACCTAGTGTATTAACAAAATTTGATCCTGAAAGCAACACTCCATTTGGAGAAGCAATCAATGATGCATTATATTATATGCTAGATTTAGCTAGAGAAGATGGATTTGTTACTAAAAATATTAATAACTATGCTGCACATGTGGAGTATGGAAAAGGTAAAGAAATTTTAGGAGTTTTATGTCATTTAGACGTTGTTCCAACAGGAGATGGATGGACAAATCCTCCGTTTTCACCTGTTATTAAAGATGGGAAATTATATGCCCGTGGGACTACAGATGATAAAGGACCAACAATGGCTGCTTATTTTGCCTTGAAATTATTAAAAGAAGCAGGATTTGAACCGAATAAGAGAATCAGAATCATCCTTGGTACTGATGAAGAAACAGGTTGGAGAGGTATTGGAGAATACTTTAAAACCGAAGAAATGCCAAATTTAGGATTTGCACCAGATGCATCTTTCCCTTTGATTTATGGTGAAAAAGGAATAATTTCTTTTGATGTAACTGGGAAAACTCAAAATACAGATTTGGTTTCATTCAATGCTGGAGATAGATATAATGTAGTTCCAGATTATGCTGAATGTACCTTACGAGTAGATTTAAAAGAGAAATTCTTAAAACATTTATCATTCAATGGATTAAAAGGTGAAGTTGTAGGAGATAAATACATTGTTCATGGAAAAAGAGCACATGCTATGCAACCCAATTTAGGAGTTAATGCAGCGTTCATATTAGCGGAATTTCTAAATCAACATATCGATAATGATTTTATCAAATATATTTGTGAGTTTTTAACATTTGATCACCTAGGTGAAAAAATGAATATTAACCACCATGATGATGAAATGAAAGAGTTCACTATGAATCCAGCAGTATTCGAATACAAAGGTGGAACATTTAGAATTGGTGTCAATTGCCGATATCCTAGAGGTTGGGATTTCGACAACGCGAAAATTAATTTAGAAGCAAGTGTTCATAAGTATCATTTTAAATTGAAAGTATTATCAAATACCGGAGTTCATTATGTTTCAAGAGAAGACGATTTGGTAAAAACACTTATGAGTGCTTATCAAAAATATACAGATGATTTTGAAAGTAAACCAATCACTATAGGTGGAGGAACATACTCAAGAAGTCTAAAGAAAGCTGTTGCTTTCGGACCTGTTATGCCTGGTCGCAAAGATGTTGCACATCAATTAGATGAGCATATCTATGTTGAAGATTTATTGAAGGCTACAGCAATCTATATGGAAGCGATTTATCAACTTTGTAAATAAACAGAGACTGTTATTCATTTAACAGTCTTTTTTTTGTCTGATAGTGAAACGAAAAAAATGTCAAAAAACTAACACATATGTTTTACATATGTAGTAATTGTGTTATAATATGTTGAATTTGAAATATATAGAATATGGTGATTTTATGAGACTAAAACATGTCCCTGAAGCAAGAGATTTAATTCAAACGAATCCAAAGTTAATTATGGATAATAACGACAACAAAAAAATTGATTTAAGTAAGTTGTTTTCGAATGGAAACCCAGTTCATATTGAAATAGGAATGGGGAAAGGTCGTTTTGTTTACGAAATGGCTAAAGAAAACAAAGATATTAATTACATTGGAATTGAAAAATTCGATAGTGCAATCGTATATGGTCTTTATAAAGTATTAGAAGAACCTTTGGATAATTTGTATTTAGTAAGAACAGATGCCATTGATTTAACAACACTATTCAAGCAAAATAGTATTGAAAGAATTTATTTGAACTTTAGTGATCCATGGCCAAAAGAACGACATGCAAAAAGAAGGCTAACTCATAAAAATTTCTTAAAACTATATGAAGTGGTTTTAAAAGAAAATTGTGAAATCCACTTTAAAACGGATAATCTAGATTTGTTTAATTATTCGCTGGAATCACTTGCAGAATATGGAATGGAAATCTTGTATAAAACAAATGATTTACATCAGGAAAACGTCTTTAATGTTATGACTGAATTTGAAGAGAAGTTTAGTAAAAAAGGAATTAAAATAAATAAACTGATAACCAAATATAAGGAGAATTAATAATGGACAAATTATATCGAGAACTTGTAGATTTACCAGGTGCAGCTAGTTTTGAGAAACCAGTAAAGCAATATATGAAAAAGCACTTAGAACCTCATGTAGAAGAAATTATTGAAGGTCGTTTAGGAGAAATCTTTGGTGTTATCAATAAAGGAAGCAACGGACCAAGAGTTATGGTTGCAGGACATATGGATGAAGTTGGAGCTATGGTTACTGGAATTGAGAAATCAGGGTTAATCAAAATAACAAATCTTGGTGGAGTTCATGGTGATGTGTTCTTATCACAACACTTTAATATTGTAACAGATGATCTAGAGTTCATTCCGGGTGTTACTGCTTCAAAACCACCACATTTATCTCGTGGGGCAGCAGGAGCAGATAAAAAAATCAAATTTACCGATCTATTACTAGATATCGGTGCAGAAAATAAGGAACACGCCAAAGAACTTGGTGTTAAAATAGGACAACAGGTAATCCCTCATAATAACTATACCGTTACGAAAGATGGGAAGAAATTCATCTCAAAAGCTTGGGACAATCGTTTTGGTTGTGGAATGGCTTTAGAGCTTGCAAGAGATTTAAACAAAGAAGATTTAGATTGTGAATTATACTTAGGAGCAACTGTCCAAGAAGAAGTAGGATTAAGAGGAGCTCAAACGAGTGCGGGGTTAATTAAACCTGATGTATTCATCGCAGTAGATTGTAGCCCATGTGCTGATTCATTTGGTGGAGACGAAATCTCTGGTAAACTTGGAGCAGGATTCATGGTACGTTTTGTAGATCCACGTGCAATTATGCATCAAGGAATGAAAAAATTTATTGTTGATGCTGCTGAAGAAGATGACATAAAATATCAATATTATCAATCAATGGGTGGAACAGATGCTGCTGCAGTACAACTTCAAAATGGAGGAACATTAGTAGCTACTGTGGGGATGCCAGCTAGATACATTCATTCAACTACATCTATGATCCATGCCGATGATTACAAAGAAGTGAAAAAAATTCTTGTAAAAATCTTAAAGATGTTAAATAATGACACGGTAGAAGAAATCAAAAGAAACGTTTAAGGAATTAAACAAATAAATTTACTTATGGGACCCATAGAGGCCTAAAAAGGAGAAAATTATGAGAAATGAACGTGTTAAAGAACTAACTTTAACAGCGGTTTTAACCGCAATAGTCCTAGTATTAGGACTTGTACCAAACTTGGGGTACATTCCAATAACACCTATGGTTGGATTTACAATTATCCACATACCAGTATTGATTGGTGCATATCTTGGAGGAAGAAAAGTCGGAGGATTTTTGGGGTTGGTCTTTGGACTAACAAGTCTGTTTGTTGCTTTTACAAGACCAACAGGGGCATTAGACCCGATTTTTACAAACCCAATCGTTAGTGTTTTACCAAGATTTTTAATGGGTTACTTTGCAATTGATGTCTTAAACTTATTTAGAGGAAAAATCAAAAACAATTATGTTACTGATGTTCTATTCTTTGTAGTTATGACATTTATTCATTCATTATTAGTAATTGGTTTAATTTATATCGTTGGTATAAATTACTGGTACTTTGATGTTTATGGAATCGCAGAAGAATTAACAAGAGAAGGTACATTAGGAGTTATAGACTTTGTTACTGATTACTTTATTGGTGGTAGTAGTTTCTTTGGATTCTTAATGACAATTCTAATCGTTAATTCATTGTTGGAAATGGTAATGTGTGCAATAGTAGGTACACCGGTAGTGAACAGAATAAAAAAAGCAATTAACAGTTAAAGGTGTGAGATATATGGTTGTGTTAATAGATATTGGAAATTCGAATATTGTAATCTCGAATTATACGGATAAATTAGGAATTACGTATCGATATAAAACAGATATAACAAAAAGTGTTGATGAGTATTATGTGTTGCTGAAAGACGTTATAAAAGGAGCTGAGAGTGTAATTATATCTTCTGTAGTTCCGGAACTGAATGTGATTTTAAAGAATGTCTTCCTGAAATATATGAGTATCACTCCAACGTTCATTGGTCCTGGTGTAAAAACTGGTGTCAAAATTGTTGTCGAAAATCCAAAAGAAGTAGGTAGTGATTTAGTGTGTGATGCCGCTGGTACAATTGAAAACTATGCAGATACTGCAATTGTAGTTGATATGGGTACGGCTACAACATTTACACTGATTGAAAACAAAGTGATCAAAGGGGTCGCAATCTCAACAGGATTGGTAACTCAAAAGAACGCTTTGGTTGGAAATGCATCTCAATTATCACAATTTGAATTTAAGACACCAAAAAGAGCATTGGCTACAAATACAGTAGATGCTTTGAATAGTGGTTTGTTATATACCAATAGTTTAATGATCAAAGGAATGGTTGATCTGATAAAAGAACAATACAAAGTAGATCCAAAAGTTATTGTAACAGGTGGAGCTTCTAGGTTCATTAAAGATCTGGTTGGAGAAGAAATCATTTATGATGATATGCTTTTACTTAAAGGGTTATTAGCTATCTATAAGAAGAATCAAAAATAATGAAATAAACACTTCTATTTGAGCAAAAAATGGAAGTGTTTTTATTTTTTTAATTTCGCTTATTAATATTCATTCTAATCTTATGACTTATAATTGACAAACGGCTTGTTATAGCCTATAATATTTGTAATATGACTAGAGGAGATAATATAATGATTTTTGAAAAAGTTAAAACAATTATTGCAGAAGAATTAGGTATCGAATTAGACGATATTAAATTAGATTCAGATTTGACAGAAGATTTAGGGGCAGATTCACTAGATGCTATTGAATTAATTATGGAAATCGAATCACAATTTGATTGTGAAATTGATGACTCAGAAGCAACTAAAATCAAACAAGTATCTGATATCGTAAACTTTCTAGAAACACTTCAAAATTAAATACTCATCCAATGAGTATTTTTTTTAGCGCAAAATCACAAATTATACCCCATTATATGGTACAATATTTATAATAAAACAGAGGTGAATGAAATGAAAAAAATGATCTTAATCGATGGTTCAAACATAATGTTTAGAGCTTATTACGGTACAGCCTATTCAGGCAACTTAATGCAAAACTCAAAAGGACAATATACAAACGCAGTATTTGGGTTTGTTAATATGATTAACTCAGTCCTAAAAGAGGACTTTACTCATATCTTAGTGGCATTTGATAAATCAGGTAAAACATTTAGACATGATGCTTTTAAAGATTACAAAGGTGGAAGAAAACCGATGCCTGATGAGTTTAGAAGTCAAATTGATCTAATCAAAAAAAGCCTCGATGTTTTAGGTGTGAAACAAAAAGAACTAGAATTGATTGAAGCAGATGATATTATCGGAACATACTCGAAAAAATACTATGATGAGTTTGATAAAATCGAACTTATCTCAAATGATAAAGATTTACTTCAGTTAGTGAATGACAAAGTATCACTAAGAAGCAGTAAAAAAGGAATGCAAGACTACATCTTATATACACCAGAGTTACTGGAAGAAACAATGAGTGTAACTCCAGATCAAATTACCGATTTAAAAGGATTAATGGGTGATGCGAGTGACAACTTACCTGGAATCCCTGGTGTTGGTGAAAAAACAGCTGTAAAACTTTTAAAGCAGTACAACACATTAGAAGGTGTATTGGAACATAAAGACGAATTAAAGGGGAAACTTGGAGAACGAGTTAGAGACAATGTTGATAGCGCAATTTTATGTAAAGAAATCGCTACAATCAAAACAGACGTTGAGACGACCTTTGTCTTAGAGGACATTCGTTATCAAGGTGTGAATGAAGAAGAAATGATTGAATTTTACAAAGAACTGGAACTTCATTCATTAATCAAACGATACAACAAGAAAGCCCCAAAGAAACCAAAGGCAGATTTCAAGTACAAAGTGATTGATAACATTTTTGATTTAGAGGATGTCTTACTAAAAGATAGTTATTTGGTTTTAGAGACGTTTAATCCCTATTATCATTTAAGTGCAAATCTTGGATTTGGACTGGTGAACGACTTAGGAAACTTCTTTATCCCTTATGACTTGTTACATCAATCAATCAACTTTCAAATGTATCTAAGTGATGAAAAAACAACGAAGAATGTCTTTGATGTTAAGAAAATGCGTGTATGTTTAATGAATGATTTATATGACATCAAAGGTGTTGATTTTGATTTATTACTCGCAGCTTACATCTTAAACCCAAACAATACGAAAGAAGACTTTAAAGTGATTGTTGCGAATTTCGAATATGATGATATTTCATACTTAGAAGAAGTATATGGTAAAAACACAAAATACCATATTCCCAATCGCGAACTGTATGAAACATACGCTGTGAAAAAAGCAATCGCAATCAGAGAACTAAAAAAAGCGCTCATTGATAACCTAAAGGATAATAAGCAATACAAACTGTTTAAAGAAATTGAATTACCTCTTGCAAGTATTTTAGCCGAGATGGAGTTCAATGGAATCAAAGTGGACGTTAAAAGACTTCAGGAACTAAATATCGAACTTAAAGGGAAAATAGAAACGTTAACAAATGAAATACATGAGTTGGCTGGACAAGACTTCAATGTCGCTAGTCCAAAACAATTGGGTGAAATTTTGTTTGATAAGCTAAATTTACCACATAAAAAGAAAACAAAAACAGGGTATTCAACTAATGTAGATATCTTACAAAAAAATAAGAGTTATCACCCAATTATTGAGAAGATTATGACGTATAGAACGTTATCAAAATTATATAGTACTTATATTGTTGGACTTGAGAACGCAGTGTTAAAAGATGGTAAAATTCATACGATTTACAGACAGGCGTTCACGTCAACAGGTAGACTAAGTAGTGTAGAACCGAACTTGCAAAATATCCCTATTAGATATAAAGAAGGTCGCGAAATAAGAAAAGTCTTTATCCCAGAACCTGGTAATTCACTTTATGCATGTGACTATTCACAAATAGAGCTTAGAGTACTAGCGCATATGGCTGAAGAAAATGTCTTGATTGATGCGTTTAACAACAACGAAGATATTCATACAAAAACGGCACAGAAAATTTTCAATAAAGAGGAAATTTCGTCGCTTGAAAGAAGACAAGCAAAAGCAGTAAACTTTGGGATTATCTACGGACAAAGTGCATGGGGACTTAGTGAGGAAATCGGAATATCTCCTAAAGAAGCAGACAACTTTATTAACACATACTACGCGGAATTTCCTGGGATAAAAACCTTTATGGATGAAGTGATCAAAAATGCAACCAATCAAGGTTACGCAGAAACACTTTATAACAGAAGGAGATATCTACCAGAATTAACGAGTAGTGTTTATATGCAAAGAGAATCTGGTAAAAGAAATGCGATGAATGCACCAATTCAAGGAACTGCTGCTGACATTATAAAAATAGCGATGATTGATATTGATACTGAAATGAAAAAACAAAAGCTTAAATCAAAACTATTACTTCAAATACACGATGAGTTGGTATTTGATGTTGATAAAGATGAAACAAAATTATTAGAAGAGTTAGTAATTAAAACAATGGAAAATTGTATCAAACTTAGTGTTCCTTTAAAAGTAGAAGGAGTACTTGGTAAAAATCTATATGAAACGAAGTAGTGATATTATGAATTTAACAAAAATAATGCGTAAGAGTTTTATTGTTAACGTGGGCTTAGTATTTATTAAATTATTAAGTGGGTTATTATTTAACAGTTTGGCTTTGGTCGCAGATGGAATCCATTCAATAAGTGATTTATTAAGTGATGTATTTGTTATCTTGGGAATCAAACACAGTTTGAAACCAGCAGATGAAGATCATCCTTTTGGTCATGGAAAGTTTGAATATATCTTATCCTTGTTTCTAGGGATAAGTATTATCTTCATTGCATACACCCTTGCCAGTGAAGTAATAAGCAATTTCAATGAAGTAACACAAGTTCCTAGAATGATTGTTTTAGGGATAGTGTTAGCTGTTGTAATTGTAAAATTTATCTTAGCTCGATATCTGATTACTGAGGGAAACCGAATAAACAGTGAAATCATTAAAGCATCAGGTAAAGAGAGCTTAAGCGATGTAATTAGTAGTGCTGTTGTATTTATTGGTGTTATTTCAGTTATTCTAGGTGATAGACTCAATATCGATATTTTATTATATGGTGACAAAGTATCTTCAATTATCATTGCCCTATTCATCATTAGAATCGGTATTATCATCATCCTTGATTCTATCAAATACTTACAAGGGAAAACGGTAGATAAAAAAATATGTAGTGAATACAAAGATATCATTAAAGAAATAGACGGAGTAAGAAAACTAGATAAACTTGATATGATATCTTATGGTCCTTATTATCAAGCAATATTAGAGATTAGTGTTAAAGCTGATATCACCGTAAAAGAAGGACATAAGATTGCTCATAAAGTTCAAGAGAAATTATTGGAAAGTGAAAAAATATGCCATGTTAGTATACATGTGAATCCGGAGGAATAATGATGAGTTTATTATTGAAACGAAAGTCGATAAGATCTTATACAAATCAAGAAGTTACTGATGAGGTAATTGATACATTATTGGTTAGCGCAATGCAAGCACCAAGTGCTTGTAATCAACAACCTTGGGAATTTATTGTTATTGATGATTTAGATACCCTAGAAAAACTATCAACAATCTCAAAAGGTGCCTGGATGTTAAAAGATGTTACAAAAGCGATCGCAGTAATTATGACAGATACCACAAGTTCTCCTTCAATGAGAGCACAAGACTGTGCGGCAGCTACACAAAATATTCTATTAGAAGCAACCAACCAAAATCTTGGTGCATGTTGGATTGGAATTCATCCAAAAGAGGATCGTCAACCAATAGCGAACGAGATGCTTAATGTACCAAAAGGTAAAGATGTATTTAGTCTAATTAGTTTAGGATATCCAAAAGAAGAGAAAGATGTAAAACTACGATTTGATCCATCTCGAGTTTACAAGAATAGATACTAGTGCCTGAACTTCCAGAAGTCGAAACGGTCAGAAGAACCTTGAATAACTTAATCCTAAATAAAGAAATACGAGATATTGATGTCTACTATGACAGAATGATTCGTACAAATACAACAAAAGAATTTAAAGACATATTAGAGAATAGAGTATTAAAAGATATCGGTAGATACGGTAAATATCTACTGTTTCATTTTGATGAAATTACACTTGTTTCCCATCTTAGAATGGAAGGGAAATACTTTATTAAGGATTTGGATATGCCAAAGGAGAAGCACGAGCATGTAATCTTTTACTTCAAAGATGGTACGACACTCAGATACCACGATACTAGAAAATTTGGCACAATGGATATTGTTAAGACAAAAGATCTTTTTAAAGAAAACAGCCCTTTATCAAATTTAGGGTTAGAACCATTTGATGAAAAAGCGAATCTAACGTATTTGAAACATAAGATTAAAAATAGAAAAACACCTGTAAAAGGACTCTTATTAGATCAATCCGTTTTAACAGGTCTTGGTAATATCTATGTAGATGAAGTAATATTTCTCTCAAATCTTCATCCAGAAACACCAGTAAATTTATTAACAGATAACGACCTAGAAAACATTCTAGAAAACAGTATGAAAGTATTAAATAAAGCTATTTCACTTGGTGGAACTACAATTAGAAGTTATACATCAAGTCTCGGTGTTACCGGTCGTTTTCAGAATGAACTTTATGTTCACATGAGAAAAGATGAGGAATGTAAAATTTGTCACACAAAGATTGAAAAAATTAAGGTGGTAGGAAGAGGAACATACATATGTCCAAATTGTCAAATAAGTAAGATGTAAAACGGGTTTATCCACTGTTTTTAGTGGAAAAGTAATCCCTTTGTTATCTTTTTTAACCAATTGACTTATGGTATAATGTTTTTTACGAGGTGGTCGTATGAAAGTCATCGGATTAACAGGCGGAATAGCTTCTGGAAAATCAACCGTTGCTAAGATGTTTATTGCGGAAGATATCCCTTTAATTGATTCGGATATAATCGCAAAAGAATTACTGAAGAAAGGGACAATCTGCTATCAACAGGTAGTGGAATATTTTTCAAGTGATATCCTCTTAACAAACGGAGATATCAATCGTAAGAAACTTGCGAAAATTGTCTTTAGTAATCCCAATAAGCGTAACAAGTTAAATGATATTGTTCATCCAAAAGTTAAAGATGAAGTGTTTGATCAATTAAGTAAATATCAACATATGGGAAAAGAACTAATTATTTTAGATGTGCCTTTACTGTTTGAAACGGAGTTTCATACATATACAGATGAAGTAATTGTGGTTTATTGTTCTTACGAAGAACAGGTATCGAGATTAATGATAAGAGATCATATCGATCAAGAATATGCCGAAATGAAAATCAATGCTCAAATGAGCTTAGAGGATAAGAAGGAAAAAGCTGATTTTGTAATCGATAATTCCTTTTCAATCCTAGATACAAAAAGAGAATTTAAGAGAATTCTGAAAGAACTAGAGGTGAGATAATGAGTATTAGTAGTTTTTTAAACAATGGAGCAGAAACAAGAGAACTTCATCAAGTAACCGGACTTCGTTCTCGTTACTATAAAACAAATTATCAAAAAAGCAAGGCTAGAGTATTAGAATACGCAAAAACGTTAGAATGTGAAGTTAAAAACATTAATGATGAACACAAAGAAATATTCATTCAAGGAAGAAAATTCCATATTATTTTTTCATTTGTACAAGTGAATCCAATTGAAACATCAATTGATATGAAATTTGAACAATACGGATTAATGGGAATGCATCGTCCACGTAAAAAAATTATCGAAATATATAAATACTTAGATACACATTTACCATTTAAAGGAGTAAGTTTGCATCCATAGGAGGAAACATGGAGTTAAACGGATTAGATAAATTTAAATTAATTACATACCAAAATTTAGATATTGATGAACGTAATGTATTAACACTACTTTATCAACCACTACTAGGGTGTAGTGCATTCACACTATACTTAACATTATGGTCTTTAATCGACCGTACAAAATTAAGAAGTAATGAACAACTTCATTTTAAACTCTATGACATCATGCGATGTACTCCAAAACAATTCTTAAAAGCCAGAAAGAAACTAGAAGCAATAGGATTACTTGTTGCTTATCATAATGATGACTTATATCTTTATGAGTTAAAAGCTCCTTTAACGGCGGAAGAATTCATAAAAGACGGATCATTGGGTGCTTATTTGTTTAGTTTAGTAGGAAAAGAGAACTTTGATGATTTAGTAAGTATGTTTCGTATTTCAACGAATGATAAAGAAGGATTTAAAAACATAACTACAACATTTGATGACGTTTTTGAATCACTACCAAAGCGCATTGAAACAAATGGTGATTTTAAATCGAAATCGAAGGCAAAAATAAAAATAAACCACAGTTTTGACTTTGATGTTTTCTTAGATGGATTAAGTAAAAACTTTGTCGATCGAAGAAAGATTACAAAATCAGTGAAAGAAAAAATTGTAAATTTGTCATATGTTTATAACCTTGATGAATTTACGATGCAAAAAGTATTTATGGACAGTGTTGATAAAAACAGAAATATCGATTTAGATAAGCTTAGTATCAATGCTAGAAGTTGGTTCGAATTTGAAAAAGAAGAAGTTTACAAAGAACCAGTAGAACCAGAAAAAGAAAATATTTCATATGCAGATTTAATTACATTATGTAAAACAGAGAAACCAAAAAGAATCCTATCGATACTATCAAACGGAAAACCAAGTGTAGAAGAATTGAAAGTAGTAGAAAGATTGATAGAAAACTATGATTTGGATGTATCTGTTATCAACTTTATGGTTGTATACGTTGTTGGATTACTGGAGTCATTCCCATCATTTGCCTACTTTGATAAAGTGGCTGTTGATTGGCAACGACAAAGTGTTAAGAATGTAGAACAAGCAATTGAAGTGATTAGGAAACGTGAAACAAGAATCAAGAATCAAAAACCAAGAACAAATCCAAGAGAAAAAAATACCATTCCCGATGATATTGAGTCTGAATGGTTAAATGACTATCTAAAGAACTTGTAGGTGATTTATATGAACAAACTTAACTTTGGAAGAAAAAGCCGAGTTGATAAAGAAAAAATAGTCGATATACTAGTTGAAGATGAAGTATTAAGAGAGTTTTTTATCAAACATGATATGGACACTCTTTTTATCGAGAACCATCTAGGACCTTTATTCAATTACGTTGTAGAAGCAAATAAATGTAAAAGCTGTGAAGGTCTCCATAAATGTCAACAAGATACAAAAGGGTTAGAACCTGTTATTGGTTTTGAGTCAGGAAATATTCAAACGAACTATCGTTATTGTGCATTCAATTTAAGAAGACAAGAGTTAGACCGTCAGTCTGGTTTAATTAATAGTCTTTACATGACAAAAATGATCCATAAAGCTCGTCTGGATGACTATGATTTCAAACGAGGACAAAACAGAACCATTATCTTTAATAAGATGACAAACTTTATTACCAAGTATCTTAATGGAGATACTGTTAAAGGATTGTACTTACATGGGGAATACCAAGTAGGTAAAACATATACGTTAAGTGCGTTAGCAAACGAATTATCAAAAAAGAATGTTGAAGTCCTTATTGCGTATTATCCAGACCTAGTAAGAGAAATGAAATCAAGAATTAAAGATAACACGTTAGAGATGATGATTTCAAAGCTAAAACAAGCGGAAGTCGTTATGTTAGATGATATCGGTGGAGAGAATTCAAGTGGTTGGGTTAGAGATGAAATCTTAGGACCAATCTTACAACATCGGTTACTTGATATGAAACCAACATTTTTTACATCTAATGTATCTCAAAAAGATTTACTGAAACTAATGACATCGAATTCACAACAGGCAGAAACATTAAAATCTGCTCGAATTATTGCTCGTATTAAGTCACTTAGTGACGAATACAAAATGTAAAACTGTTTTAACTCAGTTGAAATAGTTTGACAAAATAATCAGATGTTATATAATAATATTGAAATACCGTGAAGAGGACAAGATATTATAGAATATTTTTAAGAGAGATAGTGGTTGGTGAAAACTATCATATAAACTATAATTATTACTCCCTCAGAGTAGGACTTGAAAAAGAATCCCGTTGCTCGCGTTAAGAGTTTTGAGTGCTAGATATATCTAGAACTAAGGTGGTACCACGGATATAATGTTCGTCCTTTATTTGAGGACGGACTTTTTTTATACAAAAAGGAGGAATTAAAATGATAATTAAATTACCAGGCGGAAAAGAATTAAACTATGAAATGCCAAAATCATTACTTGATATCGCACAAGACATTTCACCATCACTTAAGAAACGTTGTTTAGTAGCTTTAGTAAACGACAAAATGGTTGATATGAATACAGTTATAAAAGAAGATTCTTCAGTAGAATTCTTAACAGAAGAAAACGAAGAAGCACTAGAAGTATTACGTCATTCAACTGCCCATTTAATGGCAGAAGCAGTCAAAAAAATGTATCCACATGCTCACTTTGGAGTAGGACCAACAATCGAAGACGGATTCTACTACGATATTGACTTTGGTGAAGATGTAATTAGTGATAAAGATTTAAAAGACATTGAAAAAACAATGAAAAAAATCGCATCACAAAACGCTCGTATCGAACGTGAAGAAGTATCAAAAGAACAAGCATTAGAGTTGTTTAGTGATGACCCATATAAAGTAGAACTAATCAATGAGTTACCAGAAGAAGATGTTATTAGTATATACAAACAAGCACACTTCACAGACCTTTGTCGTGGGCCTCATTTACCAGGAACAAAATGGATTAAGAACTTTAAACTATTAAGCTTAGCAGGGGCATACTGGAGAGGTAACTCAGACAATATTCAGTTAACTCGTATTTATGGTACTGTATTCTTCAAAAAAGAAGAATTAGATGAACATTTAAGACTTCTTGAAGAGAGAAAAAAACGAGATCACCGTAAACTAGGAAAACAGTTAGACCTATTTATGTTAAGTGAGTATGGACCAGGATTCCCATTTTGGTTACCAAACGGAATGATCTTAAGAAGAGAGTTAGAAAACTTCTGGTATGACGTACACGTTAAAGAAGGATATAAATTAATTCAAACTCCAATTATGTTAAACAAAGAATTATGGGAAGTATCAGGTCACTGGTATAACTATAAAGAAAATATGTATACTTCAGAAATCGATGATCATGAGTTCGCAATTAAACCAATGAACTGCCCAGGTGGAATGTTAGTTTACAAACGCGATATTCATTCATATAAAGATTTTCCTCTAAAAGTTGGGGAATTGGGACTAGTTCACCGTCATGAAGCAAGTGGAGCGTTAAACGGATTATTTAGAGTTCGTAACTTTACTCAAGATGATGCACATATCTTTATGACAGAAGAGCAAATTGTAGAAGAAATCAAAGATTTAGTACAATTGTTCGAGTACGTTTATAGTGTATTTGGACTTGAATATCATATTGAATTATCTACTCGTCCAGAAGATAAGTTCATCGGTGAAATCAGTACTTGGGATCGTTCAGAAAAAGCCTTAGCTGATGCATTAGAAGGAATGGGGAAAGAATATATCTTAAACCCAGGAGATGGAGCTTTTTACGGTCCAAAACTTGACTTTAAACTTAAGGATTCTATGAAACGTATTTGGCAATGTGGTACAATCCAATTAGACATGAATTTACCAGAACGTTTTGATCTAACATATATTGATAAAAACGGAGAGAAAAGACGTCCTGTAATGTTACACCGTGCATTATACGGTTCTATCGAACGATTCATCGGAATTTTAATCGAGCATTATGCAGGGGCATTCCCTACTTGGATGGCTCCAGTTCAAATCAAAGTGATTCCAGTTAACTTAGAAATCCATGGAGATTATGCGAAAGAATTAAACAAAAAATTCATGAACTTAAAATTAAGAAGTGAACTTGATTTGAGAGATGAAAAACTTGGGTATAAGATTAGAGAAGCACAAACTCACAAAGTACCATTCCAACTTGTAGTTGGAGATAACGAAGTGAACTCGAACTTAGTAACGTATCGCCGATTCGGATCACAAGAACAAACTACTGTAACAGTAGAAGAGTTCGTTACAATGATCCAAGATGAAATCGAAAGCAAAGGTATGTAATAATAAAGAAACTCAAAATCAATTTGAGTTTCTTTTTTTCTTTTCATAAGTTTCTCATAAAGTCTTCACAAGTATTTGCTATAATATAGTTGTCTTAAGAAGGACAAATAACGAAGCTGTTAGATTATATATTGGTAGATATATTAAATACAACATTCTTAAAATATCGTTGATAATCTCCATATCATAAAAGATAACCCCCCCCAATCTAAAACTACCAATTATAATTTAATGATATATCATTTAGAACATACTCATACCCGGTTGGTATGAAAAAAAAGAATAGAACTGATTTCAGTTCTATTTTTTTAGTAGATTAATAATGAATTCTTCATCTGGATCAATATAGATTGTCTTCTGATTTTTATAGGTAACAAAACTGTTGATTTTACCAGGGACTTTCTTAATATATCTTGTCTCTAAATAATCAACAGCTACACTACTACTTTGCTTCATCTTAGAATTATAAGCAGCGAGTTGAGCCGCTGTTCTGATTGTGATTTCTTCCAAAGGAAACGGACTTCTAACTAAGACGTGAGAACCTGGGGCATCTTTTGTATGAAACCACACTTCATTGTGTTTGGCTAATTTGTGTGTAACATATTCATTTTGCTTATTGTTTTTCCCAACAATGATTTCAATACCTAGTTCATCATGGTATGTTTCATAGTTGAGTTTTTTATTTCGTTTCTTTTTTTCTTGTTTTCCTTTAAGGTATTTCTTTTCAATTAATTCATCTTTGATTTCTTCGATATCCTTTAACGAAGCATTATCAATTTGTTGTTCTAGTTGATAAAAGTATTTTCGTTCTAGCAAGGCTTTCTCAATTTGTTCATTGATATGAGGGATACTTGCTTTTAACTTCTTATACTTTTTAAACAAACGTTCACTGTTTTTAACAGGAGATAGTTTGTCATCTAGCGAAATTGTTACTTCTTCATTTGTATAGTAATTCAAACAAGTAATTTTTGAATCACCTTTTTTAATCTTGTGTAAGTTTGCTTGAACAAGTTCACCGTTTACTCTGAATTTCTCTCTTTTATCCGTATTCTTAAGATCTTGTTCTAGTTTTTCTATTTTATGACTTATACGGTTGATTGAGTTATTTACAAACTTTACTAAGTCCTTGGACTTCTGTTTGATGATATTGATTTGGTCACGGTCATAGTAGAATCTATCCAACAGTTCATTCACCGTTACGAAATGTTTTCTATCACCCGATATAGATGTGATATCTGTATAGTAAAAGTAATCTTTTCTAGCAGTGATAATTGTTGGGTTGAACTCCTTCATTATATCATGAAAAATCTCTTTGATAGGCGTTTTAGTAGTTTCTAACCTACTCATTATTTCGCTTGCAATTAACGGTGAAAATCCCATCAGTTTCGCTTGGATACTTGCTTGGTTGTAATTGTCAGGGTTGCTTAGAAAATGATTTAGTAACTCTTCATCATAAGGATTAATCTGGTCAGTAGTTGGAAACTCATAAATTGCACCGGGGAATATTGTTCTATCAGGTCCGTCAAACGGCATGTTGTGTTTGATTGCCTCTAGAATTTTGAAGTCTTCGTTTGCTACTATGATGTTACTGTGTCTTCCCATCATCTCGAGAATCAATGATTTGTTTTGAAGGTCTCCTAGTTCATTTCTTTTTTCTATTTTAAAGACAATGATTCTATCATTCTCTTTCTGCGATATATCTTTTATAATTCCACCTTCTAATTGCTTCCTTAAAAACATACAAAAAGTTGGTGGGTAATCTGGTTTCTCATACTTTCTCTCTGTTATGTGAATTCTTGCATAACTTGGAGAAGAAGATATTAGTAACTGTTTTTTACCTTGTTTTGTATTAATTAAAAATAATAAATCGTATTTTGATGTTTGATAGATTTTATTGATTCTACCTGTTGTTAGGACATTGTTAAACTCTTTTACTAAATGTCTTATTATATTTCCGTCTAAACTCATAAATATCACCGAACAAATTATAGCACGTTTTGAAAAAAAACGAAAAAAGTGTTTTCAAAACCTTACAATTTGGGCGATTTAATGTTATTATATATAATAATTAATATATTATGAGAGTGTTCTAAAGGAGGGTCAGCGAATGAAACTCAATGAACGAGGGTTGTTAGTGGTTTTAAGTGGACCTTCAGGGGTCGGTAAAGGAACTGTTAGAAAAGCTTTGTTTGAATTAGAGGGACATGACTTGGTGTATTCGATTTCAATGACAACACGCCAACCACGTGAAGGTGAAATTGAAGGCGAAGACTATTATTTTGTTACAAGAGAAGAATTTGAACAACGTATAAAAGATGATCAATTTCTGGAGTATGCAGAATTTGTCGGTAATTATTATGGGACACCAAGAGATAAGGTAGAGGAACAATTAGATAGAGGAAAAGAAGTAGTTTTAGAGATTGAAGTACAAGGTGCACTTCAAGTAAGAGAACGCACGAAAGATGCGGTTTTTGTTTTTGTAGCGCCACCAACGAAAGAAGCTTTGTTTAGAAGACTTCTCAGACGAGGTACGGAAGATCCAAAAACAATACAAAAAAGAATGGATAAAGCAGAAAGAGAATTTCCGCTTGCTCATAAATATGATTACATTGTTGTCAATGATGAGGTTACAAATGCTGCTGATAGAATATTAGCAATTATTCGTGCTGAACATGCGAAGACAGAACGATCAATTTATAAATACAAAGAAATGTTGGAGGTTAAATAGTGAGAAACAAAGAAGGATTACGTTATCCATCAATCGATAACTTATTAACAAAGATTGATTCTAAATACAAATTAGCTTATACAAGTGCAAAACGCGCTAAACTAATTAAAGAAGAAGAGTATTTAACAATTGAACCTAAATGTAGTAAACCAGTTGGGATTGCTTTAGAAGAAATATTACAAGGAAAAATCGATATTGAATTCGAAGAAAATTAGTAGAACCCTGCTAATTTTTTTTATTTTCATCCGTTTTCAACACCCTAAATATGGTATACTAAATACAAGTGACAATTAATAGGAGATGACCACATGAACAGTAATTTTAAAAACCTTTTGAAACAAATAGAACTCCTAGATAAACAAGATATATATGATGGAGAATTAATTGAACTCTTAATAGACGAAGCCGACAAAAGTTGGCTTTTTGATATTGAATTTGATGCTCCTTTAAAAATAGATGATTTTGTATTATTTAATGAACACCTAAAGAAGTTAACAGCAAAAACACCTTCTGTTGAAAATGTTAGGCTTAAACTGAAGTATAATCACAATTCAACGGATATGTTACAAGATTATTATGACTTTGTTTTAAAGAAACTAGTCGTAAATAAACCAAGATACACAGCGATGATTGATTTCCCGTTAGAACAGACTGATAACCGTTTGGCTGTTGTATGTCCGAAAGACGGAACCTTTGTCAATGATATGTTAGTTGAGATTAAAAACGAACTTTATTATATGGGGTTTGAATGTACAATGGCTACCAAAATTTGTGACGATCAACCACTCATCAAAGACAAGATTAAAAAGGAAGCAGCTTCTTTTGAGAGCACAGTAAAACAAACGAATGTTACAGAGATGGTTGAAAAACGATTTATCAACTACAAAAATAATGTTGTTAGAGGCTGTAAGAATACAATCGCAGATATCCCACTTACTGAAAATGAAATATACGAATATAAGAGTATGAACGAAAATACGATTTTCACATTTGAAGGTCAAATCACAAAAAATGAGTACCGCCAATTAAGAGGTGGAAGTCATTTATACACGTTCATCATTAGTGATGATACAGATAGTATATATGTTAAGAAGTTCGTAAAAGACCCAGAAGAGAAGAAATACATGGATGGAGCTTCAAAAGGTATGCTTGCGAAGATTAAAGGGAATGCATCATGGGATAACTTCAGTGGTGAAGTTAGTGTGACAGCATTGGTATTCGAAAGAACAAACTACAAAATACCGAAAGATCCTCGTCAAGACTTAGAAAGCGAAAAAAGAATCGAATTACACTTGCATACAAAGATGTCAACACTTGATGGAATTAATAGTGTAAGTGATTATGTAGAAACAGCTAAAAGATGGGGGCATAGCGCAATTGCTGTGACCGATCACGGAACTGTTCAATCATTCCCAGATCTATACAAGGGAACAAAAGATAAAAAAATCAAACCGATCTATGGTTGTGAATTAACATTTGTCGATGAAAAAGATGTTAGAATCGTACAAAATCCAGTGGATATGAAATTTGATGATTGTACCTTTACCGTATTTGATATTGAAACAACAGGATTAAGTGTGAACTTTGATAAAATTATTGAAATCGCAGCTGTTAAGATTAAAGACAATCACATTATTGACAGATATAATGTCTTTGTAAACCCTGAAAGACCAATCAGTGAATTAACAACAAGATTAACATCAATTAAAAATGCAGATGTTGCTTGTGCTCGTAAAATCGATGAAGTAATCGTTGAGTTTAAAGAATTCTTTAAAGATACCATTATGGTCGCTCACAATGCTCAATTTGATATGGGATTCATCTATAAGACATTAAAAGACTTTAAAATCTATGATGGACCACTTCCGACGATTGATACACTTACAATCGCAAGAGCAGTTTACTCAAATGATTTAAAACGATTCAACTTAAAAGCAGTATCAAGATACTTCAAAGTAAACTTGGAACAGCATCACCGTGCAATATATGATACCGAGGCAACTGGGGAAGTATTCTTGCACATGTTAAATGACGCTCGTAAAAACGGGATAACGAACATTAAAGACTTTAATATTTTAAGTGATAAATCGAATGCATATAAACATACAATAAGTAAACACATTAACTTGATTGTACAAAACCAAGTAGGATTACGAAACTTATTCCATATTGTTAGTACTGCCTCAACTACGAACTTTCATCGTGAACCACGCTTGCTGAAATCATTCCTTGAGAAGAATAGAGAGGGAATTTTAGTAGGTAGTGGATGTATGAATAGTGCGTTCTTTGAAACGGCATTAAATAAAGAGTATGAAGATTTAAAAGCAATTGGTGATTTTTATGATTACTTTGAACTTCAACCGCTAAGTGATTTCTCATATTTAAAAGACGATATGGAAGATTACAAAACGCGAATCAAAGAAACAATGATGAAAATCATTCGTCTTGGTGATGAATTGAATATTCCAGTTGTTGCAACAGGAGATGTTCATCACTTGTTAGAAGCAGATAAAAGATACCGTGAAATTTATGTTTCAACACCACTAGTAGGTGGAGGATTACATCCGCTATCAAGACATAAAACAGTCCCTTCACAATACTTTAGAACAACAAAAGAAATGTTGGATGAGTTCTCATTCTTAGATGAAGATTTGAGACGAGAAATCGTTATAACAAATACACATTTAATCAATAATAAAATTGAATGGGTTAAAGCATTCAGACCTGATTTATATGCCCCTACAGATGACTTTTTAGCGTTAGAGGGAATCCCTTCTATCGAAAACAAACTAATCAAAATGGTTACGGATAAAGCGAAGAGTATGTATGGTGAAGAACTACCAAGAATTGTTGATGATCGATTAACAAAAGAGATTAAAAGTATTACCGACAATAAGTTTTCAACTGTTTACTATATTTCACATCTTCTGGTTAAAAAATCATTGGATGAAGGTTACTTAGTAGGTAGCCGTGGATCGGTTGGTAGTAGTTTGGTAGCAACAATGATGGATATTACTGAGGTAAATCCATTACCTCCGCATTATGTATGTCCTAAATGCCATTTCTCAACATTTAAAATGACCACGGAACAAAAAACAAGATACGGACTAAAAGATGACGAAATGAAGTTCCAAAAGACGCTTAGTGAAAAAGATACTGGATTTGATTTGCCAGATGATTACTGCCCGACTTGTGGAGCGAAAATGAATAAAGATGGACATGATATACCGTTCGAAACATTCCTAGGATTTAAGGGAGATAAAGTACCAGATATCGACCTTAACTTTAGTGGGGATTATCAGCCGGCAGTTCATGAATATATTCGTGAAATATTCGGTGTAGAGCGTGCGTTCCGCGCAGGAACAATCGGTACGGTAGCTGAAAAAACAGCCTTTGGATATGTAAGAGGTTATTGTGAGAAAAAAGACATCTCAATGCGTAAAGCAGAGATGGAACATATCGCAAGTCAAATCACTGGTGTAAGACGTTCAACAGGACAACATCCGGGTGGGATTGTAGTCGTTCCTAACTACAAAGAAATCATTGATGTAACTCCGGTGCAGTTTCCAGCAGATGATACTTCATCGAACTGGAGAACAACACACTTTGACTATCATAGTTTTGAAGATAACTTATTTAAGTTAGACGTTTTAGGACATGATGATCCTACGATGATTCGTTATTTAATGGATTATGTTTTAGAAAATCCACTGGACTTCCCGTTTACAACGGCACAAGAAATACCAATGGATGATCCGAATGTATATAGTCTTTTAAATACAACTGAAACGATTGGATTAACAAAAGAAGACTTGAACAGTGATGTCGCATCATTTGGTGTTCCCGAAATGGGAACGAAGTTTGTTCGTGAGATGTTAAAAGATTCACGCCCAAATACGTTCGCAGACATCGTAAAAATATCAGGGTTATCACATGGGACTGATGTTTGGTTAAATAACGCAAAAGACTTAGTAACAGGGAAATCAAGATATGGTAAAATTCCATTTGAAAAAGTAATCGGGTGTCGTGATGATATCATGGTTGGTTTAATTTCTTGGGGTATGAATGAAGCAACTGCCTTTGAAATTTCGGAATTTATCCGTAAAGGGAAAGCAGCGAAAATGCCTGACAAGTGGGAAGGCTATAAATTGATTATGAAGGAACACAAAATACCGGACTGGTATATTTGGAGTTGCGGACAGATCAAATACATGTTCCCAAAAGCCCATGCAACAGCCTATGTAATGATGGCATTGCGTATTGCTTGGTTTAAATTCTACCATCCAATTGTTTTCTATTCTGCATACTTTTCAAAACGTGCATCAGACTTTGATGTTTACGCAATGAAGGGTGGAGAATACGAAATTAGAAAACGAATGAATGAAATTGAAGATAAAGATAAAATTACAGAAACCGAAAAACGTCTTTATACTGTTTTGGAAGTAGCACTTGAAATGGTAAAAAGAGGGTTCAGTTTCCAAAACATTGATATCAACTTATCTGATTCAAGAGATTTCTTGATTTCAGAGGACAAGAAAAGTTTAATCTTACCATTTGTTACAATTGATGGTCTTGGATTAAAAGTGGCAGAAACGGTAGTTGCAGCCCGAGAAGAAGAACCATTTAAATCAAAAGATGATATTAAAGATCGAACTTCATTATCAAAAACGTTATTCACAAAACTAGAAATGCTTGATGTGTTTGAGGGAATGCCTGATAATTCTCAAGTAAGTTTATTTGAACTATAATAAGATTTTTATGATTTTCATACTATCTTCATAACAAATTATTATTTTTTGTTATAATCAGTATTAAAGGAAGTGATTATTATGAGATTTGGAAGTGAAAATCCAGTCTTTAAATCTGGAAATTACGAGAATGATTACTCAAGTGAATCAGCTACATACTTAGGAGTAACAACAAAAACAATTATTCTACTTGGAATCATCGCTGTAATGGCAATGTATACAAGTGCTACAATAGAGTTCGAGAATATTGGTAGCTATATCTTTACTACAATTGGCGCATTGATTTTTGGTTTGATCGCTGTATTAGTTACACATCGAAAACCACATATCGGCTTTATAGCCGCACCGATATATGCGTTATGTGAAGGATTTGTCTTAGGACTATTGAGTTCATTATATGCATTTGCATTCGGTGGAGCAGTTGTAGAGTACGCTTTGATGGGTACATTTGGAGTATTCTTTGTTATGTTACTGCTTTACTCAGCTGGAATTATTAGAGTCGGTCCATTCTTTCGAAGATTAATGATGAGTATATTGATTGGATTGATTGTTGTAAATCTAGGAATGTTTGCTTATTCGCTCTTTTCTTCGAATGCATTTGAATACAGTAGTATATATGTAGTAGTATCTGTAATCAGTGTTATCGCAGCTTCGTTCTTCTTGCTAATGGATTTTGATCGAATCACCAAGTATATTGAAGGTGGTGCTTCAAAAACAAGTGAATGGTCATTAGGACTTGGAATCGTAACTACAATCGTTTGGTTATATGTAGAAATGCTACGAATCGCATCAATCTTTATGAGAGATTAAACTTAAAATCATATCAATTCATTTGATATGATTTTTTGTTTACACGAATGGATTGAATATCCGCATCAGAAATAAAATAGTTGTAATATTCATAAGATATGTTATTATATCTATAGATATATAAATCGAAGAAGTAGAACTAGTAGTTTATTGATATGATTCAAGAGAATGGTAGCTTGCTGTGAATACCTAATCAATAGATAAATGAATTCATCTACAGAGAGGTGCTAATCACACCCGTAGCTCGCGTTAAGAGTGTTGAGTGCTAAGAAATTAGTATTAAGGTGGTACCGCGGATTATAATAGTTCGTCCTTGTTTTAGGACGAGCTTTTTTTATTGAAAAAAGGAGTGAAATAAATGAATGTAAATGAGCGATTAGAAGCAATTAAAAATGAAGCACAAGAACAAATTACTCTAATTAAATCGATGCATGAATTAAATGACGCAAAGGCAAAATTCTTAGGTAAAAAGGGATTATTCCAAGACGTTATGAAATTAATGAAAGATTTACCGAATGAAGAGAGACCAAAATTTGGTAAATTAACAAATGAAGCAAAACAAGTGATTCAATCATACCTTGATGAACAACGTAAAGCGATTGAAGATGCTGTAATTAAAGAACAACTTGAAAAAGAAACGATTGATGTAACGTTACCTGGTAAAGCATTTAATATGGGACAAACTCATATTTTAACGCAAGTAACAGAAGAAATTGAAGACTTATTTATTGGGATGGGTTATGAAATAATGGAAGGTCCTGAAGTGGAAATTGACGAATACAACTTCGAAAAATTGAATTTACCAAAAGATCATCCAGCTCGAGATATGCAAGATACATTCTACATCACAGAAGATACGCTTTTGAGAACACATACATCTCCTGTACAGGTGCGTACAATGCTTGACAAAGGTGGAAAAGAACCAATTAAGATTCTTTGTCCAGGGAAAGTATATAGACGTGATGATGATGACGCAACTCACAGTCACCAATTTATGCAAATTGAAGGACTAGTGGTTGATGAGCAAGTAAGTATGGCTGACTTAAAAGGAACATTATTGGCAATCGCCAACAAAATGTTTGGTGAAGGAAGAAACATTCGATTGAGACCTTCTTATTTCCCATTCACAGAACCAAGTGTAGAAGTTGATATCAGTTGCCATAATTGTAATGGTAAAGGATGTAACATCTGTAAAGGGACTGGATGGATTGAAGTATTAGGTGCTGGTTTAGTGAATAATAACGTATTGGAAGCCAGTGGTTACGATAGCACTAAATACCAAGGATTTGCATTTGGTATTGGAGTTGAACGTATCGCAATGTTGAAGTATGGTATCAATGATATTAGACAATTCTATACAAACGATATTCGATTCATAGATCAGTTTAAAAAATAGTGAAAAAAGATTTAGTAGTAATTATCAATGGAGCAGGGACAAATGGTAGTGAACTACGAGCCTTGTACCGAACACTTGTTAAAAACGAAAAATATTTTGTCTATTATCCTGGAATTATGCCTGGAGCATTCATCGGAACGTATTTTCCAAAGTCAACTGTAAAAGATTTTAAGGACTTTATTACAAGTACAATTGAAATAATCGAACATAAAGACTGGAACAAAGTTTACGTAATTGGTTATAGTCTCGGTTGTTCTACAACCGCAATCTTATCTCACCTTACAGATAAAATTGATAAACTAATATTTGTAGCACCAATCGTGAAAAATCCAAAATACTCAAAATTCATTAAAGGTTTGGCAAAACGACTACGACATCCTGAAGATTTAACAAGAGTTCAAACGGTCTTCTATAATGAATTTGTGAAACGATTTATTAAAGTACCGAAAATTCATGTATGGTACTTGCAACTATATTTTAGATATACAAAAAAATACTTAAAAACAATTGATAAACCACTCCTGATTGTTGAAACATTGCAAGATGAAGTAGTGAAGAAAAAATCAATTGATCAATTAGAAAAACGACACACGCATGATATCTTTGAAAGATATCCAGTGAATTCAAGTCATTTCTTGTTTTTTGATAAAAAAGTTAGAGATGAAGTAATTTCAAAAATTGAGTCGTTTATCAAGGAGGAATAAATATGAAAGTATCATTAAATCACTTAAGAGAATTTGTTGATATAGATGTAACATTAGAGGAACTAAGCCAATTGTTTAATTTACATAGTGGTGAAGTAGAAGAAAGTTACAAACTTGTAGATGCTACTAATTTAGTAGTAGGATATGTAAAAGAAATCGAGAAACATCCAGATGCAGATAAATTAAATGTTTGTCAAGTAGACTTGGGTGATAAAGTAGAACAAATCGTTTGTGGTGCCCCGAATGTAGACAAAGGACAATATGTTGTTGTTTCGAAAGTAGGAGCGGTCTTACCTGGTGGATTTAAAATCAAACAATCCAATATTCGTGGAGTAGAATCAAACGGGATGATCTGTAGTTTGGTAGAATTAGGAATTGATAAAAAATTCGTAGACGCAAGTGGAATTCATGTGATTGAAAAGCCTTGTAAAGCTGGAGATAATCCACTAACAGTACTAGAACTTGAAGATGAAGTAATGGCCCTAGACCTAACTCCAAACCGCGCTGATTTATTAAGTGTTATGGGTGTAGCATATGATACTGCAGCTGTCTTAAATAAACCAATCAAACTAAGAGATTTTACAGTGGTAGAATCAAAAAAAGTGAATGATTGTGAAGTAGAACTAGCAACAGAAAACTGTATGTCATATTACACTAGAGTGTTAGAAAATATTGAAATCAAACCATCACCACAATTTATCCAATCAAGATTAATCGCTATGGGAGTAAGACCTATTAATAATGTCGTAGATATTACAAACTACGTAATGTTAGAAACCGGACAACCACTTCATGCGTTCGATTATGATTTACTTGGAACAAATAAAATCACAGTACGTATGGCAAATCCAAATGAAACATTAACAACATTGGATGAAGTAAAACGTACCTTAACAGACAAAGATATCGTCATCACTGATGGTTCAAAAGCAATTGCTTTAGGTGGAGTAATGGGTGGATTAGATACTGAAATTACAAGTAGTACAAAACGAGTACTTTTAGAATCAGCAACCTTCAATCCAACAAACATTCGAAAAACATCAAGAAGACTAGATCTTCGAAGTGAAGCTTCAACTCGTTTTGAAAGAAAAGTGGACCCAGCTCGTACAAAACTAGCTTTAGAACTAGCAACACACTTATTCCAAGAATATGCGAGTGGAGAAGTATATACAGGTACAAACCATATTGACAATGTTGATTACACTGAAAAAGTTATTGAAACATCAACAAAACAAATCAATGACAACTTAGGAAGTTCATTATCATCAAAAGAAGTTGTGGACATTTTAAGAAGATTGAGTTTCGAAGTGAAAGAAGAAAACGATACACTATTCTTTACAATACCGACAAGAAGACAAGATATCACAACATACCAAGATATCATCGAAGAAGTAGGTCGAATTTATGGGTATGATAACTTACCATTAACACTACCAAAAACAGTATTAGTAGGTAAATTGTCAGACTATCAAATTTTTAATCGACAATTAAAGAGAAAACTTGCTGGTCTAGGATTAAAAGAAGTTGTAACGTATAGCCTTGTTCAAGAAGAACGAGTGAATGACTTCTCAAAAGAAGATCTTCCATACACGAAACTAGCAATGCCAATGAGTTCTGATAGAAGTAGTTTAACGTTGTCACCACTTAACGGTATCATCGATGCAGTAAAATATAATTGTGCTCGTAAAAATACGGATCTTCAATTATTTGAGATTGGGAAACGTTACAACAGTGAAGAAACAGTTGTTGTATCAGGGGCTCTAACAGGCTTATATAGTCATACAAACTGGCAAGGGAAGAAAGAAATCGTTGATTTCTACACTGTTAAAGGAATCTTAGATTCACTATTTAACGCAACTTACCTTGGACATTTAACATATGAACCAACAAATCAATATAAGAACTTACACCCCGGACAACAAGCGGTAATCAAAGACTTTAGAGGGGAAATAGGATTTATAGGTAAACTACATCCGGAATATGCGAAAAAACACAACATTAAAAACGTATATGTATTTGAACTAGATGTTAAAAAACTATATGACTTACGAAGAGTACTTAAAAAACAAAAAGAAATTAACAAGTTCCCTGAAATGACAAGAGATATTGCACTCGTTTGTGACAAAACGTTAACAGCAAGTACATTACTAAATACAATCAATAAAGCTGGTAAACGTATGCTTATAAATAGTGAAGTATTTGATCTTTATTTGGGAGAACCACTAAAAGACAATGAAAAATCACTAGCAATCAAACTGACTTTCAGTGATCCAAAGAAAACACTTGAGACAAAAGAAGTTGACAATCGAGTGAAAGAAATCTTAAAAGCTTTGGAATCGAAACACAATGCTGTATTAAGATAAATAAAACCTCAAAACAACCAAAAGAAGCAATGGATTTATTGCTTCTTTTTTTGTTTGCAACCTAACTAAACGGCTACATTACCATTTATAGTGTTATTTATAAAAATTGTTTATAACACTAATTATAAAATTTATATATTTACTTGCATGTTAAATCATTTAATGATAATTTAGAACCTGTAATAACGAAGAGGTGAAAATTATGAGCAAATTATTAACAAAATGCAAACAAGGAAAAATATACAAAGTAGTAAAACTAGAAGGACAAAAAGACACCAATCAATTTCTAATAAACATAGGATTACATATTGGAGATGAAATCGCAGTGATTAGTAAACTTTCGAGTAACTATATTATCAATATCAAAGACGGCCGTTTTGGAATCGATAAAAACATTGCGAAATTAATTGAGGTGGAAGAATGTTAAGAATAGCTTTAGCAGGGAATCCTAATAGTGGAAAAACTACGGTTTTCAATAGTTTGTCTGGATGTAATGAACGAGTAGGAAACTGGGCTGGTGTTACAGTTGCCAAAAAAGAATCCAATCTCAGAAGAAAATTTAATCCCCTTACTGAATTTATTACATTAGTAGATTTACCAGGTGCATACGGAATGAACGCTTATACTAACGACGAATTAGAAGCAACTACTTTCTTAAAAAATGAGAGCATTGATGTCATTATCAATGTAGTTGATGCTTCTAATTTAGAACGCTCTTTACATTTAACACAAGAACTGATCGACACGAAAATACCGGTTGTTATTGCGTTGAATAAAGCAGATATCGTTAAAAGAAGAAACACGATGATTGACATAGAAAAATTAAGCGAACTCCTTCATGTTCCGGTTTACTTTACACAAGCAACATCAAAAAAAGGATTACGTGATGTTGTGATGCATGCAATTAGACTAACTGATAGAGGAGAAAAAGTATATGAGTACAGAAAACAAAAAGAGAGACATCAAAGACATCGTCGAAGAGGTCCAAATCAAGAGTGTTGCCTCAACCACGGTAACTAAAACAGATAAAATTGATCGAATTATCGCGCATCGTTTCATTGGGATAGCGATATTTGTACTGATTATGTTTGTCGTATTTACAATATCGCAAACATGGGTAGGACCAATTATTAGCGGTTGGTTAGAAATGTTATTAAACTGGTTTTCAGGAATAGTAGAATCAGGACTAGATCAACTAGGTACAGGGGAGTTATTAAAGGGATTTGTAATTGATGGTTTAATTGGTGGGTTTGCTGCTGTAGTAGGATTCTTACCTCTAATTATGGTATTATTCTTTTTACTAAACTTACTAGAAGACTCAGGTTATATGGCAAGAGTTGCTTTGGTAATGGATGGATATTTCAAAAAAATCGGATTAGCCGGAAAATCAATCATTCCAATGTATGTTGGAACAGCTTGTTCTGTACCAGCAATCATGTCTGCAAGAACGATTAAAAATGTAAAGCAAAGAAGAATGACAGTCTTATTAACACCTTTTGTACCATGTGGTGCGAAGTTACCGGTTATTGCGCTCTTACTTGGAGTATTCTTTACAGGATCTTCTGGGTTAACCGCATTAACATATTTACTTGCAATTCTAGTTATCTTCATTGCTGGGTATATTATCAAAACAGTAATTGGGGCAGACTTTAATAATGAAGAAGATTCGTTTATGATAGTCGAGTTACCGAATTACAAATGGCCTAGTGTAACAAGAGCATTTAGAGTGATGTTAGATAGTGCGTTAGAATTTGTAAAAAAAGCTGCGACAATTATCGTTGTTATGAACGCTATTGTATGGTTGACATCAAACTTCAATTGGAGTCTACAAGCAGTTGCTGATCCATCAAACAGCATGTTGCATGATATTTCATTACCATTTGCATGGTTCCTAATTCCATTAGGGTTAGGCTTCTGGGGACTAGCAGCGGCTTCGATTGCTGGATTTGTTGCAAAAGAAGAAGTTGTAGGTGCTTTGGCAGTGATCTTTGCATTTAGCATTAGTGATGACTTTGCAGCATCAAATATTGAAGCAACAAGAGATGTTTTAACAACGATGGGTGGATTAACCGCAGTAAGTGCGTTTGCATTTATGGCATTCAATCTATTCACACCACCTTGCTTTGCATCAATAGGAGCAATGCACTCTGAGTTAGGATCACATAAATGGACAATCTTTGGAGTCTCTTTACAACTAATCATTGGGTATCTAGTAGCTATGATAATCTACCAAGTAGGAACGTTGATTACTACAGGAGCAACGGGTACTGGTTTTGTTGTTTCTATCTTCATTTTTGTCGGATTTGTCGGATTGTTTATCTATTTAAAATTACTAGCTAAAAATGGAAAAGGACTTGCGAAAATTGGATAATGTATTTGGAAATATGGTAGTTATTATAATTCTATCAGGTATCTTCTTCCTAATCCTACGATCGATGTATAAGTCTTATACAACAAAAGGAACAATTTGCTCTTCTTGCTCAAGTTGTCCAGCAATTAATGAATGTGATAAAGATAACGTAAAGAAAGACATGTTTGATTACTACAAAACAGTTAATCTATAATATTTGCGCAAACGAAAAGGCGTCCTTGGACGCCTTTTTGATTTACTAAGTGATACTAGACTACATTACACTATTCATTACATCAGGGAAAAATGTTGAAACAACTACAAATGCTAATAGGATGAAAAAGATCAGTCCTAGTAGTTTTTTACCTGATACAAGTTCAAGTCCAGCTAAACCAGCTAACGCATAAACCAAGTACTGTTGAACAAGATTAAAGTATCCTAGTATATCTTCCATACCTTCAAAATCAAATCCAATCAATGCTTGAGCATTCTTTAAAGCGTATAATGCAATAATCAAGAAACCTAAAATAGAACCTATTGTGCTATAGAATTTTTTCATATTTTCCTCCTAGTGATTTATAGTTTTATTATATGTAAATTAGTTTGGATTTTCAAGTATATATAAAAAAAGGCACATTGTGCCTTTTTACATATTGTAGAATAAATTATAGATTGTTTTTTTCATGTCTTCATTACTTATTCCTGAATACGGAAATATAACGCTATTTTGCTTGTTGATTATTTCATACGATAAATGCTCTCTGTCGAGGTTTCTAGTAAAAGTAGAGAAGTATTCCTTCTTGTTGAAATCAATGACAATATGCAAGTTTGAGTCTGTTGAGCGCACTTTAAACTTGTTGTTGTTGTACTCTTTGATTTCTTCTAATAATAAACCGTTCTTTTCGCGGTACGCATTATATAATTTCTTTGTATGTCTTTCGAATAGTCCTTCTTTCATAAATAGTGCTACACTTAATTGTTCAAGCTTTGAAACACCTTGAGAGAAGTTTTGATATACTTTTTTATAGACATTGTATAAAGAAATTGGTAAAACCATATAACTGATTCGAATCGAAGGCAAAATCATTTTACTAAATGAACCCATATATATTACATTTCTACCTTCATCAATACTGAAGATGGAAGGGATTGTGTAGCTGTTGTATCGGATGAAAAAATTATAGTCATCTTCAATAACGTATGTATCTTGTTCCCGAGCCCAGTTAATAATCTTATTTCGCTCTTGTCTTCTTAATACTTCACCGGTTGGATATGTATTAGAAGGTGATATATATAAGAAATCAGATTTTAGTCGGACGATTTCAGTTGTACTTTTACGTGGCTTCAATGTGTAATTATACCCCTTAAAAATTGTCATCGCTTTGCTAAACTCAGGTGTTAAGTAGGTTACAGTCTTCCCACTTGTAATCGATAGTAATATATTTAGCAATGATTGAATACCAGGACCAACTACGATTTGATCAATGTCGCATTTGACATCACGTTCTTTTAATATGTATTTCCGAATCTCTTCACGGAGTTCAACTTCACCACGGGGATCACATGCTTCATATAATAGGTTTGGATAGTAATTAAACACTTTATTTGTCATCGTTTTGTACTGTTTGATATCAAAAAGATCCTCGGTTAACGCAGTATTAATTTTTTTGTCTTCCCGAATTGGTTCAACGATTCGTTTGTACTTCGATTGATCCAAATCATGAACATCCAACACAATATAACCACTTCTTGGAACACTTTTTACGTATCCTTCAATCAGTAGTTGGTTATATGCTTTCTCAACTGTGGTTGTACTTAAATTAAGCCGTTTAGCTAACTTTCTAACACTTTCTAACTTACTGTTTTTCTTGTATTCATTCGCTAATATCTTATTTTTGATATCAGTATACAAGTTATGATATAGTGTATTGTTTACTCGTTTCATCTGACCACCTCAAAATAATCTTTTTTGACTGTTTTAATACATGCACAATTTTATTATAATACAGGTAAGTTAATTTGAGAAGGAGTTTATCAATATGAGAGATCAAAAAACCAATAATATTGTTTTTACAGGAATGTTTGTAGCACTTGTCTTAGCTTCAACATACATTGGAGTACCTACACCTGCTTCTATGGGTGGTTATATGCATTTTGGGACGCTAGTAATGTTAGCAATCGCAATCAAATATGGTCCAAAGTATGGAATGTTAGCCGGAGGAATCGGGATGACATTGTTTGATATTTTCAGTCCTTGGGCAGCATGGGCACCTGGCACATTTGTAGTTAGAATGAGTATGGGATTTGTCGTTGGATATATAGCGAATGATATGAAGCGAGGTCAAGGTAAAAATATGATTCGTAATGTAATAGCCATTGTCGTTGGAGCAGTCATAATGATTGGTGGATATTTTCTTTATCAAGCATTCATGCTGTCAACATTTGAAGGTGCTTTGTCTGTATCTGAAAGTAGTGCAGGGGTAAAATTAGCCATTACTTCAATACCTGGTAATGTAGTTCAAATCGTTGTTGGATTTGCTAGTTTATACTTGATTAAGTATTTACCAGACAAGGAATCACTAGATATAGCTTAAAGACTCGAAAGAGTCTTTTTTTATTTTCTTATAAGTATGTCTTATCTTAACTTTGTGTTATAATACCTTTGGTGATAAATATGAAGAATTTTTATGGAATGACGAAAGATGAATTGTGCAATTATTTAGTTGAAAATGGATTTAAGAAATTCAATGGAAAGCAACTATATGAATGGGTATATAAAAAGCAAACAACAGAAGTATCATTAATGACAAACATCAGTAAAAAACTGGGTGCATTTGTCCGTGATAACTTTTCATTTAAGGGATTAACTACAAAAACACATCAAATAAGTAGCGATGGAACAGAGAAGTTTTTATTTGAACTTGCAGATGGTAATTCAATTGAAACTGTTTTAATGAGACATAATTACGGGAATAGTGTATGTGTGACAACACAACTTGGATGTAATATTGGTTGTACATTTTGTGCGTCAGGATTACAAAAGAAAAAACGCGATTTAGATGCGAGTGAAATAGTGATGCAAGTATTGAAGGTTGCTGAAATAACAAAAGAACGTGTATCTCATGTTGTAATCATGGGAATTGGAGAACCGTTTGATAACTATCACAATACGATGAAGTTTATCAATATTATCAATGATCCGTTTGGACTTGAAATAGGTGCAAGACATATTACGGTATCCACAAGTGGATTGGTTCCAAAAATCATTGATTTTAGTAAAGAAGATAAACAAGTGAATCTTGCAATAAGTCTTCATGCTCCAAACAATGCTGTTAGAAGTAGCATTATGAAAATTAATGATGTCTATCCGATTGAAGATGTTATCGATGCAGCGAGAGAATATGTGAACGCTACAAATAGAAGAATTACATTTGAGTATATTCTACTTGAGAACATCAATGATGAATCATGGCATGCAGATGAACTGAGTAATTTGTTACGAGGATTAAACTGTTATGTTAACTTAATTAGATATAATACTGTAAGTGAGTTTAATTATGTTGGAAGTAGTGAAGACAGAGCTCAAAGGTTCCACAGACGTTTGCTAGAACGTGGTATTACAGCTACGTTAAGACGAGAAAAAGGTTCTGATATTGACGCTGCTTGCGGACAATTAAGAAGTAAAAAAGGTAACTTATAAAGCACTCAATTAAATTTGAGTGCTTTTTTTCTTGATTTATTAAAAAAGATTATTTATAATATGAGTGTACTCATATGAATGGACTCATATTCGAAAGGAGGACTCATGGCACGTATAAGTAAAGAGAAACAAATGGAGATACGCAAGAAAATATTGGATGTATCAAAACAAAAGTTTCATGATTTGGGGTTTGAAGAAACGTCAACAAAAGAGATTGCTAAAGAAGTTGGGATTGCAGAAGGTACTTTATTTAACTATTTTGATTCTAAAACAGAGATTTTCTTTGAATCATTTGGTGAAGAGTATCGAATGATGAGAACACAAGAAGAACTCATTATTTCAAAAGATATTGTTGATGCTTTGTTTGAACACTTTGATAAAAACTTGAAAGTAATGCTGAAACTACCTAGAGGTGTGATCAGTGAACTTGTAATCGCGAGTGTAAGAATGGCAAAGAGAAAACCAGATCGGTTTAAAAAGTTAATCGAATTGGATTTTGCATTTATCAATGAAATTAAGATCTATTTGGATAAACTCGTTGAAACGAAAATCTTAAAAGAAGTGGATACAATGTATTTCGCAGAAATAATTTTTAGTATACTAGGTTACGAATTGATTCTTTACGTCTATGATAAATCAATTAATAAAGATGAATTAGTAACAAATGTAAAAGCAAAATTAAGCATCTTGATAGATGGTTATAAAATAGGAGGACAAAATGATTAAGTTAGAGAATGTTACAAAAGTATATAAAACAGGAGAAGTTGAGACTACAGCATTAAAGAGTGTTGATTTAGAGATAAAAGAAGGTGAAGTAGTTGTTTTATTAGGACCCTCAGGTAGTGGGAAATCGACAATGCTTAATGTATGTAGTGGTCTTGATAACCCTACTGGTGGAGTCATTACTATTGATGAAGAAGTAATAAGCGACATGAATAGTAAACAACTTACGAAATTTAGAAGAAACAACTTGGGATTCATTTTTCAACAATATAACTTGCTACAAACACTAAGTGTTCGTGAAAATGTCGAAGTAGGTAGAGAAGTTAGCTTAGACCCTTTTACTGTTGAAGAAATTATTGAACAAGTAGGACTTACACCTAATATCGAGAAATACCCATATCAATTAAGTGGTGGAGAACAACAACGTGTAAGTATAGCACGTGCTGTTGTAAAGAAACCGAAAATCATGTTTTGTGATGAACCAACTGGAGCACTGGATGAAGAAAATGCAAAAGAGATTCTAAGTGTGTTACAAAAATTAAATGAATCATACAAAACAACAGTTGTAATTATTACCCATAATCCAAGTATCGGTGAAATGGCAGATAGAATTGTGAAGTTAAATAGTGGGGAAGTAGTTGAGGTCATTACGAATAAAACGAAGAAGGCTGCGAAAGATCTAGTTTGGGGTTAAGAGATGTTATTTAAGAATGTCTTAAGGACGTTAAAAGCACAATGGGTGCAGTTGATTTTACTAGGAGTGATTATAACTCTGAGTAGTTTTATTTATTCGACAATGACATACAGCATGGAAGGGATTATTGATCCAACTGATGAATATTTTGAAGCGGCGAATCAAGAAGATTTTTCGGTCTCATTTCTTGATATTATCTTGGAAGATGATGTCGCTTATATGACAGATAATTGTCCTGTAGTGAATACTATGGATATGAGTTCATTATATACGGTAAGTGGCGTAAAAAGAGTAGATGAAGATTGTTACTATGGCATCTTACAAAATCGGATAAAAGAATTAACGGATGAATACGATAATATAGAGATTGATATTCGAGAATCAAAAGATGTTTATTTCGATCAAGGTAATACGTCATATCGTATTCGATTCTTAAAAGATATGGATACGATTAACACTTCTTATTTTGTAGCTGGGACTAAGCCTGTAAACGATAATGAAATTGCGGTTGCTGAAATCTTTGCAAAAAACAACAACTTGGAAATCGGAGACATATTTACTGTGAACGGAAAAGACTATACTGTAACAGGTTTTGTTTTGTTCCCAGACTACAGTTTAACCTTGTTTTCGCAAGAACTCATTTTAGATAACGCGTCACAGACGCTCGCATTACTTACAGATAATGAGTTTGAAAATCTTGCACAAACAGTATCATTTGAGGGTGCAGGAGTATATTTAAATGACTATTCTGCATCAGAATTCGAAAAAGACGTCATTGACACATATCGAGATTATGGAGATTTTGATGATGTTACAAGTATTACCCTAACAATTAACAATATGCGAAGTGGAGCAATTTATGCGGAACTCGCAGGTGGTAAGGCACAGAGTATTGTATTAAGTTTACTAATAAGTACGATTGCATTAATGATCGTTGGAATAATGGTATCAAGAGTCTTACATAAACAAAGAGGTCCTATCGGTTTACTAAAATCAATGGGATATACCAACAATGAAATCACAAAACCATATATCTTCTTTATTGCGATAATGAGTTTACCAGCAATCCTACTCGGTTATTATTTAGGGTTACTGATGGCAAAACCTTTTATGGAAATCTATCTAGATTTCTACTTGCTTCCATATAAACCAATTGCCCAGTCCTTAACAGTCGTAACAGTAGCCGTAATTGTACCATTTGTGTTTATTGTTGGGCTGAGTTACTTAATCGTAAGTAGATTATTAAATCAAAAACCAGTTGTCTTGTTAAACCCTGAAGTAACAAGTGATTCAAACAAACTTACTAGATTTGTATCAAAGTACTTAAAACGATTCAAAATTACAACAAAACTAAAACATTTATTATTGTATCGAAGTATGGTTAAATTCCTACTTTATTTAATCGGTATGTTCTATGCTGCATTCTTAATACTATTTACATTTAGTATGAATGGCATATTTGATCGAATGTTATATGATTACTATGAGAATACCGATCATAACTATATCGCTTATTGTGATTACATTGGCGAATGTGAAGTTCCAGATGACGCTGATATTGTAATCGAATTCCCTAGTGTTGTCGTGAATGATGAAGACGCATCATTGATTGGATTAGATATTGATAATGAGTTACACCATCTATTTAACAAAAAAGGACAAGAGATAACTTATGACCTTAATGAAGGAGTAATCATAACCAAATCTATTCAATTAACGAGAGGTTATAACATAGGTGATGAGATCAACATTGAATTACCAGATGAAACATTAACACTAGAAATTATATCGATTAGTGAAGAATATACAGGAAACAAGATATACATTGAACGAAGTGTCTTATCAAATGCACTTCAGGATACAAGTGATTACTATAATGCAATATATACCGTAAACGAACCAAGTAAAGATGATTATCTTGTGGTGATATCCCTACAAGAAATCATAAGACAAGCAGATTCGATGCAAGGCTTTATGCAAGCATTTGTGTTGATAATGGTCGTTGTATCCATCTCGATTGGAGCAATCATCGTATACATTCTAACTGTGATTACAATTGAAGATAACTTCTATAATATTTCATTGTTTAAAGTGATTGGATATAATGATAAGGAAATTAATCAAATGATTTTAGGTGGGTATAGTTTATATGGAATTATCATCTTCATCGTTTCGATTCCAATCGCAATACTATCCTTTGTCATCCTAGAGTATTTCTTTGCACAGTTTTATGATTTACTATTCCCACTCCAGTTTGCCTGGTGGCACGGAGTACTTGCTATTGCTATCTATATTGCTATATTCTATTTAGGAGCAAATCAAGCACAAAGAAAACTGAAGAAAGTATCACTTCAAGAAGCAATGAAAATGTATCAAGCATGAGTTTGAAAGGCAACCTTTAAAGTTGCCTTTTCTAATGTATTATCACATAAACTATGTTATAATGGATTTGATTTTAGAAAAGGATGTGTTCGTTTGAAAGAAGGAAGAATCACGAAATTAATCGGAGGATTATATACAGTTGTAGATAAAGAAAATAACTACATAGAACTAAAAGCTCGAGGCAAATTTAGACATACGAAACAAAGTCCAAAAGTCGGAGATTTAGTTCTGTTTGATGAGGAGTTTATCAAACAAGTGAAACCACGTAAAAACAACTTGGTTAGACCTCCTGTATGTAATATTGATCAAGCAATACTAATTAATAGTTGTAAAGAACCTAATTTTAGTTTTAACTTATTGGATCGTTTTTTACTATTAATCGAGAATGAAGATATTACACCAGTAATCGTTGTAACGAAGATTGATTTACTTACAACTGAAGAACTAGACAAATTGAAGGAAAAACTAAAATACTATCAATCATTCTATGATGTTGTATATTTAAGCAGTAAAACAAAAGAGAATGTTGAATCATTGAAACATCTTTTTGAAGATAAAATAAGTGTTTTCGCTGGACAAACAGGTGCTGGTAAAAGTAGTCTATTAAATGCAATTGATACAAATCTAAGTTTAGAGACGAACGAAATATCAAAAGCATTAGGACGAGGAAAGCATACAACTAGACACAGTGAACTATTAGAGATATACGGTGGTTTAGTTGCCGATACACCTGGATTCTCAAAACTTGATTTTTATGACATTGAACTTGAGAATGTACCGATGAACTTCATTGATTTCTTTGAATTATCAAATCAATGTAAATTTAGAGGTTGTACTCATATAAACGAACCAAAATGTAAAGTGAAAGAAGAAGTAGAAAAAGGAAACATCCTTCCAGAAAGATATGCAGATTACAAGTCAATTTATGATGAAATAAAAAATACAAAACCAAAATATTAGAGGTGATCATATGTTAGTAGCTCCATCCATTTTAAGTGCCGACTTCGGTGACTTGAAAAACTCAATTAAGAAAGTAAGTACAGCTGAATGGCTCCATGTTGATGTCATGGACGGACATTTTGTTCCAAATATATCGATTGGTCCTGTCGTAGTAAAAGGCTTAAGACCTTATACAAAACAAGTATTAGATACACACTTAATGATTTCAGAACCTTTGAAATATGTTAAGCAGTTTGTCGCTGCAGGAAGCGACAGAATCACATTCCACATAGAAACAGTATCGGATGTTGTATATACAATTGAAGAGATTAAAAAGCTAAGTGTGCCTGTTGGAATCAGCATCAAACCAAACACCCCAGTTGATTCTATTAAAGAGTATCTTAAAGATATCGATCAAGTATTGGTTATGAGTGTAGAGCCAGGATTTGGTGGACAAAAATTCATGACAAATGCCCTTGAGAAAATCAAGGAGTTAGATACAATCAAGAAAACGACTCGTTTGAATTTTGAAATCGTTGTTGATGGTGGTATTAACGAGACTACCGGGGCATTATGTAAAGAAGCAGGAGCGACTGTATTAGTGGCTGGAAGTTATGTCTTTAATAGTGAAAACCCAAAAGGTAGAATTGATTCGTTACGATGAGAACAATAATTGTTACGGGTCCTTATGATAAAGAATTATTAGATGTAATAAAAATTTTAGATAATGATTATGTGATTGGCGCAGATAGTGGGGCTCTAATGCTAGCAGAAAGCAACATAGATTTTGACTTGGCATTAGGTGATTTCGATAGTGTAACAGAAAATGAGTTAAA
>PPCM01000175.1_pt1 | contig 88939 bp, 83 predicted proteins | sample 1555541 | NCBI WGS metagenome assembly PPCM01 (sample SAMN05284479, study PRJNA326546) | Marine sediment metagenome, whole genome shotgun sequencing project. | isolation source: marine sediment | place: Germany: Wadden Sea | collected 2012-09-05 | reverse complement strand
CCTCTTTCAATAAGATAATCTGCAGCTAGTCTACCACCACTTCTATCATCATTGACCACGGTACAATAGTTTTCTATATCATCCACATAAGAATCAATCATAACATATGGAATATCAAGTTTTCTTAAATTTAAATCAAACTGCTTCTGATCTGTTCCTAATACAATCACCCCATCTGCATTCCACAGTTTTAATGACTGAACATAAACTTCGTCTTCTGACACAAACCTTAACATCATATAATACTTATTATTTCTTAAGTTGTACTCAATGCTGTTTATAATCTCGCCATAGAATGGATTGTGCATCGCATAATCTTTATCAGGATCATCATCTAAAGTCTGAGGTATGATCAAAACAATAATATGTGAATTTTTAGATACCAAAGTTCTTGCAGACATATTTGGAACGTAATTAAGTTCTTTAATAACTTTTTCAACCTTCTCTACAGTTGATGCTGATACTTTATTGTGTTTTTTATTAATGACATTAGATACTGTCATTGGGCTAACACCAGCCAATTTTGCTATTTCTTTAATTGTCGACATTGTACACTTCCTATCTAGGTTTAACGTTATACCTAAACTATATTACAAACGTTTTCATTTGTCAAATAAAAATTAAAGTCAAATAAGTTTTACTTTCTTATACTGTAATAAACACCATTACATCGTAATAATAGAAGTTTAGTCGATTAAAAATCTCACTAAAAAAGTTATAACAGTATTCTTTCCTATACTGAATTATTGAATATCAAAAGACTACAATATCTCGTACTATACCTTAGATAGCAAGTCCCCTACTGTATTACATATTATAACACGCGTGTTTTTATTCTTAGAATATCATTAGAATACCATTAATAACGTTGACCACAGTATAAATCAAGCATTATAATAGTCAATATAATAACACGTGTAATTTTATATGGAGGCATTAATGGCTAGAAAAAAAGTATTAAGTAAAGAACAAGTACTAGAATGCAGTTTTAGAATGATTAACACAACTGGACTTGAAAAAGTAACCATTCGTGCAATCGCAAATGAGTTAGGGACATCTACTGCACCAATATACACACATTACGAGAAAATGAGCGATATCAAAAGTGATTTAGCTCGTTATGTTGATAAGAAGTTAATGGACTCTCTCAAAAGTGAATATACAGAAAATCCATTTTATAATATTGGCGTTGGTCTATTAACCTTTGCATTTGATCATAAAAAAGTATTCCAGACATATTATTTAACAAATAATACACTCATAACTAGAATTGTAGATTCTTCACCCGAGTTCATTGATAATATGAAAACTGATTCTTTTTTATCTTTACTTAGTGAAGAAAGATTAAAATCACTGATAGATGATATGTGGGTTTATACATTTGGACTTGCAGCAATAATCTGCATTAACAATGAGAGCGACACTTTACAAAACTACTTGGATCAACTAGAAAAAACTGGTGAAAGATTGATTATGTATCACTTGTTCAGCACTGGTAATATAGAGAAATGCTTCACTATTATTAATCAAAATTTGCACAAATGTGCAAATAAAGAGTCCCTTATAGTTTAGGAGGTAACCATGAAAATACTAATTATTAATGGTATTCCACAAGGAAATCAGTACCGTCATTACGAAAGAGAATTTGAACAGATTATCAAAGAACATTCACGACATGAGATAGTTTACTTTAAACTAAGAGATTTAAATATAAACTACTGTACTGGATGTTGGGATTGTTGGATGAAAACACCGGGTTTATGTGCAATCAAAGATGATCAAGAACAGATTATAAAGTACATTCCCCATGTAGATCATATAGTCTTTTTATCACCAATCATTTTGGGATACGAATCAGCATTAACCAAAGTGTTCAAGGATAGATTTATACCAGTAGCTCATCCCTATATAAGAATTCACAATGGAGAACAACATCATTATCCGCGATACGAAAAAATGCCGAATCTATCTTTTATCGGTATCGAAGATGAACATACCATTCAAGCAGATATTGATCTGATTAAACATACCTATGAACGTGTAAGCCTAAACTTCGACTCAACACTTTCTAAGTTTCACACAAGTAAAAATATCGGAGGTGTAGCAAATGTCTTTAGCAATTTTTAATGGCAGTCCTAGAGGACAGAAAAGCAATTCCAACGTAATCACTAAGTGGTTTTTAAACGGTTATAGAAAGGATAATAAGATTTTTTTCTTAAACAAAGTAAAACAGTATGAAAGCTATTTGTCGGAAGCCAGTTTATATGATGAATTATTATTTATTATGCCACTATATGTTGATGGTATGCCTGGTCAAGTAAAATGTTTCTTTGAAACTATGCATAAATACAAGAATCAGTTTGAAAATAAAAAAGTCACCTTTATCATTCACTCAGGTTTTGGTGAAGGCATTCAAAACAGGTCTTTAGAAACCTACCTCAATCGTTATGCTGAAATAATGAACATGACTAACCATGGAGTCATTATTTTGCCAGGTAGTGAGGGATTTCGACTTATGCCTCCAAGTATGACTAAGAAGAAAAATAAGATTGTTTCCGAGCTTGGAAAATGCTATATGAATTCAAAACCATATGATACAACACTAAAAAGCAAACTTATAAAAAACGAGAGTACATCAAAGTTTGGAAAAATATGCTTTACTGTCTTTTCAAAACTCGGACTGACAAATATGTACTGGAATGGTGAGCTCAAAAAGAATAATGCATACGAAAAACGATTTGATGCCCCTTATTCTGCGAATCCATTTGATACGCAATAACATAATAAAAACAACCTCATTGAATGGGGTTGTTCTTCATTACATGATATAATAGTCCGGCATTTCTTTTGACTGATTTTTTTTACATATTGCTATTGACTCTTTTTTATCTAATGGCAGTTTCCCATTAGATTCAATTACTATCTTTCTATTAACCTTCTGTGCAAAACATCCTATTTTAGGATTACCAATTACTATATTCATTTCTTTCCATAGTCCCCTTATTCCCTCTTCTTTCACATTTCCAAAGTTCATTGGGACAAAGTCACATGGATAGAGGTGTCCATCAGCGCTTATATATGAATGCTGAGTGCCTGCACCACACCCAAACTTTTCTTTGCTTTCTGTATAGGCAAAAGTAGTGATCTTTGGCAAAGATTTTATTCTGTTAGCCCTATGCTGTATAGCTATAAGCTTCTTACGATCATTATCATTATAGAGGATTTCATTAAGATTCTCGACATTCAAAAGATTCCCAGTTAAAATAGGTTCAAGTATCTTAACTTCATTAGCACCATATTGTTTTGCTAATTCGAATAGTTTAAATAGTTGATTCTCATCAATGTCCTTTTTGAGAATTACCGTTTGAACCATCGTATACAAACCAGCCTCTTTTGAAACTTTCAAGGCATCCAAAGCATAGTCAAATGCTTTTTCATCCCCCCTATGTTTGTTATGTTCTTTCTTATTCTGTGAGTCAAGACTGATTCCTATACCAAATAAACCACATTGCTTAAGTTTAGTTGCCTTATCTATTGTCATGTTGAAACCACTTGTAAAAAGGATTGAGGAGCTTCTATCATCAATAGAACTCACAATATCATAAATATCCTCTCTAACCATCGGCTCACCTCCTGTAAGTCCAATAATAGATGTGTTTATATCTTGTATTTCTCTAATTGTATTCTTCCATTCATCAGTTGTTAACTCCTGACCTTCATCTCGTTTTTTTGAACTACAGTAAAGACAGTTATTCGGACATTTATTTGTTAAACATAGATACATAGAGATTGGTGCGGTTCGATCAGCTTGAATTTGTTTTGTAAATACTCTATCCAAATCATCCACAGCTACAGCATTGGTAATAAATGCTTTTGATGGCAATGGTGGCATAAATGTACTCACAATATACCGACCTTCATGTTTAACTATTTTTTCACCTTTTACCATTTTAATCATCATTTTAAAGTACTTAGTTAAGGAAAAATTAGAATCACTGCTATAAAGTTTGTATACAGTAAATAGATTACTCATAACACCTTTGCTCAAACTCATTTTTGTCATCATCATAAACTTGTTAAAAGTCATATCCATCTCCTACTTCCTATGTTTTTTAAAAATACCATAAACGAACTTATGATTAATTACATACTTACCTTCTCTATATTTCTTTTTTTCTATTTCTTTCAATACATCTTCAAGAACAACATCATAATCCTTAAATATTTTCTTGGTACCGGCAATTGCACCAGTCTTAGTTATCCATTCATGTAAGTCTAAAGGACTATCAAAAGAAAACTCTACTTCATCTTCTCCTAGCTCAAGGGCAATGAAACCATGTTTTTCAAACCACATTGAAAACTCTTTCTTATTTTTTGGCAGATTAAACGCTATTTCCATAGGTCGGTTTATTTTACTTTGATTATCTTTCATTACGTTCAAAAATATATTTTCTATACCAGACAATGTGCCTTTGCAATTAGATATTACCGAAACAATTCCTTGATCATTCATCCTATTATACATGAGCTTAATTAACTCATCGTGATCAAAGTATGGCAGTGCCCAACCACAATAGATACCATCATATATTTCATCAGCATTTTTTAGAAAATCTATTCCATCAGCATTAACCATCCTTATTCTTTCTTTGATTTCTTTATCTATACTACTTAACATATCTGAAGATATGTCAACTGCAGTTATATGTAAATTTTTATTTTTTTCATATAGCTTACTCGAAATATATCCTGTACCACAGGCCAAATCCAGAATCTTCTTACTACCTTCCAATAAGTCAGGTTTAATTATTCTATCTGTGTATCCTCCCATAGCATTAAGCCATAGGTTATATGTAGCTGAGACTTTATCATACTCTCTCATATAATCTTCTTTTGAAATTATATCTCGTCTAAGTAATTTGAGAAGCATTCTAATATAAAATTTAATTGACTTTATCATATTCGTTCTCCCACAATAATAAAGTAGTACTTATAATCACAGTACTTACTAAGCTGAAACTTTTTATTAACGATCTCTTTTAACTCCTTATTGGTTCTAAAATAAAGTTTACCAAAAAGAATATACTCAAATATCATCAATAACTTTACTTTGGGATGTTTTTTATGAAAGTCCATAATTAGCAACCGACCACCAGGATTAAGTTTTTCATATATAGAATGAATCAGTAACTCCTGATCTTTTATATGATGAAAGACATCTGATAGGATTATAATATCTATACCTTCATGTATTTCTGAAAGTTCAAACGCGTCCCCGTTTATTGGAATAATTCCTTCTGTAGGCTGTAACTTTGAAAGCATATTTTTACTTTCATCCAAAACATAAACTTTACGACAATGTTCAATCAGTTTCTTAGCCAAGTACCCCGTTCCACCGCCTATATCAAGAATAGTCTCATTTCCTGAAAGGTTGAGAGCTTCAAATATCTCATTTTCTTTGTATAAATTAAATATATTCATGAAAGAATCATAATGCATATGAACTTTATCAAACGCTTTTTTCATCACGTATTCACCTCTAAAATTCTATATGAAAATGAATAATCATATAGCTTACTACCCTCATCTTAACACTAATAGATTTATCAACAAATTCCTTCTACTTCTTTTAATGATTTAATAATGCTCTATTAATCTTTTTATCTTTCAACAATAACACTTTTTCAGACTTTATCACATAATTAACAATGAGTTAAACATCTTCAATCAGCATTTAGTTATAAAAACCGTATTCTTGATTATTACTTTTAATAGGCGTACAATGGAATTATAGAATAGGTAAGGAGGATATTTTATGAAGGCTAAAGTTTTAGCTAAAATGTTAGGAATTACCAAGCGTTACAATTACGAGAGCGCACTATATAAACAGAAGAGTAAAATAAACAGTGGTAAAGATTTTCTAGTAGAAGAAAAACTCCCAACTAGAGAAGGACATTTAGAATGAGCTATTAGAATGTATAAGAGTGGGATACTCTTTAATTAGTAAGTTAGTTCATATAAAGTAGGGGCTGTCTCAAATGAATAATTGTTCATATTGATATAGTCATGATAAAACTTATAAAAATCACCTAGAACAGTTGTGTTTCTAGGTGATTTTTTCTTATTTTGAACATAACAAATAAAAGGTTCCCCCATGTTAGTTTAATTATTCGCTTGTTTTACTTTTAACCAGCTTTCAAAGAGTAGTATCTAAAACCTAACTCGTTTTTTCTAATTCTTTGGTTCAGTTTGTTAAGATTGAAAGCAAACATCAACAACTTAACTTCAGCACTGATATGCTCTTTTCCTTTTGTTAACAGTCTTCTAAAACCATAATCTTCTTTCATTACACCAAATAAACCTTCGATTTGAATGGATCTGTTCATCCGAAGTGTTTTACCTTTTAGAGTAGTTATATTATCTGTTGATTGATTTCTTAAGCGTATGAACTCATCAGAAACATATATTTGTCGGTCACCTTTTGATTTTGTACATTTTTCTTTGATAACACAGTTGTCGCAACTCTCACATTTGTACCGTTTTACTTCTGAAATATAACCTGATTTTGAAGTTCTACTAGACTTACCAATCATTACTAGCTTCTTGTTATTCTTGCATATATATGTATCCTCAATTGGGTCATAATCCATATTTTCTCTCAAGTTTATTTTATGCTTGTAAGTACGTTTTTTCGACCGCTCGTAATTGGAAGGTTTTATGTAGGATAGTAATTTGTTCTCTTCTAAAAACTTGTAGTTTTCTTCGCTTTCATAGCCTGCATCTGCAACGATATCTTTAAATCTCAATCTAAGTTTATTCTCTAAGTGAATTAAAAATGGTATCAAAGTTAGCTGATCACTTCTTTCTGAAAATATTTCTACGCCCACACAATACCCACCAGTGGCAGCTGCTTGGATATTATAACCTGGTTTTAACTGGCTGTTTCTCATATGATCTTCCTTCATATGCATAAATGTAGCATCAGGATCTGTCTTGGAAAAACTATTTCTAGCTCCCATAGTTCTAAGGTACTTCGAATACTTTTGCTTCTTTGATAAATACTCTTCGAACTGTTCTAAGTCTCTTTGAAGCTGTGTTTTCCTTTTCCCTTTGCCAGAAACAAGCTCTATTTCATGAATTATTATCTGTTGTTCTAAAAAAACTACTATTTCTGTTATTAACTCGATTGATGATTCATCGCTAAATTTATAGGTTTTTCCATAACTTAAATTGATACTTTCTATAGAGCTTATAATCTTCTCATTTAACTTCTGGTTATGCTTGTTTGTTGATTTTTTCCACACAAAAGTATATTTATTAGCGAAGGACTCTAGTTTGGTTCCATCGATGTAAACATGATCCACCTTAACTTCATTTATCGATATCAGATAGTGAATAAACTGAGCAAATAAATTATCTATTACACTTGAAACTTCTTGTCTGAATCGGTTAAAAGTATTGTGGTCTGGTGCCTTTTGTCCCTGAAGTATCCACATAAAAGTTATGTCTTTCTTACAGGCACTTTCAATTTTTCTTGATGAGAAAATCTGATTCATATAAGCTAACACAATTAATTGAAATAATAATTTAGGTTCATAAGTTTTATAAACACCATTTTTATAATAAAGCTTATTCAATTCTGTATAATCCAATCTCTCTGTTATGTAATGTAGAGTTCTAACTGGATCATTTTCATCTATGTACACATTGACATCTATTGGTAATGCAATTTGATTATTATTCATTTTTCTGGTAAAATCTCCTTAGGTTTTTGGATTTACACAGTTTAACTTTAGGCGGAAAAACTGTGTATAAGAGTTAATTCGACATGAGTTAACTCTTTTCCTTTTTGTAAAAATAAGGAAATTAAAAAAGAGGTCATTCTTTCGAATGAACCTCATTTTTTGTTTCTGATAGACTATCTACTCTGAGACAGCCCCTTTTTTGTGAATTTTACATATCCTACGCGATCTTCAAATAAATCATAACTACATAAGTGAAGTTTTCTCTCTTTAATATGCAAAAAACTCTTTCTTCATGTACTTGAAAGAAAGAGCTTAGTTGTAAAACTTATTTAAATTATATACCCTATTCAGAAATTATATTATCTGCATAGTTAACAGCTTCTTCTACAGAATCATAAAAAGTATCTTTGCTTACAGTATCAAAAAATCCAGATGTTTCAAGTAACTTCAGGGGTTGTTCATTGACACATGCAAACAACAGTTTAATACCTTTTTTCTCACATCTATCTTCGATTCTTTTTAGAGATTCATATGCTGTCGCATCCATATTAGGCACATTTTTCATTTTCAAAACTAATACATTTGTATTATTTTTCACTTCATTCATAATATCAAGAAATGTATTCGCCACACCAAAAAACAATGGACCACTAATTTCATATACCATAATCTTATTTCTTAATCCAATGTGTGTCTTATCATTAAAGCTTGCTGTTCCATCATACTCGTTATCTTTTTCTTTAAAAATGTTGAAATAATTATGATTAACATTTGCCACTTGTGTACTTTCAGACATTCTTCTAACGAACAGGAACATTGCTATTACCATACCAATTTCAATAGCTACAACTAAATCAAATACTACAGTCATACTAAATGTTACTAATAAAACAGCAGCATCACTCTTAGTAGATTTTAATAAGGCCTTAAACGAACGCCACTCACTCATATTGTATGCAACAATAACTAATATAGCTGATAATGTAGCCATAGGAATTAGTTTTGCTAATGGCATAAATACGATCATAATTAATAATAATACCAATGCATGAACCATTCCGGCAATTGGTGTACGTCCACCATTCTTAACATTTGCTGCAGTTCTGGCAATTGCACCAGTTGCTGGAATTCCTCCAAATATCGCTGATGCAATATTGGCTATCCCTTGTGCAATAAGTTCCATATTGGAGTTATGCTTTTTCCCAATCATTCCATCTGCAACTACAGCTGATAAAAGGGATTCAATACTCGCCAGAAATGCAATTGTTAAGGCCGGTCTCATTAAATCTTTAATCAACTGCATTGATATATTTAAATCCTTAAAATTAACTAACTTTATACTATTCGAAATTTCACCAAATCGACTTCCTATTGTTTCAACAGGTAAATTTAATACTTTTACACCGACAGTGACAACAAGTAATGCTATTAATGAGCCTGGTATTTTTTTATTAACTTTAGGCCACAATATAATAATTAAGATAGATACAACTCCAACTAAAGTTGTTACTAAGTCTAATGACGAGAAATTTGCAAAATAAACTTTCCATTTTTCAAAGAATTCAGATGGTACATCATGTATGGATAAACCAAAAAAATCATTTACTTGAGTTGACAGAAGAACAACAGCAATACCACTTGTAAAGCCAGTTGTTGTCGGGTAAGGTACATATTTAATAACACTCCCAAACTTCATCAGTCCAAAAAAAATCATCATGACACCTGCCATTAAGGTAGCAATGGTTAACCCTGCAACGCCAAATTCCGTTACAATCCCATAAACTATAACAACAAATGCTCCTGTTGGTCCACCAATTTGAACTCGACTTCCTCCTAGGAATGAGATAAAAAAACCTGCAATTATTGCGGTAATCAATCCCTTTTCAGGTGTAACACCAGATGCAATTGCTAGCGCTACAGATAACGGTAATGCAATTATTGCAACTATAATTCCAGAAATCACATCATTTGTTAATTGATTTTTCGTGAGTTCTACTTCCCGATGTTTTAATATTGAAAATAACTTTGGTTTTAACATTTATGCCTCCTGATTTTTGATACTGTTCCAAAACCAATTTTGTATTATGTCATAATATCCGAACGATAATAAATTGGCAAAATACAGTTCATTTCATTCCGCTTTCATTTAATCTACCCACCTAGGTAGCAAAGTAATTATAGCCCTCGAATGATAACAAATCAAGTCTTTTCTTTTCATTAATAACAATAAATAATTATAACTTCAATATTTTTATCAAAGAAAAAAATAGAGTGGTCTTAATATACTAAAACCTAGTTATTTACTAGCTCTATAGTCAATATCAAAATGCAACTCTTCAGTGTATTTATGCAACTTTCACAATATTTCAACTCTTGATTTACTTATTTCTAAATTTAATTTTGAACATGATTCAACATATTAATCATAGAATATCAACTGATTAGTTACCATGAAATTTGGTCATTTAATAAGTGAATAAACTTATAAAGTTAAGCTTGTTTTCACCCTACTCCAAACATATTTTCAATTACTAATCATCTATATATATTTTTCCAAATCCGTAATCATAATACTATAGACATCATCTATCATTATATGAAGACCATCCATCATTATAATCACTCTCTGGTACTTGTCTAACTTACTAACTTGACCTACTTTAGTTACATATTTTCCTCCTGATTTTAAACCATCTGGTTCATAGTATAATATTTCAACTTCCACATCGGAAGGTAATCGTTCCTCTAGTTCTCTAAGTTTATAATCAATTGCAGTTTTTTCTGTCTCATCCAACATCTTCTTGTGATCAGTTAATCTTGCAGCTTCTTTAACTGCTGATTCATGACCAACAACTGCTGAAAATGGAGCAAATTGAGCTGCCCTATCTTTAATAGGCATATGAGCTCGCTTATGTGATTTATAATGCGGTAAATGTATTATATCATCGTATTTTTTATCCATAAACTTTCCTTCTATATTTATGCTTTATGACCACCAATTTGCTTGTTTCTTTCTTTAGTAGTAGCACCTTCTTGTAGATTCATTCCTTTTAAGACTGCATTCTTACCATATTTTTTCTTCAAATTCAGCATTGTATGTTGAAGTTTTTTTTCCTTTTTCAGCATTTCTTTTTCTGCTTCTTCATCATTTTTTTTCTTATCATAATCTGTAAACAAATCAAGTTGTTCATATCCGTCATGTTGTTCATATAATTTTTCATCCATAATATGATTGGCTACAATATTAACTCTTCTAGACAACAAATGCGGATTTACAATCTCTTTAAAAAGCCCCATAACTGCATCAACAATCAACTTAGTAGAAGATGTCATCTGCTTAAGATTTACAGTACCATGAGCATGTTTAGGTACTTGTCGACCGTAATAATCTGTTTTGACTTCCCCTTTGTACCGATTTTTAATCTCAGGATCAGATAAGTTTGAGATATCATAACCAACAGTTAAGACAATTTGATCAGTCACTAGTCCTTTGTCTACCAAATCAAGAACTAGTAAATCAGTCATTTCCTGAACGATTATTTTTACCTTATCATATGGATAAGGTGAATGGAGTACTTGACCAGCACCGGTGCTCTTAGTAGTTGGCTTATAAGCTCTTACATCTGATAATGTACAGGGCTCATATCCCCATGCATGATCTATGAGTAATTCAGCATTTACACCAAATAGACTATACAATAAATCTTCATTATGATAATCGTATTCCCCACCCAAAGAACATCTTGCAATATCACCCATTGTGTATAGATGATGCTTTTCTAACTTCTTTTTATAACCATTACCAACTCTCCAAAAATCAGTAATAGGTTGATGATCCCATAGAAGTTTTCTATAACTCATTTCATCAATTTCTGCAATCCTCACACCATCATCATCTGCCGGGATATGCTTGGCTACAATATCCATTGCAATTTTACAAAGATATAGATTACTTCCTATACCAGCAGTTGCTGTAACACCAACAGTTGCCAGTACATCTTTTATAATCATTTTTGCAAACTCTCTTGGTGTTTGCATACTTGTCTTCAAATAATTTGTCACATCCATAAAAACTTCATCTATTGAGTAGACATGGATATCCTCTGGTGCAACATACTTTAGATATACATTATAAATACGAGTGCTATATGCCATATACAATGCCATTCTCGGCGGTGCTGCGATATAGTCCACTGCTAAATGAGGCGATTTTTTTAACTCTTCAGAATAAAATGATGAGCCAGTAAACTTTCTATTAGGTGCATATCGAACTCTATTGGCATTAACCTCTTTGACTTTTGTGATTACTTCAAATAGTCTCGCTCTTCCAGGAATATCAAAAGACTTCAGCGAAGGTGATACAGCTAGACATATTGTTTTTTCACTCCTACTAGCATCCGCTACCACTAGATTAGTTGTTAATGGATCTAATTTTCTTTCTAAACATTCTACTGAGGCATAAAATGATTTTAGATCAATAGCTATATAAATGCGGTTAGTATTATTCAAATCATTCCTCCTTTAATGCTTTTCTATTATACTTACTTATTTTATCACAGTACTATTCAAAGATATATAACATAAAAAGGTCGCAAAGCCACCTTAATGTTTACCCTCTATTTTAAATAACACTTAGTCCTTTTATATAATCACTAAATTTTTTTGCAACTGTTTAACTCCTACTTGTTAAATAACACAAACCTTTCTCTACAAACATAAACTAGTCAACTTTTTTACTTATAAAACTGATAAATACATCTATAGTGGTCTCTATAATATCTTTTGTAATTGGTTGATTTAACTGACAATCCAACATGATCAAGCCATCAATGGCTGCCATCAAAACGTGAATGTATGAGTTTATGTTCACAGTAGTATTATATATACCACGCTTCTGCCCCCTTTGAATAACTGCTAATATATCATTTTGAAACTCATTGTAGCGATTATCTAATAGAATTTTCTGTTTTTCATTCAAAGTTGCACTAGACCAAAATTCCAATGTATACTGTGCTTTTATACGGTTATTTTGCTCAAAAAATCTTTCAAGTCTATGTTCTATATACTCCCCAAGGTCAGTGAATTCAAAGTTGACTTCACGTATACTAGCATCAACATTGTCAACAATAAGGAAGAAAAGCTCCTCCTTTGTATCAAAGTAAGTATAGAAACGTCCTTTACTAATTCCTGCATGACTAATAATATCATTAACTGAAGTTCTATTATAACCATACTGTGAAAACAACTTTGATGCAGTTTCTAAAATCATGTTCTTATTATGTAATTTCTTTTCATCATTTATTCTAGGCATATATACTCCTACTTTAAGAGACCACTGGTTTTTATAAATGTTAGCATATGTTTTTTTATATGTCAATCCAATTCAAATATCATAATAAAAGCACTTCCGTGGAAGTGCAATATAATTATTATTATATTTTTTTACTCAGTATCCTTAATAGAATGAGACCTATAACAGTTGTCGTACCAGCGAGTATAAATGCAGGTGTAAAAGACTGTGTAATATCAAGTAGTTTAGAACCTATTAAACTTGTTAAGGCCCCTATTGCAAATGCACTGAATACAAGACCATAATTCATCCCTAAGTATTTAGTACCAAAACCTGAAGAAACCAAAACTGGAAACAGCGCAAATGTAGTAGCATATCCAATACCCAATAGTAATGAGCAGATAATAAGTATCCCTAAGTTAACAGCAATCCAAGGCATCAGTAAAAATACAATAGCTTGAATAACATAAACAAATGTCATTATCCGTATTGTTCCAACACGATCTGACAAATAACCTACTATAGGGCGACCAAATCCATTTGTAAATGCATATGCAGAAATTGCTGTAGCTGCAATTGTTGGTTCTAACTTAAGTACAATCTCACCATATGCTGGAATTAAACCGATAGCCGTCAGACCACCACCAATGACCATTGCTAATGCCAACCATAAAAGGTAGAATACAGGCGTCTTGATAAAACGTTGTGGTGGAACATCTTCAATGATTATTACAGGTTTCACCAAATTATTAGTTACTGTAACATTGTAATTGACAGGAGGATTCTTAATCATCCTTGCACCTATTAATGCGACTATTGCAACAAAAACGGATAACATAAGAAATGTACCATCTACACCTAAGTTGTCTATCATTAATCTTTTAAATGGTGAAAATACAACTGCAGCAAGACCAAATCCCATAACACCAGTCGATACCGCAAATCCTGGTCGATCAGGATACCACTTCCGAGCGGTTGGTGCAATACAGGAATAAGTTAGTCCACAGGCAATTCCTACAATGAAACCATACGAAAAGACTAACCAACCTGGATGCGGGAACCACCGAATAAGCCCAGACAATGAATAACCAATAAAGAACTGAATAGCACCCCATGTAGCTACCTTTCTAGGGCCAATTTTATCTTGTATCATACCTGCAGGAATCATCGTAATAGCAAAAACTATAATCAAAACAGTAAACGGAAGTACCGCTTGCGTTGCTGTCCATCCCCAATCTTGTACTAATGGCACCACAAAAGATCCCCATGCATAACTCATCCCTCCCATTAGAGAAAGTAAAAATCCTGCAATAAGAATCGTCCATCTTCTTTGAGTGATGTCTTCACTATTTGTCTTTCGGTTTTTAGTTTGAAATAGATTCATATATTACCTCCTTTTGTTATCCGATGATTTATAGGTTAGTGAGTATAACTTATAACAACTCTAGTTAATAATTTAAAATGTATCGTCTATATGGATAATTTTACTAATACTAGTTTTATACCCGCACACAGTCATAATATGCATACAAACGTTACTGTTCGATGCCTCATATATGTTTTTAATATAAAAAAACAACTGAATTAACAGTTGTTTTACCTTGTCTTCTACATTAAAACTATTAGTTTCTTTCCCACTGTAACTGGCCATTAATAAAGGTTTTCTCAATTCGTCCCTCAAGAGTGAGTGGTAAACCACCTAAAACAATAAAATCGCAATCTTTACCTGGCTCTAAAGAACCTACTAAATGGTCTACACCAATAGCAATAGCAGGATTAATGGTTATTGCTCTCAAAGTTGTATTAAAATCCAAACCATGTTTGTGTACAACTGCTGCGTAGTGAAGAAAATACCTTATATTAAGAAATGGATGATCTGACATAAGTGATATTTTTGCTCCAGCATTATGTAAGATAGATGCATTTTCATCAGAATAGTTATCGGCTTCAACTTTCCCACTAGATGATAAGCCTGGACCAAGCATCGTTACAGCATTTCTTTTTCCTAAATACTCCGATATTAGATGTCCATCAGTACAATGCTCAATTGAATATTCTATATCAAACTCTTCGCAGATTCTTATGGCTGTCATAATATCATCATGTCGATGCGCATGAATTCTAAAAGGAATTTCTTTATTAATAACCTTTAATCCGGATTCGAATTTTAGGTTAACCTTAAATGTTTCATTCTTTTCCAAGGCTGTTTCCTTTTTACTCTTATACTCCAAAACATCCTTAAAATAACCTCTTATTTTTGAAGCAACACCCATTCTTGTAAGTGTACCATGCTCTTGTCTTTGTCCATGTGTTCTTTTTACATTTTCTCCAGTTGCTCCTTTAAGTCCTGAACATGGATTGATCATAATTTCCTCTAATGAATCACCTGCTGTTTTGCAAACACAGCATAATCCTCCAATTGCATTCGATGATCCTGGTAAGATTTGTGCAGTTGTAACGCCCCCTTCAACAGCTGTCATAAAACTCATTTGTGCAGGATTTATCGAATCCATAATATGTACTTGTCCAGATATGACCTCGCTCCATTCATTACCGTCATAGCCACTTGCACCTTCTCCATCTCCCCAAACACCTAAATGTGTGTGTGGATCAACTAATCCAGGCATAATTACTTTATCTTGAAAATCGATTATCGTATCATTTGGCTTAAATTCTGAAGACACTTCAACAATTTTCCCATCTTTTACTCTTAAATACCCATTTTCGATGTATTTCCCACCAATTGTATATATTCTCTTAGCCTTATATGTTACCATGACAGATCGCCCCCTTTATATACAAATTCACCATCAATCATTGTTGCCAGTACTTTGGAAGTTAATTCTAAAGGGTGTTTATCCCAAATAACTAAATCAGCATCTTTACCCACTTCAATAGAACCAACTTTATCCTCAATACCTAAGAATTCAGCAGGATTAATTGTAAGAGATTTTAATACCGCTGTCTCATCTAATCCATTTTGCCTCATAATACTTGCTTGTAAAGTAATATAACGACCGTTAATAGAAGGATGAGATGTTGTTAAAGAACCTTTTCCCATAAATGGACTTTCGATACATCTATACTTGTCTCTGTTACGCGTTTCTTTTTGAGTTGCGTAATGCATAATAGGACCAAGTGCATAGTGAATATTCTTATTCATTAAAACTTCTTTAGCATCCTCAAAGTCTGCTAACCCTATTAATCGAATTTCTAGATTATTTTTTTCGCCAAATCTAATAGCTGAATAAATGTCATCTAATCGTTCACAATTAACATAGAGTGGCAACTCACCACTTATCACTTTATCATTTGTAGAATTATGTTTTGAATCTATTATAAACTGATTCAGAATTGCCATAATTCCCATACGCGTTAGTGGTGCCTTTTTCTTTTCTGCAAAGTGAGCTTTTACTGTGCCCCCTAAAGCAACTTTCAAACCAATATCCGATCTGATAATAGCTTCATCAACGATTTTACCCTTACATTTAAGAGCGCTTCCATATCCCCCAACAATACAGTTATTTCCTGGAAATATTCCAACTGATGTGATACCACTTTTTCTGAAGTCATTAAAACTATGGTCATGCATATTGATGCCATCAATTACATGACAATGATCCTGTATGGGTTCTTGATCTTCGTTTTCGTCTGAACCTGCCCAACCTACACCATGTTCCAATAAGCCAATATGACAATGCGGCTCTATTATTCCAGGAGTTACAAACAATCCTTTTAAGTCAATTATCTGCTCCTGCCCATTTGACTTAAATTCACTATCAATTTTCGAGAATTCATTCTTATCAATATAGATATGTTTTTCTTGAAAAGCTTTTTTACTATCTCCAACAAATGCATTGCAATTCTTAAGTATTATCATAGTCACCTCAATTTTCTTACATAAAATAGTTTAAAAAATCTTGATATTTTGTTTTGTGATAAGAAATATACCATAACAAAAATACAATTTAAATCTGCCTACAATTATTATACCAGTAAAAATTAAAAGAATATCGTTCAAAATCAATTCTTCTAAAAACTAATAAAGAGATGATTTCACTTAATCATCCCTTTCTACCTTTTTCATATTCTATTTTCCAAATCACATTGGTAACTCAATAACAAACTTAACGCCTTCTCCTAATGAACTCTGACAAGTAATTTCACCATTTAACTTTTCAGTTATTATTAAGTAAATAACATGAAGACCAATACCTGATCCACCATCATCTTTTTTAGTTGTAAAAAACTTATCAAATATCTGACTTTGATTTTCTAGGGAAATTCCCTTTCCATTATCCTTGTATTCCATGTGTAACTTACCATTATCTACTCTAACTGATATATTAATAAGTCCACTTTGCCTATCATCAAATCCATGTATTAGAGAATTATTAATGAGATTCGAAAAAATTTGATATATATAACTTGGATTAATATTTATGATAGTACCTTGATCACCATCAATTTTAATCTCAATATGCTTCTTCTTCAATTTGGAGTACATACTCAACCTAATTTCATTTATGTACTCAGAAATATCAATATCTCTGGTTCTACTTATTGCCTGATCTACTGAGATTATTTTTAAACTTTGAATAAGCAAAAATGCATGATTAATATTTGAACTGATGAGATTTGAAAACTCAATAACTTCGTTTAAATATTTACTCAATGACGATTTCGATAATCTGTTTTCATTTATATCTTTAATTACATCTTCAGACTTTTGCTTAATCGCAGTTGCTGATGTAATTGTTACTCCAAGTGGTGTGCACACTTCATGAGTTGTTTCAGAAACTAACTCTCCAACTGCAGCCAGTTTCTTTGACTCCTCTAATTGTTTTTTTGTTATATTTAATAGAGAACTATTCTCTACTAGTTCATCCTCTTTCACAGATATTTCATTAGATAAAATTAGCTCTATCTGCTTAAATGTACCTAACAATTTACCAAAATAAACACAAATGTAAAGAACAAAAGAGAATATCAGCATAGATAATAATACTACATATATCTCCTGATAAAATGCAATCGTATCATATGATTTCTTTGTTCTATTTTCAAGAAGATCATAAAAAGTTGATATAGGCTTCATAATCTCAGCCTTAGCCTGTAGATAGTCTTCATCGAGTAAAATCCTTAAGGCAAAGTCTTCTGTTGTTTCACCTTGTCTTATTAGTTCCTTGTCCTCTTCAGTTAGCTTATTTTCTATGGCTCGCATTGAAAGTAGTTCCAATTCGACTAACTTATTAGAATTCTCTTCAGCTTCTCTAAGAAGTGATTTCTCCTTGTCTGTCAACTTCACAATTTCAAATAATTCATCAAGTGATATCGGATCATTCTTTGTATCAGACAGTTTATACTCAGCATTGAGAAGATCCCAATATATATGATGATAATTATCTGGTCTTCCTATTTCTCCATTTCTAATAGCCAAAACTTGATTATATGCTTCTTTATAATAAGTGTTGCCAGTTGCAGCATAAAATCTAATGAACTTTGTCAAATCATCTGAAGACTCTTTTAAAGCCTTTGATGTCACTAGAGCATCATACCTATTCTCACTATGTTTTTTTTCATTATTTTGATTTTGAACTAGATAGGCAATCAGCAAAACAACTAAAGCTAAAAAAAATACAATACCAATAATCAGCTTTAGAATAATAGTATCTGTATTTTTTTTGAAGTTTCTATACTCACTAGTATTATTTCTATAATCAGCTCGCATTATAAATCATCTCTCTTCTTTTATTAAACATTACTAACATAATATTTATATCCTTTTTTGTACGATATAATCATAATCTGATTACTAGATGATTGAACTATATTACCATATTTCATTATGCCATCAGTTTTTCTAGCTTTGTCAAACAATAGTGGCTTTCATTATAATTTATAGTAATTCACTTATAAAAGATTTAATTATTTATAGTAAGAACTTCGTTGTATCTATAAAAATTATTAACTATAATATAATCAAACATATTAAGGAGTGTGATATAAAATGAACAAGAAGTTATGGATAATTGTCATAATAGCCGTATTAATCCTTTTTACACTATTAGTAACCAGCTACGCATATCCAAATTTAATGCAAGAGGACAATCCGAAGCAAGTTATAGAAGGAATCATACAACTAAATTTAAAGAATTTAGAATTATATGAATATGATTCAAACACAATATCTAAACAGTATATCACACGAAGTACCGATGGTTTCGATGTTATAAAAATGATGTTAGAAGATGAAGGCTGGATTTTCAACGAGCAATTTGGTTCAGGTTATCTGTTTGAGAGTTCAGTTAAAACAGAAGAGAACATCACTATTTCTAGTGTTCAATTTACACGTTACTTTAAACTATGGTTAATACCGCAAACCGCATTCTAAGGAAGAAGGTATTTACTTTTAGGCAAAATACTTAAATATGAGCGTGAAAAAAATAAAAGTGGTACTGATAAAAGTACCACTTAGCTTATTTAAGGCATTTCTCTTATTAATAATCTATTATTTATAAGAATGTATATTTATTTCAAAATCTTTGTTCTAGTATGTTCATAATGTTAAAGTGCTCGATATCTCTCATCTTTAAAATCAGCTTCATCACTTAAGTATGTTTGAAGTTCTTTCAACATTTTTTCTTTATCTCTATTTAAATTACCGCCTAATGGCACGTAATTAGATGCATGATTACTCCTAAACAGGCAATTCGAAACTTCTAAATGACTAATAAACTCATAAGTCTCCAGCATAACTTCTTTTGGAGAAAGGAGTAACATTTCCGATGATTCTATTTGATCATACATTTCAGTATCTGGTTCTATCATCAATGTTAGTAAACCAACATAATGAGGGTTGATTTCAGAAATTACTTTTGCTGACTCTATTGCATGTTCTCTCGAATTTACAGTGCCACCAATACCTGATATCAAAGTTACTGATAACTGAATCCCCGCTTTGATTGCCTTTTGTCCAGCCACTACAATTTCCTTTGCAGTGACCCCTTTGTTTATTTGAAGAAGAATTTTGTCACTTCCAGATTCTATGCCCATATAAAGTAGTTTAAGTCCCATATCTTTAAGTATGCGGATTTCATCATGACTTTTATTAAGTATATCCTTTGGAGTTGCATAAGATGATACTCGTTCACACTCAGGAAAAAGTGTTCTTATTTCATTTAAAACTTCTATCAAATCCTCCGTTTTCAGAATAAATGCATCACCATCTGCTAAAAAAATTCTTTTTACGGTTTTATACATTTGTCTAAATTCTCTTAACTCATCTTTTATCGTAGAGACGTCTTTAACCCTAAATTGCTTACGTCTATACATAGAGCAAAATGTACAACTGTTATGTGAACATCCAATTGTTACTTGAACAATTAGACTATTAGCCTCACTTGGCGGTCTATATACAGTTCCTTCATATTTCAAAGTTTACTCCTTACATTATTTTATCTTCCAACATCATAATCAAAAGACTTTTATCGATAACTGCTTCCTACATTTTACCTTTGATTATATCTGTTTTCAATATAAATAACAGAAATGTCAAAATGATTTCATCCTAATAATCCTTACAAATAATTCTTGACTCAGAGAATTAAGAGAGTCTCCTCCTAATGCTTTGACTAATTGTATCGATAAAAATTATCATTGAAGCAATCCCAAGAATTAAAAAGCCAACCCGCTCCCAATTCCTCCAAGTTATATTCATAGTTAAAATAGTTCCAATACCACCCGCACCAATAATACCTAGTATAGTAGAGTTCCTAATATTAGATTCCAACCTGTATAATACTAGACTTAAAAACATTGGAAAAGTTTGTGGTACAATACCATGTCTAAAGCAATTCAAATTTGTACAACCAGTAACAGCAATGCTATTTTTTATATTTTCATGTGAACTTTCAATTACCTCACTATATAATTTCGTAAGTACACCAGTTGTATAAACACTTAGTGCCATGGCTCCTGCTAAAGGACCCGGACCTACTCCCCTAAAGAATATAATGGCTGTAACAATTGGCGGAAATGTTCTTAATACGTTTATAATAACCTTCATAAATAATGCAATCCATTTGTTCGGTGATGTATTATAAGCAGTAAAATAAGATAGTAGTAACGCGCCTATAGCTCCACTAATAGTCGCAAAAACAGCAATACAGAAACTTATTGTTATACCTTCTACAAGTTTTGGTGCATAAGAAAAATCGAGATTTATCATACCCTCAACAATAATTAAACCTTGCTCTAAACCTAGCTTTAGTCTGTCCATTCCTATAGACACTGAATTGAAAATCATAAGTATAATCACTATGAAAACAAAAAAGAAAATGATACTTTTTATTCTTTTATGTTTTTTAAATGATAGGAGTGATTGATGTACAAAATACTTTTTTTTCAAATACTCCCTAACATTAAAACTCAAAATATCAATCAACATAATAGTAAGAAAAAGCACGAAAACCACTGTTGCAAGATTATCATATCTTAGATGATTTAAGTCACGCCACATAATCTGTCCGATTCCTCCAGCACCAACTAATCCTAAAACTGTTGCACTTCTTATATTTATCTCAAAAACTATAAAAAAGACTGATATCATTAGTTCTGAAATCAAAGGTAATATACAATACCTAAGTACTTGTACTTGATTTGCCCCTACAGATTTAACCGAGTTAATTGAATTATCACTAATTGTTTCAATATGTTCTTTAAACAACTTTAATGATATTAGAAATCCCGTTATCGTTAAAGCAATAATACCGGGTAACTTACCAATACTTAATACACTTACTAATAGCGCGGCCCAAATAAGGTTGGGAATTGTTCTTAAAAGTGAAAACAAGCTATTTAGAAAACTTGCTAATAATCTATTGGGTGTTATATTCCTTGCTGTAAGTAAGGCAAATGGGATAGCAAAGATTACACCAATAATCGATGACATCATTGCAATTTCAATGGTCTCAACAAGTTTTGAAAGTACTTCCTGAACATAGGACCAATTGGGTCTTAACATTCTTTCTATCAAATTGTACATCCCTGGTAAGCCTTTGTATACCTTATGTAAATCAAATTCTATCATCACTCCAGAAAGAAATATGATTGTAATAATGGTAATTATAATTAGAACTTTTCTTTTTAGAACTTTATTGATAGAGTTCTTGTAACTGTTTATCATCTATATCACCTGATTTTTTATCAAAGAATACTTGCCCATCTTTTAATGCAATGATTCTTGAACAATACTTTCTAGCCAAATTAACATCATGAAGATTGATCATAATGGTTGTTTGACTCATTTCGTTGATTTCCTTGAAGTAATCCATAACATTTTGAGCAGATGAAGTATCTAGGCTAGCTACAGGTTCATCCGCTAAAATAATTTTAGGATTCTGACAAAGAACCTTAGCTATTGCTACTCTCTGCTTTTGACCACCACTTAATTGGTCAGCTCTCACAAATACTTTGTCTTTGAGTCCTACCTGTTCTAATGACTTTATTGCTGTGTCATAGTCTTTATGATCATATAAGCCAAAGAATGATTTTAGAGAAGACTTGTAACCAAGTCTTCCCACTAAAACATTTTCTATAACAGAAACCTTTTCAACTAAATTGTAATCCTGAAAGATAAAGCCAATTTTTCTTCGAGTCTTTCTAAGTTCATTTTTTTTAAGTGACCCAATGTTAATACTCTCTATATGTACACTTCCTTTATGAGGTTCAACAAGATAATTAATCGTCTTGATTAGGCTAGATTTTCCACTGCCACTTAAACCTATTATGCCGATAAATTGCCCCTGCTCAATGTTTAGACTAACATTGTTAACAGCTAAATTTTTTTTATTATATAAGACGGATACATTTTTCAGCTTTATCATTTTGTAGTCCTTTCTATTCTCGCAAGTCTACATTCATCTGTTCTGCTGTTACTCGAATAACTTCATAATCTTCATCTGTTGCTTCTGTAAATCCGTACATATTGAACAACTCTTTTAATAGTGCAGATCCTTCTTCTGTTTCTGATACTGTTAATAATGCATTCTGGATTTTTTCCTGCATATCATCATCCATATCACCTCTTACAGTAACGCTAATATTAGGAATATCTTTTGTATACCCCAATACTGTAGTTGCTTCTAGAGCTTCTGGAAAATCTTTTTGATATCTTTCTCTAGAATCTACAAATGTGGTTGCAACATCAACATCTCCATTCAATAGGAGTTGCAAGGCTTTATCATGTCCACCTGCATAAACATATTGAATATCATTATCGAGATCAATGCCTTCACCTTTTAAATGAGCACCAGGAAATAAGTAACCTGATGTAGATGATGGATCAACAAAAGCAACTTTTTTATCTCTAATATCATCAAAACTTTCAATATCAGAATCATTCATCACTAAAAACTGTGAACGGTAATTACTCTGACCATGTTTGTTGATTGCTGTCAAAATAACTTGAGCATTATTTTCTTTATTAGCTAAAACGTATGCAAATGGAGGAATAAATCCAAAGTCAACTTGACCAGAACCAAGACCCTCAACTACCCCTACATAGTTTGTTGCTGTGAATGCCTCAACCTTTACACCCAACTCATCTGACAACATATCTGCTAGAGGTTGTACAGATTCAATTAGTTTATCGCCGTCTTTCATAGGAACAAAACCCATTCTAATAACTTCTTCTTCATCATTCGTACATCCAACAAACGACAGAATCATAATAACCAATAAAAGCATTAAATAATTTTTTTTCATTTCAAATCTCCCTTAATATATCTTTACTTTTCAGAAAGTATTAACATACTTTCAATACCATGACAAACTCTACACTATTTGCTAGTGTTCATGCAATACAATTTAGGACAATTAGGATACAATCACACAATTGTATCGACACAATTAAACGAATATAAAAAATTCCTAGCATTCATTAAGAATACTAGGAAAATATACTGTTATATTGTTCTCATCCATCCCATAATACTAATAATTAATTAAAACTAAAATATTATTTCATATTAGCAAAGACTAATTACACCATTTTTTACATTGTTCAATTCTTAAACCATCATCACCTTGGCCTTCATCATAAGCAAACTTATTTAATAAGTCACAAGGAAAATCATTACATAATCCACAGTTAACTAACTTCTTATCTTCACAGCATTTTTTTACTGGACATTCATCTCCCCAAAATGGTTTTTCAATATTAATACAGCCTTTGCAGTTCATCTGGTCTTTATAATCGCACTCAGAACATCTAATACCACATCTAGATTCAACTATCATTCTCTTCCTCCTATAGTTATTGCTATTTTTATTATAACTGTTAATGCACAAAATAACTATTTATAACGTCTTATTCGTATACTTTTATTGTGCTAAGCCTTGTCAATTTTTCAGACAGTACTTTTGAATTTCATTCATCCTAATTACTCGTAAAGATACACCGAAAATACTTCTATTAACTTTTCTCTTTATTAGGACTGAATCAATAAAAGTATTTTTGTAGTTATTTTCCCTCATCGCTCAATCATATTATATTAATTAATTAGCCTGTTCATAAATATAATGTTTTGCTTGAGCTGTCCATAACTCATAGTATTTACCATTAGTATTTTGAAGTAATGTATCATGATTGCCATGTTGAACAATTTTTCCTTTATGAAAAACAGCAATATCATGACAGAAGCGACACGATGACAAGCGATGAGAAATAAAAACTGCTGTTTTATCTTCAACCAATGTATTGAACTTTGTATATATTTCATATTCTGCTAGTGGATCCAATGCTGCAGTTGGTTCATCTAATATAACCACTGGGGCATTTCTATATAAAGCCCTTGCAATAGCCAACTTCTGTTTTTCACCACCTGAAAAATCTCTTCCTTCTCCATCATAATTTTTCCCAAGAGGAACTTTAAAATCGTTACCGAGATCTTTAATAATATTGGATAATCCTGCATTTTCAAGAGCACTTATTAGAGACTTTGAATTTATATCATCACCTGTTGCAACGTTTTTATCCATTTCGAATGCAAACAATTGAAAATCCTGAAATACTACCGAAAACAACTTGATAAAGGCATCAAAGTCATATTCTTGAATATTAGTACCATTCAATGTAATGATGCCTGATGTTGGTTCATACAATCGACATAATAATTTTATCATTGTAGTTTTTCCAGCACCATTCATACCAACAACCGCTAATCTCTCACCTGCTTTAATAGTTAAATTAATATGATCTAAAACAAAAGTATCTGTTCCAGGATATCTGAAAGACACATCTTTAAATTCAAAAACATAAGCATCACAAGCTTCTACCTGCTTCATGCCATCTTTTTTTGACTCAGGTAATTCAAAAAATTCAATACTGTATTTAAAGTGTTCACATGCTGCTTTTAACATATTATATTGTGTTAAAAAACTACCAACTGAGTCATATAACTTCATAATTGCATTGATTTGAATAAATATAGTACCAACTGTTATCGCACCCACATATGCCTTTAAAATGATATAGCAGTAAACTGCCATCAACATGGCCACATTTACAAGATTCAATAAGGAGAAATGAATAACATTGGGTTTCACATAGTGTTCATCACAATCATGATAATTTCCTTTTACATACCCTTTTATTTTACTGTGAAGTAAATCTTGTGCATTGTATATTCTGATGTCTTTACCATGTTCATAATTGTTGGTCATCCAAAAAAACAGATAACCGAATACTCTGTTACCAGCAATACCACTTTGCATATCTTTTGCTGCAGTCTCACCAATTTTTGCTTGAATCACACTGTAAAGGTATAAGCCAAATAGTAATATGGCAACCAATCCTATAACAGCTATATTTGATTGGATAAAAGCAACCTCACTTGTAACTACAACTGCATTACTGGTTAACATTGTTATAATTAACACTACCGCAATTCCAATTTCAACTATAGCCAGCAAACCTTTTTGCATATATTCTGCAATATTCCAAATGGCCATCCAACTGTTGGCAGCCCCTTGGATTTGATGTAATAGATCCATAGTTTCTTTTTTCTCAATAGATGCATATTCCATTGTCATACTCTTTTTTGAGAGTTCAAAGTAATAGCTGTTAATAAGAAGTTTAGACTCATCATTATATTTCTTGATGAAGTAACTTGAGATAATATGGGTAATCAACATAAAGCCAACCAAAAGAAATGCCATTGTAATAAGCTTATCTACATCTTTATCACCTAATAACTCATCTAATATTTTAGCTGACATAATAATTGGAATGAATGGTCTTATTGCTTGTAAAATAGCATGACCAATTAATACCCAAATATACTCTCTTCTGATTTGATATATTTTTTTGAGTGCTGAGGTAATTGCAGATATGTTTAACTTGATTTTTTTATTTTTCTTCATGATAACATCTCCACTTCCTCTTCATTATAGTAATGACTTTGAACGTTAAACATCTCAGCATATTTTCCACCTAAGATCATCAGTTGTTCATGACTACCTCTTTCAATTATGTGACCACCATCTAAAAGCAAGACCTCATCACAGAACTTAGTACTCGATAGGCGATGTGATATATATATTGATGTTTTATTCTCTGTCATCTTATGGTACTTCTCATATAGTTCAGCTTCTGCAATAGCATCTAAAGCCGATGATGGTTCATCTAATATCAAAATAGGTGCATCTTTATATAAAGCACGAGCAAGAATCAACTTTTGTCTTTCGCCACCTGACAACTCCACACCTTCACTATCCAAGTATTTTTCTGCACTTGTAAACTTACCATTTTTAAGTGTTTTAACTTTCTCATCCAATCCAGCCATCTGTATAACTTTGTCAACTTTTTTCTGGTCTGTTCGTTCACTTGAAGCCATCGAGACATTCGCATCAATACCATAAGCAAGTACCAATGCATCTTGGAATGCTACTGAAAATTGACTGTAATACTGGTGCATATCATAATTCCTCGCATCAACACCATTTAAAAGAACTTGACCACTCGTTGGTTCTAAAAGGTTCAAAATCAACTTCACCAAGGTCGTCTTACCTGCTCCATTTACTCCAACCAGTGCAACTTTCTTACCTTCATCAATTTTCAAATTAAAATTTTCATAAATCACTTCATCACCATAAGAAAAACAGACATCTTTTAATTCTATAGAGATCGGTGTTTCTATCTTTCGATGAGAATTTTTTTGCTTTACATTATCATCAACTTTATTCATGAACTCCCTAAAATCTGAAATACTTAATGAATCAGCACTCAATATAATCGCATTGTTTACAAAACTGCTAATCCATACTGAAAATCCTGTTATTGAGCCTATGTAGAGTATAAATTCAGAAACAGATAAATTTCCATTAACTACTTGAAGAATTAAGTAAACATATGCAAATCCATCTCTTAAAAAAGCAATCCCACCATCAACCAATGCACTAATAAAAGCTTTGAATGAAATCTTTTTCTCCAATTCATTTCGCTCATAAAGTAACTTTTCACCTAATCCAGAAAGCCAATTGTACATTCCATACATTCTAATATCTTTTGCATATTTTATATCTCGAGTTGAATCATTAACATAGAAGAGTCTTTTATCTGCTTTACTCACATCATCCTTTGTTTTCATTCTATATTTATTAACACGGCTTCCAGCAAGAAAACTTAATATACCACATAAAATCAAACCAATGATAATGTAAGGATTTAATGAGGATAAGATAATTATATAGATAGAAGCTCCAACAAAATTAGCAGTACATTCAACAATACGAATGACAAAGTCTTGTATACCATCTGTAGGACGATTAACAGCATTTTTAGCTTTTCTTATTTCTAATTGTCCTTTGTCTGATGCCAAATATTTATAATGAACACTTAATGAGGCCATAGCCATTTCTGAGCCCAACTTCATACTACGGAAGTAGGCATTCTTTCTAGGAAAGTAACCATCTGAAAAACTTCTTGCTTGCCCTACAATCAAAGACACAATACCAAAATAAACAATGAGTAGCATCAATTCCTTAACACTTCTACCTTCTTCAAAATATTGAACTATAAATTTAGGCATATAAATAACTATAATAGGTTGAAGTACTTTTGCAAATATCATAGCTGCCATAGCAACCAAAAGAAACCTATCAACACGCCATATATTCTTAAATATATATCCTATGTTACTAAAAACACCATGTTTTGGTTTTACATCCATTCTTACCCCCTACATAATTGTATGTCTATATGTTTTGTCGCCAATCACAAAACATTTTGATAATTCATCATTCACACTCACAAAACTGATTCACTTTTTGAGCGTCATAATAGTATTATAATCCATATAATTCCATCAGACAATAAAATATTTAGCTGTAATATAATTGATATAGTATTCATTAATACTTCCATAGAATTATAGGACTTTATACCAAATATCAATTAAATCTATAGCTTTGTTAATAAATGATACAATAATAAAAGTCACTTATATTGATAAAGTGACTTTTATCTGGTTAAGTTATCTATGAATCAACAGGCGCACCCTTCTCTTACATTATAAATAATAAGTCTGTTTGTAATTCTAAATTTCAGGGTTTCGTCTATGCTTCAACCAGTATCGTATTGTATTTTTTCTCCAAACTGCTATTACTCGGTCAAACTCATCCCAATATTTTTCTGAATAACCTGATGAAGCTTTGTTATATAACTCATTTCTAAGTTTTAATGTATATCGGTTTTTTCCATGAGACAATTTACCGAAATTAATTGCATTCGAAGGACAATGATTCATACAACGTAAACAGTGTAAACAGTTTTTCTCATCAATTATATTTATAAAATCTATGTCCTCTTTTAGATTACTATCAGGACAGTTCAAGGAACACAAACCACATAGTGTACACTTATTCGTATCAATTTGCAATTTAGGATATTTTGTTCTTTCAATTTCTTCAACAATTCTTAGTTTTATTGGACCTAGACAACTATGCTTAGACATCTTCTGAGTTACTTGCATATCACTTTTCCTCAAAATATCTTCTACAAAAGCATCTAACTTCACTCTTATATCATTTTCAAAAAACATAACACTCTTGTACTCATAATCGTCTTTTGCTTTTCTTGCCGATATTCCACAGGATGGACATTTAAAACTCTTAAATGTAAGTAAATGAAATAAATCACTATCAAGTTTATGTGAAAAATCCGTCGCTGAATTAGCTGAAAAACGTGCATAAGTTGAATATTGAAAATATTTGTATATATGCTCACCTTGATTTAGCAAATCTAGAATATCATCAAATATCGATGGATAAGTAAACTTGTACACAGGATATCCAAATCCTATTATCTTTCCTTCTAAAGAGGTCTGTTTTACCTTATTAGTATCCTCAATCGAAATGAATTCTACCAAATGTCCTTTTTCCTCAAGAATGCATTTAATTTCACTGCCAATAAGTTTTGTATTCCCAGATCCAGAAAAATAAAATATAACAAACTTCATATAGCAAACCCCACTTTCCTAAAATTCTGCACACTCCAGAGTTTCATTAGTCTTTTTATCAATAATCTCATATGAGATAGGATAAGGACTCGATCGTTTCTTCATAAACTTAACGGCATACGAACTTGCATATCTTTGCGCCATCTCTATTGTTTCCCATTCATATCTCCCAGAAAAAATACCATCGTCCTGATTAACTAGAAATTGTTTAGTACAAAATCCTGGTAAACCTACGAAAAAGGGAATGGTACATTTCGTTCGTTTTATAATTGTGGCCTGACTAATTGAAGAAGCATGAAAATAAACTCTAAAAATTGCATTACCCTGTTTGGGTTGTCTATCTTTAGTTAAAACTTCCATCTCCAAAAACACCTTATAGTTCTCAACTTTTCTTAATGTTACTTGATTACCAACATTGTCTTCTAAAAACTTGATTCTTCTTTTAATCTTAAATACTAAGTAATGTAAAAACGAATAAATAATATTATATTTCACTTTTCTCACCTCAAATCATTTAGCAAAGCAATAAAAAACACCTAATTAGAACACGTTCTAATTGTATAATAACATACACTGATGTGTATTGCAAAACCTATAAAACACGTTCTATTTAACATTGACTTCTACTTTACATTAAGATAAACTAATACTATGAAAAAACAACAATATGATAATAAAACCAAAACTTTGATATTCAATTCTGCAAAAGACCTTTTTATGACTAAAGGGTATTCAAAGACTACGATAAGACAAATTATAGAAAATGCAAATGTGACAATAGGAAGCTTGTATCATTTCTACTCAAATAAAGAGGACATACTGCTAAATATCGTTAAAGATTACTTCGAGGAAGTCATAGAGATTTCTACAAGCTATGCTAATGAACTCAATAAGCCTTTACTTGTATTCTCTATTAATGCAGCTATTAGTTTTAAGCTTATCAGCAAAAATAAAAATATTGCTGAACTCTATCTTGCTGCTTATAATTCAGTCGAAGCATCATCATACATCTATGATATTTCAAGTCAACTCACGCCTATTTGGTTTAAAGGATACGGACATAACTTTACACATTCTGATTACTATAATCGTTCTGTTCTGATTAAGGGTATCTTTCAAACTTTTATAAGCGATGAATTCTATTCTGGTCATATAGCCATAAATGAAAAACTGGATTTAATGGTTCAAACCATATATCACTCATTCGGTGTTCCAGAATGTGAAATTGAGCAAGTACTTCTTACAACAAAATCAATCATTAATAGTAATCAGATAACTGTAAAAGGTTACGATTTGTAAAAAAAATGACAGATACCATTCAAATGGGTCTGTCATTTATTACTTCTATTGTTATTGAGGAATTACTTCTACAGGTATTTGAAGTTCAGTAATATACTCATTTTCAGTTTTAGCCGCCCAAACATCAATTAAAGGAACTTCTATAGCCTCACCTACTGCAATTAGATTATTTTCCTCTATATACTTGAACATTTTAACATATGATTCTCCTGCTGTGTAATATGGTCCTTTGTGATGATAACATATATACTTGCTAGCAGGCAATGTTACACAATGAACATCATCAACTTTTGATGAAATAAAATCAAATATACTTATGTATTTGGGAAGCTCATCCAAAACTGTATCAAGTGATTTTGTAAAACTAAACTTGCTATACACAACACCAAATAATTTCGGATGGTGATCTAACTTATCTTTTAGTTCTTTCATAGCAGCATCAAAAGGATTTTCTAGATTGTGATTTAAGTCCACCTTATAGATATGTCGAATCGGTTTTTCTATTAACTGAATTTCTTGAAATATTTCTAGATTTTCATAATATGACATATACTCAATTCGTTTATCCAAGGTTTTTATCGTCTTTTTTATTTGTCTCAATTTAGTTTCCATAACATTTTTTTGATGTGTTAGTAGACTAATCCCCTGTTCATGTGTTGGAGATTCTAAATAATCTTTAATCGCTGCTAACTCAAGTCCTGATTCTTTTAACATCAAAATCAATTCTAATTTATCTGTGTCATCATATGTATAATAACGGTATTTATTCTCTTCACAGTTGCTTGGCTTCAACAGATTGATTCGATCATAGTATATTAAAGTCTGTTTTGAGATATTGAAGTATTTTGCAACCTCACCAATTCTAATTTTTCCTATCATAATAAACTCCTTGACATTATAGTAACTATATCCTTTATTATAACACTTAGTACAGGAGGTGTCCTATGTTTAGCAAAGAATGGACTTATAAAAATTTAATCAAATATGTATCACCATCAATATTCAGTGTTATCTTTATATCCTTATACACAATCATAGATGGTCTATTTATCTCTAGGTATGTTGGAACAGAAGCTCTAGCAGCACTCAATGTTGTTTATCCGCTTTACAATATTATTTTTTCTATCACAATAATGTTTTGTGTTGGAGGTAGTGTTAATGTTGCAATTAATTTAGGCGAAAAAAAATATCAGAAAGCAAACAATGCATTTTCATTGATCTCAGTCACAAACCTAATAATTAGTGTCATAGCAAGTGTACTAGGACTTCTGTTTATTAATCCGATTTTAGGTGTTTTAGGTGTAACACCAAACTTGATGCACCATGGTAAAATCTATGCGCAAATTCTTCTTATTTCAGCACCATTTGTTGCTTTAAAATTTAGTATTGAGTACTTTTTAAGAGTAGACAACAATTCAAGATTAAGTTTTATCATTACACTTATTGGCGGCATCACCAACATCGTTTTAGATTATATATTCGTAGTTCTATTTAAATGGGGTGTAGCCGGCGCAGGGTTAGCAACTTTTGCAGGTATTTTTCTTTCAGCATTCATAGGTTTGTTCTATTTTGTTAAATACAGAAAACACTTAAAGTATGTTAAACCAGAGTTCCACTTCCACACCATTGTTAGTACATTTAAGAACGGCGTCTCTGAAATGATTACAGAGTTATCATTTGGAGTAGTTACGTTTCTATTTAACAGCTATTTAATGAAGTACGCTGGCTATCAAGGCGTTGCAGCCTATACTGCACTATTGTATATATTTTATGTGTTTAGATCTGTTTTTTTTGGTATAACCACTGGTATACAACCAGTTATTAGTTACAATATAGGATCTAAATCACTTTATGTCATCAAAGAAATTATTTTTAAATCAACAACACTAATAGTTTTATACTCAGTACTCGCATTCATGTTAATGCAGTTTAAAGGAGAGTTTTTAACTAGAATATTTGTAGTAAATGATAACGAAACGGTTGAACTCGCAATAGTTGGAATGAAATATTTCTCATACGGCCTATTAATTGGTGGATTGAATATATTTGGTATTGGCTATTTTAATGCCATTGACAAAGGTAAAACAGCCGTATCAATATCATTTAGTAAATTCATGCTCTTTACAATACCAGGGCTTATTATATTATCTAAGATGTATGGACTAAACGGGATTTGGCTATCCTTACCTGTCACAGAATTATGTACTTTTATAATGATCATTACGACTTCGATAAAAAATAAGATAAATACAAAGCGTTTTGATACCCTAGAGCTCATTAACAAATAGTCACGCAATTAATAATCATTGTTTTTAATTACTCACACTCATTACGATATTTAAATTGGTCAATGTGATAATTTCTTTTGTGTATAAAGAATTTACAAGGGAATAATAAATAATATAAAAAAATTGAGACTTTTTGATGAGTAGTATCGTCTAATTAGTGAAATCCGGATTTGTAAATAAAATGAGAGGTAATTATGATCATAAAAAATAAAAAAAAGTTAACCCACCGTTTGAAAGAAGAAGCATATCTTTCATTGGTTCAGAGGAATCAGGATCGAATGTATAAGATTGCATACAGCTATGTTAAAAATAAAGATGATGCATTGGATATTGTTCAAGAAACTGTATATAAGGGTTATGTATCTTATCACAAAGTAAAAAAAATTGAATATGAAGATACATGGCTTATACGAATTCTTATTAATACAGCAATTGATTTCATGAAAAAAAATAAGAAAATCATTTCCCTTGAAATTGATAATCTTGCTGTAGAAAGTGTCAATAACTGTGATCTTGTCGATCAATCAATTGCACTTCATGAGGCATTAAATAAACTCAACGAACATGAGAAATCAATTGTAATCTTGAGGTATTTTGAAGACATGAAACTTGTCGACGTTGCTGAGCTTCTTGGCAAACCAATAAGTACTATTAAATCAACACTCTATAGAGCTTTAAACAAAATGAAAATTGAGTTACAGGAGGTAGATTAATGAAAAACAATAGAATTGAAGACTATAAAAATGAATATCTAAAAATTGAAACACCTTCTGAAATTTCAGAAACTATTATAAAAGGTATAGAAAGAGGAAAAAAAGAAATGAATCTTCATATTAATGCAAAAAATAGAGTATTAAAAATTTGTGCTAGCTTAGTATTGGCAACTTCTATATTAACAGGTGCTGTAAATGTATCACCTACATTCGCAGATACATTAAGTAATATCCCTGTGATTGGAGAAATTGTGAAAGTACTTCAATTTACCAATAATGAAGCAAGAGGTGGAGTTATAACAGATGGAACAGATATTGACAACATAGATATTATAGCAGATGAAACTTCTGAAGAAATAATGATTGAATTCTCTAATGGTGATGAAAATCAAGACATCGTTGGTTCTTACAACATCATCAAAGCAGAATATCCGAACACAATTACATTTGAAATTGGTGGTGCAAGAAGATTTACTGCTTTAGACGATTTTCAAAAGCTCAGTAAGAGCCAATATGTTAAAGAAATATATCCTTTAATTACACTGGATGATTCTTTAATGAGATTTGTTGTTGTATTTAATACCTCTGTTGATTTTAACATAACAGAAATGAAGTCCCCTGCTAGTCTAGTCATCAATATTAATGAGAAAGAAGCACTTGATCAGCAGAGTATTTACATTGTTAGAACGGAATCTATGCCAAAAGGAGAAACATTTGGTATCCTAGAAGAGCAGCTAACAGTTAATTACGACATCAGAGTTATTAAAGATGACAACGAGTGGTTTGTCGTTGAATTGAAGAATTTTGATACAAAAGAAGAAGCTGACGCATTCATAACTGAGTATTCAAAATCAAGTGACATTAAGCTGATTGTTGAAGAAAGACTTGAAAATGAAATTCCAAAACATTCACCAGCTTCACAGAATTAATTTTTATAACAATCAGAAGATAGTCTGTAAATACCTTCTGCAAAACTAAGAGATACTCATTGCCTATTTGAGTATCTCTTTTTGTATTCATTATGATCAAATCCTTTTGGTTACAGAACAAGCATAACACGCTGTAATACGTTATCCCATTCATCTCCATTACGCTCGATGATATTTGTATCAATATGCAAATTTTCTAGAAGTCTCTATTCAAATTCTTGTCAAATAGCAAAAAAATTAATACAACCTCTATATCATTTATACCATGAGTAACTCCATATGGAGTCTTTGAAATATACTCAATTACTCTATCAATCCAGACATCTTAATGGTCTTAATATTTCGGTGTCCTTTCCTTTGCAACATATTTTATGACTTCTTCAACCGATTCAGGTGCAAGATAAATGATTATCGGAGACATCTCATCAATAATAATCATAAATTCTATAATGTATGAACTTATGATTTCTTCTGTTACATCATACTCCAACATTAACTGGGTAATATGGTTTTGCAGTAATACACATTCAAAATCATAAATTTAATTGGAATCAGCAGTTTCTACAAACTTTTTCCATCGTCATAAATGAGCCTGCTTAAATGTTTCAATACCTGCATCTTGATTATAAATCTCTTTACTCTCTAAATATCTGTACAAATCACTATCACGATTAATATTAAGTGAGGTATAGGCAATTATAACAAAATCCGTAATATAGGATGAGAGTCACCTTCGTTGTAGTGTGTAACCTTTGAACCCATATCTTTTTAAATGATTATATACTTTTTTAGATATTGTTGTTTTTCTAGACCCAGGAATCCCTTCAATTAGAATTAATTTATGCATATTTACCTCCTCCCCTATATCCATCTTATAAAAGGTGTAACGACTATTCTATAGATACAATTAATTATTAACCTAATAGGAACTAAAACTCATCACTATTTCATTGCAAACAATTTGACTCATCTGAAAAAAAGCATCACAAATGTGAATGCTTAATTTAACAGAAAAACTTTTCAATTACTTTAGAACAACATTTATTTCTTTTTACTCAATTCCTCACAGAATATATCAACTAAATGAGGGTTCAACATTTTACCTTTCTCTTCATTTAGAATTCTAATTGCTGCTACAGAATCCATAGCATCTCTATAAGCTCTATTTGAAGTTAATGCATCGTACATATCTGCTACTGATATTATTTGTGCAATTAAAGGTATTTGGTCTCCAGCAAGCCCCGCTGGATAGCCCTTGCCATTATAATACTCATGATGATGCAAAACACCATATTTAGCTACTTCGAAACGATCTACTTTGTTAAGTAAACTGAATCCTTTTATTGAATGTGTTTTAATAATGCTATACTCCTCATCAGTCAGTTTACCTGGTTTATTCAAAATTTCAGTTGATATAGACACTTTTCCAATATCATGCAGTTTGGCTGCTAAATCTAGATTAGCCAAATCATCAAAATTTATTGCTCTACCAATCATCAACGCATAGTCTGAAACAGAAACACTATGATGATATGTATACAAATCATTCATCTCAACAACATTAACAAGTAATTCTATCATTTCAAAGTATTTTTCATCTATTTTGTCAGCATATTCTTCCGCCTTGCCTATACTATTCTCTATATCATCAGACATTTTATTAATCGAATCAATTAAAGTATTCACATCAACCATTCCCTTATTATCTGATTTTTCAAGTTTTACATGATAATCACCATCTGCAATTCCATTGATAGTCTGAATTATTAGGGCTAAATTTTTAGACAAATTACTTATATTTGAAGATAAATATGTTATTGCAATTAATGCAACAACAAACAAGAATACAATAATTACAGCAGTAGTCTCAAAAGCAATTTTCCTATAGTACTTCAAGTTTAAACTTATAGTAATATAGGCATCACTGTTCCTTTTTATTAGATGACTAAAGTTCATAGTTCCATACTTTTCATCTGTCAATATCATCCGTGTTTTTGTTATCATTATATCTTCTACTAAGGAATCTGATAGTAAAATCTTTATTTCGCTAAAATCACGTTCATCAATAACTCTTCCTAGAATATAACATCCTGAAGGATTTTCTTCTTCATTATCGTAAAAAGGAGATGAATACAACATCACAGGAACCTCGTTAAACCAAGTTATCTCAAAATATTTTTCTTTCTTAATCCGTGTATTTTTATATCCAGAAACACTCTCGATATTGTCATGTTTTAAACTTCCATAAGAACGCACATAGGTTCCATCTTCATTCATAATAAACATATAGTCTATGTCAAAGCTATCATCCAAAACAACATACTCCGTAGCATTATCAGTTAACCATTCATCATTTCCATTCGCCAATGCTTCTAGAGAATCAGTCCAAACAGCGTTAGTTATAGCTATTCTTTCTAAATCCTTCTCATTCTGATCAAAAAAATAATTAACTTGAGAAATCTTACTATCACGATAGTGGTCCTCGATTAAATTAAAAGTATGATTACCAATCAATATAATTAAAATGCATAAAACAAATATAGATATAAATGCTGTAATCATTAAGGTTTTCTTCATTTCTTTGTACATACACACTCCTTTATAATAATTAATTGTAACATATATAAAGAATTTCAAGAAATATACACCTTATCACAAATTAAAACTTCCATACGGAATCTAATTACATGATCCACATGGAAGTTTCATTTTATACCCGAAGTCTAAACCGTTTAGTTTACAACTACATCTGGTAAAATATTTTAATTTAATTAATAATATTATATGATTAATTGTCGTCTAATGTTTGATTATTTTCTTGTAGTAAAAGCACTTAATACTACACTAACCATAATTTTGTATTGAGATACCTCTTTTTTGTACAAAAATTTACTTTAAAAATTTCCATCTATCTATTGGCCAAAATGTTTCATCAAAAAAAAATAAGAACCTTATGCAAAATGCATAAGGTTCGAATACTTATTACTAAGCAATTTCAATATTTTCAGCTTGAGGACCTTTTTGTCCTTCAGTAACTGTAAATGTAACTTTTTGACCTTCTTCTAAAGTCTTAAATCCATCAACATTGATTTGAGAGAAATGTGCAAATACATCTGTACCATCTTCACTCGTAATAAAACCAAAACCTTTTTCTGGGTTGAACCATTTTACTGTACCATTCATAATATGTACCTCCTAATTTTTAGTATCTTAAACTTGTGTATAACCGATAACAAAACAGTTAAAATTAGGATCTAATATATCTATAGCACTAATCAAAATTGTGAAAGTTAACATTATTACTTTAAATTTAAGCAACAACTAATACTAACATACGCTCAATTTATAGTCAAGCGTTACTTCGATTTTTTTTTATTAAACAAATAATTTATCTTACGACTTAAAAAAAATAATATAATAAATCGACCAATGTCCCTGCAAACACACATCATTTTAGCCGTTTCCACACTATTACCCTGTTAATTATAAGAATTTTAATTATTTTTTATTCGTCTGCTTTTAAACTTAGCAAGGAGCGTTTATTTTCATTAATGAGTAAAAATTGTTTACTCGGAAAGTAGATGGTACAATTTAAATAACGATTGGAGGCTGTATGTACACGATATTACTAACTGAACAGTATTTAGAAGGTTTCTTGAATTATTGCAGAAAATATAGATATGAACATGACAACTCTTACCTTTACGAAGAGGAAGATTTAGATTTTTTTGACATCAATAGTAATCCCACAGTTTTACTAATAATTAACAATGAAATTAGAGGGGTTTTTTCTGTGATGAACACTAATATAGAAAATGGTATAATACGAGTTAGAATTTTTCATTCAGTTGATAAGGGTTATAAATTACTCCTTAGTCATATGAATAATCATTTAAAGTCATGTAAAGGTTATCGGTTGTTTGTACCCGAAGAAACTAAGGCATCACATATTTTTAGTGTTTTAGGATTCGAGATTCAATCAAAAACATATAGAATGATATATAATAGTAATACAACAAACTACGACCTACCTGTTGATATGAGTTTTGAACATCTTTCAGAAGATAATTTAGAATCATGGATAGCCATATATGAAAGTGCATTCAGAAAGAGTATTACAAGAAGTCAACTTATTAACGACTTAAATAGTCCTTATGTTATACCTAATGGCATGATGCTACTAAAACATCAAGAGTATGTTGGAATAATCGTCTTATCATTTGATGATAATGGTGTTCCTGAAATAGAAACACTTGCTGTAGATCCAAAATTTCACAATCAAGGCTATGGACATTTATTACTGAAGTATGGGATTCACACTATAAAAACCGGGTATGGTAAACCTACACTTAGTGTTTCAAATCAGAATAATGCCTTCAGTTTATATAGGAAAGTCGGTTTTGAAATTCAAAAAACCTTATGGTATATGATGTATAAGTTTTAAAGTACGTTTTATTTTTTAACTTCTCTGCTTATACCATATAATATGAAGGATTCATGTAGATAGGTGCAATAATTAGTCAACGACGAAAAAATATAATCTTTTCATGATTATGTATTTAGATTCCTATTACAAGTAAGGTTTCAATTAAAGAATCTACAGTATTTGTAAGAACAAGCATACTAATCTTATTATTAGATCATACAAATTCCTATACAATAAAAAAAGACATATTATCTAAATAATATATCTATGTTGGTTGAACAATATTTTTGTCACACTAACACTTTTTCAAAATACACTTTATCTTCTACCCTATCAATTTCTTTATATCCTAACTTATTATAGAACTCTATGTTCTTTAATAGCTTAGTGTGAGTAACTAGACTCAAATGATGGTATCCCTTTTCTCGTGCAATGTTCTCAGCGAAGTTAATAAGAATCTTCCCAAAACCTTGTCCCATATAAATCGGGTCAACTGCAATATTTGATAAATGAACGTCATTCTCATCAAAGTACATAGTTAGAGCACCAATTTTATGTCCATTATAAATCAAAACCCAAGTCGGATAATTTCTAATTTCATCTTCATAATCGATAGTCATTGGAGGTAATATTATACCATCTAATATTTTATCATAAATTGAATAGGCAGCATTCATTATCTCTTTAATTTCACGCGCATCATCAGTAACAGCTTTTTTTACAAGGTACTTTTTCACATTTGCTCTCTTTCTATTATTTTCATCAAGTATATATTTACTTTGACTCTAACCTATATGAGAAGTATAAAACTCATTTCGTCATTTTACACTTCTCAACTTAACAAACATAGCTTTAACTTCCATAAATACTAGTTGCTATTTTGTAGTATCCAGATTATCCTTGGTTTAACAGTAATTCCATCACTTCTGAAGCCATCAAAGGTTTACTGTAATAATACCCTTGGATTATATCACAGCTCATATTCTTTAATAATTCTGACTGTTCCTCTTCTTCTACACCTTCAGCTATGACTGATAAGTTTTTATGATGTGCTAAGTCAATAATCATTTTTACCGTATAATTATCGAACTCATTGTTAACCATATTATCAATAAAAACTTTGTCAATTTTTATAGTTGATGCAGGAATATCTTTGAAGTAACTTAACGAAGAATAACCAGTCCCAAAATCATCTAGTGCTATCTCCAATCCCATGGATTTAATTTTCGTAATAATATGTTCATTTCCTTCAGGAAATTCGAACAAAGTAGTTTCAGTCATTTCTAAACAAAGATTATTAGGATTAACATTTGTCTTTTCAATGATTAACTCTAATTCTCTAATAAAATCAGGATGCAACATTTGAACAGATGATATATTTATTGCGACAACAATACTTTCATCAAGCCTTTGATTAATCTTCTTCGAGAATATGCAAGCTTCCTCAAGGACCCATCTTCCTATATCAACAATCAAACCCATTTCTTCAGAAGCCTGTATCAGTTTCAGTGGTGATACATAACCAAGTTCTGCACTTTTCCATCGAATAAGAGCTTCAACACCGGTAAACCTTCCTTTTGAGACATCAAAATGAGGCTGATAATTCATATGAAATTCTTTATTATTGTATGCTTTACGTACGTATGATTGGAACAAAACTTTATCTTCTAAATCTTCAATCATACTCTGATTATAAATAACAGATCTATTTTTTCCGGATTTTTTTGCCTCATACAAGGCCATATCGGCCTTTTTAATGAGCTCTTTTGGTGCAATACCATGAATAGGATACATTGACACACCTACACTAATCGTTAAAAATAAACTTCGATTATCAATTGAAAATGGTTCTTTAAACAATTCCTCTAACTCATATAGAAACTCCGAAATATTATCAATGTTTTTATCTTTAAAGATAATCAAAAATTCATCGCCACCAAATCTACCAACTTGGATATTCGCGGTTTCTAAGCTAGCTAAACGACGTCCTGTATCAATTATAATACGATCTCCAAAATCGTGCCCGAAGGTATCATTAATCAGTTTAAAATTATCTACATCTAAAAATAGAATTGCATATGAATATTTATCATAAGGATTTGCTAACCATTTATCGATAAGTTCAGTAATAGCCAAACGATTTTTTGTTTTTGTTAAGTCATCAAGGTATACCAAATTGAATATTTCCTGATTCTGTTCTTCAATCTTTACTATGGCATTTGATAACTTTTCGTTACTGCCTGTTAGTTCTTCATTAGATGCTAACATTTCTTCATTTAGTATCGCAAGTTCATCATTCGAATAGATTAACTCCTGCTTCTTATTTAGTAGTTCTCCTTCTGCCCTTTTTCTAATCTTCACATTATTATAGAGATAAAATATCAAAAGACCTTGAAGAATTATAATAACTATTCCAACTATTATATATGGAAGAAACTTCATTATTACGCTTTCTTCTTTGTTTATAAAAATAATATCTTCAGACAAATTATCTGTACTTAAATTGTATTTCTCAATTAAATTATAGTTTAAAACTTTCACATGAGAATTTTCTACTAGACTAATATTACTTACTTTTTCACCATTCAAAATTTCAACCGCTATTTCACCGGCCTTCTGACCTTGCTCATAAAAAGAGACAACTTCGCCACCTATTAAACCCTCATCTAATCCAAAATCATACAAGCAAAACACAGGTTGATCTGTTGCAGCAAATATTAGATCTAATCCACCTCTAAATGATACTACTTCACCTGTCATATCTCTACGCACAGCAATTAATAATAGAATATCTTTTTCAGTTGTATATGATAACACTGACTGAAATTCTTCGTAAGTCATTTCCGACAAATCGAGACAATCAAACACTAAATCATCACTATTTATTTCTAATAAATCATACTCCTTTTTAACAGCTTGCCCCGTTATTGTACTATCAACTAATGCAATAACCCTTTCGGCATCTGGTTTTAACTTTTGTGCAAGCTCGACTGTTCCAGAAAGCGAAACAGATTCATATATTCCAGTAATACTTGGATTTTCACCTAGCGTTCTTGCATTTTCTATATCGTTTATTCCTAGAAAAACGATTGGTACATCAGGAAATAACTCTTCATGCTCAGTTACAAATACAAGTGCATTATCATCTCCTACAATAACAACATCATATTTTTCAGTATTATCAATTTTATACTTTAGAGACTCATAGAAATGCTCATAATTCTCGTCTGTATAAAATCTCTTTGAATCCATAAACTCTATATCCAAAATTACACGTTTCTTATCCAAAACTGATTTCAAACCCTCTACTTGCTTAAAGAACGTTTCAAAACTAGGTGAATAGGAGCTCAAAAAAAGTACTCTCTTATCAGTTAAATCTATGTTTTCATTATGAAGATTTGAACTTGTAACGTTACAAAGGGCAATTATTCCTAACATTAATATAATAGTAAATACTTTTCTTTTGATTTCAAACGCCTCCTTCATAGAATAAAGCATAGTTACTTTTATCAACTACTTAGATGTTCAACTAAAAGTACTTATAATTATCCAAATAATTTACACCAATTAATTATCTAAACTTTAACATTTATTTATAAGGTTAATTCAGTTAGCAATTTAACTATCACAATATAAAACTTGTTTTCTTTGCATAGCAAAAAAATTGTGTTAGACAACAATACACTTATACCCTAGCACTACGTTCTTTAAACTACTAAAGTGAAACCTTCAAATGAAGTGATTAATACTTTTATGCACTTACAAAACTCCATCATCAGTATTCTTTCATATTATTTTTCCAACCAAGCTCCTTAGTATTCTAGTTACAATCAACACAGAATTATCATATCCGAGAAAGTCGGTAAAACTTATTATAACAGTTATCACTACCTCAAAGTCAAGGCTCAAGTAAATTATTGTTGTATCTTAAAGTATATACTTTTCACACTTCCTACAAAACCAATCTTGTCAGTTCTATGCAAAAAAAGTCCTGTACTCTCATACAGGACTCTTGATCTACTTATTTATCTTTTATTAATTTGTTGCTACATTCGTAGTGGTTATTTTACCACCGACTTTACTTAGATTCTTTATTTTAAGAGTTGGATCTACAACACCAAATTTTAGCATCGTACTTTCTAGAACTTTAAATTCTTTTCTTTTCATAACAACTTCAATTTTATGTCTTGGTTCTCCATTGAGACCTCTAGCTAAAAAGTTGTTTACGGTATAACCTTCTTCTCTTAGTTTTTCTGCAATGTCTATCATCTTCTGTTTATTAGAGATGAATACATCTACTTCAATAATACCCAATGCCAGTTTACTTTCTAATTTACCACCTATAAAAACGCCAAAGGTTCTTCCACATGCATAGGCGATGGTAAATTGAATACCAACAGATGATGTTACCTTAGTTAACACTGTTGCAAATATCATGGCATCGATAAAAACAACGAAATAAACTGGGTTCATAATCTTCTTGGAAATCAAGATTGTTTTAAGTGTAGCAAGAACATTAGTAAAAGAGGTAATCATAAATAGACCGACTAGAGTAATTATTAAATCTTTGCTCATAGGTCTTCCTCCTTTATTATGTTTGTAGTGTTTGTTAGTTTACCGGGTAAGTAACCAACCTTTATACTATAACATCATATTTTACTATTGTCAATATTTTTTTCTCCTCTACACAAAATACTCTCTCCTTTACAGATGGTTTATTCAAGTACTAATAAGCTCTTATAGTTAACATCAAAACTTTTTTTATAAAATAGTACACCAATAGGTAACCAAACCACTGTAAATACAATCATTTGAGCTATATTTGGAATAACTGTTTGAAATGACATACCCTTAACAAGAATCTCCTGAACAAGTTTTGCATAATTAATCAAAGGCCAAAACATTCTAATAATAACTTCTAACAGCTTAGGCATTTGACTAACAGGCCACATACATCCACTGGTTAAAAAAGTTGGCACAGATAACATAAATGCAAATTGAGAGTATTTTATACGATCTTTGGTCAGTGAAGCAATAATTAAACTTGGACCAATAAGCGCTAGTGCAAATAGTAACGTCATGATAATTACAGTTATCAAACTACCTACCATTTTAACTCTAAACAAGGTTTTGAGTATAATCATGCTAATAATTAGAGCTGGCATGATACCTGCAATAAAAGCATTATTAGTACCTATCACTTTTGCAAGTACATTCCCCTTTGACAGATATTCACAATCTCTGATAAAAGTTGATCCCATAGCCGATAGTAACAACTGTTGTGTTATAACTGCCAAGAAACAGATTATCAAGTAATTCATATAAGTCATTTTGGGATCAAATAGCATACGTTCACCAACATTATAGACAAGGGCAATGCTTTCTGCCATTTTCGGCGAAAGGCCTTTACCTTGAATCAGCTTCATTTCAACCCCCGCAGATATACTTTGAGTTATTAGAGAAGCTTGTGCAAGCGCATTATTGGAAACAACAATATTAGAGTTATCTAGAATAGCCAATATCTGAGATGACTCGAAAGTTGTGACCTTGCTTTCAAATCCCTTTGGAATAATTAATCCCATATGTACTTCACTGTGATCAATTAAGTTTTTTAGTTCATCTCTAGAAGATGGATACTGTGTGATGGTGAATCGCTCGTTTGATAAAAAATAATTACCAATTAAGTGACTCATACTTGAATTATCCTCATCTAAAATGGCTATTGGAATATCCTTAACATAATCATTATAATATACTCCTCCAAAATATAGTGTTAAAAATATCGGGCCAATGAACAGCAAAACTAAAAGTCCCTTATATTTGAACATGGAAAGAAATTCTCTTTTAAATGACTCTAAATAACTCTTCATGAACTTCCTCCTCCTGATTAAATTGCTGCGACATAATTCTAATAACCAACTCGGTAAACAGCGAGAAAGCTACGCCAAAAGCAAATAAATAGAATACATCCGTCTTTATTTCTGCCATAGAGATACCTTTTAGATAAATATTTCTCTGATTATTTACAAACCTTGCGAAAGGCATAATCTTACCAAACCCTTGGTAACCTACAGGCATTGAAATCAGTGGCCACGTTGTCCCAGCCATAACAGAATTCGGAATGAATACTACAGCAGCTGCAACGAGTGCAATTATTCTTGTTTTCATCAGTGAAGATATAAGTATACTAAAAGAAGAAATTGCTAAACTAAAAGCAGCCGATAAAATAACAACATCAATTAGACTTCCCTTAAACGGTACTTGAAACACAGTTATTTGAATCAGCACACACAGTAGATAAGTTACGGTCCCACATACACTATAAAATAATACTTTGCCTGAAGCATAACCAAAACGTCTTTTTCTTTCTGTAAAGTAGATGTCATGATTAATTGAAACAGCTGCAACCAAAACGATTGCAGACTGCACAACTCCAGCCATTAATATCGGTGCTAAAAAACTCTCAAAATTCTGTGATGAATTGTACAGTTTTCTATTGTTAAACTGAAATGCTTGTGTAATGTTAAACGCCTGTTCAGAAGAGAGATTTAATCTCGTCTCCAACTGTTTCATTGTTGCACCAGCCTTGTAAGTTAATAAAATTTCCATCGCTTTAGACTTGGCAACACTGGTAATTGACATATGTGAACCATCATAAAACATTTCAACCGTAGGAGAATTTAATAAAGTCACATCATTATAAAATCCTTTTGGTATGATCATACCAACACGTACTTCGCTGTTTTTTATTAAAGACTCCATCTCTGATTCGTCTTTTGCATAACTGACAACATTAAAGGTGCTATTTTGGTCAAAACTCTCAATTAATTGTCTACTAAAATTAGAGTTATCATAATCAATGACTGCCATTGGAATATCACTGATTACACCAGATGAGAATTCTAAACTAATTAAGATTACAATTATAATAGGCATTATAAAAAGTAAGACCAAATTCATTTTATTTTCAAATAAATTATGCCATTCTTCCTTAAAGCTTCTCATCAACATCTTTTTCACTTCCCAAATTAAAATCAATAATAGCTGTCATTCCAGGTCTTAAAGTTTCTTCATAGTTTTCAAGTTCAATTTTTACACCGAATGAAATTATATCAAAGTTCCCATTATCATTTGTTGCCTTTTTTATTGCAAAGTCTGGTAATTTATTAATTGTTACAACTGTACCAGTAAATGTTTGACCTTCAAATGCTAGAAGTTTCACATCTACAGACTGACCTTCTTTTAAACCATTTAATTTATCTTCATCCAGATTCACGTTAACCCAACATTTGTCCAAATTACTTACTGTACCAATAGATGTACCTGTAGATACCAATTCACCTTCATCTGAGTTAATTGTTGTTACAATACCATCCATAGGCGCTGTAATTACAGTGTCTTTCAAGTAAACTTGAACTTCTTGCAAACCAGCAATGGCTTGTTCTAATTTTCCTTGCGATGCCAATAAACCCGCTTGTGCCTGATTCACCTGTGCTAAGGCAATGTTTGCACCCTCTATCGCCTGGCTTAATAATGCTTCACTTGCAACAATACCTGATTCTGCCATTGATAATTGAGCAAAAGCAGCATCTTTATCTTCTTCTCTTGCACCTTCTCTAGCCATTGCTAAAGTTTGTTCTGATACTACCATTTGTGTTTGAATCTCTTCAAGTTTTTGAAGTGAAATTGCTCCTCCATCATAAAGAATTACAGCTCTATTGTAAGTCGATTGCCAAAGTGTAAAAGCACTTTCTGCTTGAGCAACTTGCTGTGATCTTGCACCATTAGAAGCCTTATCATTCACAGCTTTAGCCATATCTCTTTGAGATTTGCTAGCCTCTACACCAGCAGTAGCCTGTTCAATTCTCGCCTGTGCTAATGTGTAATTTCCATTAGCCATTTCAAGAACTGCCTCTGATGCTCCTACACCTGCTTTAGCTTGCTCCACAAGCGCCAACAACTGTGATTCTTTTGCCACTAACTCTTCACTAGAAATCTCAACAATAGGATCACCAGCTTTAACTTCTTGTCCTTCTTCAACAAATACTGTAGCAATTCTACCTGGTATCTTAGTGTTTAAGCTAACATCCTTCGCATATACCATTCCTTGTGTTGCATCTAAAAGCATTGCATCATCATTAATACCAAAAGATATTACAATAACTGCTAAAAAGCCAAAACTTACCACCAATCCTATGATAAGCATTTTTAAATTTTTCTTAATCCAATCACGATTAAACCATTTCATAAACTATAATCCTCTCTATTTTTAAGCTTCTATTCTAACTAATAAACTAAAATTCCTGCATCGTTAAAGTACTTTATTTTTGCCATAGTATAACTGTATCTAATCTGAGCTACTTGAGCTTGAATCTTTACTAGATTTTCCTGTGCTGCGACTAATTCTATAATTGTACCGGAACTTTGACTTAAGTTCATTTGGTTTAAAAGTGAATTTTCAGCACCAAATCCTTGATCATATTTCAACTGTGCTATTTCAAGAACTTCTTCAGCGTCTTTAACCAACTCCTCAGATGCCTTTAACATCTCACCAGCTGCTACCATTACAACATAAGATTGTCTAATTTCTGTTTCTACTAATGTTTTAGTTTGATCAAGTTCTATCTCAGAAGCTTCTACTAAAAGTCTAGCTTCGTTATTCACATCATAACTATCTCGATATTTATACTTTGTTGCCAACAATTCTTCGTTCAGCTTATAAATCATTAACTGACCTAAACATTGCTGAATTTCAATACGATTTTTTTGACCAATTTTTAGTGCAGCTTCTAAATCATCTTCTGTCACATCAGTCATCATATTATCATGCAAAGTAATTTCTGTATCTAAATCCAGATTCATATTTTTGTATAACTCTAACAATGCTTTTTCGTAGTTAGCTTCTGCCATATGATATTCAATAACAGTCGCATCATAATACATTTTGCTAAGTAAAAGATCATCTTTGGATTTCATACCATTGTCATATGATAACTGTAAAATGTTGTATTGTGTTTCACCACGTTCTCTTGCAACACGTTTAAGGTCCATAACTTTTTCTGCATACAAAACATCATAATAATTTTTCTGAACAAGCATTGCAATTTGATTTCTGTAGATACCCTTGGCATATCTCGTAACATCTAAATTTACACCAGCCATACTTATCATCAACTCACTGGCCTCATCTACATCAAATTCTACAATACTGTTGAAATCAATTTTTACACCTATCTTATCTGATGCACCTTTAAGGGTATATTTAAATTCATCTTGTTTTGATCTTAGCATTATAGCTGCTTCGCTGTAGGCGATGTGACTTTCTTCAATTTTTTTCTGACTTTCTTCAAGAATATTTGGAATTCTTAATAGAACACCTTTTTCAATTTCACTCTTTTTTGCTACTACTCCACTTACAATAGCATTTATTCCACCACATACAGCATCCGAATTTAATTTATTCTCTAAATCATCATCTTTTAACCCTTCTGCTATAAATTGAGCTTCATACTCAGCTTTTACACCAACTTTAACAGCATCCTTAAACTTATCTCCATCACTAAACCAATCACTGACATTAATATCTTTAGGAATTTTGATAGTAATCGTATCAGTTAGCAGCGGAATAGGTACTGGGAAAGGACCTCCAATTTCAAGAGGTATTGAAGTATCTTTGGATAATTCACCTTTAGCCCAAGAGTTTTGAGCAGCAGCAATGTCAGTTTGTACCGCCATCAACTCTGTTTTATTTGCAGATAACAGACGCGATGCATCATTTAATTTGTCTTCAGCATCCTCAAAATCTTCAGCATTTTTTTCTGCATTGTTGCTGGCTACTATAGCTAGTTCTATTTTGTTATCTAACATTTTTATTGTTTGATTGTTTTCTAAAGCATATTCAACTGCTTTTACTGCTGTTAGATTCATTACTTCTTCTGTCTTTTTTTCTTTAGTGTAACTGTCTTCCTCATAAGGAGGATCTATATTGTCTCCAAATACAGGACATACACTAGTAAATAAAAACATACTCGTACATAACAGAACTGTTACTTTTTTTATCTTCATTCTCATCAATCCCCTCTAATTTACTTCGATTAACTTTTTATATGTATTTAAAACAACAGTAATCGCCTGTTCTTTTGTCACCGTGTCTCTAACACTATATGGTATTTCAATTACTTCAGATGTATTTAGTTCTTTACCAGCAAGTTCAATGATAGTATTTAATCTTAAATACATATTCTCTTTTACTAAGTCTTTATCAGAAGTTAAACGACTCTTGTCCTCTTCATAACTTAGGTTTTCACCTGTTAATTTTGTATACAACTTCAATGTTAGTTCGGAAAACTCTTTTTCACTAATATTAGAAACATAACTTGACTGTATGCTCTCTGTTAATAAATCATTCAGATTTGCCTCATACACATTATTTTTTGCCCATGGGCTTGGTCTACCAAATCTCTGACCATAAAACTCAGCAATTTGCTTTTCCAACTCAAGTTCTTTTAAGATATCCTCAGTAAGCTCATCGCCTTTTTCAGTTAAATCAACGTCCTTATCTTCAGATGGTTCTTCAACTAATAAGGATTTATTTCTTTCTTCTAAGCTTATTTTTTTGTCATCTTTATCAACAACATATTCTTCATCTATATTTTCTTTAAACAGAATATCCATATAGTTAAACAAAGCTATATGATCTTCTGGTTGGATACGTAATCTTACTTTTCCAGGTAAAAAACCTTTTACTTCACCATCTATAATCTTAGCTACCTCTATATAATAACCATCTCTATCTGTTAGAGATTCTTCATCATATTTGTCTACCTGACAATATGATCCGCTTAAATTATTTAAGAAGTACTTCATATCACCTTTTCTATCTGTATGTTTTGAGACTTCATCTAATATCTCTTGTTTTTCTGTTTTATCATCGGTCTTTCTAAACTTTTCATATAAGCTTTCAATAATGTCCTCTTCATACTTTTTTTCAGCCTCTAAGTAATCTTTATGAACATATACTTCATCAAAAGATAGTTTTAAGTCTTGATTAATAACCTCTTTATAACCATACAGTAAATCCTCTTTAGCTATAAAGTTTGCTATCGGTTTATAACTATTATCCACTAACATGACTACTTTCTTGTCTATTTCTATGGACTTAGTCATCGGTGTATCTTTTATCTCAACTCTATCCGTATAACCACAATCATCTGTTGTAACCTCAACATAAGATTTATTATCTTTCTCTGAATGACCAATAAAATTTTCACCATCTGCGTGTTGACTCAATAGTGTACCCTTTTGCCACACAACAGAGGTTAATAAAATATCACTTTGTTTCACACCACTTCTCGGTATCAACTCATATGATGATTCTATTTCCATTCCAAGATACTTAATATATTTACCATGTACTTTATCAAGGTTTTCAATTGTTATATCTACACCCTTCAACATGGACTTAGAAAAAATTTCTACACTGTCTTTTTTTCCGTTTTCCGTTTCAATTGTTAAAACATAAGTACCAAATTTTCTAGGTGTAAAATAGAAAGCACCATCTTCATATACAATCTCAGAACCACCACTCAAGTTTGTGCTAATAGAAACAATCGCATCTTGCTCAGATGAAGGGGTGATATTATACTTAATTTCAATCTTCTCACCTACATTTACTTCTGTAGGAAGATCTGTTAATTCAATTTTTCTTATCTTTGCCATTTCTCCAAATGACATAGACATACTACTTAGGATAAATAAGAGTACAACTACAAGTTTATATTTTAAGATCCTTTTATTCATATATTCCTCCTCTTTAAATACTAATTGATTATAATCATTAAATATGACTTGAATATGATGACATTGTGAACAATTGTGAACAAAAAAACCTCTAGTGATAGAGACCTTTTCAAAAGTCTTTACTAGAGGTTTGATTATATACATAATTCTCAGTATTAAATTATTGTTTTATCAGTCACGATTCCAACTGTAAATTCAAAAGAACTGCCTTCCCCTTTAATACTTCTAACACTAATTCGTTCATTCAAAATCTGCAATATTTCCTTTGCAATAGACAAACCAAGACCAGTACCTTTTTTTGTTCTGGACTTATCACTTTTATAAAATCTGTTAAAGACAAATGGTAAATCCTCTTCAGAAATACCTACACCAGTATCTTTAACTGTTATTTGTACATCAGTAGTTCTTAATTCTGTTATAATTTCTATACTGCCACCTTCTGGTGTAAATTTATAGGCATTGTCTAATAAAATAACAAGAATCTGTTCTAAACGATCGTAGTTGCTAAACACATTAGGCAATTCAACTTTATTATAAATAAGATTTATACGTTCATTAGATAATCTATATCTTTCCTCAACCATTTCAATGACTAAGTTCAAGTCAAAGGCTCTTTTTTCAATTACAGCTTCATGAGTCTGCAATCGAGAAAGTTCCATAATATCATCCACAAGTCTTGAGAGCCTTAAACTCTCTTGATATATAATTTTATAATATCTTTGTACATCATCTTCATTAGTAACAATTTTATCCATTAAGGGTTCTATCAAGCCTCTAATAGATGTAAGAGGCGAGCGTAGTTCATGAGACACATTAGCGACATAATCTCTTCTCATCATTTCTAATTTTTCTAGTTCAGTTACATCCGAGAATAAAATTACTGCACCTGCAGACTCATTCTTTTCATCTGTAATAGGTGCAATCACAATCTTTAAAATCAAATCATCATGTAATCCTCTCAGGATAATAGAGTTTTTATCCTCCAACTGCTGATTAACATTAAATAAGTCTTTATTTAAGATTTCAATGTTATTCAATGATTCGCCAGAAATATCTTCATCTAGTTGAAACATCTCTAAAAATATATCGTTATAATGTGTTATGTTATTATATTCATCTATAGAAATCATGCCGTCTTTTAGACTATTTAAAACCTGCTGCAATCTATTTTTTTCTATAAATAGTTGCGATATATTCTGATAAATATTAATGGATAACCTGTTAATGGATTTTCCTAAAAGACCAATCTCACCTTTTAGTGATTCATCTGCTCTTACAGCAAAGTCACCTTTGATAATGGAACGAGCTACGGCAGCCACATTCCTAATAGGGCGTATAATACGCATTAATACAAGATATGATAATCCTATTGTAATAGGTATAATTATTACAACTGTCAATATTAGGGACTGAAAAAACTCCTTTTTACGAGCTTCCAACTCAATCATGTCAACATAAACTACTACTGCACCAACAGTTTGCTCATCTACAACAATTACATTGCCTGATAGCAAATATGTTTTATTAGATGCCTTGAATAATTGATGATCCTGCCCATTTTCTTCTATCAATACTTTTGAAAATGAAGCAACATCCTTTTTTTCATTAGGTGTTAGAGCATTTTTCGTATCATACTTTATTTCACCATAGTTATTGGTTATCATATAGATTACGTCACTCTTTTGTGAAGCTTTTTCAATGATTTCCTCATAAAGTGCTTCGTCTAATTTACCTTCTTCATAAATAGAAGCTATTTGTGTTAAAACAGAAACATCTGAAACGAGTTCTTTATGTTTTATATCAGCAAATAAACCTTCCGACAATAGGACACCTATTACAACAATCATGATGGAAGTAAAGAAGATAACTATCGACATGAGTATTGCGATTTGTCTTGTAATTAAGTTTTTCATATTAAGCTACCTCGAACTTATAACCTACACCGTAAATTGTATGTACACCCCAATCAACACCTTGCTGAGGTAATTTTGAGCGAATACGTTTTATATGTGTATCAACGGTTCTAGTGTCTCCAAAAAAATCGGTTCCCCAAACCCTATCTAAAATCTGTTCCCTTGAAAATACCTGTCCGGGATTTGAAGCTAATAAATAGAGTATTTCAACCTCTTTAGGCGTCGAAAATATAACTTTATCATCATATTTCACTTGGTATTGTTTTAGACTAATCTCAAGGCGATCAAAGTTTATAGTAGACGACTTTCCTAACTGTACATTCTCCAGGATACGTCTTCTAACCGCTTTAATTCTTGCTACGACCTCACGAGGGCTAAATGGTTTTACAATATAGTCATCCGCACCTATTTCAAGACCTAAGATTCTATCGATTTCTTCACCTTTTGCAGTTAACATAATAATAGGCATATTACTTGTTTTTCTAACTTCTTTGCAAACATCAAGGCCATTTATCTTAGGCATCATAATGTCCAATACCATTAATGCAGGCTGCAATGTTTTAAGAACATCTAGTGCTTCTTCTCCATTATAAGCCGATACGCAGCTATAACCTTCATTTTCTATGTATATCTTTAATGACTCATGTACTACTGGGTCATCATCACAAATTAAAATTGTTACTTCTGACATTTAAACACATCCTTTATATTATAATCACTCTAGACTTTACCACTAATTTGTTTGATAGGCAACTTTATTTGAATCAAAACTAGTAATACTTTGATTTTAGTTATACTGAAATTGTAATTTTCAAGGCTGATAGCTGTAAATACAGTACTAAAAACAAGACGTTACTATCATATAGTTGACATTTGAATGCCACAACATGAAAAACAACCCATTACGAAGTTTTGGGTTGTCTTAGAAAAAAAATTATACTAGTGTTTTAGTATTCCTAAGAATTCAAATACAGTGACTCTAGAATCTCATCAAATCATTATTTATTAATTTTTATTCTTCTACGATATCTTGGCATAACAACAAATTTTGCAAACATAGGTAACAGTAAGTTGAATAAAAAGCCAATAATCATATACACATTTATATATGGATTTGAAAAGACGCCCTTTTCACTGAGTAGATAGATCATTACAATCGAGTATGGTATATGCAAAATAAATGAAGACCTAATCCCTGGATTAAGAAGCATCTTACCTTTTATACCCATGCCTAAGTGACCTAAGGCTTGAAAGAAAAAGAAATAGGGAATCCATGCTGCAAACATCATATTATGCAAACCCAATCCTGAAAAAACCGGAATAATTAACCATATATAAATTAAGTTGATCCAAAATATGATTTCTCGGTCTATCGGTACAATTTCATCTTCAGGATTGACATTCAGTAAATTCCCATTAAAAAAAGATGCAAAGCCACCTGGAAAAATATACTCCTCTATTTCATGTAGCAAGTACAGAGGAAATGCCAATAGTATCATGAAATCTATTAACTCTATTTTTGAGTATAATGGTACCAAACAAACTGTTACATAAATCAAAACAAGTATTGCTGATTTCTGCCAATTATCTTTAATCCATTCTAAGTAATTAGTATCCATTATTACCTCCATAAACAAATAATTACTCACATTTTGCAATCAACACTGTGTTAATATATATTAATTATATGCCTTAACTAAATTAAAGTGAATAAACAAATCTCTAAAATCTGTCTATGTATAAATAAGGAGAGCATAAATCATGATAAAAAGAATTGAGACAATATCACCGCTTGAGTCAACAAGTGTAATCGAAGGGAAAATTATCAATGCATTCATGGAACTTTACTCTAAAAAACCAATTGAGAAAATTAGTATAAAAAAGATAACAGATCTTGCTGGTCTTAATAGAGGAACTTTTTATTTACATTATCAGGATATCTATGACTTACTTGCACAAATTGAGTCAAAATATCATACGATTAGTAAGTCTATTGCAACATATTCTGTTGATGCACTATTTAACAATAGTGATCTTGAAGATGCACTTCCTAACAAGGAATTTTATAAGGCCAATCTAAAATACTATAAAATTCTTCTATGTACTGATAATAAATCTAACTTACCGCAATTGATTAAAACAGAGCTCAAAGAAGCATTCCGAAAAAAATACAGTATTTCATGCAAATATAAGACCGATTTAAATGAATATGCGCTTGAGTTTATAACCTCAGCTCAAGTTGCAACTATTATACACTGGATAAAGAATGATATGATTGTTCCACTAAAGGACCTTAGTAACTTAATGCAGAATTTAGCAGCAAACGGTGTAATAAAATACCTTGAGGATCAATACTAGTTCCTCAAGGTTTTAAAATAGAAATCATCTTTTATGATACAAATGATATTCATCTACATTTTTATTACTTATTAGCTAAATGTTTAGAACTTCTACTCAGTCAGCTGAGACTGAAATCAAAACACGACTCAATAAGGTTTTTATGAAATCTTCCTTTTTCTATCTCCAACAACAATTAGGGTCAACATTGTTATTGCGAATAAAATAAAGGGAATATTTATTAATGCCCCAGGAGCAGTACCTGCTGTAGGAATTGCCTTTGACACTGGAAAATAGAATGCTCTAAAAGAATATTCTACAATCAACAATACATACATTAGTGGTACCATAGCTCGATATCTTAATGCAACAAGTAAATATACCAATCCTATAATCAATTGAGACAATCCCCAAAGTCCAAACACACCAATAACTGCTTGTGCTCCCGCTGTAGTAAATGTATCTAGTGGTACTGTAGCAATGGTCTGAGCTCCTCCATCCGCTGCAAATAGATGATGCTGACTTCTCCAAAGAGTTACTGCTGTTAGCATATAAAATGCATATAAGGCAATTTTAGATCCTACAATTTGATTATTGTATTGTTTTGGAAATATTAGTTTCATAATGTCTTTCATATAGATTCCTTTCCTATTCTGTCTGCAATTATCAAATGAGACATTTGACTCACTTGTAGCTAAAATGTATAATAATCGCATATGAAAGTCAATAGAATCTAATCAACTGAGACAGGAGACTATAGTATGTATCATTTATCCTCAAACATTAAAACTCATCAATCTGCAACTCTCATCTACAAAGCTTTATGTGAATTGATTCGTGAAAAAGATTATGCAAATATCACAGTTAAGGAATTAGTAGAGCGAGCTGGTGTGGCAAGAGCTACCTTTTATAGACTTTTCGATTCTACAAAAGATGTCATTCAATATAGATGCGATACCGCTTTTATTGAACTCAACCAATACATAATAGATTATAGATTCAAAAAAAATCTGTCCGAACCAACAAACTCAACGAGTCTTTTAAAGCCACTGCTTCACTTTTGGTACATTGATTCCTTAATAATAGAGGTTATTATCAAAGCTAATGCTTTTGATATACTACTTAATAATCTCGAAACTTTATTCGAGAAAATGTTCTTTAAACTTGATGAACAAGTAAATCCAGATTTTCATAAAGAATATTTTGTATCTATAAGAACCGGGATTCTTTTTAACATACTTATAAAATGGATACAGAATAAAAAAAATACCCATCCAGATGAACTGGCAGATATTCTTATTAGACAATTTCAAGAAGTAAAGAACTTTTAACAGTCCTTTTTATACATTCTCTTGAATTATGATGTTACAAGAATAAGAAGAGGTTTCACAAAATGAAACTTCTTCTTTCTAATTTCTAACCACAGCTACCAGAACACGATGCACAACCACCTTCTAAAGGTGTTAATGGTTTTACCAGATAGCCACCTTGTGTTAACTCAACAATCATATCACCTACTTGATCATAATTGTCTTTAGCCATTAAGAAAGTTAAACCATGTTCTTCACTTTTCACATCATCAACACCCTCTTTATCAATTGTTAATCCAAACGTTGGACCACTACAACCCATGCCAGCTATATAAATTCTAATACTATCATGTTCTTGGTCTGCCATTATCTCTTTTATCGCATCTAATGTTTCTTTATTTGTTTGTATTTTCATATGTGCCTCCTTTTTCTTCATCATAGCAAAATTTTGCTATGAAGAACAATGAAGTTTTCTTATATTAGGGCTACTAACTATTCATTTTTAGTATAAATGTCTCAACTATATCTCAATCTCTAACATCGTTGGTGTATGGTCCTGTCTTTCACCGGAGTCTAACATCTCTGATTTAACAACTTTATTGGTTAATCGATCACTAACAAGCCAATAATCAATTCTCCAACCAGAATTGTTGATTTTACTAGTTTTCACTCTCTGAGCCCACCACGTATATGCACCTATCGCATCACCATGAACATACCTAAAAGTATCTGTAAAACCTTTGGCTAGTAGATTTGTAAAACCTTCACGCTCTTCATCTGTAAAACCCGCAGATCTACGGTTATTCTGTGGATTTGCTAAATCAATCTCTTTATGAGCGACATTATAATCTCCAGTCGCTATAACAGGTTTCTCCTTGTCAAGTTCTTGAAGATACTCAGCATACTTCACATCCCAAATCTGTCTTTCATCTAGCCTTTTCAGACCATCACCAGCATTTGGTGTGTATACTTGAGTAATATAAAATTCTCCAAAATCTAAAGTCATAATTCGTCCTTCTAAATCCATGGTATCAGGAGCACCAATCTCAGGATATATGACTTCTGGAGAGAACTGTTCTTTATAGAAAAACATCGTTCCAGCGTAACCTTTTCTTGCAGGTTCTTCAGAACTTCTCCAATGGTATGTGTAACCTTTAAAATACTCCTCTAAAAGTTCCTTATGTTTCTTAGTTGGTCCTTTAGTTGGTAATTTAGTTTCTTGAAAAGCAATTACATCTGGATCATTTTCTAGAATTGTATCTATTACCTTCCTTGTAAGTTTCGCTCTATTTGAGTCGCTCGTTAAAGCTGCATTTAGCGAATCGATATTCCATGAAATAAATCTCACCTTCATCCTCCTTAGTGTCTTAATCTGTTATCTTTATGTAGTCGTTTCTTTACTATCTCATTTCTCTTATGAACACATTCGTCTGTTTAGTCAAATTATACATAGTAAGTGTTCATATATATTATAAAGTATTCGAGCTAAAAATCAAAAATTCTTCTTTTAATCAAATGAACATCTGTAATCAAGATTCCAAAACAGCAGAATTGATTTTACAGAAAGTAAAACCAACAACATTTGCTGGCTTAAAAAATCCTCATTACCTATTTGGATTTTAATAAGCTTGATGTTAATCACTAGAAAATATATTAAATTAAATCAGATTAGTTTTTTAGTTCTTTTATTAGACTTCTCATATCATCTTCAACAGTGATCTAATTTAAGGGGGCAGTATTGCAGAACTCATTCTTTATAGTTCAGCAAAGAAGCAACTAAATATGATATCTCTTTCAATTTGTAAAGGTGAATAACTGTTGTCAATTCATTACAAATGATTTCTTACACAATATGTATCTTAACTTAATTATATTTTTGAAATATATAAATATACAATTTTTTCTCTCTTAGTACGTCACTACGTATCCGATAACCTCTAAATCTACTGGATCAACATACAAACCTATAGTTTCTAGCATATTATCAGTAGTATCCCATTTTACAACAAGTACAATCTTATTACGGTTTTTGAAAGTGTCATATTTTTCTTTTGTATCTTCATCAATCCAGAAATTTAACCCAACATCCTTTAGCTTTATCTCCTCACAAGATGCATATAACCAAATGTTTTCTGCGTTCTGAGCATCTTCTCCAATGGTGTGGTAGTCTTCTATTGAAGTTACAATTTTCTCTTTAATATCGTCTGATAAGTAGTCATATGCTATTTTTTTAATTTTATCTGCCTCATAATTTGGAGCGTCTGAATGAATACCACTTATAGTTGTAATAAACACAATTATCAACAATGCAATAAGTAAAGCACTAATAATTATATAATTTTTATTCAATCCTTATCACCTCAATTTGAATACGAAAAACCTGCGAGCTTATCGACAAAATTACCTCTATACTCATATTACTTTATAATTAAAACTATTGCATTACCAAAACAGTAAACCATCCCTAGAAAGTAGAAGTTTTCTGTTTGATCATTTATATAAGAATAGCCTGACTACTAGAACAGCAATCAGACTATCATCTTTCAATTTGTAGATCTTATGATTTACTATATTACTCTTTAGGCAAATCATATATTTACATTTCTATTTAAAATTGATATGTAGAATACAATGTTTAGTGATGAATCCAGCTTTTTCCATTGTGTTTCTAGAAGCTATATTTTCCACTTCACAACACGCTAAAGGTTGTAATTCTTTATTATAGCAATGCTCTTTTAATTGATTTATAATAAATGTTCCAATACCCCTTCTGCGGTATTCTTCTGCTACAACAACACCTATATCACCATATTGTTCATTAGAGGTAATTACTCTAAATTCACCTATTCCTAGCAAACAACTCTCATTGTATAGAACAAATAAATTGTCATTTTCAATCAAATCTTCATAATAGCCATCATAAGCAACATCACAATTAATTTTTATAGTATCTATATCGTCTTTATTAGCTAATCTGAAAGTACTTTTACTAAACCCATTTAATTCCTGGGTTATTTTTTGATTATCATCAAACAGGTACGTATGTACTTCAACACTTTTCTGATTATCAAGACACAAAGCAAGATATTCTAACTCTTTAGTTGAAACATCAGCACTCCTTACTTTCTTGCTCTTAATAATATATTCAAAAATTTCTGTTCTACTAGTATAATACTCTTTTATAACATGGAATTGCACTAAAGTCTTATTTGCGTCCACAAAAAAATGACCTACCAACTTCTTATCATGAATAATTTGGTAGCACTTTGATGTACCGATTACAACATTTTCCCAGAATCCATCTATTGGCACACCGATTGTTTTAATGTACTCCTTATTTATGTCCCTTCTTTTTTTTAATGATTCTATTTCTTTAAATTCTATCACTCAATTCCCCCTTGTAACATATAATATGATTATGTTGCTAATCTGCTTCCTAAGTGAAACAAACAACATAATCATATCATAAAGGTATCATGCTATTAAAAGTAGGTTTAAAACAATTAAAATTGTTGTTTGTTTACGCCATATTCTAGACTGTATAGTAATGGTCAATATTGTTTTGAAGGTCTAAATTCACCTTATTAAGTGAACCATTAGAGACAACCTTTGCCAGCAAAATTTAGCCTCACTATATGTAGTTCGTATTCAATCACACTAAAAAAAGTTTTAAGAAATTCATCTCAAAACTATATTTAATACATAGTATTTATTTGAATTGTTACTTTGAGCTTCACAGCACATTCTTCATCTATGGAGCCTCGCTTGCTGAAAAACATCTTATGATCTCAATACATCATCCGATACCTTTAGAGTGCCTTTAATTCATTACTCAATAATTTCAAGTATGTTAGTCCACAAATCATTTAATTAAATTATTGAGTTCAGCCCTTTTCTCCAAGCTTCAAAATCGTACCATCCGCAACCAACGCATCCTCTTTCTGCTTCTCGTCCAGTTGTAGGACAGTCTGAAGGCCAATCCTCATTACCCTTATAATAATACTTTATCCCCATTGGGTATCCACGTTTTCCCGTTTGGATACATCGCTCACAGGAACGCGACTTCAATAGATTATGATTTCCCGAAGAATCCTTTTTTAGTAATTGAAATTTTTTCTGAATATCATCTACGGACATTTCTACACCGTTATTCTCTTCATTCTCTCCCCATCTCTCCATCGGAATTCGATGGTCAATTACAAGTTCGTGAGCTTGTCTTCTTCTCTGTTCAATTGTATCTTCATAACCATAGTGGTCTAAAACTCTTTTTTGCAACTTCTTTGGGATGCCAGAAGCAGAATTTGATTGTTGAAACTCCCCTGTCCATCTGTCCCATTTTGTTTTTTTACCACAATCCTCACAATGCTCAGAGGTTGTATCAATAACAATCCCTGGACGATTTTTAGTTCCTCGCTGTAACCCCTGTACACCACCACCTCCAGCTAACTGTTCAGAACCAATAACTCTCTGTGCACATTTTCGACAATGAGATGTCTGATCACTCAATAGCTCAAAATATTTCGCTTGTAATGAATCAGTAGTTAGTGTATCACGATAATCATTTATATCCATTATTCAATTCCTTCTTCCATAAGTCTCTTAACAACCTTCTTTCTCCAGCTTTCAACATCATACCAAGCACATTCTTTACAACACTCTCCAAGTGTGACGCGGTGGAGTGGCTGACATTTTTCCTGTCTAAATAATAATCATATCAACTATACATTAATCCATTATGATTCAACAATTACCAATTTATAGTTCAAATACTTACCATTCTCTTCAAGGGATAATATATAATCAGTTGAGTTTCCATCTTTGTCAGCCTGAGATGCAATTTTAATCTTATTATTTACGATCAATTCTTTCACTTCTGTACGGTTTAAAACGATACCATTCTCAGTTAAAATTTTATCATCTTTCCATAGAGCATAAGTACATTTTGGTTTACACTTCCACCCCGAGCATGAAAATGATTTTGAATTTTCATATATATTTCTATTACAACGAGGGCAAACACCTAAAACTTCTCGGCTATCATTGCCTGAGTCTTCAAATTTTACAGTATTATTTATTTCTACATCAATTATTTTTCGAACCTGATCTTTTATGCCATTCATAAACTTTATCATATCCCCTTCACCTCGGGCAATCTGGTTAAGTTCGAACTCCCATTCACCTGTAACCGCTGCTGATTTTAAGTAATCTGGAATAATAGAGACTGTTTGCAACCCCTTGCTTGTCGGTAAGATATTATTCTTTTCTCTTTTTATATAACCTACATGAAAAAGCTTTTCTAAGATATTTGCTCTTGTTGCTGGTGTACCCAACCCTTTGTCCTTTAGCTGCTCCTTTAACACCTCATCATCAATCGTTCTACCTATATTGGCCATAGCAGAAACCAAAGTACCTTCAGTGAAATATTTCTTGGGTTTAGTTGTCTTATCTACTTTGTTGTATTTAATAACATTTACTTCTTGTTTTAATTCTAAAGGCGGAAATATAACTTCTTTAGTATCTTTTACGGCCTCAATTTCTCGCCACCCTAAGTTAATCACAGAACTCCCCTTTGAAAAAAACCTTTCATTCTCAACAATAGTTGTTAAGTTTGTTTCATTGTATTCGTATTTCGGCATAAACACTGCCACGAATCTATCGATAATCATATTGTATATGTTCTTTTCTTGCTCATTCAACGCGTTTATATTTGGAACTTTCTCTGTTGGAATAATGGCATGGTGATCTGTTATTTTCTTGTTATCAACAATTCGTTTTGTTATGGTTAAATCTTTTTCTAAAATCTTTGATACGTGAACCTTAAGGTCCTCTCGTTGAATGTTGGCTAACAGAGGTTTTAGTTTGGGGATCATATCATCCGATAGATGCCTTGAATCAGTTCTTGGATAAGTTGTAAGCTTATGTTTTTCATATAAAGTCTGAGCGATATCTAATGTTTCTTTTATTGAATATCCAAACTTCTTATTGGCTTGCACCTGTAATTCTGTTAAATCATATAACAAGGGACAAGTTTTAGCTTTTTTAGTTGTTTCCAAAGCTTCAATAAAAGCAGGTTTATTTTTTAATTTATCAATTAAATCTAACACATCATTTTCATTTTTAAGTTTTGCGCCAGTGTCATTTTTCCATGTACCCTTATAGCCTTCGAATTCACCTTCAAGCTCATAATACATCTCAGCCACAAAATTTTTAATTTCATTGTATCTATCTACAATCATTGCTAAAGTGGGCGTTTGAACTCTACCTACAGATAACATTGTATTGTATTGAACAGAAAAATATCGTGTTGCATTTATTCCTATTAACCAATCGGCAACAGCTCTTGATATTGCACTGTTAAATAAAGGATTATAATTTGCACCAGGCTTTAAGTTTTCAAACCCTTCAAGAATAGCCTGATCTGTTTGAGAACTAATCCATAGTCTTTCAAAACTCTTTTTAGTCTTCGACATTCTATAGACAAGTCTAAAAATAAGTTCACCTTCACGCCCCGAGTCGGTAGCGCAAATTAACGATTCAGTTGAATCGTCATTTATAAGATTATAAATAATATTAAATTGATCCATCGTGTTTGGAAGAACTTTATATTTCATTTTGTTAGGTATAATTGGTAAAGTATCTACACGCCACATTTTGAGCTTTTCATCATAATCTTCTGGATATGAAAGACCAACTAAATGACCCACACACCATGTTATTTTATAACCATCACCCTCAAAATAGCCATTTTTTCTTTTAGTCACACCAAGCACCTTTGCAATATCCTTAGCGACACTCGGTTTTTCAGTAATAATTAATTTGCAACTCATTTAAAACCCCTTAAAAGTAACTCTGATTATTTGTAAATAAACATTAGCTTTACCATTTTATCATATCTAAATTATATAATACAATATTACCAAGGTATTAACTCTTTCATCATTTTTTCGCAAAGAACTTCCTGATTATAAATCCTTATAAAGGACATCTTCATAATCTATTCTTTCTATATTCTGCATCATTTTTAGAACCAATAGAAGCTTACTTCACTTAATACAACACTCTACATATGTGGTGAAGGAGTCGCAGAACTATTTTTTCTTGTAAATATCTTTTCTATTCCCCACTTGAACCACTACAATAGTAACTTTATGATCTACTATTTTACATAGCAATCTAAAGTCACCAACTCGATATCGCCATTTTCCTTTTTGATTGTCTACAAGTGGCTTTCCAAATGCTCTTGGATTAATATCACCTACTAAGTTTTTTTCAATATAACCAATAATCATCGCAGCTGTATGTTTATCTAATTTTTTTAGTGTCTTAATTGCAATATCAGTAAATTCAACTTTCCACTCCATCATAAGCCTAATTTCTTCTTTGTTTCATCTAAAGTATGCACTGCTTTTGTCTCTGCTACTGCTTTATCAAATAACTCAACGTCTATTTCATTTTCTATTTTTTCAATAATTGCATTTCTGATTAATTCTGAAACCGATATATTGTGAATCGCAGCAAATTTTCTAATTAACTCATCATCCCTATCATTCAATCTTAGTGAAATCGTTGACATATTTAACACCTCTCTTTGTAATACATTGTAATACGAGGCCCAATTCTTGTCAAATTAGTATATTACACAAAAAAAGTTCTGAGTAATTACACTCAAAACTTGATTCTGTAAATCTTATTTATCTATAATGTTAGTTTAAGCTTCACAACAGTCTCCAAATGTGTAGAGTGCTGATGACTACCCAAATAATATAAAACATATCTATTCAACTCAATTAGAAATCAAAATTTCAATATGTATGGAGATGCCAAATTATAGTCTTGTGTTACAACTTTAGTTTATCAGGACAAAAAAATGTAAGATTGAGATTCACTGGGACATGGTAGTTATTCTACTTAACAAGTTTAAAACCGTCGTTATATATGGCGACAATGTCTTTACCATTAGACTTAGCATATCTTAATGCTAAAAAAGCGTCTCTTAAGGATTTACCAACTCCAATTGAAAAACTCAGATCAGTTTTTAGACTTCTAATATGTTCAAGAAGACCTTTAGAGTCCAATTCGACAGCTTTGCAAATAATACCATCTGCACCACTAAAGATAATCTCACTATCAACATCTACTAAATACTTAGTTATCACAGCTATTATATTTTTTACTTCTTCATTTATTTTCTGTAACTTGTATTCATCATTATTCATAAAACTGTTCTCAATTTTAAGTCCTATATCATCACCATCAATATATGCAAATATCATTTTATTCCTCCATAGTAAATTTGATTCAGTGATTTAGCCTCTTCAAAAGTATCTACTCTATTTTTTGATACTCTAGATACCTGTAGCATGCCTTTAGTACCATGAATAGTCCAAAATTCACCTTCTAGGCTAAGACTTTTACCTTTTGATAAAACTTTTAACTCAGCTGTACCATTTCTTTGATTCAAGTCCAATGAATTTTTCTCTTTCTGAGAATATACATAAACAATTCCATGCACATCACTCTTAGAGTCATACTTTAACTCCTCACTGTAAGAATAGTTGGAGTACTTCTGGGTTCTTGAGATTATGCTTAGATTTAGAAAATCTTGTTTTATCCGAATACTTATTTCTCCTTCATAGGGTGTATCTGAATCTGGATTTGCTGAAGTATAATTACCAAACCAAGTACCATTTAGGTTTATCCTAAACATATACTTGTTTAATAACGGTATTTTCCATCCTACATTAAAATAGAACAACCACCATATAGAAAGTACAGTACTTACTTTTACAGAGCTCAGAACCGTATTTGCTAATATAGAGTTCGATTTAATAAAAGAAAGGATAAATGAACCTATAATACTTACGACATATGAAGAATATACAATTTTCATTATTTCTTGGTTTTTCATTTTCCCTCCGCAGAATGTTCATGTGTATTAGTTAATATCTAACATGGATTTATATTGTATTAGTTTTCCTTTATTATGTTCAGTAACTATTATTCCAAATGGATAAAACACATCATCAACTTGTTTAAAATGATATGAAACAATCTCAGGCAGTGAATTAGCTCGTAAGGCGAATAATTGACCCAGTTCAAATGAAACAATCGGTTGAGTTGCCATTATCAAGTTAATTCTTCTTAGCATTGGGTTAAGTTGCTGAATTTCTGTAATCTTATCAGAAATATTTTTCACATAATCTCTGCCTTGATGTTTTGACACAATTGAATTAAAACCTGTTTTCTCTAAGTACAACTCATAAATACTCATATCATCAAACTGACAAAGATGTTCGATAGCTATTCTAGCAGAAGTAGACAATACTAACAAGACTTCATCATCTTTGCTCTCTTTAGCATGTAGTTTAAAATTTAGCTTTTTATCTTTTATTACTTTATCGTCAAGATACTTATACTTTTTTTCTTCTTTATCAAAGTCAATGTAGTCATCAATCACAATATCCGAAGCTAGAGTCCCTGCATACACGGTATATGGTATTGGACCTATGCCTGCAAAAGCTCTTTTAAACTCTTTGCACTCGTGTACAAATTCTTTTGTTTGTGCAGTTATATCATCAATAATTGCTGAATTGTTTATTTCAATATTCTTGCCTCTATTAAAGTAGTTAATAAAGTTTACTTCTTTTTCTCGAACCTTAAAATCTGTTAATCCTAATTGCTTCAAATTTTTTTGTGTTCGTATTCTTATCTTGCTTTCGCCATGTATGTTTAATACATAATACTTATCATTTAAATATTTCTGACTAAATATCCCCAAAAGGATACATATGAATCCAACAATAATATTACTCGTCCCCAGACCTGGTTCAATAATCTTATCTGGCATTTCTCCAACTGTATATATAACATTTAAAAAAATATCAGTGAGACTTAATGCACCAGTACCAATGACTGATATTCCAAATGATATAAACATAATCATGATACTTTTCTCATTGTTTGATGAAAAACGTTTGTATAGTAAAAAAGCTATTATTGAAATTAACATCGGTATAACTATAGATAAAACAATCCAATAAATCATGTGATACCTCCTCTAAAAAGTAAATTTGCATCATGTTTTTTATTTATGTAATTGTATTCCCATACAGCAATATCCTCCGTACCAACAATGATATATATAAATGTCTCATCAAGTTTATTACACTCTATAGAATTTTTCTTCCAACCTCGCATATCTATTGAAGAGTATGAAGGTGTTCTTTCAGGATGAGTATGCCATTCGCCAACATATGCATAAATCCCGAAGTTTTCATCATATAACTCGTTATAGAACTCAATATGTCTTGGATCTTTTCGCTTAAACAATCCTCTTCTACGTACATCTTTTGGAAACGGAACGGTATTAAACTCAATTATTAAATTCTCATTGGTCATCACTTCTCTTCCTACAAGGATGCCACCAGCTTCATTGTCATGAATACTCAATTGCCTAAACTTTACTATTTCTGCTATTACTTTATCATCAATCTTTATCTTTCTATTATCATAAAAGGAATCTAAAACAATTGCCATTTTCACACCACACATTCTTTACATGATTTACTGACAAACTCATCACCAAAACTCACACTTTTCATATCTGTTTGAGCATCATATCTTCTTGATACTTTAAAACCTTCTCGCCTCAATACAGCATCTGAACCTTTAAAAGAAAATAGAAGATTATTCTGCATGTCTCCAGCTAGAAAAGTCTCTAACTCCATTAGACATAATGCTACAGTCCTTAAACTCACATTCGATGAATATGGCATAAATGTATTACCGCATGCGAACATTCTCTTGGTAAAATTCTGTCCTGGTTCACAATATGATGTTCTATCTACTATTCCTTCACTTGTATCCTTTAACAGGCAATTATAGCAACCTGCATTTAGTATACTAGATATAAGAATATGGCTACCAACTCCAAATACTTCATTCCATAAATAAATAGTTAATGCTTGGATGTTATTATTATAGACAATGCTGTTTAACCACCTATTAAAGTTATGATTTCCAACCGCAGAAAAAACCAAATCAAAGCTTGATAAATCAATTTCTCCATCTTCTATAGAATCCTCTAGAGTATTTACCGATGTAACAATTTTAGAAAATGGGTAGTTTTTCTTTGCCCACTTAGACATAGCTATTGATTTATATTCACCAATATATTCCATACCCAAGAAATGCCTATAAATGTTATCCTCAACAAAAATGTCATTGTCAATTAGGTGTATATCTTCATACCCAAACTTAATCAGCTCTGAAACTAGGTATCCACCTATAGAACCACAGCCAACTACTAAAACCTTTTTATTTTCATCTTTAAAGGTAATACCTGTTCTCCCTTTTAGATAATTTTCATCAACTCGTCTTACATCCAGTGGATATATTCTTTCACAACACCTAATTTTTAACGTCTTATCGTCAACGAAATAATCGACATTAAACAACCTAAATCCTATTAGTGACAAACTACCATCGGGTTGATTAATGGATATGACTAATGTATCACTTTTTCTATACTTTGAAAACATTGAGCGAAATTGCTTTTTGGTAATTGGTAACTTGCTCAACATATCATTAACATAATCGACACTTAATTCTTGCCTCCAATCAGGCGGGTATACAAAGTCACCTGGTTGAAGTTGAAAGTATTTACCAGTAAGATATGAAGATTTCTCCTGATACCTTTTCAAATGACTAGGATTGTCTGATAAATAACATCTAGAAATCCTGCCAAATCTATCAAATTTCTCAGTAAAGTATATTTTCTTCAAAGTATTATCAATTTTGATAGCTGATTTCGATGGAATATGTGAGGGCATATAACCCCAATATGACTGAAATTCAAGAATATAATCACCAAGATTAGATTTAGAAAAACCTAAATCCAGTACCTTTTCCATCCTGTCCAATGATTCAATTAGTACTCCCTCGAAATCAAACCGAATCATTACTCCCTCTAAATCGAATAGACAGAGCTTTCCTCTAGTTTCAAGATGAGGGATCATATCCACCTCTTGATAATTTTTAATATATGTATGAATTAACTCCCTTTTCCAGTTTATTGGTATACAAAGTATCAATGTCAAACTAAGATTATTGGTTTCATAAGAAAACTGGAACACATACTCATAGTTTCGACCAGCATATGTTCCTTTGTTGCTGACATCACAAATATTAAAGTAGTTTCTCTGATGTAAAACATCTAAAACAATATCTTTTTTCATTAGTGAGTACCTGAGACTGTACCTTTCGAAATATTATTGTTCTGTCTCTTTGATACATCTTTCTTTTCAGGAACTTTAAAGTCCTCACCAAAAATTTCATTTAACTTTTCACACTGACTATACAAATCAGGTTCATTCTTAACTTCGTTTAAAGTACTAATTAAAGCCTCGATTTCATCTTTAAAATCAGTCATTTCATCGTCAGTCATTTTTCTGAAAATGTTATTATCATCAATCTCTTCTTGCTCTGGTATATACGTGGTTATGTTATATAAAGCCCTAAATGACTCTGAATATCCTACGAAGATAAATTCATTCTTAATTTTGTCAGCGAAATTAATTAATGCATTTAAGTCATTATAATCATATGTATTGCTTAATGAATCATAATCAGATGGTTCAAATAAATGATATGCCAATATCGTAAGTCCTATTCCTGGTGGCTCTTCTTCTCCAGATTGTTCAAAAACAATATTTTTCCATCTTTTTAGATATCTTATCACTCTTCTATATTGAGCTCTTTCTTCAGCATCATCAAATTTATTCTTGATTAGTTCTATAAGCCTGAGTGGATTTGATTCCTTCCAATATGTTTCATCTTCTTCAACTCCAAATGCGAGGAATAACTTCTTATTCTCGGAGTCCTTATTATCATAGGCATATGGGACTAAATCTACGTGATAGGAAAGTTCTCCATCTTTTTTATAGTATACTGTAACACAAGATTTTTTTATCTCAGCACCCAAATCCGTATGTGAATCTAAGATCTCATACATTTTTTCTTTTACTTCTAGGATATCTAAATCACTACAATTGACATTAAATCTAATGCCAACATCAATATCATAATCTTTATCAAAAGGCTCTACACCAGTGTTCATAGCATAGCTTCCTTGGTCAAATTTTGTGAAGCTAGGTAAATCTTCATGACCATTAATCTTATTAAGGAGAATATCTCTTTTTTCTGCCAACTCAGCATTAGTATCATAATCTAACTTAATTATGTCATTGAAATCATTAAACTTCTTTTGCAAACTCATCTTCATCATCCTTTCATACCAAAATTATTTATCTTAGTTCAGTTTTACTTAATATTTACCAATTTGCACTTAAGTACATTTTATTCCTAATGTTAAAAAATTACAACTAATGCTCTCAAGTAATTTCAATCAAAACTTTACCGCTGGGTGAGGGTAATCCATATCCACTAGATTATTACAATCATCCATTAGCATTTCTCCATTGTTTCGAAAGTATCAGATTGCATTTTAAGTTCTATTTTAACTGATAAAACAAAATAAAATATTATATTGGTAATATATAAATTTACACGACAAATCAGAATTTCTTTTTGCAAAGGCAATTCTATTAAAAGAAAAATATATGAGTAGTTAGACCGTTATGTACAATTACTTTCAAAGTGTCAAAATTTAAGTTACCTAAATAAATCTCTTGATCACTAAATTAACATTATAAAAGCATCAATAAATGTTTTCATTACTAAATGCATAATGAATATCAACTGATGAATCCTCATACACAACAACTTTATCTACGAATCGATTAATCACTTCTCTATTTACTACATCAAAAGATTTTAGAAGTTCTAGTTGAGCTTTTACTTTATTTAAAGCTTCCATTTGCTTCTCATAATTATTTTCCTCTACTAAAGCATCTAACTGTTTCTCATGATAATTAATGTCCTCATCAACGACAGCAAGTGCCAACTCGTATTGATCTTGTGTGAGACTTTCATCCATCCATTTTAAAACAAGATTTCCTTTTTTCTTTTTAAGTTTTTCTAGTTTTTTATTCATTGATATTTGTCTTTTTTCAAACTTCACCTTTGAGTCTTTTATCTTCAACTTTATCTTTTCTTCTATAGAATCAAAATCACTTAAACTCTCAGCATATGAGGTAAGGTCATTCTTAATTATTTCTGCTAGATCCTTTTCTTTGACTTTGTGAATAGAACAATGATTTGCCCCATATCTCTTGTAAGTGCCACATACATAGTAGCCACGATTTGAAATTATCCATAAACGCTTACCACACTCATTACAGTAGAGCTTATCAGAGAACAGATATCGCTGAGGAGAAGATCTGTTTTTACTTTTTGCTGACTTTTCACTCAACATTTTTTGAACCATAAAATAATCCTCTCTGCTAATAATCTCATCATGGGTATTTTCTACAATTATAGGATCTTCATTTTTTAGTCGTTTATATCTATTTTCCTTCTTATCCTTGTCTAGACTAATATCTGGTGTACTTTCTTTACACTGAACTAAATCACCGATATAGTGTCTATTTTTTAATATCAAAAGTACAGTAGTTTCCTGCCACTTACCATCCACATCACAGCGACCTTTAATTTGACCAGGTGTACGTATATTATTATCAGTTAAATAACGCATTATGTAATTTCTACCACGTCCCTCAATATACAAAGAAAAAATTTTTCTAACAATACTAGGTGTCTCATCATTTCTTACTTTCAAGACACCTTCTTCCACTATATAGCCATATGGTGGATCACCTTTAGTATAACTTCCACTTTTTGCTACCGCTCGCATGGTATCTTTAATACGTCTACTTGTATTTCTAGATTCAGTCTCGTAAATCCATGCATACAGCCCATACATTCCAACACCATTTTCAATGGTGTTAATGGCACCGTCTAGTGTAATAATATGAATTTCATTACTCATAATAATATCTTTGAACTCTAAAGATAGTCTGGCATTACGCGCCAATCTAGATAATTCTTTGGATAATACTAATCCAAATTTCTTTTGTTTGGCATCTTCAATGAGTTGCTTAAAGCCTTTACGATTGGAACTCGTTCCAGACCCAATATCCACGTATATTTTATAAACAATGTAACCTTTTGATTTACAATAATCAATCAACTGTTTCTTTTGATTTTCAATTGATCCCTTCTGGGATTTATGATTTGTTGAAATCCGTATATAGAGAGCCACAAGCATCATTCTAATTCACCAACCTTCTCATGTACTAATTCACCATCATTTTCTTCCTTGCTCAGTATTTCATCTATAGTTATAGATATTGAGCTAATTAAATAACCTTCATAAATTGAATCAAAAGCCAAATCACCATCGTAAAATCTGTTTACTTTCACGATGACCACCACCTTTCATCATTTATTTATGAAGGCATTGTAATCACTAGATGATATGATTGCAAATAATCACTGCATCTTTTTCTTAAACTTTGGTCTTTTTTTCTTTTCCCTACAAGCACTTGGTGTCATACATTGATCGTCACAACCATTACAAGGACAATTGGTACAATATCCAATCTCTTGATTAAAGCAATTCTCTAAAGCACATAATTCATATTGGTACTTTGAGTTTATACAATCATCACACTTTACTTTTTCATCAACATCTCTCTTAGAATTAGATTTCTTCATAGTGGGATCCATTTCTTCTTAGAACAATAATCTTGTCCTGTGGAAATGATAAATTTGCAATATTTATAGACATCTTATTAAATACTGGAGGTGCAGAAATATCTGAAAGGTACATTTTCCCATCATCAGTCAAATACAAGAAGTTACCATTTGGAAAAATTTCATTTTGCTTATCTTTTACTACTTCTGCAAAAATTATTGATTTCGTATTTAAGCTGAACATCTCAGTGGTAAACTCATAAACATTGCTGCTAATTTCTGATAAATTAAACTCCACCATCTGGTACAGAGCATCTAATGTATTCTTAGCCTTCAATCCCAGAGTTTCCTTCTCTGATAACTCACCAAAATTTATAATTGAACCGTTATAGCCAGTCATGTCATCATGAAAAACAACGTTTAGTCTATCAACAACTTCAACTCTGAAAATCTCTTCGAAAGAAAACTTATCATTTATTGATATCATAAAAGGAACAATTCGTTCATAGCTGCCTGAAAGATTCAAATTGAAGTCAACTTCAACACTTATATCATTAAGCATTTTCTTGATATCAAGTGTATCAATGTGTTCAAGAATTACTTCTGATAAATTAATCTTAATAACTCTTCCCTCCTCCAGGTAATGAAGTTCATTATTACGGATGTAGAATTTCTTTCCTTTCTTGTTCATTATTGCTTCTAATTTAAGTTCTAATTCAGTCTTTAACTTTTCTATTGTAATTTTCATGTATGTCCTCTTCTCTATATTAGTCTGTAATACACCTTACTATGCTGTTTCTCTTAATCCTTCCACTACTTCTTGTAATTCAATGATTCTGATTGTTTTATTAATGCCATGAGAAAGATAGTAACCTTCATCGTCTTTCTTTAACACAACCGCTTCGTCATATAAGTATTTCATTTCATTTGAAACCATATCAACTTCCCAACAAACCACTATATCTAATGATTCCAATGGATGGTTGTGCAAAAATAGGTTAGATAATTTAAACTCAACTTCCGCCAAAAGTATATTACCAGAACGATCCTCCATCAAAATATCAGTAGCTGAAAAACTTGAATACTCACCAATAGAATACTCCTCAATCTTGTTCAAAGCCATTAAGCTTGTCATTAGTACAATCACCTGTGATTCATTTGTTGGTTCTTTCATAGCGGGAAGGTTTGATAGTTTTAATGACTTTCTCTGTGTGTATTTAGAAATACGCTTTCTAATTTCAATCAATTTCTTCATTCTTGCAATCTCTCTTTCTTCTTCATCTTTTATTTTGAAGTACTCTTCCTTAGCCACTCTACATATTTCCTCTTTAACAATTCTTTCTGCTGTGGATATTATCCATTTTGTCTCTTCACAATCCATATTAGAAATCTTACTCCTATCAGCATTTAACTCAAAATTTTGCGAGTTGATCAAAATATGATAGTGATTATAATTCGCATCATCTAAAAGATAATCTTTTCGACTTTCTACTGGTATGAAGTCCTTACATAGTATTACACCAAATCGAGACTTATGCCCTTCACCTTGTGTAAGTGAAACGATTTCTGAACGTTTGTTATACCCTGCAACTTCACCATGAATTTGAACAGAAACCATTTTATTATTGATGAAAGTAGATTCATGATATGGTCCAAATGATCTTGCATAATTTTTTGATCTTTTCATATCCTCTTTCGTTGACTTTGGATTTCGTTCGATTACACAAAATGGATGTTCACCGTTGAAAGATTCTCTTAAATTATTGATGTTATCAATTAGCTGTACATGTGGAACGACATCAATATTACCGACTATTTTTTTAACTTCATCATGGTCCACAAACTTATTTTTGAAACTTCCTGCACCAGTCCACCATAAGATGTAATCCTTAAGTGCCAAAATATTAAACATTCTTTCAGGGTGATTTAACTCATAGCCAATGACTTTAATTGATGTACCATCTTTTATTTGCTCCACTTCCTCAATGGAGTAAGTTAATTCATCATTACTTCTTAACTTCTGAAGTGGGTTATCTAATACCGCTCTATAACGTTTATTATTTTTCTGAGATTCTACTACCAATCTGTTACATCTGAAAAATGTAATTGAACCCAAACCCTTTTCACCTATGAGAGTTTCTCCCTTAGATGAATATGCAAGAGAAAAAAGATCGTCTATTTCATCTAAAGACATACCATCACCCTCATCAACGATTTCCAATGTAAACATTCCAGTTTCGTCATCAACATCCTGAATGATGGTAATGCTTTTAGCATTTGCATCAATACTATTGTTGATTGCCTCTCTTATCATTTCTCTTGAGTTAATGGTGTTGTTCGACATTTGTCGAAAAATCGATTTTCCATTTACCCTGCAAACTTTCTTCATCACATTTTCTTTCATGACGCTCCTTTCGATTACATTTATTTGTGTAATTTAAATTTATAACGTAAGTTTACACTTATAACTGTACACTGTCAAGTGTATTTTAAATTTATTTGTGTAATTTATTGATAATAGTGTAAAATACGACTATAATATCTGTAGGAGGTGTTCAAAATGAATCTTAATAACAGTGAAAAAATCAAGATACTTTGCAAAAGACAAAAAATAACTTTGACAAGTGTTGCTAAAGAACTTGGATTATCAATACAAAACTTCTCAAATAAACTTGCAAAAAACAATTTTGATGAGAATGAACTTAATAAAATCGCTGCAATAATAAACTGTACATATGAATCACACTTTATACTTAACGAATCAAACGAAAAAATATAACCAATAGCTGGTAGCTATTGGTTATATTTTTAAACAAAATTTTTATTTTTTTCCTGATAATTTTCAAAATTTCTTGAAAATCTTTTAATTTGAAATTATTTTATTATTTCTTCAAACTGGACAGGAACATACTTGTTGTTCCTCTTATAAACGTCCAAAACATAGTTCAGAAATTCAACATCTTCCATTTGAAACTTCATCGAAATAATATTGATGAATTCTCTATTTTCTTTAGTAAGTGATCCAAGTGTAATATTAGTTGCTTCAATTTCTTCGAAAAGACCCTCTTTTCGAAAGACCTCATACCATACATCTCTTTCCTTGTTTTCTCTATTCTTTTCGAATACTTGGTCACAAGACACACATCGAGTTTTGAATCCTGATTTTCCCTGATAATGGACTTCTGCTTCATCGTGTATATCTGAAAACAATCCATTTTCTTCATCCAGTTGTAAAACCTCTGAATGTTTCTCACAATCTAGGCAAACTTTTAACATTATTCTATTATTAATATCAAACACATATCTAACCGCATTTCGTCCTACATAGTCAGGTAGAACAAAACTTTTTCCATTTAGTTCAAATGTTTTTTGCTTAGGTCGGAATGTTACCAAATTTGACTTTGGGTTTTCATTTTGAGTTGTCATATTACCGCCTCCTTTATCAATTGTTTTAATGACGGAGACATTCTCGTCGATGATTCCAATCAGTGTCAAGTTTTTTGAAAATTTTTTTTCCTAGCTGCCATGGTGTACACGATATAATAGATATCGTGTACACCGTGGCAGCATAAAAATTAATTCCACTCTTCCACGCTATCAATATACACTTGTTTGATCTCATCTCTTCCATGACCCAACTCTTCAACAACATTCAACTCACCTCGAGCCTCTTCATTTTGTGCGAAAGAATGACGCATAGAATGAGGAGTATAGGCGTATGGTGCATCAGGATCTCTATTTTCTCTAAAAAATCTCTGAAACTCTTTGATTCGCTTATGCATGTCCTTCTTTTGGGCTGGTGAAAAGAATCAATCATCTTTTCCTTTTGAATACTCATATACTTCTTTGATTGTTTCAACCTTTTTATCGGTATCAACATTTGGAAATCTGATTAATCCCCCTTTCCCTTTAGTCCGTATGGTCGGATGGATAACATTTTTCTCAATATCATGCAGTGTTTTCCTTAGATCAGACCTTCTTGTGCCAAATATTTCATGTACTCTAAAACCTAATTCGAAGCCTAGCCTTAATTTTAACTCAAAGTCATATCTTCCACTTTTTTTTGCAATCTCAATTAATCTATCAAATTGCTCTTTTGGCATAGATCTATTCACATTGATTCTTTCGGCCTTTGACCTTGGTTTAACACCTAACTCTTTGTTAGTTGGAATGTATTGCTTGCCTTTGCTTGAATGATTAAAGTAATATCTAATTCCTGATAAATTAGTAGTAATACTTGAGTTGCTGTATCCATTATTCTTCATATAATCCGCAAAATATTGAATATGTTTAACTCTTATCCTATTGAAATTATTCTTTTTAAAGCCTGAAATTAACACCCGTGCCATTAATTTTGTTGCCTCTTTATACCTGAATTTTGACTGATATGCACCAGTATTTATATGTTTAAATTTTGCCTCAATCTCTGCTTTAAGACTTTTATATATGTTAAATTCCTTTTCGTTTAAGTCCGTTTCTTTCATATTACATCACTCCTTTTTTTGACATAATTAATAAACCACCTTTGCTGAAGTTTTTCATTTTAATGGTTTCAGTAAATTTTCAGTTTAAAGCCTGCGGCCGGTTTCTCCGAGTTCGCAAGTAGCAGTAGCTACAGCGTCACTCGGAGCGATTCTACGAATCGTCTCAGTTCGTTGAATCATTTCTAAATAAGCTCATGGTATTAGGGAAAAGCACCAGTAATGATGCCATTACTTAATACCACGAGCAATCTGTTGATCTCTCAATTCAATCTTTCGAACTGAGACGATTCGCTAACCAAATATTCTATGTATAGTTCCTTCATATATTTTCTGTTGAGTATTGGACCCGTTTCCCTGATTTCAGGTATGTTGATATACAACATTACGAGCAAGTAGTATTAACGACATTATCGCTGCATCTTCCATATTAATGCGACCACTCCGACTGTGTGCTATGCACTACAGTCTCAAACATTACTCATTATCAATCTATATTAAATACAATCTATTGATGTACCCACTAACGCACTGATAATAAGACCTTCTTCTTGTCTTACTGCTATTAGCAATTTTGAACTTCAATTAAACCATTTGTATGAAATACATATTGCCAAATCATACTTCGGCGTGTCAAGAATTGTTTCAATATAACTACAAAAAAATCTAGACATTGTATTATCTAGACTTTTTACATTAATATTGAATTAATAGAACTCTGTTTTTCATTGTAAATTTCATTTAGAGACTTTGATGAGCGACTTGATACCTTTCAAGTATATAAGTTCGTAAATCTTGTCTCATATCTATTATTTCCTTATTTAAAGTTGGAATATATGAGTATATTTTGTCCTTTCCATCAATAAGTAAGTAATCACCATCCCCTTGGTCTTCTAATAATAAATAAGCTTGCGTATTAGGATGATATTCATGCAACTCTAGTGTTTTTAATACCATATCAGAATTTAGCTTCTGTCTCTCATTTGCCCCATATAATTCTACATATTCGAAACTACAGAATCCAAACCGGCTTAAATATTCTACAAGTTGTTCACCAACAGAACAATTAACAACTTTACTAATTTTTTTTATTAACGCACTACTACATGGCTTATCGCTAAATTCGATATCATTTAATTCTGCTATTTTATCAAGTAACATCTAAATACCTCCCCCTATATCCTCGATTTCCAATGATTTGGTTTATCATGATTATTATATTTGCTTCTTAATTCGGGATCCCTTCTCCAACTTTCCGCTTTTTTATCATGAAGTATTTTATCATTCATGCCACCATGTTCACTATCTGCACATAATTCAGCTAAAGGCGAGACAAAATCCTGACCCATATGATGTAATTCTATTTTTTCTCCTGTTTTTGAGTCATATGGACTCTTTCCCTTTTCCATCAATTCTCTATTTGTAACAGTCTTTCCTGTCCTCTGATCCATAGTTTCAAAATCCAATTCTATTTTCTTAATCAAGCATGGTCTATCATTAATAACTGCTTCTGTCAAACCTGCTTCTTTATAAACAAAATTATGTTCTTCAATATTTCTTATTGAATCTACAATAGTGTCTGACCATCCAGTTTCTTCATTAATTCTAGTTTTATCATCCTCAGACAATTCATTTGTGTTTCGGTTTTCATTGATATTTTCAACATATGTTTTACATAGGGGATTATCTAATTCAGACAAAATCTTACTCGTACTGATATCACTAGATTTTTCATTAACCTCACTTAGATTTAGTGGTTTATCTAAATCTGTTAATTTAGATGTTTTTATCACTTCACTATCAATAACGTTTTCAATTGCGCTTTTAAATTTTTCCATCATATCTAATATACCTTTCTACTATTAATGGCATATTCTTTCCATTCTGAATAAAGCTCAATTGTTGTCTTGTTTGCCTCAACTAATTGTCTTAAAATACATTGTGATAATGCAAAATTAAACTCTTTTGATTCACATATTACACTTCTAGCTATCACTCGATTTAATGCATTTTGTAATAATTCGGGGTTTCCATTATATTTAGTAAAACGTTGTAAATCTCTTGAACAATCCAATAAATCAACTACAACATTTGATATAATCTCAAATGGTTGCTCATCGTAATCAATAGTGGAACTCATGTTTGAAGCTTTTTCTATGATGTTTCTTACTCTAATTTTATTTTGAGTTGATATGTCTAAGTCATTTATATTTTCTTTAATTCTATCAATATCATAATCGATCTTCTCTTCAACTCTATTTTCCATTAGTAATTTTAGTAATTCTTCAATAGTTTCCGATTTCGAATCATCTTCTTGCTTACTATCAATTTTGTACATAATCCCTTCAACATCTGCTTTCTTTATTTTGCAAAGTACCGGTTCCAACCAGTCATTTTGATAAACAACTGCTACACCTCTACCCAACTTCGCCAATTCTGGTATTTGCTCATCTGTAAGTGCTGCAGATTTGCCTGCTTGTTGACGATCTGAATCTTCAGGAAGTCTCATGATTATTTTTGTATTTGTATTCCTAATAGCAGATATATCAACTGCATTTGGTGATTGGTCAACGATAATAAAACCTTCTCCATATGTTCTCATTTCTGCAATTGAATTTGATAGCATTTCGATTGATTTACCACTCATATTATTGCCTTCAGACATTGTATTTATGTTACTTGAATTCTTCAGAAGATTATGTGCTTCCTCAAGTATTGTTACATGTTTTAACTCTTGGTTCATCATCAATCCAGCTTGATCCATACGATACTCATTAAGCTTCATAACTATAAGACCCATTAGTAGGGATTTTGTTTCAGAGGAACCTACTCTGCTTAAGTCAATAATGGTATCCTGATCAAATAAAATTTCATCTGATAGTGCATTTGAAGTGAAAATACTTCCATTAATCCCATTTGTCAGAGATTTAATCCTTGTTATTAATGAACCAGTATAGTTATTTTTGATTTCCTCGGAATAAGCAGAACTATTAATTACTACAGTTAAATCAAATAGCAAATCCTTAAACGTTGGAAATAAATCATCACTATATACATTTCGGGATTTCTTTAAATCCCATCCACACTTTTCATATGATAAAAGTAATGCTTCTTTAAGAATAGCTGGCATTGCAGCATACATAGGCCAACAAACATTAAATATCTCTATTAGGCGGTCTGCATGTTCTAAAACATGTATTGATTTTGGGAATTCAAAAGGATTAATTTTAAGTAATTCAGTTAATTCCTCATTAGTACCATATACGTTTACGTTCTCTCTATGACCAAAATAATGTTTATACTCTCCTTTAGCAGGTTCAACAACCAAGAACTTAACTTTTTTACTACTTAAATCATCTATCATATTATAAACTGTATTTGACTTACCTGAACCAGTAGATCCAGTTATGAAAGTATGGCCAGTTAAACTATTAATATCCAAAGATACACGAGTATTTTCTTCTCTCTGCATATGGAATATACACCCTATATCAAGTTGATTAGATTCTGGATTATTATATGTAAGTACACTTCTCCCAAATTCCGGGCAATCTAGTACTGGAAGTTTACTCATAGACATCTGTGGCAAGCCCATTGCAACAATTATTTCGTTACCATTTATCAATGATGTTAAACTTAAAAGTGGATTAGTCACATTATCCTCAGCTTTATTAGTTTCATCATTAGATTTAAAAAATTTAGGATGTTGTAATCTTGTCACAGTCTTTAAGATTCTTTGTGTGTTCTCATGATCCTTTTCCCAAATCTCAGTGAAAGAAGGATTTGCATACGATTCCTGTCCTAAGACTAGTGATTTATAACTCGACATCACATTAGATGTAACTGCATAATCTTTTGAAATTACATATGCTCCATACTCCCACAGTCCTATAGCCTCTCCTACATTTAGTCTTTCAATTTTATTATCAAAGTTATCCAACATGTACTTAATATCTCTTCTAAGACTTGTTGTTACAATGCCATCTTGTGTAGATTTACTCTTGGTAGTCTGTTTTGATGCATTCAAACTAGCACCGAATCCACTAGCGTTTCCACTAGTTGATGACATAGACCCACCTATGGATCCACCTATTGTTTTGCCTAAATAAGATCCAATTGCTGCACCAGGCGGACCCAAAAGAGCTCCTCCTGCAACACCAGCTGCAACTGATAATCCAGCACTTAATCCAGCGCTTAATCCAAAGCTTTTAGATGTAAAATTAGATTTATTCATAGATAATCCGATACCAGCTGTTATTCCTTTCGAAACACCTACAATTTCAGATTTATTCAATTGTCTCTCTAAAAATGGATATAAATTCGTATAAAAACCCATCATTAAACTTCTATCACTCATGATTTCTTCTTTCGTTACCGGACAAGCAATTAACAGAATTGAGTATTCTTCTTCAGTATTTCTTGGTCGGTAACCATTAATAATTTTATCCAGTGACTGGGTTATATATTCTTCATCTTTTAAAGATGGAATACATGAGAATTGACCTATATTTAGTGAGTTCCCCTTATTTACCTTACTCCCAGGTGATAAAACATCATTAAAAATAGATGGGATTTCGCATTTTCTATTCAGTTTTATACCAGGATAATTACCGTACATAGAACTTTCAAGACGGTCCAACAAACTATTTGCAAGAGAAGGTTCTTCTATCTCATGATTACTGATTAATGCAAAGTATAAATTTGTTTCTTCAACTCTATTTTCCACTACGATTGCGAAATTTGAGTAATCTGGTAAACTACGATAAATATTTAGTAACTTTTGAGGATTATATTTAGTTTCTTTTACTAGTCTATCAACTTTAATAAATCTCAACCGATTTACTAATCCAGAACTTTTATCATTATCATACACTTTATATTTCTTGATATTAGGCGTATAGGTACGAAAAACCAAATCATATGTTGTCTTAATAAAGTCAGATAACTCTTCTTCTTCTTCTTTTGATATGTAATCCCACTCCATTTGAGCATCAGTAGTTCCGCTACTGTCAGCTGCTACATCCATAACTTTTTCTGTAGCTTGAGCTACCTTTTCTATACCGTTCTTCAGAAAAGATTTCTTTTTTTCATTATTAGATTTATTACTACCTTTATCTCCCATCGTTCCCTCCTGATTTTGTTTTTTATTTACTTATTATAACAATGAGTACAACTGTAAAAATCATTATGGATAATGATAAACATACCCTTTTCTTAACTCTAACTTCATAAGCTACATCAGATAAATGCTCCAAAAAACCCTTTGATAAAGCACCGACTTTCACTTGTCGATGTAAATTCTCAAGATAATCAATATCCCATTCTCTATTTTCAATATAATTATCATATTCATGAAAAATATCCGGATTCCTCATTTCAATAATATTTAGTAATAATCTTATTGTTGAAGGGTGCAAGTAACCAGAGTATATTAACTTAGATAAACTCATTAATTTTTTTGTTTCCTTAAAAGTATCCATTAATTAATCATTTCTCCTTTCATTTCAATTAATGTTGAGAGTGTTTTTTCAGTCTCTACAAGTTTTTCAACTTTAGTGTCTAAATCTCTGATTTCACTAACTAGTTCACTTAAATCATCATTATAACTTTTTAATTCAATACTTTCTGTCTCAATATTATTAAACAGTACTTCCTTATACCGATTACAGGCATATTTCAACTGCTTTTCAATATTCCTTATCGGAATAACATAGCAATCCCTCATAAACTCTGCTCTAAACTTATTAATAACATTTTTCTTCAAAGTTTTACTTTCCTTTAAGTTGAGAAACATATTAATGTTCACAAAAAACTTCTTTAAAATATTACCATCAAAATCAGTGTTTCTTATATTAAAGTTTTGTTGATCGATGTTAATACTTAAAAGTGATACCAATGTGTCCTCATCTAAGTCATTTGTTGTTTTAATAACCTGATTAACGTCATTAACATATTTCAGATAATAATCATTGGCTTTTTCCTCTAGCCAACTTTTAATCTCTGGAAATAATTCTTGATAGTAGTTATTACATTCTAATGATATAGCTTTGTATAACTTCTCTTTTTTTGATTGAATCTTATCATCACTTCCTCTGAAATCTTTCCATTTCTTCTCAACCATCACAGGTATTTTTTCCTCAACATTTCTGAGCTTGACCTGTAAATACTGTTGATAATATTCTTGCTTATCCGAGCCTAATTTTTCAATTGATGTACTGTTAACATCAGCAATTATTTTGGCTTTTACTTCCTCTTTCGCTATTTCATAACTAACAAATACTTCTTCTTGTTTTCCTTTACGTTTAAGTTTTATCTCTTTTGCATGCTCTATAGTCTCAAGTAAGTGATCAAGTTTTGTTTTTACAATCACAGGTTTATGATATTTTTCAATAAAAAGACGTATATTATCTTCTAGCATATGAAAACCTGAAGTCTGGATAATATGATAATTAGTCCTATTTTGAGCAGACTTTTCATTGGTATTACTTAAATAATACTCTGATAACTTAGATATATTGAAGAATGTATTGTCCTTATATTCTGCCAAAAAGTAATCCTTTTTTGCATTATAATCTGATTGGACGTATTCGTCATAGAATGTATTCCTAGCACCTAAAGCGTATCTTGAGGAAACAAACATAAATTTATTGTTCCCCCATTCAATTATATCGCTTGATTTAACAGGAGTGTTTAAATCTTTCCTATCAAGTTTATCTGAAATATTAAATACTTTTACGACATGACTAATTCCAAAATCATTATATGCATTTAACTCATTAATATCCTTAATCAATTGGTCTACATCTTTAGCATCAATCGATCTTCTATCTAATACTAATATTGGTAATACATTTGTTTGTGATTTAATATTATCCAATAGCATTTCCGAGTTTTCTGGTAAATTGCTCGAATTACTTCCAGGTGTATCAACTATCCTAAAAGATATTTTCCCGTTACACATCATAGGATTGTTAAAAGGAATCGTAAGATCAACACTAATAATCTTCGGAGTATCATCATTTTTTTTACTATTACTCAGATTAATATTATGTATAATATTATTTACTTGCCTATACCATTTATGATCACTCAAACTTAAATAGTCAGTAATATCATCACCTTCCCGTGAGCAACTCCTAAACTTCTGTTTTTCATCATCCCAGCTAAAACTTGATGATTTTCTATTCTCATAATTAACTGTCAGACTTACTTTATCACCTTGTATTATAGTAGTAATAACTGAAGTTTCTGTGTCTAATCCTGATGGTAATATATCTAAGCCAACCAATGCATTAATTAGAGTTGATTTACCTACACTATAATTTCCAAACACATAAAGGTTTGCCACATTATCATCTATACTTTCAAACCTATCTACTTTCTCTTCTAATTCGTCATGTCCTTTAAAAGTTTCATGAACCAAGTTAAAACATTCATTTACTTTGATCAGAGTCTCTGTTGAAGAACTAAATGGAAACTTAGGATAAAAATCGGTCTTAACATCTAAGTCACAGTTAACTAGCTTCTTATCTAGTGCTTGAACAAAATCTTCAAAGTCAGATTTTCTACCAGAATATCGAATATTTATTGCACTTACATTAAAACTAAATTCCTCTAAAATATCATTTTGCAAGCTATCAATAAAGTCATGTATAACCTTATTCTGACCTATGTACTTATATAATTTGGATTCAGGATTTATTTCATTCCACATACCATTAGTATCTTTGTGTTTTATTGCCAAAGATAATTCATATGGATTATAATTAATTAAAACATTACTTTGATTCATGGCTCCTCCTAAATATGATAAAATTGACTTACTTATTGTGTTTTAATTATATTACATAATACATATTCTTGCATTGTTTACCAAGTATAATAAAATTATATGTTCTCTAATAATAATCGCAGTAAGCTTTGCTTTTGGTTTTCCGATGATATATGAGAAAAAGCTAGTCATCAAATGATCAAAGTTTATTGTTAAGCAACAATATGTTCATCATCGCAAATCATGCACAAATACTTACAAAATGAAACATACTCTTTTTCTGGTGAAATTCCTTGCATACGAATATACTCTAAATGATCATCACATATACATTCTTCAAAAATATCCTTATGTAAAAAAACAATATTCCTACGATTTTGTATAATGTTAGTATTATCTAAGTCTATGGATTGCTCAATAATAAATATGAATCGATTTCCTAAACTATGATAATCTGCTTCTCCGAAAAATAATCTTAATGGAGATTGTGTATCTATGTAAATTGCAATAAATACTGCAGTATTTTGGTTATTCTTTTTCGTGATATCAGGCAACTTAACGAAGATTATTCCATTGAAATTTTCTTCATCCTCATTCAATACAATTAATTCACACTCCACCTCAAAAGGATGATTATTACTATGTTCACTAAATGAAGAACATGTAACTGCCCAAAGAGCTTCAAAATATTTATTTATCCCCACCAATCCTTCTGTAGCTAAAGCATTATAAAAATCATCTGGGTCCCCTAAAAGTGTCAATGGCAACATTGTTCTCTGATAATATGATCGTATACCTTTTCTCTTCATGTTACCTCCTCATTAATCTAACTCCTCTTTGAAAGCATTCTCTAAACATTCCTTCCATTCATCTACTAATTTATTTTTAATAGCTTTTGGTGAAATCAAAGTGCAATACCGCCCCATTTTCAAGATAAACTCTTGTATTATAAATTCTCCTCTTAATGTAGTTTCATAGATGATAAAAGATCCATAATTTGTTATCACCACATCTTTGCCTATTTCATTTTCAATCAATGCCTTCATATATGGTCCATATACTCTTAACTTCACTCTTATTTCTTCACCTATTGATGACATTCCATTTTCATCAAAAAAGTCATTTAAGCTGTAATTAGGATCTTTCCAATACTTTATGTTTGTTATCTCAACACCTTCGAATCTATTCAACTTATAAGTCTTAAATTTTTGATTTTCAACATCATAACATGTTACATACCATTGGCTGTTACAATTAACCAAATCATAAGGGTTCAATAATCTAATAGCGCTAGACGAATACGAATAATATTTCCCCTTAATCTGTAAATTGCCCTTAATAGCTCTCATTATTAAATTATAATTTTCATTATAGCTCATTTTGCTAATAGTCATATTTTCATTCTTGACTTTTGTATACTCATATCCTTTTCCACTAACTGAGGTAATTTGAAGTATCTTCAACAACACATCATATACCTTACTTGCATTAATGAAATCTTTATCTGACTGTATTAAGTTACTTAGGTCATTAATAATAGCAATTTCTTCTGATGTGAACTTTGGAAGACAGGCTAATTCCTTTTGATCTAGTGCGTAACCCCCACTCTTTCCATTGAGAATCTTGAATACATATCCTGCATCCTGTAACTCCTTCTTATATTCATAGATATTTCTCCTATTTGTACCTACGAGTTCTGCTAACTCATCTTTTGAGAACTGTCGGCCCGTTGATAAATATCGAAGCATTTGAAGTGTTTTTGATGTTTTTCCCATTTCAACTCCTTGCATTGAACAATGTGTTTATTTTCTCATAGCCATATTGAAGTAATATGAATTTTCAACATGACATGTCCATATAAACTATAATCTTTCTATAATACTATTATACATTATAAAGGTACATCATTTATGTCTCATAAACAAAAAGTACATGGATATGTTATAAATTCACACCATAAAGTACCAGGGGATTAGTGTGTAAATACAAGACTATATTATTGTTATCTTGAAAAACTAATAAAAATAAAAAAACACCTCAAATGAAGTGTTTCAAAGCATTTACTTATAGAGAATAGTCATCAATATCCAACATGTCCTGAGACACTTTTAACCGCAGACTAATTTTATAGTTGCAGAATAGCATATCGTGTGCTCAACACTCATTACATTTAATTAGGATAATAAAACTTCAACTCACGATTCAAAAGTGGAAGATTGGTGATTTAACATTATGTATTAATTTTCTTCAAATATTGAATAAATTGAACAGTTTTGTATCTCTGCTTGTTTTATACATTCTTTTTTGTCTTTACCGTATCCTCTTATTTCTTCATTTTCATCAATCCAATAAAAGTTTATTTCATCACCAAATAGCTTTTTCATTACGTTCTCAATAACTGAACCTTCTGCTATGCTAACCACATTCTGTGAGTACTCATAAAATTCCTTTACTGCTTGATTTCCATCTCCATGTATAAAGCCATCTATTATGTTAATGATATCTTTTTTGAATTCTGCAGCTTGCTCATCTGAAACAAGATATATTCCAAATCCATTAGAAAATACCGAAGTGATCATATAGCATCTTTCCTTAAGAGCCAATACAATTGCCATAATTCTTGAAAAATCTATTACAATTAGTGGCTGATACTCCAAAATATACTCATCTATTATGTCATAATAGCCTTTTGAACATATTCTATTAATAAAACTCATTCTTCTTTCTTCTTCATATTGGTCATTTACTATATTTATTTGATCTATTTCATGGATATAATCGCCCTTACCATATAGCAATTCTTCAAGTGGGATATTAAATAATAAATGAATTCTTGATATAGTATCTAAATCTACTCCTCCTTTGTTATTTTCCCACTTTGAAATACACTGTCTAGTAACATTTAACTGGTTCGCCATTTCTTCCTGAGTTAAATTACTTTTACTTCTTAATATTTTGATGTTTTTTCCAATTCTTAACTTCTTTGCTTTCATTGACGATATCTCCTTTCATATTTCTAAGATAATAGTAGCACTGTAAACTGAAAAATCCTAGCAACAAAATGTTGCAAAAAAACAACTTGATATTATCAAGTTGCTTATAATCTATTTATATCTTATTAACATATTATCATTAGGGTATTTTTTCGTATATTTAGCAACACTCGACATACGTGATACTCCCCTAAGTATTCCAGAAGAAAGATGTCTCATTTTATGCCAAACTTCAAAAGTCAAATCTACAATCTACTTTTATGGGTAGTCATCAGCACTCCACATGTGTGGTGATTAGGTCGCAGATAAACTTCTATCCAGAGTTTTTTTCATTATTGAAAGTCCTGAAAATCCCATCCCTTTAGTAATAAAATGAGTACTTAGGTAAGTTGATTCTTTAAATCCTTCTTTCTCATAAAGTCGTTTAGCATCTATGTTTGTATTAATGACATCGAGTGTTATAGTATCTTTCTGCTCTCTAATTGCAGTATTATATACGTGTGAAAGCATTTTCTTTCCAATACCTTTTCCCCTAGCATTAGGACAAACGGCAATCATGCCTAGATTCAACTCATTTGCCTTAAGGCCAAAATCACTAAAAGAAAGTTTATACATAACTCCGTTCCAGAATTTCATGTGTTTGGTAATCTCTTTCCTATTACTCAGATATCTGTTACCTTTGGTGGCCAGAAGTGTTACACCTAGAATTTCACCGTCCTCGACATAATAGAAGCCTAAATTGTAGGTTATTGATTTTTCTATAAGCAGTTGCATCTTCTCTTTATCCATGCCTTTATAAAACCATTCAAGTTTCTCTTTAAAAGCTTCTTTAACAATCATGGCTATTTGCCTTTCATCTTCTCTGCCAATATTATCTTTCCCATTAAATTCTACAATCATCATTTTCTCCTGTTCATAGTATTTTTAAGATTAGGGAATACTTTTACATAGTACTCATCTTCTTTTGAAACCACATACTTGCTTCCAAGTGCTCTTGAGACTTCAAAGGCACTATAAACCGCTCCCTCTACAAAGGAGATAAAGTGGGTATAATCACCAGCAAAATGAATATTGCCAACAGATTTTGATAATTTAGGCAAATGTTGCGAATAGTATTCAGGCGATAATTCAATCTCTCCTAGAGGAAACCTCGTTACTTTACTGTCAATTACATTTTCTCTCACATCAATTTTCATAGGTAGAATCCTATTGAAGTCATCTAAGGTTTTATTGACTATCTCTTCATCAGATAAAGCAAGAAAGTCATCTATTTTTTGAGTTTCATCAGGGTACTCAGTAATGATAAAATTACACATTACTGGAACATCGTTTCGATCATCTTCAGTATCATATGTTTGATCCACCATTATTTGAAAAAGGGTGTCATCACTCATGAGGGCAAAAAAACGTTCCCAAGGTACCTTTTTTCTAAAGAAAACAGATACCATTGTAATAGGTCCATATTTAACCC
>PPCM01000174.1_pt1:0-87500 | contig 88978 bp, 74 predicted proteins | sample 1555541 | NCBI WGS metagenome assembly PPCM01 (sample SAMN05284479, study PRJNA326546) | Marine sediment metagenome, whole genome shotgun sequencing project. | isolation source: marine sediment | place: Germany: Wadden Sea | collected 2012-09-05 | reverse complement strand
ATAAATAGAGGCCACCTTTTCCACATAAAGTTAAATATGCAGTGTATACGGTATTAGCAGTCGTTTCCAACTGTTATCCCGATCTCTAAGGGAGATTATCCACGCGTTACTCACCCGTGCGCCGCTCTACTCACTTCCCGAAGGAAGCTTTCTCGCTCGACTTGCATGTGTTAAGCACGCCGCCAGCGTTCAATCTGAGCCAGGATCAAACTCTCCAGTTGATAAACTTGGAGAAAGTGATCACTTGTCATCCACTCGTATTAAACGGGCTGTATGTTTCGTGATCTTTTTTGCTCAACTCGCTATTTAATTGTCAAAGATCGTATTGTCTTTTCTCAAAGAACGCCCAGCGCTTAGCCGGAAAGTCTAACTTAGATTTTTCTAAGCTCCCCGTCAACCCCTTTTCTCAACTTTATTTTGTCGATCCAGAAGTGGACGCCGCCGTTAGGCAGGAGAGGCAAGCTATGTTTTTAGCTTGTTTCCGTCAACCCTTTTTTTCAACTTTTTTCAAATTGTTTTTTGAGGGCCAACCGTTCAGTTTGTTTAAGAAAGAACAAGTCGCTGCGGTCTTTGCTGTTGGGCTTTCCCGTGCGACGAAAGAGGTTCTAGGTGAAACACTCTTCGGGGTCAAGCGGTTTTTTAAGAAAAACACTACATTCTTTCTCCCCAAGTTCTAACATATTGATTTTATTAACTCAGTAAGATCGTCTTTCTTTCCCCCTTTGCATATCTTAGCCCTCCCCTCGCCTCAGGCGTTACCAGAACGGACATGAATGCTCGTTTTTTCGACAAATACACACTATATTTAGGAGACCTGATGTTCGCGCATTGTCTCTCATTATACATTAATATAGTAATAGACCTTCAAAATGAGCAGATGAAATCAAGCACACCTCCCCGCCACACACTAGTGTTCAGTGATTATTATTGGAGAGACTATGAAAGAGACCACTAAAACTTTGTACCAAGAACGCATGCTTAATGTGTTAACACACATTCAATCCCACTTGGACGACGAGCTATCTCTAGAGAGCCTAGCTGCAAAGACATACTTCTCACCGATTCATTTCCACCGCATTTTCAAAGGGGCTATTGGAGAGACTGTTGTTGAACACATACGCCGTATCAGACTAGAACGCGCAGCAGCTCGTCTCGCTGGAGGAGAGTCAAACGTAACAAACGCTGCATTCGACTCTGGATATGAGACTGTGGAATCATTCAGCCGTGCATTCAAAAAGATGTTTGGATGCCCTCCATCCAAATATCAGGAACAACATTGGGAGAAGCTCTATGAACAAATCCCAGGGACCGTTCACTACCTGCCCGAGAATGCACGGGATGGGTTGACCTACTACCTAGAAGGCAATTCCGATATGGAAATAGAAGTGAAGACATGCACTCCGCTTCGAGTCGCATTTATTCGCCACATAGGACCGTACCATGAATGCAAACCAGCGTGGAACAAGCTATATGCTTGGGCTTGGGCCAAGAGACTACTCAATGATGCAAGCAATTACATCGGTATTTGCCATGATGATCCACAAATCACCCCTGAAGACAAAATTCGTTACGATGCCTGTATCACGGTAGATGGAAGTATTGAGGCTGAAGGAGAGATCGGCATACAGATGATTGAAGGGGGTGAATATGCCGTTACCCTACACAAGGGACCTCACGAAAGAATTGAAAACACCTACGCAGAACTAATGGGGGAGTGGCTACTCGCTAGTGGACGCGAACTACGCGAGTTACCTGCTTTTGAAGTCTATAAGAATTCGCCTGATGAGGTCTCCCAAGAAGAATTGCTCACTGAAATTTATCTACCCCTAAAATAACAAAAGGCCCGGAGCTTTCTCCAGGCCTCTTTTATTACATATAATAGAGCGTTTAGAATTCCAGACTTTTCGGAGTCCTTGGGAATGGCATGACGTCACGGATATTAGACACACCCGTTACAAGCATAAGCATACGCTCAAAGCCCATACCAAAACCGGCGTGTGGCACGGAACCATAACGGCGGGAATCAAGATACCACCAGTACTCTTCCTGATCGAGATTCATCTCAGCCATACGCCCTATCAAAACGTCCATGCGCTCTTCGCGCTGACTGCCACCAATGAGTTCGCCAATACGTGGGACCAAGCAATCCATAGCTGCGACAGTCTTATTGTCGTCATTCATACGCATGTAGAACGGCTTGATAGTCTTGGGGTAATCCATGACAAAGACTGGCTTCTTGAACTTCTCTTCACAAAGGAAACGTTCATGCTCAGTCTGGAGATCCATCCCCCACTCAACCGGATATTCGAACTTCTTCTTGGTCTTCTTGAGAATATCAATAGCCTCTGTGTACGGCAGGCGCTCAAACGGATCGTTGAGAATCGACTCCAGAGTTGGCATGAGAGACTTGTCAACCCACTTGGCAAAGAGTTCAACGTCCTCAGCGCAATTGTCGAGAATGTGCGTAATGAGGTACTTGATCATCTCCTCGCCCAAATCCATATCATCAGCGAGATCTGCAAACGCAATCTCCGGCTCGATCATCCAGAACTCGGCAACGTGACGTGGAGTATTGGAATTCTCAGCGCGGAAAGTAGGGCCGAACGTATAACAGTCACCCAAAGCCAGAGCAAACATCTCAGCGGAAAGCTGACCAGATACTGTGAGATGGGATGGCTTACCGAAAAAATCTTCCTCAGCTGATGCCTTAGAGCCTGCCTCAAGACTAGTAACGCGGAACATCTCCCCAGCGCCTTCGCAATCTGAACCAGTGATGATCGGAGTATGAATGTAGAAGAAATCCCTTTCAGCAAAGAACTGGTGAACAGCCTGAGCTAAAATGGAGCGAATACGAAAGATAGCACCATATTTATTGGTACGAGGGCGCAGGTGCGCAATACTACGAAGGAATTCGTCAGAGTGACGTTTCTTCTGGAGCGGAAATGTTTCCTGATCAGCTTCGCCCAGTAACTCGATGGACTTACCGCGAACTTCCCACTTCTGCCCTTTACCGGGAGACTCAATAAGTTCGCCACTGATTGCAACGGCAGCACCAGTACCAACCTTATCCAGGACAGCGACAATCTCAGGTGTGTGGTCGATGACAGCCTGGATACTTCCCAGACAAGAGCCGTCATTCAACTCGACAAAAGAGAAGCCTTTGTTATCGCGCTTAGTGCGAACCCAGCCCTTGATGACGATTTCGTCCATGGCCTGTTCAGCGTTCAATGCATATTTTATCTTTGTTCGTTTCATGGATTCATCCTTTTGGTGAATTTTTTCTCGCTCATATCTGTTATACAGAAGATTGGCAACGCACAAAGGAGCTATATCATCTATTGCTTCCACAGGCGAGGTAAGCTATGAAACACGCCCAAACGTAAACGCAATCTAAATAAGAGGACCTGATGGGATTCTTTAGCAAATTGAAAAAAGCCTGGGCAAGCCCGGAAGATGTGGCTCAGCAGGCACTTGAAGAATACAAGAAAGAACAAGGCATCGAAATCGAGGCCAAAGAAGAACCTGCGCCCGAAGTAGCACAGCCATTAGCTGAGACCGCTATCCCGGAAGCCCCTGCTACTGAGCCAATTGAGCCGCAAGTCGTCGAAACAAAAGCTAAACCAGAATCTACAGTTGAGACAGACGCCGCTCCCACTCCTACCGAGGATTGGCAGGCCGACCTGACTCTGTCTCTACGCCAGGCTGAACCGAAGCTTTCCGAATGGCTGAATCTCATCGTTGAAGGTGTGGATGATAAAGGCCCAGCTCTTTGGGAACGCCTTGCTTTTCTGTTCAAAGCGCTCGGCGCCCCAGAAACCGAAGCACAAGATTTCATCAGCAAATTCGAACGCTGGCTTGACGACATGGGCTACCAGACCGTCGCTGAGTTCAAATCCGAATTGCAGTACCGACTGGCATTGGTGCTGGAGCTTGAAGATGAAGAGGACGAACGCGACCGTTTGTTCCTTAAGCTTTCCGAAGGTATTTCCAAAACTCGCGAGCAGATCACCAAGCGCATTGATGGCTTGCTCTCCTCTCACACTTCTCTGGATGAAGAATTCTGGGAAGAATTTGAGGAAATCTTAATCATGGCTGATGTCGGCATGGAAGCCGCCACCCAGCTCATGGACAATCTCAAGAAGCGCGCACATAAAGCTGGAACAACTGATCCCGCCGACTTCAAAGACATTCTTCGCGACGAACTGGAAGACATTTTCAATGTACCTCCCCGCATCGAAGCGGTAAATCCGCCCGAAGTCCTGATGATGATCGGCGTCAACGGTGTGGGCAAGACCACCACCATTGGCAAGCTGGCTCACCGTGCTCAGTTGCAGGGGCGCAAAGTACTGATTGCAGCAGGTGACACTTTCCGTGCTGCCGCCATTGAGCAGCTTGAAGTGTGGGCCAACCGAGTTGGAGCAGGCTTCTTTGCCAAGGCTGAAGGCAGCGACCCGGCAGCTGTAGCGTACGAAGCCATGGATAAGGCTATAGCTGAGGGCTACGATTTACTCTTGCTCGATACGGCCGGACGTCTGCAAACAAAAACAAACCTCATGGAAGAGCTGACCAAGATCAAACGCGTTGTAGGCAAAAAGCACGAAGGTGCGCCCCATCGCTGCGTTCTGGTCATTGACGCGACCACAGGCCAGAATGCCCTGTCGCAGACCAGGCTCTTCAATGAAGCAGTTGGCGTTGACGAAATCATCCTGACTAAGCTCGACGGCACCGCCAAAGGTGGTGTAGTGGTAGCAGTCACATTACAGAACAAACTTCCGATCACCTTTGTGGGACTCGGAGAAAAGATGGAAGACCTTCGCCCGTTCAACGGCAAGGACTTCGCTAAAGCTTTACTTACATAACCTTTTACACAGCGGTAGAACAACGTGTCTGAAGAATTTAAAGAGCGTAATGGCATCGAGGAAGGCGAAGAGAGCTTTGCCGAACTGTTCGAACAGTACAGTGAAGGCGGCGGTGACGACCTGAACATTGGCGACAAAGTTGCCGGTTCCGTCATTCAGGTGGGAGAGTCCACCATTTTCGTCGACACCGGCACCAAGCTGGACGGTATAGTGGAACGCGAGGAATTGCTGGACGAAGACGGTAACTGCACCGTCAAGGAAGGCGACACCGTGGAACTCTACGTTGTCGGCAAGGACTCCGGCGGCATCAAGCTGTCTCGCGCACTCTCCGGCATCGGCGGCCTCGCCATGCTCGAAGAGGCAAAGGCAAGTGCACTGCCTGTTGAAGGTCACATCGACTCCACCTGCAAAGGCGGCTTCAATGTCACCATCATGCAACGCCGTGCTTTCTGCCCGGTAAGCCAGGTAGACAACCGCTTTGTGGAAGACGCTGAGGAATACGTGGGCAAGACCCTGGAATTCCTCGTTACCAAGCTGGAGCAGCGCGGACGTAACATCGTTATTTCCCGTCGCGCCTTGCTTGAGCGTGAGACCGCACAGGCTGTCGAAACCTTCACCGCAGAGACTCAGATCGGCGATGAGATTGAAGGCACTGTCACCCGTCTCGCCCCATTTGGTGCATTTGTAGAGATCATGCCCGGCCTCGACGGCTTGGTACACATCTCTCAGATCTCCCATGGCCGTATCGGTCACCCGGAAGAAGCGGTCTCCGTTGGCCAAAAGGTTAAAGCCAAGATCACCAAGTACGAACATGATGACAAGGGCCGTCTCAAGATTTCCCTGTCCATGAAAGAACTTGCTCAGGATCCCTGGGACACCATCGCTTCCACCTTTGGTGAAGGCGACAAGGTTACCGGTAAAGTAGTACGTATTGCCGACTTCGGTGCTTTTGTTGAAATCGCACCCGGCATCGACGGCTTGGTTCACGTCTCCGAGATGAGCTACACCCAGCGCGTTCACAAGCCTGCTGACTTCGTCAAAGAAGGCGAGCAGGTTGCCGTAAAGATCAAATCCATTGATCCAAGCGCCCGCCGCATCGGTTTGTCCATGAAGGACGCTGAAGGCGATCCGTGGATGGATGTGGAAGAAAAGTATCAAGCTGGTCAGAAAGTCGAAGGCACCGTGGAGAAGCAGGAGCAATTCGGCATCTTCATTCAGCTGGAGCCAGGCATCACCGGCCTGCTGCCCAAGTCCGTTATTGCCCGCTCCGAGAAGCCTGCTGCATTTGAAAAACTGCACGCTGGCGATACTGTCGAAATCACCATCGCACAGGTCAAAGCTGGAGAGCGCAAGATCTCCCTGACCACAGGTGATGTTGAAGAGGACGGCGCTTGGAAGGAATTTGCTCCCAAGAAGAAGCAGTCCTCCAACGCATCCGGCGGCATGGGCCTGCTCGGTGCAGCTTTGCAAAAAGCCATGGATAAAAAGAAATAACTCGACTGATAGAGTAATACAAAAGGCCCGGTTCACAATGTGAACCGGGCCTTTTCTTATTTAAGCATGAAGCTTACTTGGATGATTTTGAAACGCAGGCATTAAAGCCGCTGAAATCAACCCGCTGGTGTTGCAGACAGAGCTCCTCTCCATCCCGACCATCACCATACAAGGGATCACCCACAATAGGATGGCCAATGCTAGCCAGATGCGCCCTGATCTGATGGCGAGCGCCCTTCATGATAAGGCAGCGAACATCTGTAGTATTCTTCTCATGATCATGCGCAAGGGTTTCCACATCCGTCCAGCGACGGACATCCCAGTCCTCTTCCTCGAGAACCTTAGTCTTCTTTCGATTATCTGTATCCAGTTCGTTCTCAATAGTAACGACCCCATCCAGACGACCTTTGACCGTAGCATTGTAAAATTTCTTAATCTGACCAGCATCTTCCATGGCCAGATAGGATTTTTCACCTTCATCATTCAACGCAACAAGCAACAGCCCTGACGTGAGGTAGTCCAAACGGTTAAGCAAGAGCGGCGAGGCACTTGGAAACATTTCTGACAACACACTCTCAACATTTGCTGTATCTTTCCCCTCGATACAGGCTGAATGAACATTGCTTGGCTTATACACTGCAGCAAACAAGCCATCCTGTTTTACTACATAGAGTCCCATTTCTTCATATGACATCCGTTGTGCCTCCCCTTGAATAATGACTTCCTGTCCGGCACGGACTTTATATCCCGGTTTACGTTGTTTCTCATCCACCAAAACACGCCCATCATCGCACAGCCGTCGTCTTAAACGAAGCCCTGAATCATGAACGATTTCCGCCAGCACCTTATCCAGGCGCGTGTATTCGAGTTCCTGAGGAACTATGTATTTTTTATTCTCACACATCAATTTCATCCTATACTGACAACGGTTTACTCTGCAATGGTTTATCTCCCTTTGACGCAGACAGGGAAAAGGCCTAAAACTGTTTTTCATTCAATACATTACAAGTGCAAGGATGCGTTATGACAACGGAAGTACTCTGGATTTCGGCCAAGGAAATCGACACGCTCGGCATCACCATGATTAATATAATGGATGCAGTAGAAGCGGGATTTGCGACCATGGGACGAGGCGAAGGCGAAATGCCTGCCAAAATCGGAGTACACCCACGAGAAGATTGTTTCATCCATGCCATGCCTTGCTATCTCGGAGGCGACACAGATCGCGCCGGGGTTAAATGCGTTTCCGGCTATCCACCGAACCCGGCCAAAGGTCATCCGTACATCACCGGAATCATGCTTCTGACCGATGCTGCCACAGGACTCCCTGTTGCCGTCATGGACGCAGGATGGGTTACCGCATGGCGCACAGGCGCAGCATCCGGTGTCTACGCTCGCCACTTCGGCAATCCGGAGACCACCTCTGTGTCCATCATCGGCACAGGCGTTCAAGGCCGAGTCAATCTCATGGCCATGCGCGATGTCTTCCCCAAGCTGAATCAAGTGTATTGTTATGACATCTATGAATCATCCATCGAGCGGTTCATCAACGACATGCAGGCCGAAGTTCCCAATGCGACTTTCACCACATGCACAGATCTGAAAACAGCAGTGACGGATGCAGACGTTCTCATCACCTGCACCCCCATCGTGGAAGAGCCAAAACGCTCCATTCCTCAAGAGTGGATCAAGGATGACTGCCTCGTTATTTCCGTGGATTACGACTCCGCCATCTGTGAAGATGCATTCAAGGATGCCAACTTCACCTGTGACAACCGTAATCAGTATGTCTGGACGCAAGAGCAAGGTATCTATTTCCAAAATGGCTACCCGCTCCCGGCTGACATCAATGCTGACATGTGCGAAGTCTCCGCTGGCTTGAGGCCCGGACTACGTGAAGGCAAACGTGGGGCCGTGCTCATGGGAATCGCCAGCCATGACATCATGACTGCTGACCTCATTTACAAAAAAGCTGTAGCCGCCGGAATCGGGACCAAGGTAGAATTGTAGAATGACCGGATTTCTTTATGTCCTTGCCGCCGCTTTCATGTGGGGGCTCATCGGCGTTTTCACCAAATACATTCTGGCAGAGGGCGTTAGCGCTTTGGAAATCGCATTCTGGCGCGCCGGCTTTGCCTGGCTCATGTTCCTTGCTCACGCCGGGATAAAGAAGCAACTCAAAGTAGCGCGGGCAGACCTGCCTATCCTCTTCGGCTTCGGCGTCATCTGCGTAACGCTCTTCTACGGTTCCTACCAACTCGCTATCCGCGATGTAGGTATGGCGCTAGCCGCAGTACTCCTCTACACCGCCCCGGCATGGGTCGCACTCATGTCATGGCTGGTGCTCAAAGAAGAGATGAACATCACCAAGGCTGTTTGTGTTGTAATGACTATTCTCGGCGTAGCCTGCATCAGTCTCGGCCCGCAGCTATTAAATGGCGGAGACTTCCAACTCAACACATTCGGTCTCATCGCAGGCTTGGTGTCAGGTTTCACCTATGCCCTCTACTATATCTTCGGGAAGAAATTCCTGTTCCGCTACCAAACACCAACCATCTTCGTGTACGCCCTCCCCTTTGGCGCAGCACTCCTGCTGCCATTCGTGGACTTTGTACCCAAGGCACCCCAGACATGGATGCTCCTCGTGGGTCTCGCATTGGTCACATCATACGGTGCATTCTCCGTCTATTATGCAGGCCTTAAGCGAATGGACACAACCCACGCTTCGGTCATTGCGACCTTCGAGCCTGTCGTTGCAGCCGTGTTTGCATACATCCTGTTCGGAGAAAAATTTTCCATGCTCGGCTATGCAGGAAGTTCTTTGATCATCATCGCCGTGCTTATGGTTGTCATGGCAGGCTCCAAGGCAAGCCGCGCAGCAGGAGAGGAAGGATAATCCATGTCTGAACTCAAACAGGTCAAAGCGTCTGCCGGGTCTGGCAAGACCTATCAGCTCACCCGCCGTTTTCTCGCCCTTCTGGATAGCGCCGACGAATCATCTCGCCCATTTGCCTGCACTAGCAAACCTTACCGTGGATATGCATGGCCGGAAATCATGGCCGTGACATTCACAAACAAGGCCGCAGCCGAAATGAAAGAGCGCGTGGTCAGCGGCCTCAAGCTCGCAGCTCTGGAGATCAACGATGATCAGGCTTCCTCCTGTTCACCGCAGACCGCTAGAACTGCCATTGATTCCATCCTGCGCCGCTATCACCGACTCAACATCCGCACTATCGACTCCCTGCTTGCCCTGCTCCTGCGCTTGTTCGCCCTAGAGTTCGGCATCCGGCCTGATTTTCAAATGGTCTTCGACGAATCTGAAATGTTCGATGCCGTTTATGATCACTTTGCCGTCTTATGCGAATTCGACGGTCCCGAACGCGACTTATTAGCTGACACCATCACTACGATGATTCGCACCGAAGGTAAGACCGGATTTTGGATGCAGGACATGGTACGCCGCCGCCTGCTCAATCTCACTCGCTTCCTACGCAGCCAATCCGGACCGCTTGAGACAGATCAGACCGCAATCAAAGACATGCTGGTTGCAGCCTATTCCGAGTTCTCCGAATCAATGAAGCACATGTCTGTGTACCTTGGGGAGACAGGCCTCCCGATTAATGCCAATTTCAAGAAATTTCTGACCAAATGCATGGAACTCGAGCTCTTTGATTCGCCACCCGATTCAAAGATGATTCAGAAGACGACTTTTCGAGACTGCGTTCTAGCAAAAGGTAAAGACCAAGTTGATGCAACAGTTGAAGCGGAATACTCTCATCTCAAGAAAGTCTATTCTAACTACAACGTCAGCCATGCAGCCCTCACCGGAGCATATTTCCTTGCCCCGGCCATCGGTATTGCCATGCGCTTGCTCAATGGCCTGAGCGAATTACAAAAACAGCGAGGGCTCGTCCTCGGCTCAGCCCTTGCCGGATTTGTCAATGAGCTGCTGACCTACGGCGATGCTGTATCAGAAGCATACTGCCGCATGGGTTGTCGCCTGCACCACCTGCTAGTGGACGAATTCCAAGACACAAGCCGCGAACAGTGGCAAGCCATCACCCCCCTCTCGCAGGAGTGCCTCGCCAAAGGCGGTTCCCTCTACTATGTGGGCGATGTGAAACAAGCCATCTACAGCTGGCGTGGTGGAGATTCCGCATTATTCGATGAGGTCATAGAGCAGCCGGATATCGCATCACTTGCACACAACGCGGAGAGTGAGAATCTCCCAGACAATTGGCGCAGTTTCAAAAATGTGGTGGAGTTCAACAACACCTTTTTCCAGAATTTCGAGAATATCATCGGAGCCAACGACCTCGCCGACACTCTCTTTCGGGACGCTTCGGATGACTTCCGCTCTGACTTTGCAAATGACCTGACGAAGAACTTCGAAGGATGCGCTCAATCAATCCCTGCCAAGAATGAAGCAACAGACGGTTACGTCCGCATGGAACAGCTTCCCGGTGGTAAAGCTGATGAGATTGAAGAATTTACCATGGAAGCCCTTGATGAGTTAATGGATGATCTTACTTCACGACGCAGCTATCGAGACATCGCCATTTTGGTTCGTACTCACGGTCACGCCACCACTGTTTGTGATTTGCTCGTACAGCGTGGCATCCCGGTAATCACAGAGAACTCCCTGCAACTAGATCGGCACCCCATCATCCGCCAGCTCGCAGGCCTGCTCGCCTTCCTTGATTTCCCACGCGATGATGTAGCATTCCTCACATTTGCATCCGGCACAGAACTGTTCCTTGCCGAAACAGGCATTACGGAAACCGAATTTCATGACTGGCTCATTCAGCCGAAGAAGCGCCCGCTCGGTGTTTGCTTCCGCGATGATTATCCTGAGCACTGGCAACGCTTCATCGAACCGTTCTACAATCAGTCCGGCCTGATGACACCGTATGATCTCGCACAGGAAGCAATCCGCACGTTCCGTGTGTTAGAACGCCATCCAGACGCAGAGCTTTACGTGCGCCGTTTCCTTGAAGTCATCCATCTGGCCGAAGAAAACGGCTACGGCTCCCTCTCCGGCTTTCTTGAATACTGGGAAGAAAAATCCGGCGAGGAGAAAGTCCCGCTCCCGGAAAATATTGATGCAGTCCGCATTATGACCATCCACAAATCCAAGGGATTGGAATTCCCCGTTGTCATCATTCCTTTCCATAACTGGAGCGTTCGCCCGGATCAGGACTTTGTTATTCGCAAACATGAGGGGAAACGCATACTCACACCCATGAAAAAGGGACTGGGCAAACCGTACCAGACGAGCCTTGGGCGTGCTGTACGAGAACAACTGAATCTCCTTTACGTGGCATGGACCCGCGCCCGTGAGGAGCTATATGGATTCTTCACTGAAAAGCCTGTAAACTCACCTGCTCTGGCAGCCATGAACCAATTCCTCGACATGGATGATGAGCCAGTTTACGAGTTCGGAGAAAAGCCACAAGACGGCGAAGGCGCACGGCAAACGCAAACTCCAGTTCCAGCCATTCTCGAACCGCAACAGGAAGATCCAGAACTGATGGCATGGCTGCCTCGTCTCCGTGTTTATCGTCACAACCGGGACGAGTATTTCTACAATGAAAAACTACGTGGAGAGGTTGCCCACCGAACCATGGAGCACCTGCGTATCACGGGAGACAATGACACCGACACAGAACGGGCCATCCGACTCTCTCTGCAAGATTTCCCCACTCTCGGCGCGCTTTCCGAACAAGAAATGCAGCAATTAAAGGAAGACCTTCACAAGATGACCCATTGGGCTCTTTCGCTGGACGATCTCAGAACATGGCTGACACATGGCTCGCTGGAACCGGAAGTCATGGACGCTGACGGTAATTTCAAGCGGCTCGACCTCCTTTACCGTGGCGAAGAGACTGTGGTCGTAGACTTCAAAACAGGTCAACCTTCACCCAAGAATCACGAGCAAGTGTTAGATTACATGCATATTCTCAAAGAAATCGACTCCACCTGCGAGCCGAAAGGATTCCTCGTCTACTTCGATCTTCAGGAAATCCATCCTGTAGTGGAGGGTATGTAAATGCAAACCATAACACTCATTCCGTGGCAAAACGACTTCATCCCCGCCCTCGGCGACCTGCTGGTTGAGCGGTCGGATTTTAGCGATGTCACCATACTTTTCCCGCACAACCGTCCCCGCAGATATCTCAAAGCACACTTCAAGAATCATGCAGATTTAGCGCGCCCCGTATTTCTCCCTGCGATGGCATCCATTGCAGAATTCGTCTCTGGCCTCCGACGCGATCTGACCGATGCGCCCATAATTCAGGCGAATCAACTCGACCTAGTGGAATTGCTGCGCACCATTGTCAGCGACCTCCGGCGCGATGGCCGCGGCTTGCTCGCCCGCCTTCCAGAATTAGACAGAGAAGCGTTCCTTCCTTGGGGCATTCGGCTTGCAAAACTCATGGACGACCTATTGCGTCAGGATATCGAGCCGGAAGATCTCAAGTACATGGAAGGCGAAGTATCGGACTACGCCAGTGCCTTACTTGAACAGCTCTGCGCTATTCATATAGAATACGTTTCACGACTTTCCGAAAAGGACTGGACAACTTCCGGTCTGGATTGGCTCTTCGTGACAAAGAATATCAGCAAGGTCATCGAACACCTTGATGGGCGCCCAATCATCGCCGCTGGCTTTTATGCATTAAGCGGTGCTGAAGACACCTTCTTCCGTGCGCTCTGGGAGAACAATCTCCTGCATCCCGTCATCCATTCCGATGCAGCCCTTGCTGAGGGCGGCAAGCCACACTGGGCCACCGCCGAGCACGTAGCGTGGCTCTCCCGCTGGAAAGTTCGCCCGATTATCCCGAACATGATTGTTCCCAATGAGACAGAACCCACCATTCGATTCTGCGAAGGATTTGATCGCCACTCTCAGCTTGCGGCCATGACGGAAGATATGACATCTGCCGCAACCCTCGAAGAATCCGCAGTCATCTTGCCCGATGAAGGCGCACTTCTTCCGGTTCTGCATCATTTGCCAGACAAGGAACCAAACATTTCCATGGGGTATCCGCTCGAACGGACATCCCTAGCGCGCCTTATAGAGACTCTGCTGACTCTTCAGGAAAACCGTCTAGAGAATGGCAAATATTATTGGCGTGACATGATCTCGCTCATTCGCCATCCCTACCTCCGCCTTCTTGGCCCGGAAGAAAAGCCACTCCGCAAGATTTTTCACGTTTGGGAAGCAGATATGCGATCCGGCGAACGGCATGTTGCACCACTGATTTGGCAGCCGCCTTATGGTGACAAAGTCCTTGATGGCGTCGACGCCACAATAGCCGAACCAATTAGAACCAAGATTTTGCATTGCTGCCTGACCGCTTTTGAAGAAGTGACGACACTGAATGAATTAGGCAACGCGTTGGCCGAGCTAGCCGCCATGTTACACGAATATGGAGAACGCCTCTGGCATGCGTATCTCGTCGATGCAGAATGCCTGTTCAGACTGACAACTTCCGTTATCCCTCAACTCAAAAGCGCGGAAGTCAGTGATGAAGAGTTCAGCAAGGCCACACTCTTTTCTCTGCTGCGTCGAATGCTCTCGCAAGAGCGCGTGTCATTTGAGCCAGAACCACTGGCCGGACTTCAAGTACTCGGCGTATTGGAAACACGCCTGCTGCATTTCAAACGACTCTATGTTCTTGATGCGGTAGAAGAACGACTCCCCGGCACTAGCCCATTCGACCCACTCCTGCCTGATCCATTACGCAAAGTCCTTGGCTTGCCGGACTCCCGCGAACGCGACAACGTTTCGGGCTACAACTTCTACCGCCTGCTCATGGGCGCTGAAGATGCCGTCATTTACTATCAAAGTGGAATCCAGCCGGGCCTGCTCGACTCCAAATCCGTACGCAGCCGCTTTGTTGAACAACTTCTCTGGGAACAGGAAAAACAGCAAAAGCGCATCATCCACACAGGTGATCCACTTATCCACGCTGTCACCTTCCCTTCTGGTTCACTCCAAAGCAATGTGAAATTCATCGAAATTACATCGGACATGCACAGCCTCCTACGCACCACTTTGGAAGAGCGAGGCCTATCCCCTTCTCGTCTTGATCAGTACATGAATTGCCCGAAGCAGTTCTTCTACAACTATCTCAGCCGAGTTCGCCCTGTAGACAAAGTGAATGACGACGGCGACCGCAGCGAGTTTGGATCACTCATCCATGACGTCCTGCATGAATTCCTCAAGCCACGTATTGGCTTCATGACCGACTTCAACGCCCTTGATGTTGATCAACTCCTCGCCCTGTTCGAAGAGCGATTCAACACCAACGAGTTTTCAGCCCACCTCCCTCTTGATACCCGCATGGCTCTTATCAAGACCGGGCGCCACAGACTGGCAGCGTTTCTCAAATCCCAATCCCCCGCCCTGATTATGGGGTTGGAACACCAACTTGATGCAACCGTCACTTTGAATGAAGTTACTGTCCCTCTCAAAGGTTTCCTTGATCGTATCGAAAAGCGATACAACGAAATCTACATTCTTGATTATAAGACAGGGGGCGGCGTTATCCCCAAAAAAGGATTCTGGGAAGACATGGATCTCTGGGACCGTATCTATAATTCAAGCCCGGAAACCAGCGACCCAATGTTGCTCACGGACTTGGCAAAATCTGTCCAAAGCGTGCAGCTACCCATGTATATGCACCTCTATAGCGAAAGCGCAGGAACAACTCCCTTTGATGCAGGCCTGATCAAGCTGGCTGAAGACGGTAAGACCGACTTGCTCTTCGGCAAGAAATGGACAGATGAAGAGCGCGTCGAGGCAGTGGACGAGATGACCCCACACCTGATAAAGACCTTAATCCGGCATATGTTGGATACCACTCAGTTTACGGCCCAACCAGGTCGCCGCTGCCAGTGGTGTGACTTCAAAGGCCCCTGCGGCCAGTAGAGGACAGCATGCAATACAGCAAAGGAACCATCGGCAGAGTATTCACTCTCCGTCTTGATGACGACGAGCGAGTTCCCGACTGCATTGAAGAATTTGCCCGTGATCACGGCATCAAATCTGCCCACTGCACACTGATCGGCGGTATCGACAAAGGCAATATCGTTGTCGGCCCCAAGGATGGCGAAGCCGCTGTCATCGATCCCATTCTCCACCCTATTTCCGGCGCGCATGAAGTCGCTGCCGTGGGCACCATTTTTTCAGACGAGGATGATAATCCCATCCTGCACATGCATGCCGCACTCGGTCGCGAAGGCAAAACACATACCGGATGCATCCGGCCCGGCCTTGATATCTGGCTCGTGGGCGAAGTCGTCATCATGGAAATTCTCGACTCCGGCATGATCCGTAAAACCGAACCCAAGAGCGGTCTCAAGCTGCTCAGCAAGGCATAATCCATGTACACAGCTGATATAGTCATCTGCGGTGCGGGCATTCTCGGCCTGACCATCGCTCGCGAACTCATTGCCAATGGTGCTGACTCTGTCATTATTTTCGACAAAGAAACGGACTTGGGGTTCCACGCATCAGGACGCAATAGTGGCGTCCTTCACGCAGGAATCTATTACGATCCCGGTACCATGAAGGCGCAGATGTGCCTCAAGGGCAACCTGCGGATGCAGCAATATTGCGAAGAGCACAATCTCCCACTTTTCAAATCGGGCAAGGTCATTGTCACTCGTAATCATTCCGAACTGTCCACTCTGGACGAACTGGAACGCAGGGCCACAGCCAATGGAGCCACGGTCTCCATGCTTGATGAAAAGCAGTTGGCAGAGATCGAACCTAATGCCAAGACCGTAGAACGCGCCCTGCATTCTCCGCTCACCGCAGTGGTCGATCCCAAGGCCATTCTCAAAAAATTACGTGAAGAATTGGAAGCGTCAGGCAAAGTGCGTTTCTTCTTCGGCACACGCTTCATTGATACAGCTGGAAGAAACACGATTCGCACCGATCAGGGCGACATCGGATACGGCACATTCATCAATGCAGCAGGAGCATTCAGTGATAAGGTTGCACACGCTTTCGGCATCGCCAAAAACTACCGTCTGCTCCCTTTCAAAGGCATCTACCGGAAGTTGAAGAAACCAGCCGCCGATAAAATACGCGGCTCTATCTATCCGGTTCCCAACATCAAGAATCCGTTTCTCGGCATCCACTTCACCCGCAGTGTTCATGGCGACGTTTATGTCGGCCCCACTGCAATCCCAGCATTTGGCCGCGAGAACTACGGTATATTAAAAGGTATTGATTCAGAATTCCTTTCCATCCTTCTTCGCGACGCCCACATGTTCTTGGAAAACAAGAAATTCAGAGGGGTCGCTTTAGATGAACCAAGGAAGTATTTATTCAAATACTTCTTTGAGGATGCCAAAAAACTGGTCAAACACATCGCACCGCACGACGTGCTCCCCAGTTCCAAGACAGGAATCAGACCACAGCTTGTGGACATAGAGTCGAACGAAATGGTTATGGATTTCGTGATAGAAAAACACGAAAACACCGTGCACATTCTCAACTCCATTTCGCCCGCATTCACAAGCTCCATGTATTTCGCCGAGTTGGTGGTCAAGGATTACATCAACTCCGCCTAACACCGTTCTCAATGTCCGAGAACAGTGCACAAGAGTCGGACTTCAAACAAGCGTTTAGCTTGACTAGACCGACAATTAGGCGCAAAAGGCATTTATCCTGAGAAATATAAGAGGTACCTAAATGAAACTTCCGAGTTTATCTTTCGGTGACATGAAGGCCAAACTGCCCATCATCCAAGGTGGCATGGGCGTGGGGATATCCCTGTCCGGTCTGGCCAGTGCCGTAGCCAATGAAGGCGGCGTAGGTGTTATCGCAACCTCCATGATTGGCATGCGCGACCCGCAGCGTGCCAAAGATCCAGAAGCCGCAGATCACCGCGGCCTCATTGAAGAAATCCGTAAAGCTCGTGCCAAAATGACCGATGGTCTGCTTGGTGTGAATATCATGTGCGCCCTAACCAATTACGGCGACATGGTCCGCACTTCTATCAAAGAAGGCGTAGACGTCATCATCTCTGGTGCAGGTCTGCCCATGGACCTCCCCGGCTACCTCCGCGAGGCATCCGATGAGATGAAGCAAGACGTGAAGACCAAATTGATTCCAATCGTCTCTTCAGGTCGCGCTGCCAACGTCCTCTGCAAAAAGTGGATGAAGAAATTCGACTACCTGCCCGACGGTTTTATCGTTGAAGGCCCCAAGGCTGGCGGTCACCTCGGTTTCAAGGCCGAGCAGCTTGAAAAAGCAGAATTCCAGCTTGAGAACATCGTTACCGACGTCATCGACGCCGTTAAACCCTACCGCGAAAAGCACGACAAGGACATCCCGGTTATCGCAGCCGGTGGCGTGTATACTGGTGAGGACATCGCCAAATTCCTGGAGCTCGGAGCATCCGGCGTCCAGATGGGTACCCGTTTTGTTGCCACCCACGAGTGCGATGCAGATGAAGCATTTAAGAAAGCCTATGTAGACGCGCAAAAAGAAGATGTAACTATCATCAAGAGCCCGGTCGGATTACCTGGTCGAGCCTTGAAAAACAGCTTCCTTGATGCTGTAGCTACAGGCCTGAAAAAGCCCAAGAAATGCGTACACAAATGCCTACACAGTTGTGCGGAAGAAAAATCCCCGTACTGCATTGCTCAAGCATTAGTGAATGCATACAAAGGTAAACTCAAGCATGGCTTCGCCTTTGCTGGTGCTAACGCCTACCTTGTGGATAAAATCGTTTCTGTAAAGGAACTGATGGATTCACTTAAGGATGAATACGAGCACCGTAAGGACACCAATAAAGAGCGTTTCGATCAATTCGTTTCAATGAAGAAAGAAGAACTCGACTCCTTCGTTGAAGAGAAGAAAGAGCGCCTCGACAACTTTGTCGAGGAAAAGAAAGAACGCATCGATAACTTCGTCGAAGAGAAGAAGGGAAAACTGGACCAGATTCTCAAACGAGATGAAACATAATTAAACAAAAAGGCCTCCGAAACGGAGGCCTTTTTTATTATAAGACTAGACCGCCTATAGGCGGTTTTCTTTTTCGCTCTATTCGAAACGACGAGCGGTAATAACGGAAATCGGATCCCCCGGAACGTCGTCAAACCCCTGATAGCTCTTGGTTCTGGCTTTGCTGATTTTTACAGCCACGTCCATACCATCTACAACTTCACCGAACACACAGTAGCCGAAGTTCTCATCATCTTCACCTGTATGGTCAAGATCAGCATTGTCTGCCACGTTGATGTAAAATTGGGAAGTCGCACTGTGCGGATCAGGCAGGCGGCCCATGGCAACGGAACCTTCCACATTCTTCAAGCCGTTCGTGGCTTCATTCTGAATAGGCTCACGAGTTTCTTTCTCTTCCATGGAGAATGTCAAACCACCAGTCTGAACCATAAAGCCTTTGATAACACGGTGAAAGAGTGTGCCATCATAAAATTCATCGTCAACGTACTGCAAGAAGTTCTCAACAGTTTTCGGTGCTTTCTCCGGGAACAACTCAAGCAAAATTTCGCCTTCCGGTGTCTCCAGAAGTACCATGGGATTTTCCATTATTCTCTCCGTATAGTGGTATTTGAAATCTATTTCTTCTTTTCCGCGTCTTCACCAGCTCGCGGGTGCGCTTGGTCATATATCTGCATAATGTGCTGCATGTCCAGATGTGTGTATCGCTGAGTCGTGGTGAGCCGCTCATGACCGAGCAACTCCTGTACGCTGCGCAAATCAGCCCCGGCTTCCAACATGTGTGTGGCAAAACTATGCCGCAGCATATGCGGATGCACATCTTTAGGCAGCCCTGCTAACTTGCCGAGCTTTGCAACGATTCGATTAGCCCCACGCCGGTTCAACCTTGTACCGCTTCGTATACCAAGGAATAGCGCTTGCTCAGAATAATCATCCTTAATAAAGGCATGTCGTTGTTCCATATACCGTCGAATCCGTTGTATGGAAGCACGACTCAGCGGAACAATCCGCTCCTTGCTGCCCTTACCTGTCACACGAATCACATCAGAATCAACGTCATTCATATCAAGCCCAATGGCTTCACTAATGCGTAACCCCGAACCATACAACACTTCGGCCAATGCGATATCACGCAATCCTTCAGGATCAGGTTCAATAGCAGCTTCCATCATGGATACCGCCTGATCCACATTCAACACCTGCGGATGCCGCTGCTCCTGCTTGGGATTACGAATCCCCGTCATGGGGTCTTTGCCAATGACTTTGTGCTTCACTAAATATTTGAAATACGCACGCAAACTGGAAAGCTTGCGCCCAATGGAAGTCTTAGACAGCTTCCGGCGATGCATCTCCGCAAGAAAACCGCGAACATGGTCTCGATTGATACGCCCCGGCTTCTCCAAATTTCGCTTCACACGCTTTAAATGCGTATTGAATTGATCGAGATCAGTTCCATATGACCGAATCGTCGCAGGGGAGTATCCTTTCTCCACATCGAGAAAGGCAAGAAAGCCACACACCATTTCACCGTGGGGATTATCCTCTACGTTTATCGAGGACATAGCTGCTCTTGGGGTCGGCTTTAGCTTTTTTCTTCAAGCCCATAGCGATGGATGAAACCTCACCGTAATGCTTGATGCGACTGTCAATGTTAATCACTACAGCCAATGAAATCGCCATCAGCGGAAAGATCTTGGTATTTCCCTCACGGTCCACGGAAGTGATGTTTCCCCGCGCCCGATCATCAGGATCATAGAAATGCGGGACAATATCATCAAACGCCTTGATAATACGCTGGCAGGAATCTTCAACCAAATCCGGTGGCAAAATATATACGAAGTCATCGCCGCCAACATGGCCCACAAAGCTTTTCACCCCTTGATAACTTCGGATCGTATTAACAATCAGGCGTGCCGACATCATCAAAATCTCATCACCACGCGAAAATCCATACTTGTCGTTGTACGACTTGAAATAATCCAGATCGCAATACGCCAAAGCAAAGTCCTCGCCGCTATCAATAAGAGACTGAATGCGCTGTATAATAGAAGTATTACCGGGAAGCTTGGACAATGGATTCGCATCGAGCGCTCGCATAGCGCGACACAATGTCAGATTAATCCGATCACGCACTTCAGACGGATTAAATGGCCTAACAAGAAAGTCATCAACCTCGATCTTGTTCCAATTCCACGGTGTTTCCACATCAATGGGATCGACACACATGACAACAGGCAACTGGCGATATACGTTCTCGCTCTTCACGAGATTCGCAACTTCCTGTCCGGTGATATCTTCAAGACGGTTGTCCACGACCAAAAGATCCGGTGGCTCGTTGAACATATGCTCAATAGCACCGCCGCCCTTTTCAAAAATTTTAAATTCAAGGACGTCAGGAGACCACAATTTCTGCAGTGTCTCCGCTAACGATTTATCAGGAGAAAGCAAAAATGCCGTCTGCTTACGCTGGAACAAGGATTCTTCAAGAGTCTGAGTCATACAACAAACTTACCACCACCACTACAATTCGTCAAAGGATAGCAAACATTAAACAATTTCCCACAAGAACTAGTAAGAATGGCTCATTTTTACCAGATAATTGGTCATTCTCAAAAGCCACTGTCTCTGATATGAATTACCGACGAATTAGATGAGTTTACTCCTCGATCAAGGATAAAAAAGTACAGAATTGTATTTAAGTATAATATTAGGCACTTAAAGGGCATTCGTAATGACTGGATTTAAAGTCATGTTATTATTCCCCATTTCCTCAATGTCCCCGCCTAAATTCTCAAATCAGGAAGCCAAATGAAAGAAATCTTACTTGTCCACTGCGTTGATACCGAAGGCCCCCTTTACGAATCAACCACTGCAACTTTTGAAAGACTCAAGGCGACCTTCGGATTGGACTTTACTCCATCCCTTTCTCAACTGGCTCGCCTAAAACAGGGACTTGATGTTCCAGAAGAAATAAAAGAACGCGTCATGGGCTTTGTTTCCGATGAAAAGCTTGATTACAATAAAAGCTGGACAGAAGTAGACCAGATGCTCTCCACCCTAATGAGTAAGGAATGGAGGCAAGAGCATGCGGACGATTACGGAAATGACTATACGTTCTCATGGTTTGTCATGGACCATGTTGGCTTCAACAGCAACCCACGCCAGCGCGCCCTTGGTTTTCATTCAGTTTATGAGCACTATGTAGAACAACTGCAGATGAATAAGCCAGAGCAAGATGCCTTATACTGGCATTTTCACCCTGTCCCCTTTTCGTACGAAGCGAACAGAGCTTCCTGCAATTACAGCTTCACCAATTACCATATTGAATCAATATCACGACGTATTATTGACCATCTTGATTTCCCTGCAGCATTTCGACCAGGCTTGCACTGCGAACGGCCGGACATCAATTTATTTTTAGAGATGTGGATCCCCATCGACTACGGCAACCAAGGAATGCCTGAGCGTGCAGAAGATGCGCTTCAAAACGATGTAAGTGGAGGGCGGTTTGGAGATTGGCGGAGAGCAACTTCAGAATGGGAACTCTACCATCCAGATTGGTACGACTATCAATTGAAAGGCAGCATGAAACGATACATTGCGCGATGCCTCAATTTGAATGCACGCATTCGTCCAATAACACGTGAAGAAATCACAAAAGCTTTCAAGCGAGCTGATTCTGGCAAGACAACCATCATGTCAGTCACAAGCCATGACCAAAATGGAATGTGCGCCCCTATTAGCAACTATTTACAGATGGTACGAGAGATTCAACGAGACTACCCCGAAGTAAAAATACGTCATGCCAATGCAGTAGATGCAGTGAGAGCAACCGCATCTCTGGAGCAAACTCCCCCCGTAAAACTGGATATACGCTGGACTGACAACAGATTAGATATCATCGCTGATGGGCCGATATGGGGACCCCAACCATGGCTGTGCTTCAAGACTGTTGACAATCGTTACCTGCACGAGAACCTCGATAAGCAAAGTAACACTCATTGGAGTTTTATTTTCGATGTTGACTCTATTCCCCTTAAAAGCCTAGAGGCAATTGGCATAGCGACAAACGATGACTATTTCAATTCCACGATATGCAAAATATTGGTTGAAAATGGCCAACCAACTCCGCCCACATTCAACACAAAGAATAATTAGCCGATCACGCAACATGGCTCTATCAAATACTATCAGGCCTAGCCTTAGGACGAATCGTTGAACCTATATATAACAGCTGAAATAACATCTAGAGAACTTGAAGCAAAAACCTTTCTTGCATGCTGTGCAGCCAGTAAAGGATTTGACGTTATCATTGGTCATGAAGACATGATACGCAGAGTCGCAGTGCTAAAAGAGCCTGGCCTGTTTCTGGATAAAAGCATCCACTCAGAATACCCCCCATTATACACCCGAATGAAACGCTTGGGGCACAGGGTAGCAGTAAATGATGAAGAAGGGTTAGTATTTAATCCTAAGCAATATACCGCTTTCAATCTCACCGATGCTGTTGCTCGAAGCGTTGATATGTTTTTTGCTTGGGGTAACTGCCAACGCGATATTTTTATTAAGAACTTACCGACCCTCACGGATAGCACATTCGCAATTGGTAACCCTCGACTAGATTTACTACAGCCACAACTTCGTCCATTTCATCAAAGTTCTGTTGACAAATTACGCGATGAGTACGGCAACTTTGTACTCATAAACACTCGATTTGCATTTGCGAACAACGCCATAGGTGGAGCAGCCTATCGCAAGCGTCTTGCCGCAGGTAAAAATGGTCCCAATATTGAATACCTCCTAAATAGATTTGAATTTGACAAACTGCTTTTCGAATCTTTTGTTGAAATGCAAAAACAACTTTGCGAACGGTATCCAGAAAAGAACTTTGTCCTGAGGCCTCATCCATCGGAAGCAATGACACCATGGGAGAATCTTGCTGATAAATATCCCAATTTACATGTCGTTAGAAAGGGAAATGTTCACCAATGGATACTCGCAAGCGAAATGCTCATCCATAATGGTTGTGCAACAGCAATAGAATCTTTCTACCTGGATACTCCTTGTGTTTGCTACAGGCCAGTAACTTCCTCAGAATGCGACATAGAGTTACCGAACTCTGTTTCATACAATGTATTTAATTTTGAAGACTTGTGTGATTGTATCGAGAGAAAGCACGATACCCAAATGAATTCAATACGTTCTGACTGGGAAGCCATACTAAAACCTTATATCCAAACAACTCCAACCACACTAACTGCGCCTGAAGTTGTAAAAAAACTTCAAGAGCTAAGCATGAAAGCAGCTCCAGCAGATTACCTTTATGCAATAACAGCAAAAATTGATGCATGGGTAAGACACTGGAACAGATCATTGAAATGGTGGTTAAGAAGATTTAAACATAGTGATACACAGAAGGCTAAAAACCCTAAATGGGTTCAATATTCTGTGGAAGAGTATAGCAATCTGGTTCATTCGTTTGATTTCTATGATCCAGCTTTTGCAAATCTAGAAGTAAGCCAGATATACAAGGATTGCTTTCTTGTAACACATCCGAATAAAAAGTAATTTAATATAATACTGTATAAGGACGCAATCTCATGGGATTTTCCTACGAAGACATACTATATTCGCTCGGCAAACTAAATATTGCCAAAGATGACACCATCCTTGTCAGAACTGATTTGCGATATCTGGGGCCATACAACAACGGACTCCGCAACCTTCCGGCCGACCTATACAAAGCGTTAACATCGGTAATAGATTTAAATGTCGGCACCTTGGTTACCCCTACATCAAACATCGGATTATGCAATACAGACACAGTTTTTGACACACAGAACACTGCGAGTGAAATGGGCGTACTTGCAGAGTATATTCGAAAACAACATGGTGCCATTAGAAGTATGCATCCTTTCCTTTCGTACACAGCGCTTGGCAAAGATGCTGAGTTTATTTGTACAGACACAGCACGTCATGGCTTTGGCCCAGAAACTCCCAAAGCCCGTTTAATCGAACAATGTGCAAAAGTGATTAGTATCGGCATCCCTCCTCATTTAAGCTGCACAACAGTCCACCATGTTGAATTCATGATGGGGGTTCCGTATAGATATGTGAAAGAATTCATGCATCCCGTTCTGCGCGAAGGGGAAGTTAAGATTGAGCCTTTCTATCTTTATGTGTGGTATAAAGAGTGCGATATAAAAAGAGATTCAAACAAGAAGTCCATGGGAACATTTGACGAAAGAATTGAGAGCAAATTAGGCAACAGCCAGATTACAAGCTACAGTATTAAATCTTTCTACAATCATTGCGTAAAGCTATACAAAGAAGACATCTACACATGGCTAGCTGAAGAGCCAACCCAAAGACCATATAGGCAGTAATCAAATGTTACCAAAACCAACTAATTTACCTTATTGGGGCAAACGAAACTATCTTCACAGTTCACAAATTTTGAGCGATCTTGAAAACCTCCTTCCCGCTCTCAAAATGGACAACTGCATTAGGCTAAACGGAAAATTTCGAACTTTTCTTCACACACAGGGCGAATTCTTCTTTATTGATACCTCCTCCGTTTCAACACCGCATGCAGCATTTGTCCTACAAGACAAAGATAATAAGATTTCTATCGGCTTACGACCAATCCAAGAACTAGTAACAGATAGCATTTATGACGATGAGAATGAAATCATCCAACATGGTACAACAAACACTAAAGATCAGACTGCAGTTATAAACGACTATAATTGTAACCGCTTTTTTGCCGTTTTAGTGGCACTGAATAAGAAGCTCATCTATTCAATTTTACCAGTTGAAAACGATACAGCATGGATACTAGCTCAAATTGACCTAGAAACCCCTTTTAAACACACAAAAAGAACAGCACGGATTGAATGCCGCGTGGCAAGCGTTATAGCCGAGAGAATGGTTAAAACAACCATATATGTCGACGGCAAATCAATCGGAAGCACTGTCTTTACGAAGGTTGATAAACCATGATCGGAATAACGGAAATCGGAACCTACCTCCCCAAGAAGAGAATAGAAACAGCTGACCTTGTATCAAACTTCGGAGTGGATGAAAGCTTTATAGAAACTAAAACAGGATTTTCTCAACTATCCCGAAAAGGTAGTGAAGAGACAGTTGTTGATATGTGCGAACAGGCATTCAACGACTTGCAAGAAAGATCTTCATTGAATGTTGAAGACATCGATTTTATCAGCGTCTGCACTCAAAATCCTGATGTGGTGTTGCCACAGGTCAGTGCCATGCTTCAAGATCGTCTGAATATCCCAGCCTCATGTGCAAGTTACGATATAGCCCTCGGATGCTCTGGCTTCGTATACTCCATCACACTGGCGGAAGCTTTCATGGAAAGACAACAATTCAAATCAGGCATTGTTTTCACCTGTGATCCATACTCTCCTCATTTGGCAGAGGATGACAAAAACACGCAATTACTTTTCGGAGACGGAGCCACTGCAACATACTTGTCAGACAAACCGATATTCTCTATACACGACGCAGCATTCGCGACGATTGGCTCCAAAGCAAAAGCGCTAATCAAGGAAAAAGAAAGCACAATTTTCATGGATGGAAGAGACATATTCAACTTCACCATGAGAGATGTTCCTGCAACATTAAAGAGATGTGTAGCTGCAAATCAGTGCGAGCTTGAAGATATTGATCTATTTGTCATCCATCAAGCGAGCAAATATGTTGTTAGCAACTTAAGCAAGAGGATGAAAATTCCTGCTGAATCTATCCCATTCATGGCGGGCCAGTATGGAAATACAGTTTCTTCAAGCATTCCCTTGGTACTTAAAGAATTTTTAAAAGACAATCATAGCACAATTGCCCTTTGTGGCTTTGGTGTAGGCTTAAGTATAGCAGCCGTAATTCTAAGGAGAATTAACTAATGACAATCACAGCAAACGATGTTCTTGAAGTTTTAAAAGACATGGACATAGACGGCCTTGAAGCAGGAGATATTAACCTAGACGAAAGCCTGCTCAACCAAGGAATGGATTCGCTAGATATGATGGATCTCTACTTCAGACTGGAAGAGACCTATGGGAAAAAAATTGAATTTGATGATGACACAACACAACATGCGCAATGGTCATCCATAACAGACATCACAAACGGACTAAATAGTTTGTAATAAAAAGAGGAGAAGCTTAAGCTTCTCCTCTTTTTATTACCCAATATATTCGTTAGCGTTGCCCTACGTCGTCCCTCCCTGATTCACAAGAAGGACAAAGGCTAGCACGAATCCCTTATCTACCTAGAAAGTCAGATCTCCAACTTCGAGTAGCTGATCGGCCATTTCGTCCATGACTTTATCTAGATCGGACATTTTGAACTTCAACTCAATAAGAGCTTCAGGGCGTAGATACGCTGTTTGATCGTCACCGGAATTACCGAATTCAAACAACCGAACAAGGAAATCGCCGATATGAACAACACATGACATCGGCTTGTAAAACTCGGCAAGCTGCGGCGCATGATGGCGTGTCATAGCCTCACGAATATTCGGAGGTAATCCCCAATGTTTGCTGAGCCAGGCGTTGATGCGATCATGTCCAAACCCGAGAATATCTTTTTCAGACTGGAAATACGTAAGCTGCTTAGCCTCAACATTCTCGATGATTTGCTTATGCAGGTCAGGCAACTGCGCGGCGGTCACAACCTTGCCAAGATCATGCAGCAAACCGGCCACAGCATACTCTTCCGGATCTTCAAATCCTGCACGGCGTGCTATGATATTGCAGGCAGTGGCACAACCGAGACTGTGCTCCCACAACCCTTTCATCGTCTGAACCATCATATCGAAAACAGATGTAGAAATAATGATGCCGCGAATGACGTTAAATCCAAGTAAAACTAGTGCATGCTGAATAGAGCTAATACGACCGGGGAATCCATAGATAGGTGAATTCACCATCTTGAGAACCTTGGCTGAAAGCACTTGGTCGGTAGAAATAACTTTAGCAATAGCCTCACTAGAAGTGTCAGGATTCTCGATAAGTTTGGTCACTTCATCAAGAACATGAGGCAGGGTAGGCAAATCCTGAACAGAGAGAATTTCACCACGGATACTGGTTTTGAGATCTTCCATATTTATTCCTCGCCACCACTTTCCGGTTCGTCTTCGCCGTTCTCTGCTGCTTCATCCTGTGCCTCAAGGGCTTCCATAGCCTTGCGTCGGGCTTCCTGCGCAGCAGCTTTCATCTGGAAATACTGAGTCATGCGCCCTTTCACTCGCTGCATCCACTTATCATTGGTGTAACGACGGAACAAAACGTCCAATCGCTCAACACGCTCAGCATACTTAGTCCCGGCTCCGGCTCCGCCCATATCAACAGGATTACCTTGAACGGTAATACGGTCGATCTCCATGGTCTGCAATCGGGATATGAGGCTATCAGTCAGCTCCATATCCTCGGCCATGATGGTCATGCCATTTTCTTTTGTCACAGGCTTGGCCAGTTTCATACCTGGCGCAGCAAGGTCTATAGGGATTCTCTGCATAGTGTTGTCAGCTCAATTTTCCGTATTATCAACGCTGTAATAGAATAAACAATGTACACGGCTCCAGGGTCAGGCTCAACCCCGGATGTATTCATATTTTATCGAAAAAGATTAGCCCACCCATAAGAACAAAGCCCACAGCCGCAATCTTCTTAATAATATTGGGGGAAACATACTGACAGATGAAGTTAGCGAACATAACGCCAAGAAAACTTACCAATACCAAAGCGAGCGATGAACCGAGAAAAACGGTCCAAGGCTTTTGGGTTTTGGCTGTCATAAGCATACAAGCCAACTGCGTTTTATCGCCAAGTTCAGCCACGAACAATGTACCAAACGTCGTCGCAAGTAATTTCCAATCCATATAATCCTCTCTTTATTCCTAGCTTTCTCTGGCAAGATACCACATTCCGGGCAACTGCTGAACAGCTCCCCGCATCTCCAGCATGAGCAACACTTTGCTGGTACGCGGAGACTCCCACGACAACTCCCTGCCGAGAGTATCAATGTGCACCTTATCTTTTTGCTCCAGCACAGCCATAAGCTCGCGCTCGTCTTCATTGAGCACAAGTTCCTTTCGCTCTACGGCAGAGGGGCGTTTACGAGGTTTTTTCTTAAACTTCGCAACAGACTCTACGGCCTTCTTCCCAGCTTTCTTAGAGACACTCTTCTCGCCTTTTATTTTTGATTCCTCAACACCAATTTCATCATCCGCCATTACTGGCTCAGGATCGGGAATCCCATCAAGTTCGCGCGCAAAGTCATATCGCAATGCTTCAACAATATCCGACGCACTCTCAACCAGTGAAGCACCTTGTTTTATAAGACGATGGCATCCTGTAAATGTGGGCTGTCCGATGGGCCCAGGTAAAGCAAAGACTTCTTTGCCTTGTTCGGCTGCCAGACGAGCTGTAATCAAACTGCCACTTCTATGCGCAGCTTCGGCAACAAGTACGCCGAGAGAAAGCGCGCTAATAATCCGATTACGGAAAGGGAAATTTTGAGATCGCGGTTTCTCTCCCGGCCCAAACTCGGTAACAACAAGGCCATTTTGTTCTAACGCCTTACGGACATCAAGATTGTCGTAAGGATAGTCAATATCCAGACCACATCCCAAGACTGCGATTGAACCACCAATCCCGCGCAGTCCTCCAAGATGAGCCTGACGATCAATCCCAAGCGCCAAGCCGGACACCACGGTAATACCGATCTTTGACAACTGAGTGCTGATTTTCCCCGCTGTTTCCAATCCAAGCCGAGTGCACTGCCTAGCGCCAACCACAGCCACGCCGGGGTTTCTGAATAAAGAAATATCGCCAACAACGTACAATACAGCCGGTGGATCAGAGAGTTGCTTTAGTGAAATGGGAAAACGAGGGTCGAACCATGTGATGACATCCATTCCAGCAGCACTTGCCGTCTTGAACTCCCTCTCAGCCTTTTCTCGCCAAATCTCAGCTGCACAAGTTTTTGAAATCCTCTTAAGGTATCGACTCTCGATCCCCTTTGACTCCCAAGCCAAGGCATCCTGCACAGCGTCGAACGCGCTCGGATACAAATCGAACAATTGCCGCAACACAGGGTGCCCCAAATAGGGGGTATGTTTCAAAGCCAAGCAGGCAAAGTATTCTTTTTGAAGGTCCATGAGGTATGTTTTTAAAAGAAATGCCGGAACTCACATTTAATAGTGGGTTCCGGCACAAATGATTTAAAATTTGAAAGCTAGCCGCCCAGACGCGACAACTCTTTATGAGCAATGCTGGCTGGGGATGACTTCGGAAAATCTTCCACTAAGGCACGAAGATAAAAAATTGCATTATCCTGATCCCCCACCCTGTCATAGGACATGCCTATTTTGAGCAACGCCGCTGAAGACTTGGAGTGTTGAGGATAGCGGCCTGTGACCTCTTTAAAGGTCAGAATTGCCTGTGGATAATTCTTCTGGGAATAATAAGTTTCGCCCTTCCAATAGAGAGCATTCGGAACCAACTTACTACTGGGAAACTTCTTGAGAAATTCATCAAAAGCGCCACGCGCACCCTCAAAATCCCCTGCAGAATATTTAGCGTACCCTTTATCATACATAGCCTGAGGATTAGCCATCATAGGCTTTTTCTTCACTGCGGCCACTTTTTTCGGAGCAGGTTTACGCTCAACAACTTTAGGTTCAGGAATAGTTGGCGGTGCCCCTGGCACTTGATCCCACGGTTGCTCATCTGCACTGTCAGCCATGGGCTTAGCAGGCTTCTGGCCATCAACCCATCCCTCGTCTTCGGGCTTAAGATCAGTAACCCATCCCTTATCAGCAGAGGGCATATCATCAGGAGCGGCCATCATGGCCCCTTCCTTGAGGGCAACGACCTGCGTTTCTAGAGCGTCGATTTTCGCATTCATCTTCTCTGTGTTCTCAGCATTTTGATCAGCCTGGAGACGTTGCTCCTCACGGAAATTGAGAAAGCTCTCTTCCAGACTTTTCAAGCGCCACTCGGTACTTGCTGTCGTGGTAGCCGTATTCTGCTTGGCGGCAGTACATGCCACTGTCAGCGAACACAGTACGACGAGCATAACGAGCTTCAAATATTTCATGCAGAGTTCTCCCAGAGTCTCACGTTGGAATGTCTAAAGATAAATAGGTTATGAATGGATTTTTTGCAAGGGAACGATACGATTTCGAAACCAAACAGTACCTTGCGTGTCACACGATTTTCAGGCACATAAGCCACGCGGCCTTTTTCGCAGTCTGCCGCCAAATTCGACCCGGAGAATCAGATAATTATGACAATCAACGAGACATTGACCATGCTGGCCATGATGCTGGCTCCCGCTTTTTTCAGCCTTCTCGGCATGGCGGCTTTCGGTAGTCCTGTAGTAGCAGTACTCGGTGAAATTGCCGGAAAATCAAAAGGCAAAGTGTTTTTCGACAAATATGGTCAACAGACCGCGGCCATGGGACTTGTCCTGTTGATCCTGCTTTTGGTTATCTACGGAGCAGGATTGGGAGTCGCATACACCAAATTCTCACAGCTCTTCCAACAATACATAAATCTTGATTCGCCACTCATGAACGCTTTCATCGCTATGGGTGCCTTTGTAGTTCTCAGCTTGCCCTACTATCTTACATGGAAGAAAATGCGCAACAGTAAAGGACTTCATCTTACCATTGGCATGGGAGCAGCTTTGGCTGCCGTCACTTGCGTATCCATTGCAGTTCAATCTAAATTAACAATCGGCCTCTCGCCAGAGATGGTTCAAGAACAAGCTGCCCTCGGCATTCGGTCCATGCTCTTACCTATGGCTGTCATGTATACCATTCTTGTCATGGTTTCCGCTGCTGGCCTAAGCTGTGCCTACCTTGTACTCCGTCGTAACAAGGATGACTTCGGACGCGATTACTACAATTTCGCACTCAAATTGGCAGCACGCTGGGCAGTCGTACCCATGATTGGATTCGTAGCTTGCCAGGGCTGGCTTTTCGCAGTTCTCCCTGAGACGTACAAAACGATGGTCATCGGCACCCCTTTGGGTATTGTATGGGGTGCAGGCACCGCTCTCGGAATAATTTGCGCCATCATCTGGCTATTGATCGCGCGAAGCGAAGCCCCGCTGCGTCTCAAAGGATTGACCTTCCTTGCGGCGGCATTGCTTTGGATTGCACACACTGCAAACACAACCCTCTTCGTCAACTTTATGTCGATGTTTTAAGAAAACGCCTACGGCGTCTGGGGGAAAGGGAAGAGGAGAACCGTTCGTAAACGGTTCTCCTCTTCCCTTCCCCCAGGCCTCCAATCCCATCTCCCTTCCCAAACTTTTTCAGCGCTACGCGAGACTAAGTGTGAAGGGAGTTCAGAGTATTTACGGACTATAAGAAAAACAAAAAAAAGGGCCGAGAAGCGTTGCTTCTCGGCCCTTTTAATATGTCTGTTATTCGAGCTACTTGCTGGATGTAAGGGCAGTTGACGTGCTTGACGACTCTTTACGCCCCAACTGAGTGGAGATGCTGTAAATCTCATGCGGATCGAGGATCAGCACGACTGAGCCATCACCCATGATAGTAGCGCCGGAAAGGCCCTTGAGATTGAAATTGTTCAAGTATTGACCAAGCGGCTTAATAACAATTTCCTGCCGCTCCAGAAGACGATCAACAACCAGGCCAAGACGTCGATCATTATCCTGAATGACGACCATAGGCAGGACTTCTCGTTCATCCATCGTCTGAGGCAAGCCCAGCAGTTCGGACAATTCTACGATACCGAGAACTTCACCACGCAGAGTTACAGCCTTACGATTATTTACGTCAGACAGCTTTTCGACCTCAATCTTGGTGGTCTCAGAAACGGCGTCAAGCGGGATCGCAAAAGTATCGCCAGCCACCTGGACCATAAGCGCATCAATAATCGCCAGAGTCAGTGGCAGAGTCAGCGTAAGCTTGGTTCCCTTGCCCACTTCGGACTGCGTGTGAACGCTACCCTTCAAGTTCTTGATGTTGGTCTTAACCACATCCATACCAACGCCACGCCCGGAAATGTCAGTTACCTTCTCGGCGCTAGAGAATCCGGGGGCAAAGATCAGGTCCAATGCCTCACGATCATCCATGGCGTTGGCTTCTTCCGGAGTAATGACACCTTTGCGAATGGCCACCTGTTTGAGCTTTTCCGGATCCATGCCGCGACCATCATCCTCGACTTCAATGGCGACAGAGTTACCCTTATGATATGCACGCAGCCAAACATGTCCCTTGGGGCTCTTACCTTCCGCGACACGAGTTTCCTCGTCTTCCAAGCCGTGATCCGCTGCATTTCGGACTAAGTGAACCAACGGATCACCGATTTCCTCAACAACGGACTTATCGAACTCGGTTTCTTCGCCTTCCATAATCAACTCAACCTGCTTACCGGATTTGCGACTCAGGTCACGAACCAAACGCGGGAAGCGGGAAAATACCGACTGAACCGGGACCATGCGGACCTTCATGATCGTATCCTGAAGATCATCGGAAATACGAGCCATTGCATAGGTTGTTTCAGTAAGCTGCTGTGCAACAACATGAACATCCTCTTGCCCTTCTTCCAGAGCACGAGCAAGCATGGCATAGCGGTTACGGTTGATGATCAACTCACCAATGACGTTCATCAAGTGATCTAATTTATGATGATCCACTCGAATGGTACTCGAAGCTTTCGGCTTTGCCGGAGGCTGTCCACCAGCGGAACTTTTTGCAGGTGCGGACATAGGCTTTTTCGCCGCCACGGGAGCGGGCTTGGGAGCAGGTTTCGGCGCAGGCTTAGGTGCAACAGGCGCGGGCTTGGGCTCCGGTGCAGGAGCAGCAACCGGCGCGGACTCTACTGCTGGGGGTGCCTGTACAGGAGCTGGCTCCGGTGCAGACGCAACCTCAGCAACAGGAGCAGGAGCACTACCTGGTGCCGGGATAGTAATATTTTCAGTAGGATCAGCCATTGGTGTTCCAGTGATTTTACCAACGGATTTGAGGATCATATCTTTTAAGATGGAGAATTCCTGATCCAAAAGATCAAGCAACAAATTGAAATCCATATCCGTCTTGCGACCCTGATCAATCAAGCCCACATTACGTTCGGCATACTCCTTAATATCGTCCAGCCCCATATAACCAGTAGAATTCTGAATAGTCTGGAACGAACGGAATAAACCATCAACAATCTCGCCCTGATTCGAATCCTCACGCAACATGCCAAGAGCAACAGCGGAACTCTGCAATTGTTGTTCAATAGTTTGAATAAACAAAGCAACGTCTTCTGGATCATAATCTCCAGAACCGCCCGATTCTGGTTCGGCAGCAGAAGCATCCGCAGCTGCTGGAGCAGCAGGGGCAGCTGCCTCCTTACCATTTGAAACAGAAATGGCAGAAGTATCGCCATCTTCTGTCACCCTTTGAAGCAACTGTGCCATGACACTGGTATCGACAGGGATCACCTTATTGGTTTCCACGTCAACTTTACCTACCAGCTCTTCAATCATATCCACTGCAGCCAGCAGGAGATCAATGAGTCCCTGACTACAATCCATCTCACCTTTGCGCACACGATTAAGCAGAGTTTCTGCTTCATGCGTCAGAGCATTAAGCTCCTTAAAGCCGATGATTCCACTATTTCCTTTGAGATTGTGGAAATAACGGAAGGTATCATTGATCATCTCATCGCTTCCGTCTGGCTCTCCTTCCAAGGCCAACAGGCAACGGTTAAGATTCTCAATGATCTCTTGAGCTTCCTCAAGGAAATCGGCCAAATGTCCTTCGCCAACTGTGGTCAGCACATAAGGAGTATCGTCAAAATTTGGATCTGGCGTAGGCTGAAACGTTGGAGTCATGGCAACACTTTCCGTAGGCTCCGCAACAGGTGCGGGTTCGGGTTCTGGTTCGGAAATGACAGGCTCAGGAATTAATACGGATTCCGGTTCGGCAGCCATAACAGGCTCAACAACTTCAGGCTCAAGAACAGGCTCAGCAACAGGGGCTGGTGCGTCAGCAGCACTCTCTGCCAATTCCCCAGCCAAGGCAGCTTCAATTTGCGCGATGATGGGCGAAGTATCCACATCACCTTCCTCACCGCTATTCTCCAGATTATCCACAATAGTACGCAAGGCGTCCGTTGCAGACAGGATCAGATCCATGATGGTCCCAGTCACCTGCATGGATCCCTGACGCAATTCATCGAGAATATTCTCAGCTTTGTGCGCCAATCCATTAATCTTGTTCAATCCCAAGAAACCCGATGCACCTTTAAGAGAGTGCATAGGGCGAAATATTTCATTAAGAAGGCCGAGATTTTCCGGCGACTTTTCAAGCTCAAGCAAATTGGGTTCAATAGTCTCCAAATGCTCTTTCGCTTCAATAAAAAAGTCGGATAATATTTCCGGATCGAGAAATTCCTGGCTCATCGAGTTCCCTCTGGGGTTTCAAATAGGCGTACAAAGCACACCGGATTGGAATCGTATCTATTCCATATCATACTTGGAGTTAGCCAAGCAACATCTTGACGTTACGTACCAATTTCTCGGGCTGTGCGGGCTTAACCATATACAGATTTGCCCCAACAGTCAGTCCAGTCTGGATATCCTTATCCTGACCTTCAGTAGACAGAACAACAATGGGGATATCCCGATACGCTTCCTGCTCTCGGACGTTCTTGATAAACGTAAGTCCATCCATACGGGGCATGTTAACATCAGAAACAATCAAATCCACAGCCTCAGCGCTGAACAGCTTCTCCAGCCCATCCAGACCATCTTCGGCAGCCGTAACCTTGAATCCTTCTTTTTTCATAATGAAGGCAACAAGATTACGTACAGTCTTTGAATCGTCCACAATCAGAATATGTTTAGCCATGATTCCCCCTTGCTTCCAATAACATGGAGCACGCCTGTTTATCAAATTGCTTTGCAATCGGTGCCAACACCACAAAACTCTGCAAAACAGAGACTGCGGAAAAGGCCGATGCCATCATATTTTTTATAACCATTCCTACTACTCTTCCTTCTTGTAGATGATCGCTCCGGGAAAGTGGATAGGCTTGAATGCGCGCGTAATATTATGCAGCGATTCAGAATGCCCAATAATCAGATATCCACCCGGCAAGAGGTTGTCATAGTAAGAATTAATAACATGTTTTTTCATCTCATCATCAAAGTAGATGATGACATTTCTACAGAATACAATCTGGGACCGCTCGACCCGCTTGACCTGCGCCCGCTCTTTGAGATTGATCTGCCCAAAGCTGACCAATTTCTTGACGTCCGGCTTAATAGTATTCGTGCCATTGTCCATATCGAAATACCGCTGGGCAATATCCTTGGGTGTCGTACGCAATGTGTAATCGTTGTAGACCCCCTTCCTTGCAGACTCCAGAACCCGCTCAGAAAGATCATTTGCGGTAATCTTGATATCCCAAGTAGGAACCTCATTTCTGAGCAATTCATGAAGGATCATGGAAATAGTGTACGGCTCTTCGCCCGTGGAGCAACCAGCAGACCAGATACGTAACTTCTTTCCCTTCTTGCGACAGCTAGCCAAAACTTCGGACAATACCTTTTCCTGAAACACGCGCAACTGCGGCGGGTTCCTGTAAAAGCTTGTCTCGTTAGTAGTGATAACTTCAAAGAGTTTTTTCATCTCCCGCGCCTTACTTCCGTCATAGCGCAAGAAATTGTAGTACTCGTCAAAATTTTTGAGGTTGAGATTCTTCAACCTGTTTCCAAGGCGGTTTTCCAGCAAATACTTGCGGTTATCCGCTATAAAAATGCCACATTGGGCATATATAAAATCCCTCAGGTTAGCGAACTCAGAATCTGTAATCTTAAGTTCTTTTCCCCGGGAAATAGTCTTTGAAAAAAGCGACATTTATTCCGCTTACTCCTGAGAATCCTGAATCATAGCAATGGCGCTTTCCGCTGCCGAGACAAGCTCGTACTCATCACTGTTGGCAATATCCAACAATGCTCGGAACGCCGAGGTGCCGCCGATGTTCCCCAAGGCCTCGATGACCTTCATCACAACAAAACGATTGGGCTCTTCCAACATTTCAATAAGTCGAGGTGACGCTGCTTCGGAAGCATGTTCGCCCAGCGCATCGATTGCCCGGATTTTCACCCAGTCATCTTCGTCTTTCAATGCACTCACGAGATGCGGTACGAAATCATCATCGTAGCACTGCCCCATGACATCAATAACAGTCAGGCGCACATCCTTACTCTCGTCGTTGAGTCGGGCAAGAACCAAAGGACGCCAGTCATTGCTGACATCACAAGCAGAAGCCAACGCCTCAACAGCCACTTTACGGATATCAGGAATTTCATCCTCAAGCGCCTGCTGCAAGACATCCGTAAACTCCATAGCTCCGAGCTTACCAAGACCATACGTTGCCATCAGGCGGTGTATAGGCTCTTCACTAGTGAACATTTCTTTGAAGTAATCGGATACCACTTCACCGCCAATGGCAACACACGCCTCCAAGGCAGCTTCCTTTACATCGTCATACTGGTGATCCAACAGCGGGAAAATCTTATCGATTACATCGGCAAGACGTAACTTCTCTCCCAGTAAGTAAACCGCACTTTTGAGAACGGTACCATCAGTATGCTCGTCCAAAATTTTGATGAAGAAATCTTTTGCATCTTCATTGCCACGCTCAGCAGCCACACTGATAATCTGCCGCTGAACCGGAAGTCCCACCTGCCAAAATGCTTCCATAAGCAACTCACAGACAGCATGCCCAGCCTCACATGAATCAGGTGAAATCATGGATAAGGCTTGTACGGCCACTCGAGCAACATCCTGATTCTCACCAAGCACGCCTTCCTTCATAGCCTGTGTGACGCCGATCTCAGCCAAGTACTTGATGATGGTGCCAAGTCGTTCCTGATCCTGATCCTGATCCAAAGCACTGGCGATTTGCAAAATCCCTTCAGACGCTTTTTCGCCACCGACATAGGCAAGCCCCTGAATGGCAGCATCCTGAGTTTCCTCATCTTCATCTTTGAGAGCCACCAGCAAGTACTGGCGGAAACGCTCACGCTCTGCATCATTCAACAGAGTTAACGACTTGCCACCGAGGATTTTAACAACGGCTTTGACTATCTTATTCCGCAGGGCTGTATGAGAATCTTCCATACGTTTTAATAGCATAGAGACCGCTTTCACGTTCCCCATATCGCCGAGAGAATCGATAATCATGGAAGCGACGAGATCAGAAGCCCCGTCCAAAGCCTTAACCATGGCATCTACAGAACTGGCATGACCAATCTTGGTCAGCGCTTCGATAACAGAATACTGCACCCATTCTTCGTCATTAATAGCCTGATTCAGACAAGGAGCAGCTTCTTCCTTCCGAAGCTCACCAAGACTGACTGCTGCCTGATAACGAACATTGACTTCAGGATCTTTGAGCAAAGCATCACAGAGCGGCTCAACAGCCATAAGATTGTCAGTAGAACCGAGAATATCGGTCACAAAGATGCGGATATCCGCATCTTCATCATGAACAAGTTCAATAAGGGAGGGTAAATCCTGACTACCTACTTCACGCAGAATGTCCATGGATAAATTACGCACAGGAGCATCATCAGCCCGAAGCAATGGCAGAACAGCCTGAACCGTTTCTTTGCCACCAATTTTGCGCAGAGAACTATCTGCAGCTTCCTGAATGCCTAGATGGTTGGTTTGTAATAGCTCTGCCAACTTAGCAACTGCTTCAACACAATTTGCTTCACCAGCCCGAAAAGCGCCTTCTCGGACGATTTCTTTATCTTCACTCTTCATCAACAGGATATATTCAGTGCAATCCGCCATGTGATTAAGCCTCCCCCAGTAGGGTTATTGCAACATCTCGTTCTGTACTACTTATAAAGATTTGCGATGATGGATTCCGCCAGATCGTCCAGATCGACAATCTCGTCGGCCAGATTCTCATCCACAATCGCTTTAGGCATACCGTAAACAACGCAAGTGGAATCACTCTGCGCAATGGCCCGGCCACCCTTGGCCTTCAGGTCACGGACACCTTCACAACCGTCTGCGCCCATTCCGGTCAGGATAACGCCTAGCGCACGACGCCCAACAGCCTCAGCAACCGAACTGATCATGACGTTTGCTGAAGGCTTATACAACTCGCCCGGAGGGTCATCAGTGACAACAACATCCACACGGCTAACCTTCTGATCGAGAACGATATGCCTGCCACCAGGGGCTACGTAAGCATGCCCAGGCTTCAACACATCGCCAGTCTCAGCTTCTTTGACCGTTATTTGACTTACGCCATTGAGGCGCTTGGCAAATGGTCCTGTGAACGCTGCAGGCATATGCTGCGCAATCACAATACCAGCCGGAAAATCCGCAGGGAGGGAAGAAAGAATTTTTTGCACGACCGGCGGCCCACCGGTGGAAACACCGATAGCTACGACATCACGCTTAGGACGACCCGTCGGGGCAGCAACAACACGAGGAGCGGCAGCACGACGAGGCGCTGCTGTGCGAGGGGCCGCAGCCACATGCCGCATTTTGCGAGCAGCAACGGTCTTAACACGTGCGATAAGATCCTTTTCAATCTTAACGATATCAAGGGAGACCTTGGAGAGCTGTTTGGGAATAAAATCAACTGCACCAAGCTCCATGGCTTTCAAAGTAGACTCGGCACCTTCGGTGGTCAGAGAACTCACCATTAATACAGGTCTGGGAGCTTCCATCATAATATGCCTCAGGGCGGTAAGACCGTCCATCTTCGGCATCTCGATATCCATGGTGACCACGTCAGGATCAAGCTTACGCACCATCTCAAGGCCTTCTTGGCCATCACGAGCAGTGCCTATGACTTTGATACCCGGATCTTTATCCAACATCGTGCTGATTGCTTTCCGCATGAATGCGGAATCATCCACGACCAGAACTTTAATCACTATAAGACTCCTTATCGCTTCCAGACTTTGCTACCGCAAAGCTATTTCCAAGATTCCCTTGCTAACAAACTTAGGAACAACTCCTACCCTAATACTCAGCCCAAGGGAATTATTATGTTAAATCCTACAAACATGAATATTAGGCCCATTTAAAATCTTTGTCTATCTTATCAGAGAAAACTTACATTTTTACCTTGCCTTTTCACCCCCTCTGATCTAGAAACTCCTCTCACCACATCGGGATGTGGCTCAGTTTGGTAGAGCGCCGCGTTCGGGACGCGGAGATCGGAGGTTCAAATCCTCTCATCCCGACCAGATAAATCAAGGGTTTATGACTAATTGTCATAAACCCTTTTTCGTTGTTGATTTCATTTATCTGACGCCTGCGACAGAGCTTCCATCATTCGTCCCAATCCCTAACTTCCCTGCGGATTGCCACGTCACCCTTGATTTGACAACATCGCCCAAGCAATCAGTGAGCTAAATTTCATGCTTCTATTTAAAACAGTTAATGAATTTGCTTATATTTCTCTCTGTACTTTGAAGGCGAAAGTCCTGCGTGTTTCAAGAATACCCGGCGAAAGGAACTAGTGTCTGTGTACCCTACTTCATAGGTTACTTGTTCAAAAGTGTCAGAGTTCATCTCAAGAAGCGTCTTTGCCCTCTCAACTCTAACACGTTGAAGGTAAGCGAGCGGGCTAATTCCCGTTGCATTTTTAAACTTCCTTTCAAATGTCTTTCGACTCATTCCAAATTCATCAGCCATGGAATTCACATGAAGATCTTTATTGAAATGGGATTCGATCCATGCCTGAACAGAAGCCACCTTCGAGTCTCCATGATTTTTGTTAAATTGGTACACCTCATAGGGCACTTGGCTTATCCTGTTTGGATCCATAACAAACATTCGCGCACAACGATTGGCTATAAGATTACCGCAATATTTTCGAACCAGATATAGCGCGAGATCTGCACCAGCATTCCCTCCCCCTGAGCAAAAAAGATTATCCTGCTCTGTGACAATCTCCTGAGACTTAAGCAACACTTTTGGGTAGCGCTTTCTAAATTGATCAGCGACCGCCCAATGGGTGGTTGCCAACCTGTTATCAAGTAATCCTGTTTCAGCCAGCAGAAATGCTCCAGTACAAATTGAAGCGATATGTGTGCCCGACTCATAGGCATCGACCATGAAAGCAAGCATCGAAGCGTATGGCTCGAATGAAGCGGCAATATCCGGCCCGGGACAAACGATGACGAGATCAACGTCCACCAAGTCTTTCAAGCCACAATCGGGAGTAATCGCAATACTGCCTTCAGTCCGAACAGGCTTCCCATCACTCGTCACTACCTTAACGGAAAACTTTGGGTCTGCCTTCTCATTAAAAAAAGTGTTCCATAACACATTCGCACCATGAAGGATGTCGGTAGGCATCGCCACGGATGATAGAGAGGCATTCTCAGTTGCCAAGATGGCGACATTAATCATGGGGGCATCCTTTGTACTGGTTGTGTCGCAAATGAACCTAATAAAGACGTATGTGCCACTTTTTGAATGAGTTTTGAAGACATATATACAGTCGGACTGATCGTTGGGAGAAAACGCCACTTCAGGCACGTCCCATAATATAATTACGAGGAAGAATAATGAAAACTTTTACTTCATGTATCTTTTTCATGATTGCACTCATTGGGTGCACATCAGCACACAACCCCCAAATGCAAGACAGAGGAGCAAAAATGGAAATGACAAATCAAGAAAAAGCAGTGGCATTCATCAAGTCCTTTGAAACAGGAAACCCCGATGTAATGAAATTTGTCAAAGGCGATGAATTTACATCGCATAACGCTTACTTCCCTCCTGGCAAAGAAACGTTAATGAGTATTTTCACAGGCAAGCCCACTGGAACCGAGGTAAAAACGATCCGCGCTTTTACAGATGGTGACTTTGTGTTTTTGCACAATCTGTATATTGGCGCTGAAGGATACTCCGGCCCGATTGTTACCTTTGATGTTATGCGCTTCGAGTCTGGAAAGATTGTAGAACATTGGGACAACATCACCTACGAGGCAACAGAAAGCGTCAGCGGCCACACACAGTTGGACGGTCCTACAAAAGCCACCAATCAGGACAAAACAGCAGAGAACAAGGCACTTGTTGAAGAATACGTAGACACCGTTCTCATCAAGCGTGAGTTTGATAAACTCGGAAACTACCTAAATGGCGAAGATGTCATTCAGCACAATCCGATGGTTGATGACGGCACTTCCGGAATTGAGGTCTTTTTAAAGCAAATCCAGAAAGATGGCACAGAATTTAGACATGACAGAATACACCATGTGTTGGGTGAAGGTGATTTTGTTCTTGTCATGATCGAAGGGCAAACAGCTCAAAAGGCCACATCATTTTACGATCTGTTCAGAGTTGAAGACGGCAAAATTGTGGAACTTTGGGATGTGATTGAGGAAGTTCTGCCCAAAGATAAATGGACGCATAAAAATGGGAAATACTAGAAAAACGCAATAAGATTAAAATCTTATCATAGCAAATCTTAACTATTCACAGGATATATACAATGAATAACTTTGACTTTCTTATCGGTAATTGGACAGCAACAAGTAAGCGATTTCTTCCCAATGGGACACTTGAGGCTCAATACGACGGTACATGGAAAGCACAGTTGGTAGATGATGGAAGGATGCTTTTCGACGAAGTCACTTGGTTTACACCAGACGGAGAAAAAGCATTTTATGATGCGACCTTACGCACATTCAACCCGGAGAGCAATCAATGGGAAATGGTATACCTCTCTTCCGTTAGAGCAATCCATTCTCAGTCTTTTCGAGGCCAATTCATCGATGGGGAAGCTCATTTTGACATTGTAGTTAACATCTCCCCAGAGAAATCGATTATTGCAAAAATTCGCTTTTATGAAATCACACAAGACAGTTTTGAATGGTCAATGGAAAGCAGTACTGACAACGGGAAAAACTGGTTCCTAAGTGAGCACATCACAGTCAAACGCATCTCCTAATACTTGATAAAAGCATAAAGCAGCGCCTCGCCCGAGAAGACACTGATCTGCCCTACGCCAGTAGTTAGATCCTTGGCCACAAAAAAGGCAGCTTACAGACTCTGTTTTTGTCATACAACATGCCATATTTTAAACCCATTATAGGCATCTTTTCGTATGACAATCGCTTTTATCAACATGGAAAACCAACCACTTCTCCCCCTCTTTGCGTTCTGGGCGCAGAGATAGGAGGTTTAAATCCCCTCACCCCGACCAGATATAAGAAGGGTTTATGACTAATCGTCATAAACCCTTCTTATATTTATGCTAACCTATTGCCAATATACCAATAGCAGCTCAACACAACACTCTCCCCAATCTATTAGCTGCACCTGTATAACGATCAAACCACTTTAAGATCAATCAGTGTTGTTCGTACAATTGATGCATATTCAAGACAGAAGTGCACAACGGCTAGGCATTCTTGCATTGAAACAAAAGAACGCCTGCCTTTCGAAAGAAAGACAGGCGTAAATGCCGATTATAGCATAGGGGCGATGACTACCAGCGAGGGCGTTCTTCGCGAGCCTTTGCTTCGTTGACCTTGATATTACGGCCACCAAAGTCCTTGCCGTCCAGAGCTTCGATAGCTTCGATAGCTCCGCTGTCATCCATTTCAACAAAACCAAAGCCACGGGGGCGACCGGTTTCGCGGTCCTCGATAAGTTTAACAGAAACAACTTCACCATACGCCTCAAAAGCTGCGCGTACTTCGTCTTCAGTAGATGTCCAGGACAGATTGCCGACATAAAGATTCTTAGACATTTAAATTCTCCTCAAAAATAATAATGTATAGCGCCCGTGCGCCAAAAAAAAGGAGCCGTGTACAAGATGCGTACACGGCTCCTCGATAGACTTGTTCAAATTAAAACCAGCGCTAGCCACAGTTGGACCGGACCTACACGGGTACGGCTGGTATCAATAAAATCTAACCACATTTCTGAACAAGTCAAGTTCTTTTTCTAAAAACAAGTATAATTTCATAATACTATTACTCAATTCATGTACTTTTAAATGTATTAATACCCAAAATGCAAACTATAACACATTGAATTAAACATATTCTCTCATATTATAAACACCCCACGACTATCATTTCTTCGAAATAAAAAATAAAAATACATTTTTTGATCGAAAACAATATTTTCATGTTATCTAGACATGTTCTTATTTTAATTATTTTCAAATTTAGTAAATTGAAAGGGTGTAATTACTACCTAAATTACCAAGAATAAACTTGCGCATCAATTTACACGATCAATCTTTTATTTAGGATTCACTATGATAAACAAGGAAATTGCAGTTGCATACTGCGAAGGTTTATTTGGCGAGATGGATGGGAAAACGGCCAATGGACTAGCCCGGCATTCTAACAAGTATAGAATTGCAGGCATCATCGATAGCACTAAAGCCGGACAGGATTCAGGCGATGTACTCGACGGTGAAGCCAATGGGATTACAATCTACAAGGACCTCCAGGAAGCTCTGAATGATAATGCCAACTCGGTAACGGTATTCATTTATGGAATGGCTCCCTTGTCCGGTGCTTTCTCTTCAACCGACCGTGATGTGATGTTTCAAGCAATGGAAAACAACCTCGACATAGTCAATGGACTTCACGACTTCCTTACTGATGATGCAGCCTTTGTCCAAAAAGCTACAGAATGCAATGTCCAATTACATGATATTAGGAAACAGCAAAACAGTAAGCAGAGAAGCGTTTTTACAGGTGATATAGGCACCGTCAAATGCCCCAAAGTCGCAATTCTGGGAACAGATAGTGCTGTCGGGAAAAGGACAACCTCAGTATTACTGACGCAAGCTCTCAAAGAACGCGGCCTTAATGCCGTGATGATTGCAACGGGACAAACCGGGGTTATCCAGGGAGCAGCGTTCGGTGTTCCACTCGACGCTTTGAAAGAACAATTCATTTCAGGCGAAATGGAAAAAGCCATAGTAGAAGCTTGGAAGTCAACACAACCGGACATCATTATCATCGAAGGCCAAGGATCATTAAGTCATCCTGCCTATTTGAGTTCGTGCTTCATTATCAGGGGAGGACAGCCTGAAGCTATCATAGTCCAACATCCACCAAAACGAGATAATCTTGGCGATTACCCTGCCATCAAGATGCCGCGTTTAGAAGAAGAGATTGAACTCATTGAAGTCTTTTCAAAATCACCTGTAATTGGCATCACTATCAACCACGAGAACATGTCCGATTCCGAAGTTGGTGAAACAATTGAATCATATCAAAACCAATTTGGAGTCCCAACAACAGACGTCCTCAAATTTGGCTGCGATTCACTCATTGAAAAGCTACTGACAACCTTCCCGCAGCTCAAAGCCAAGTTGGCTTGATGAAGACACCCTATCTTGAAATTGATCTGTCAAAAATTCACGAGAACACCCAAAAGCTGATCGCCATGTTTGGCTCCAACGACATTGAGATTATGGGAGTGACCAAATGCGCTCTTGGAGAACCGAAAATAGCTAATGCCATGGTATCCGCAGGCATTTCATCTATAGGTGATTCAAGAATACAAAACATAATCCGCATGAAAAAGGCACATGTTGAAGCCCATTTTACTTTAATCCGAACGCCCTCTATGAGCGAAGTACATGATGTTGTTGCTTACACTGACACTAGTTTCAACACAGAGTTATCTGTCATAGCAGACCTTTCCAAGGCCGCTACTGATCAAAAGAGAATCCATAACATCGTCCTCATGGTAGAGATGGGTGATCTGCGTGAGGGGATACTCCGCCAGGACCTCAGCAAAACAATTGAGAAAGTGCTCCAAATGAAGGGTGTCAGAATCGTTGGAATAGGGACCAATCTTGCGTGCTTGAATGGAGTCAAACCCAATCAATACAACATGGACCTTCTCTCCAGCCTAGCAGAAATATGTGAAAAGACATTTGGTATCAAACTGCGTGTAGTTTCCGGAGGAAACTCAGCAAACTTTGACTGGATGCTTGAAAGAAAAAACAAAGACAGAGTAAATAATATTCGACTGGGAGAAGCAATTCTTCTGGGCAGAGAAACTCTTTCGAGAAAACCAATCGACGGCCTTCACCTTGATGCATTTTCTTTAGTTACAGAAGTAATAGAATCAAAAGTCAAACCCTCGTGCCCTGAAGGAGAACGAGGGCAAGATGCTTTTGGCAACACGCCAATATTTGAAGACAAAGGGGAGATGCTCAGATCAATTGTGGCAATGGGCAGGCAGGATGTCTGTGTGGAAGGCCTTACGCCTATAGATGATATAGACATCTTAGGATCAAGCAGTGACCACATCATACTCGATGCCACTAAAACCCCGCTGCATGTTGGGGATCATATACGATTTAATTTAGATTATGCAGCACTTCTATCTTCAATGACATCTCCATTTGTTGGAAATTTGTTTATTTAGAGCAAAATACAACTCAGAGCTATCAACGGCTTATATAAAATGAGAATCGTGCTCATCCCCCTTTTCCATGCCGCAAAACCAATCAATTAATTCAATGCATTCCCCCAAGTCGCCACCTTTGGGAAGCGGAATCCGAAGATTTAGCTCTCTCATCTCAATCAAACAAATCAAGGCCTTACGAATAAATCGTAAGGCCTTATTATTTTGGCAGATTCGTATGAGTCGGTATTCCCGAAGAAGAGACTAACAACTGCCTTCACATCTCAAAAATGAATATTAACTAAAAGCACTTACTCCAACTTACACCCCTTGATGGCATGTTCCTTGGTTAAAAAACCATCGCTTTCCCGATCTTTCAGCGCCGCCTTATGTCGGATCACCCCATACACGCGCTCCACCCTGCCCGAAAAATCAGCATGTGGAGCAATAACTCCCTCAAAAATTTTATCTTCCCCACCTTTGCATACGATCCTAAAGTCCGTTGCCACAGGTTTATGTAAGCTCATCACGCTACTCAATATTTCAGAGATGCGCCCATGATCTTCAGGATGAATAATGCGATCCATGAAAAAGGAGTAGCGATCTTCGATTTCTCCAGGCTCATACCCAAAAAGCCGATAGAGATTATCAGTCCATATTAACTCGCGTGAATCAACATTATACTCCCACGCTCCCATATTACCGAGTGTTTGCGCATCTTCAAGCAACCGCCTAGTGCGCATCAACTCAATTTCTGCAGTCTTTCTGACTGAAATATCTTCAAATGTTGCAATGACATCGGTAGCCCCAGCCCCAAAGTGAACAGGACTAAAAATAACCCGGAGGAACGTCATCCTGCTCCCAGTTACAGAAGTGTATGTGTCCTCATAAATTGAAGGATCTCCTTGAAGTGAAACTTTCAGAGCTTCACGCATTTTTTGAGAGCTCTCATTTACTGAATCAAATCCAATCAACTTATTCCGAGATGAGCCCATAAGGTCGATAAATCGGTCATTACAATCAAGGATCTTCCCTTCTTTACTATAGTGCACCATTCCCAGTGGAGAACTCTCAAAAACAACCCTGTGCCGACGTTCACTATCACGCAGCTTCTTCTCCGCTTGCTTCCGTTCAGTTATATCTACAAGTATTCCGGTCATCCTCTTGGGAGAATTATCATCTCTTCTTTCAGAAATAGCTCCACGGGCTGCAACCCAGACCCATTCTCCAGATTTGGACTTAACACGATGATCTTTATCAAAGAAACTCCGCTCTCCCCGCATGCAACGGCTCTTGGCAGCAAGCAAACCATTTATGTCTTCCGGGTGAACCCGACTCTCCCAGAAGGAGTACTCCTCTGGAATCTCAGAAGGAGTATACTGAAGTATCTCACCCCACAAAGGGCCGTACGTCGCCTTTCCTGATTCAATATGCCAATCCCACAATCCGAACCGCGCGCCTTGCATTGCCAGTTCCAACTGATTGGTTGTCTTTGCCAACTTGGCCGTACGATTATGAATCTTCTCAACCATAACTTCCATAGCTCGACCAATGGTATTAAATTCTTCAACCAAGCCATGTTTATAAGAATGCCCCACCTCTTCCGAAGAAGCTTTCACGGAGTACGTAAGCAGGCTTTGAAGCGAAGATCGCGTAAATACACGCACGAGAAGAGTGGCGAACAAAGTTATAAAGGCTGCGAAAACAATCAACGCAATAGTATGAAGCCGATATGAATTGCGAATAACCGTATATGTCTCATCTACGACAGCAGTGGCAACCACGAGGGAACTATCTTTACCTGAGAGTGAAATAGGAATGAAGCCAGCAACCAGATTACTTCCAAAATTAGGATCAAGATACGGCTCTGAGATATTCTCCCTTCTGCCAGCGACCTCCACAAGATTTTTAACTATTTCGGAATCCTGAGGAGCGGTCGAACTGATAGCCCTGCCATCGCTGATAAGGGTCACGATCTTGGATTTCGTCAAACCATGCATGGTATCAAGAATTGCCAGATTCCCATTAAGAACCGTTGCACCAATGATACGTCCCAATACTTGCCCAGTCAGATTATGTAAGAGCGGCTCATACGAAAGAAGCAATGCCACCTCTCCAAGTTGGATGATTCCACCATCATCGAGTGAGGGGGTAACCATTTCTCCAAGAGGACCGAGATTGGTGGAAAGATCAAAGAAAGGGGAACTGGCGCTGGCAAAGACAGTACCATCCCACAGTTGTATAAAGAGAATATCCAAGGGCGGACTTTCCATTGCATCCGCAAGTTGGAGCAAAATATTACGAGCCGCTAAGCGATCCTTGTTTATCACCATTTCCACGAGAGGCGATGTATCGCGAATCTCTCGAAGTCCCTGGTCGATACGAGCAATATTGTTTGCCAAAACAAAATCGACTGCAGAACGCCTTTGTTCCAAGCTTGCCCGATTTTCAATGTCCAACGTCTCTATTGACTCATTGTACGTCCAAAGAAGCAAGCCAGCTGTGAAAACAACAATCAGGATTGCTATAGGCCAGCCGAGCACAGCATGTAGTTTGTAATTTTTTCGTGCAGATAACATATACTTATTTAGTTCCCATAACCGGAATATCGGAATGCCTCTTGAACGAGCTTATCCAACTTGTCCTTCCCTATCCCTTTTTCAACAAGAAAGAATTTTCCAGAGTACACTGTTGGAACCTTATCCCCACGCCCTTCAAGATCAAGCTTAATGGCTTCGGCCATTGCTACGCCATTATCGTCGTTATTCCTCATCACGGTTACATCTAACTCACCGCGTAAAATAGCATCAAGCTCGGCGCTCCCCCCTCCCCAACCATTGATGGGAACCACCTTTCCTGATTCCTTGAAAGCATCAAGTGCTCCCAAGGCAGTATCAGTAGAACAAGCATAAATGAAATCCACAGGAGACTTCTTCAATATGTCCAGGGTTGCCATCTTGGCCTTCAGTCGATCCCCATCCGTATAATACGCTCCCGCAAGCGTTCTCTCAGAGTTATCCGCAACATGCTTCACAAAAGTATCGCCTCTCATCATGCTGACGTACCCACGAGAGAAATATAAAACTGAATAAGGCCCAGTTTTCCCTTTTTTCGCCAGATAATAATCAGCAAGCATCTTGGCGCCAATCTGATGGTCAAACCCAACATACAAAAATGGTTGCCGGTCTTCCCAAGAACGGAGCGGAGTAGTTATATTTTGTAATATGAGCTTTGGGCGCTCTCTGGTCAGGATCTTTTCAATTATGTTCTTATGCTTCGCAACATTAAGAGTGAAAATGAGATAATCTGGATCGTTAGCAAGAGCTTTACGAATCTGTTCAGCTTGCACGCGCCCCCGCTGTGAAGGCTTGGTATAGAACTCGCCCACTTCATAAGCTATCCCAAGCTCATCCATCCTTTTCTTGAACGACAAAACGCTACGCGACCAGTAGTCTGAAGCTTGGATGCCTGGATAAACAATAGCAATTCGTACTGGGCGTTTTTGCTGAGCGACAACCTTTACCCCATGAGCGCTGACAATTTTATCAAACGCATTCATCTTTTCATTCTCAGAGGGGTATTGCTCGAGGAACTCTTGAACGGTATAAAACTCAGAAAAAATATCTCCAGCCGCAAACCCTATTTTACTAGGTATGCACGCAAAGCAACAAAACAGAATGACCAAAATCATTACTTTTTTCATACGATCCGCCACAACTTTGTCAGTTACAAAGAAGTATGTTTAAAAAGACAGGTTTCCATAACTACACCATAGCACTTTGATCCAATCTACAGAAATAATATTTTAATAACAGGACAAAGATTTATTATGCATGAACTGAAACAAAACAATTGATACTCAAAGAATCGCTCATCATGAGAAAAACCATCCCCACTTCCCATGAAACAATCCAGCGGATGCCGCAATTATACAATAGATTTCACATTACTTTTCAAAAGTAAAACAACGATGCTACTCAATCAAAAACCTGCTTGCGATATCCTCACCCTTGGGCTAGTTTCTCCTCATCAGAATGTCCTTCAGGTGGCCGCAAGGTCATAACAGGGAATCCGGTGTAAATCCGGAGCGGTCCCGCCGCTGTAATCCTCATATGAATATCTGACTTCAGTGTGCCACTGCCTTAAGGCGGGAAGGCGAAGCAGATGAGGAAAGCCAGAAGACCTACCTGAAGCGTTTCTTGCCGAATGCACCCGCGGAGGTTGTATACGGACATGAACGTATTTATCACACAACTGTTGCCTGAGTATTGAGGTCCTGCCTCTTGCACTCTTTATGGCAACCAGCAAACAGCCCTTCTCTTAGTTGCATATGCACCTAAGAGAGTCCGCACTTTCTGTTTGCTACGAGACTTATTTATGCCCATTCAGATTGAAAAACGTGACGGATGCATTGAGACATGGTCGACCAAACGAATTGGCGACGCTATCTTCAAAGCGCTCAAAGGAAGCGGAATCAAAGACCCGCTGCTCGCCAACAGATTGGCTGGCAAAGTAGAGAAGAAGCTGCAAGATGTAGACGTTCCCGAACAAGAGCAGGTGCAGGACACTGTCCAGCAAGTCCTCATGGAAGCCCGCCTCTACAAAGTTGCTGAGCGGTACATTATCTATAGAGAGAAGCGCAGAGAACTTCGCTCCCAGAATGAAGGCTTTCTCGATATCGCTGGTGTTACTGAAAGCTATCTCGACAACATCGATTGGCGCGTCAGCGAAAACTCCAACATGGTCCATTCCTATCAGGGCTTAATCCTACACATGGCTGGCTCAGTTCAGGCTCGCTACATGCTGGAAAAATATCCTGAAGAAGTACGTATGGCTCACACCCATGGCTACTTTCATATCCACGATCTTTCATTCGGACTGGCGGGATATTGCTCAGGTTGGAGTCTGCGCGATCTCCTGTTGGAAGGATTCAACCTTCGCGACCGTTGCTCCTCCAAGCCGGCCAAGCACTTTGATGCAGCATGCGGACAGATAGTAAACTTCCTCGGCACCCTGCAGAACGAGTGGGCCGGAGCACAGGCGTTCAACAATGTTGACACCTATCTCGCTCCGTTCATTCGCTACGACGGCCTGAGCTATACTGAAGTGAAGCAGCAAATTCAGAAAATGCTCCACAACCTGAATGCAACCTCCCGCTGGGGGGGACAGAGTCCGTTTACTAACTTCACCTTTGATTTCGCACCCCCGGCACACATCGCCAAGGAAGCGATCATCATCGGCGGCGCACTGCAAGATTCCACCTACGGTGAATATGCCGAAGAAATGGCCATGATCAATCGCGCCTTCCTTGAAGTCATGCTTGAGGGCGATGCAGATGGTCGAATCTTCTCCTTCCCTATTCCCACATACAACGTAACCGAAGATTTCCCCTGGGAGTCCAAGGAAGGAAAACTCCTTCTGGAGATGACCGCCAAATATGGTGCCCCCTACTTCCAGAACTTCATCAACTCCGACCTGAACCCGGAAGATGTTCGTTCCATGTGCTGCCGTTTGCAGATGGATTTGCGAGAGATTCGCAAGAAAACCGGCGGGCTCTTTGGTGCTGGCGACCTCACCGGCTCCATCGGTGTGGTCACACTCAACCTGCCCAAACTCGCATACTTGGCTCACAATGAAGAAGACTTCATTGAATTGGTTACCGAGTATGCGCAGCTGGCCAGCGAATCTCTGGAATTCAAACGCAAGGTAGTGGAAAAGAATCTGGATGCAGGCATGTTCCCGTATTCCAAACGCTACCTTAAGAATGGATTCAAGGGTCACTTCTCAACCATCGGTCTTATCGGTGGCCACGAAGCGTGCATGAACCTGCTGGGCAAAGGCGTTGATTCTCCCTCCGGCTCCCGTCTCATGCAAAGAACACTCAATCAATTGCGCCGTCTGGTTGTTCAATTTCAGGAAGAAACAGGTAACCTGTACAATCTTGAAGCCACACCGGGCGAAGGCACTTGCTACCGACTGGCAAAAACCGATAAAGAACTCTACGCTGACATTTATACATCAGGCGGAGACACTCCTTACTACACAAACTCAACCTTGCTTCCAGTAGGAGTCAGCTCTGACGTATTCTTTGCCTTGGAGCACCAGAATGAGCTTCAAACTCTGTACAATGGCGGCACAGTCTTCCACACATTCCTCGGCGAAGCTGCTCCCAATGAAGAAAGCGTGAAGAACTTCCTGCTTAAGGCTATGAGCAAGACCAAGATCCCCTATATCTCGGTCACTCCAACCTTCTCAGTTTGTGAAGATCACGGCTACATATATGGCGAGCACTTTGATTGCCCGACTTGCGACAAGGAAACGGAAGTGTACACCCGAGTTGTCGGCTACTACCGCCCAGTAGGTCGCTGGAACAAAGGTAAACAGGAAGAATATAAAGAACGCATTGAATACACGCAGGAGACTTTCTGCGAAACCGCATAGGACATGCGCATAAATGATACTCGACGCGAACCAACTTGCCTCTATTAGGCAGCACAACGATGAAGAAATCCGTAAAGGCAGCCGTGCCACACACGGCTACCCTTCGCAGACTGTGCAAAACCTTTTACACACCGTGGAAGCTTTAAAAAAAGAGAAACGGAAGTGGAAAAAACTGGCGCAGTCACGGGGTAAGTCTCTGGAGAAAATAAGTGACATAGCTTCTGGATAAATTCATTCATAACAAAGGCTTTCTGTAAGAACTCCATCTTGCAGAAAGCCTTTTTCATATTCATTACATCAGAAGCATCAACAACCTAAACAATTAATATACTTAACATTACAGCGTGTAACAAAACCCTTTTCATACTTCTCCCGAAGCAATTCTACTACCCTTTACAATTCTCCATTCTCCTGCCTAGGATCGCAAAGCCATTTGACTTGGTGTCATTTCTTGAGTAAGTCGTCTATTCTAATATTCAAAAAGGGTACAAAAGACGATGTCGGAAAAGCTCTTCGGTTTTGCATTAGCCAGTTCTGGATCCGACTCACCATCGGAAGCCAAAGAACAGCTTGTGTCTTTTGCAGACATTCCTCCGACAGCGCAATTTCTCACCCTACCCGAGACATCTGAACCCTCCGTCCGATTTGTAGATATGGACAGAGATGGAGATCTGGATATCGTCATCCCATCTTCATCCGGCCAGCCTGAATGGATTGAAAACACCCTCGGTCCCGTTGCTGACTCAATTTTTAACAATCGTGTTTTCTCAAGAATCACGCCTACAGTCATGGCAATTGGCGATATTAATGGAGATGGCACGGATGACGTTGTCATAGGTCATATTTCAGGCGCCAAAATTTTCTATCAATACGAAGGCTGGGCCATGCAAGACCTGGGGACAGTTCTCAACAATCCCCGTTCAATTGCTATTGAGGATATCGACAGTGACGGTAACACCGACATCCTTATCCGCGACAGTCAGGAACTCATCCTTTTCGAGAACCACGATGGCCAATTGGGCGCTCAAAGCCTGACCTGGCCAGACTTGGGTGACAACTCCCTGCTCGGTGTAGCCAACTTCAATCAAACGACCCAAGCCAAAGAGATACTTGTATATCAAACAAGCACTAGGTCCATCGGAGTCGTGGCTCACAATGGACACAGTTGGCAATCATTCCAAGCCATCAAAGAAATCGGTTTTGGCAGAGTAGTCATTGCTGACATAAATAATGATGGTATTGATGACGTCTATGTAGAAGATGGAAATGGGAATTCCGTTGTCATGGAAAGCAACGACCAAGGAGAGCTAGTCCTCACTTCCGGCACAACGCTCATGAATACTAGCTCCACTCATAATTACGACATAGCGGTAGACGACTCTGACGATACTAGTTGTTGCAAACAGCCTGTATCTACTCCCAAAGAAGTAGAGCGACTTGATACGTCACCTCCGCCACCAACGTCTTCCAAGCCAACGACAGTTGAACACGACACTCCCACTGCCAAAGAAGCTGACCTTCCTATAGAAGAACCATCAGAAGGCTCCGAAGAAACGCCGGTCCCAACAGCAGTTAAAGAAAATATTCCCATCGAGCACGTTGAGCATGAGGACCCTGTGGTCAAAATCATCGGAACGCAATATGGAGATTTCATAGATGGAGATGCCAATAACAACTTCATAGAAGGCCTGGATGGAAATGATATTATTTGGGCAGCTGGTGGAGATGACACTCTATTAGGCGGTGACGGTTCAGACATAATAATAGCTGGAAGCGGCGATGATTTCCTCAAAGGCCAAAATGGCAATGACATACTCATGGGCGAAGCCGGGAATGATAACATTCACGCTGGTTCGGGAGATGATGTACTGTTTGGGGATGGTGGCAACGATTTTCTGGCCGGCGGTAAAGGCAATGATGTCATCTTTGGCAATCAAGGAGATGACATCTTGAAAGGTGGCAAGGGCTGCGACTTCCTACTCGGTGGCACAGGTAATGACACTTTCCTCTACAACTCAATTCAACAAGGTGATGACGTCATCCTTGGCTTTGAAAAAGGTAGTGATTCATTCTCTTTTGAATTTGGCTCTCACCAATTGCATAATACCGACGACATCCCTCAAGATGCTGAGGGGGATAGCTTTCTTTGGGAATCCACGGGAGACGGCTTTGGCACACTCTCCTATGATCCAAACCTAAACGTTCATGGTGATGAAACCATGATCGCCATCGTTGAACTGACGGATGATGCAGATATCACTATAGATGACATAACAATCATTTAGACGCCGCCAGCAAACGACTTACTCCTTCTCTGCCATCTCCGGCTTATTCAACGCTTCCAAAAGATACTCTCCAAGATGCTGCGAGGCATTAATAAAGCCGAGCACTTGAAACAGGCGTCGGTAATCAAATCGCTCGGTCACGCCCTGATGACGCAACTCGACGAAACGCGATTCCACAGCAATAGTAGCTGCGGCGAGACGATGCGTATCATGAGGCTCTCCACGACCGATGGCCCGAATCGCATCGATGGAAGCTTGGGTCAACTCATTGAGTTCCGGCGCCATGATGATATCAAATCCAACACCATCGACCTCGTTAAGAAGCGTAAGCATTGTCTGCAACCGCTCCAGCACGGAATTCAATACGCTCACTTGCAGGGAAAGTAATTTGACGTCATCCCTAAAGAAACGGCGTTCCATGGCATAGACCTTGTGATACATGGTCTTGTTTGTCTGCCGTTCACTAATAAGATCAAAGAGTAAATCAGGATCAGTCTTCTTTTGACGCGACACAAAGCTGCCCATGATCAACTGATATTGCGATGCCATTTGATCATACTGTTGCGCCAAGCGTTCACGTAATGCAGAGCCGGTTCGGTTGGGCCAGATCAAAACTGAAACAAGAAATGCGCAGAGTACACCAATGCCAATCTCAGCCACTCGAAGCAAAGTGTACAAGATACGATGCTCTTCTCCCAAACTGGTCAGAAAAACAATGGCAACTGTAATGGCGGCCATGCGAAACCGTTCATTGTATCGCGTCAGATATGCACATATTCCTGTGCTGATGAAAATACCGATCAACGTATAATATGGCGTCGGTGGAAATGTGAGAATAGCTAGAATACCAATAACCGCACCGATAGCAGTGCCTGTAAATCGGTACAAACACATATGGATGGAATCCGCCACCCGCATCTGCATAACGATGACCGTAGTGATGACCGCCCAAAACGCATAAGGCAGTTCCAGCATACCGGAAACATAGAACGCAAGAACACTTGCGAGTCCTACTTTGATGCCGTGGCGCACATGTCCGGTGGTGAAATACTTATTAATCGTAAACATTGATTTTTTCCTGTCGGCATGAAGCCGTGCGCGGCATCTCCCACAATGACGGCAATCGGTCAACCTCTGTTTTCATCCTTCCGAAAATAATCCTCTTGGAAACCACATTCAGGTGCAGTATGTTACGCATGCGGTTCTACAGAGGCTCGGATGATGCAATGCCAAGTTAACATGAAAGGAATGAATGTGACACAGCGTATCCAGATCGGCGGTTTATCTGTCGACACACAACTCAACGATTGTATTTCCCAGATCCTTCCTGATTCCGGGATGGACGCAGCCACATTCTGGGCAGGAGCAGAGAAAGTCTTTTCCGATTTCACCCCCCGAAATCAGCAACTCCTCGCCAAACGAGACCAAATTCAGGCGCAACTGGATACGTGGCATAAAGACCATCCCGGCCAGCCGAAAGATAAAGCTGAATATCACGCCTTTCTCGAAAAGATCGGCTACCTCGTTCCAGAGGGAAACAGCTTTTCCATCACAACTTCCGGCGTAGACCCGGAAATAGCCACCATTGCCGGTCCACAGCTCGTCGTTCCAGCCACCATCGCCCGCTTCGCCCTCAATGCTGCCAATGCGCGCTGGGGGAGCTTGTATGATGCCCTCTACGGCTCAGATGTAATTCCACAGGAAACTGTACCAAGCAAAGGATACAACCCTGAACGCGGCAAGAAAGTCATGGCCTATGCCTCAAAATTCCTCGATGAAGCCATCCCTCTTGAAAAGGGAATGCACAGCGATGTGACCAAGTTTGTCATAGTCAGCGGAAAGCTCAATGCAATGCTGGTCGATGGGTCTACTACAAATCTCAGACAAACCGAACAGTTCGTTGGACATACCACCGACACTAACCTGAAATCATTACTTTTCAAGAACAACGGCCTATACATTGAACTTCAATTCGATCCGACTCACCCTGTAGGCAAAGATCATCCCGCAGGCGTCAAGGATGTCCTCCTCGAATCCGCGCTGACCACCATCCTCGACTGTGAAGATTCCGTAGCAGTAGTGGACGGCGAGGATAAAGCACTCACCTATGGTAATATCTTTGGCCTCGTAAAAGGTGACCTCAAAACCTCTTTTGACAAAGGTGGCAAAACTGTCACCCGTACCATGAACAATGACCGCAATTTCACCGCCGCAGATAATTCTCCACTCTCTCTACGCGGTCGAAGCCTCATGCTTGTTCGAACAGTCGGTCATCTCATGACAACCCCGGCAATCCTCGATGCGGAAGGCAATGAACTACCCGAAGGCATTTTGGATACTTTGGTTACGGGCCTCATTTTCCTGCATGATTTCAAAGAAAATGGACGCTGGCAGAACAGCAACACAGGTAGCGCATACATCGTTAAACCCAAAATGCATGGCCCAGAAGAAGTTGCCTTTACCTGCGACCTTTTCGCAGCAGTAGAAACCATGCTCGGCATGCCAGAGCGCGCCCTCAAAGTAGGCATCATGGACGAAGAACGGCGTACCACCCTCAATTTGAAAGAATGCATCCGTGCTGCCAAGGATCGAGTTATATTCATTAATACAGGCTTCCTCGACAGAACTGGCGACGAAATCCACACCAGCATGGAAGCAGGGCCGATAGTCCGCAAAGAGGCAATCAAAGCAGAGCCGTGGATTGCGGCTTATGAAGACTGGAATGTAGACGTTGGCCTCGCCTGCGGATTCAGCGGCAAAGCACAGATAGGCAAAGGCATGTGGCCTAAGCCCGACATGCTTAAGGAGATGGTCGACACCAAGGCCGTCCACCCGAAATCCGGAGCCAACTGCGCTTGGGTTCCTTCGCCAACCGCAGCCACGCTGCATGCCATGCACTATCATCAGGTAGATGTATTCGCCCGTCAGGCCGAGCTGGCTGGAACCATGCGCTCCGAACTGGAAACACTAACCACCATTCCTTTAATGAAGAATGATCGCCCCACATCAGAAGACGTCTCTCAGGAATTGGCAAACAACGCCCAATCGATTCTTGGCTATGTTGTCCGCTGGGTAGATCAAGGTGTAGGCTGCTCGAAAGTACCCGATATCAACGGCGTTGGGCTAATGGAAGACCGTGCTACCCTTCGTATTTCAAGTCAGCACATAGCCAACTGGCTCCATCACAACATCTGCTCCGAAGAAGAAGTACTCGCCACTTTCAAACGAATGGCTGAAATTGTGGATGAGCAAAATAAGAATGACCAAGAGTATCGATCCATGGCCCCCAACTTTGATTCCAGCGTAGCCTTTCAGGCTGCCTGCGACTTGGTTTTCCAAGGCTTGAAACAGCCCAACGGCTACACTGAGCCAATCCTCCATGCACGTCGTCAGGAAGCCAAGACAGCTCATTAATTCCCGACACTAAACGATATTAGGGCCGGAAGACTCATAGAGTCTTCCGGCCCTTCGCATTCTCGACAAAAAACTTCTCCTCTCTACTGTTTTATCGTACGGTGCACAGACTTGTGCCGCGAGCACCGAACACCTAACAAGCAGAAGAAAATCAGACTATGCCAGCTATCAGCACATCCATCTTTGAGCTCCTCAAGATTGGTCCCGGTCCGTCCAGCTCCCACACCATTGGCCCCATGAAAGCGGGCTATGACTTCATGGAGCGCATCCACGATTTACCCAAAGGCGAACGCACGTCAGCCGATTGTCTGGAGATACGGTTATTCGGTTCCCTTTCTGCCACAGGCAAAGGACACGGCACACCCGGCGCAATCATGCAAGGCCTGCTCGGTTATCTACCCGACACCTGCCGCCCAGAAAGCATGCAAGAATTCAAGGAAGAAGATCACGTCTTTGAACTGGATCTGGACGGGAAAGTCCTTTCCTATAAGGCGAGTGATGTGATCATGGATGCGATAAAGCACGACTACCCGCATAGCAACACAATGATTTTTCAATTGAAATCAGGCGATACAGTCTTATTGGAACGCATGTATTTCTCTGTTGGTGGCGGATTTCTGCGCTGGCAGGGATGGGAAGAACCCAAGCGTGGTCTACCCAAGTACCCATATGACACCATGGCCGAGCTCAAGGAACACCTGAAAACCAATTCAATCCGGTTGCATGAGCTGATCATTGAAAATGAAATAGCCATCACAGGTATGACGGAAAAGGAGATTTACGACGGTATCGACCATATCGTTGATGTCATGGAGCGTGCTGTCGAACTCGGCATCACCAGCGAAGGCGTCCTTCCTGGCCCCATCGGACTGCAACGCAAGGCTGCCGCCATGTATGCTCGCGCCAAGCAGGAATATTTTCAGGGCGGAGGCTTTCTCAAAGCCATCAACGCATACGCTTTGGCTGCATCCGAAGAAAATGCATCAGGCCATTGTGTAGTAACAGCCCCCACCTGCGGTGCTGCGGGCGTCATTCCCGGCATTGTCTTCATGCTAAAACGTCACATGGGCGCGCTGAATGACGAAATCCGTCAAGGCATGCTAGCCGCCGCTGCCATTGGCTTCCTGTGCAAGCACAACGCGTCCATCTCTGGAGCAGAAGTAGGCTGTCAGGGCGAAGTAGGTGTAGCCTCAACAATGGCTGCAGCACTGCTCGCCTATGCACGAGGATACCGTTTCCAGGTCACTGAAAACGCTGCTGAAATAGCCATGGAGCATCATCTTGGCCTGACCTGTGATCCCGTGGGCGGATACGTACAGATCCCTTGTATCGAGCGAAATGCCATGGGCGCAGTCAAAGCATACAACGCTTACCTCATCGCATCGACGTTAGACGAGTCTTACCAAAAGGTTGATTTGGACAAAGCGATCGAGGCTATGGCGCAAACAGGTAAGGATATGTCCCGGAAATACAAGGAAACTTCGCTCGCAGGCCTCGCCCAGTCCATGACGGAATGCTAAACCGAACTTTATTCGGAGAGACCGGGGGCAGTCTGAATTATGATTGCCGTGGTCGGATATTTTTGCTAGGGACAGCCTCTGGCTTTGAAGCCGAATTCAATTCCTTGGGGAGCAACTGTGATTTCTTTCAAAAATGTAAATAAATGGTACGGGGATTACCACGCCCTTAACAACATCAACCTTGAGATCAAAAAAGGTGAAGTTGTTGTTATTTGCGGACCATCCGGTTCTGGTAAATCCACCCTCATTCGATGCATCAACCGCCTGGAGCCTATTCAGGAAGGTGACATCGAAGTGGACGGCATGAACGTGTCCGATCCCAAAACCAATATGACCCTGCTTCGTGCCGAAGTCGGGTTCGTGTTCCAGCAGTTCAATCTGTATCCGCATATGACGGTACTGGACAACATCATGCTGGCCCCCACCATGGTTCGCCATCAGTCCAAAGGTGATGCAACATCCATCGCCATGGACCTTCTCAAGAAGGTCGATATTCCGGACAAGGCTGGCGCGTATCCGTCCCAGCTTTCCGGTGGCCAGCAGCAGCGCGTGGCCATCGCCCGTGGTTTGGCTATGCAGCCCAAAATCATGCTGTTCGATGAGCCCACCTCCGCCCTTGATCCCGAAATGATCAACGAGGTTCTGGATGTCATGAAATCCCTCGCTCGCGAAGGAATGACCATGATCTGCGTTACCCACGAAATGGGCTTTGCTCGTGAAGTGGCTGACCGCGTCATCTTTATGGATGGTGGAAATCTCATCGAAGAAAATTCTCCGGAAGAATTCTTCAACAATCCGAAGTCCGACAGAACCAAGGACTTCCTCAGCAAGATCCTCAGCCACTAAGGTATAAGGATATATTTCCGGTGGCACCGTGCTACCGGATGGTGTTTTATGACTCACTTTAAGGAGAGGTAAATGAGAGTTCTCAAAATCACTGTTATGGCCGCCCTGCTCGTCATGGCTGCTTCCGTCGCTTTCGCAGGCCCGACCTACGATCGCGTGATGTCCACCAAGGTCGTCAAAGCTGGTATCTCTAATCAGGGTATCCCCTTCGGTTTCATCGATGACAAAAACGAGTGGGTCGGCTTCGACGTCGATATGGCTACTGAAATTGCCAAGCGCCTCGGTGCTAAGCTCGAAAAAGTTGTTGTGAACAACAACACCCGTATTTCTTTCGTTCAGACCAACCCGCCCAAGGTCGACATGGTCCTGTCCAACATGACCCACAAGCGTGTTCGTGACGAAAAGATCGACTTCTCCATCACTTACTTCTTTGATGGTCAGAAGTTCCTCGCCAAAAAAGGCGCTGTGAAGTCCGCTGCGGACATCGCTAACCTGAAGGTCGGCTCCATGCAGGGCACCACCTCCATCGTTAATGCCAAAGCTTACATGAAGAAGATGGGCAACAAGAACCCCAAGGTTACCGGTTACGACGGCGAAGTCGCCATGTTCGAAGCTCTGGTTTCCGGTCGCGTTCAGGCCATCACCACCGATTCCACCATCCTGCTCGGTTACGCTGCCAAGGTTCCTGGCAAGTTTGAGCTGGTCGGTGACTTCATCTCCGACGAGCCTTACGGCATCGGCCTCCCGCAGGACGACTCCGCATGGCGCGACGCTGTCAACTTCACCATCCAGGACATGTGGAAAGACGGTACTTACATGACCATCTACAACAAGTGGTTCGGTCCCGATTCCGCTTACCCGTTCCCCATGACTTCCCAGATCGAACTGTGGCCGTAAGCCGCAATCTGACGTAATAATGGTCCCGGAGCCCCGTGCTCCGGGACCTTTTCACTGCAAGGCGACATGTTTAAATATTATTTCGAAAAGCCATGGGTACAGAACCTCACCCTGCTGACTTTGCTCGGCGCGGTGGTCTATTATTTCGCGTTCCTGTTCGAGTTCAAATACGACTTCGACTGGGCCGTCTTCATTGTCGAAGGACAGTATGGCCACATGGGCCATCTCATGCTCGACGGTCTCAATCTGACCCTGACAATCACGATCTATTCGGCAGCCATCGCATTGGCACTCGGCACTATCTTCGGTCTGGCCCGCCTGTCCAGCTTCAAGCCGGTCTATTGGTTTGCCACCAGCTATGTTGAGCTCTTCCGCAACACCCCGCTCCTCATTCAGCTCTTTTTCTGGAACTTCGCGCTCCCTTATGCCTTCCCGGAAGAGATCCGGTTCAAGCTATTTGAACTGGACTTCGAGTTCTGGGTAGCAACCGTGGGTTGCGGTATTTTCACTGGTGCATTCATGGCGGAGATCATCCGCGCAGGTATCCAATCCATCCCCAAGGGACTCCTTGAGGCATCTTATTCCTCTGGTCTGACGTTCCCCCAAACACTGCGCAAGATCATCCTGCCCCTCGCCTTCCGTGAAATCATTCCCCCGCTGGGCAGTGAATTCCTGAACAACATGAAGAATACTTCTCTGGCCATGACCATCGGTGTAACCGAATTGTTCTGGTCCATGCAGGAAGTCCTGTCGCTCACCTACCGTACCTTTGAAGCGATCACTGTAGCGACTATCATTTACCTGATCCTGTCCCTGACCATTGCTGCGATTCTAAACATCGTAAACGTCAAACTCAAGATCATGCCCGCAAACAAGCGGACCCCCATGCGTAAGCTCGCGGACGCCTTGTTCTTGCCACTCGACATGTTCGGCAACGGTATGGAATACGTCCTGTGGCACTTCCGCAAGCCGCCGGATGCCAAAACCGTATCCCCAATGCGTCGAGCCTTGCGCGCCTCCAGAAAGGGAGTCATCCTCACATGCAAAGCCGCTTTTATTGCAGCTCTCGCCTACCTATTCTACATGGTTGGCAAGGCTCTCATGGGCTTCAATTACGAAATAATCTGGTCCAATCTACAAGCATTGCTCATCTGGCGTTTCCCCAACGGCGACGACACTGAATTCTTTATGGGACTTGGCGGCTTGGCTGGTTCCATACTTGCTGCGGTTCTGTCCATTTCGGGTAGCTTCATCATCGGCCTTTTCGTAGGCATGGGACGTACGGCAAGAAACAAAGCCGTCCGTATTCCCTGTATGCTCTACATTGAACTGGTTCGCGGTGTGCCGCTCCTTCTGGTCATCTTCTGGTTCTATCAGGTCATTCTCGACTTCGTATTCAAGGTAGATATCCACGCATTCTGGGCTGGTACCATCGCACTGACATTCTTCTTCGGTGCCTACATCGCTGAGACAGTTCGCGGCGGTATCGAGAATATCCCGCCGGGTCAGGTGGAAGCAGCCAAGGCGTCCGGCCTGTCCTACTTCCAAACTATGCGCAAAATTGTCCTGCCTCAGGCTCTCAAGCAGATGCTACCCGCTCTGGTAGGTATGTTCATCGCAGCCTTCAAGGACACCTCACTCCTGTATATCATCGGTGTCATGGACCTCACCCGTGCAGCCTATGCGGTCAATAACCGAATCATGGTCTACCCATTCGAGATCTACACCACTGTCATCGTACTGTACTTCATCTTCAGCTACGTGATGTCTCTATATGCCAAGCATCTGGAGAACAAACTCAGCCCGGAAAACGTCCGCATCGAAATGTAAGCGGCCACTAAAAGACACAACCAAGGGGAAGCTTTCGAGCTTCCCCTTTTTTTATTGTCTCCTTTCAGCTACCTTAAAAGAAAAGAACTCCAACAAGGTGGCCTACATGATCGGAACCATGACTCAACCAGAATCCATTGCCATTCTCAGTCTGCTCATGGTCGGGGCCGACCAGGACATCAAGCTGGAAGAAATATCATCCATGCTTAATAATCCCTTCTTCGCTGAGCACGTTTCTGAAAAGCTCGGTGACCACAAAGTGTTTCTGCAAAAATACAACGAAGCCAAGAAGGCTCTCGGCATAACGGGACTTGAATCTCAAGCACTCAAAGTACTCAAGTCTGCATTCCCCGCTCTCCAAATCAAGACCGTAGCATTACTCACACTTATTGCTGATGCTGATGGAGATTTCGATCAAAAGGAGAAGGAGCTTGTAGCTCGCGTTGCGGTTGAATTAAATGTCACTGCCAAGGATGCCGATCCGGAACTGCAAAAAATGAAGGATACAATCAAGCAACAGGCAGAGCAGGCCGTGGAAGATGCAGCACAAAAAAAGGCACAAGAAGAAAAAAAGGAAGCGGTTGACAATGAAACTCCAGAAGAACAATAACGAAAGAGTGCTAAAGCTTCAAACACCACATTAGGAGTTGGTCATGGAATATAAACGTTACGGTTCCAAAATTCTTGTTCGCCTCGATCCCGGCGAAGAGGTTGTTGCAGGGGTAGGCGAAGTTTGTAAGGCCGAAGGTGTTCGTCTTGGCATTGTTTCCGGCATTGGTGCTGTTGATAAAGCCACTGTTGGGCTATTCAAACCCGACTCCAAGGAATACTTCTCTACTACCATGGAAGAGCCATTCGAGATCACCAGCCTCACCGGTAATGTCTCCGAGATGAACGGAGAACAATACCTCCATCTCCACATCACACTGGCTGATGTCGAACACAAAGCATTCGGCGGCCATCTCAACGAAGCGATCGTCAGTGCCACTGCTGAAATCTGGATCGACGTAGTAGATGGCGAGGTAAATCGTGCATTCAGCGAAACTGTCGGATTAAATCTGCTCAAATTTTAAGCAGGCCGATCGATACGAATATCCAAGCCCTCCGTTCGCGGGGGGCTTCTTTTATGGGTGGAAGGGAAATCAAAAGAAGAAACGGCCTATGGCTGAATTAATGGGTGATTTCGTCGCCGACGGCCAAAATGATCGCCCCTTTGGAATCCCATTTGCGCCTTTGGCGAGATTGGTACGTTGGGGGGAAGTAATTGGGAGTAGTGTGCAAAAAACGTACGCTCAAGATGGGTGCGAATTTAGTTTGCACTGTAATTTCAAGGACTAACCAACTGGCACGTCCGTTGCGATATCTATTGCGTCATTGCTTATTAACCAATGGAGGGTACCCATGCATCGTTTCCTTATCAGCACAATGACGCTGTGTGTTTTAATTCTGGCAGCCGCCCTTGCCTGGGCAGCAGTCGAAGCTCCCGCCGATCTCAAGCTTGGTCCCCCAGAAGGGATGAAGGCGTCCAAGACGTTGGTCGACTTTTCCCACACCAAGCACAGCGCGGCCAAGGTGGAATGTGTAACCTGTCATCACACGTGGGACAGTAAGTCCGAGGTAAAGAGTTGTGCAGCTCCCGGCTGTCATGACCAGCCCGGAAAGAAGGGAAAGAACTCTTTCTACACAGCCTTCCACACCAAGAAGTCCGAAGCAAGCTGTGTCGGTTGCCACAAGATTGTAAAGAAGACTGGAAAGAAGGTCCCGGTTTCCTGCAAGTCTTGCCACCCCAAGTAACCAATCGCCGAACTCCCCCACCATCAATCTCCAGCAAAAAAGGCCCGCTCATTTGCGGGCCTTTTGATTTGTATTCTAGGAATAGCCTTCTCTAAGAAACGCGCAACGCTTCCTTCACAGCTTTCAACGCCTTGACCTTGGCCAATGCAGAATACAGCTGATTCAAATCCGTGACTTCCACTCTAAATTCCAGTTCGGAAGAACCATCAACCATAGACTCAAACTTACCGGAATCGATATTAACCTCAGCTTCAGCGAGCATGGTACAAATTCGTCCGAGCATACCAGGCTTGTTGAGACACTTGATCTTGATCTTAGTGAAGTAGGACTTCTCTTCGGAGCCTTCCCAAGTAACCTGAAGAAGACGCTCATCCTCGAAATTCTTGACGTTATGACAATCAGTTCGATGCACGGTAACGCCGCGGCCACGGGTGATGTAACCGACAATCGGCTCACCCGGCAGCGGGTTACAACAGCTAGCAAAACGCACCAACACGTTGTCGACACCAGAGATAACCAGCCCATCAGACTTGGGCTTCTTCTTTACTTCCGGTTCCGGCTCTTTGGGCTTGGCCTTGCGCAGCTCCAGATTCTCACCATGCATGAGCGCGTATAAACGCTTGAGCACTTTACGTGGTGTAAATCGGGAAAAGCCGACTTGTGTCAGCAGATCATCCACACTGCTACAGTTAAATTCCGTTACGAGCTTAAGGAACTCGCCATCCTTCATGGCTTTGTGAACGTTAATGCCAACCCGGCGTCCTTCTTTCTCAAGCAATTCCTTCGCCAGAGAAATGGCACGTTCCCGTTCAACAGTACGAACGTAATGCTTTATCCGGGTCCGTGCTTTCGCGGTCTTAACGAACTTTAACCAATCACGACTCGGCACACGATTCTTATCGGTGATAATCTCAACAGAATCGCCATTTTTGAGCGCACTGTGTAAAGGAACAATACGCCCATTAACCTTCGCTCCCGCACACACATCACCCACCTCGGAGTGAATGGCGTAAGCAAAGTCGACCGGAGTCGCGCCTTCTGGTAACTCCTTGATATCTCCGTTGGGCGTGAAAACATAAACCTCTTCCTGAAACATCTCCAGACGCAGGGAAGACATGAATTCACGAGGATCAGACAACTCTCGCTGCCAATCCATAATCTGCTTGAGCCAGGTGTAGCGTTCGGCATCGCGGGTACCAGTGGACTTACCACGTTTGGCCCCTTTGCCTGTTTCCTTGTATTGCCAGTGAGCAGCAACACCATATTCAGCGATCTGGTTCATCTCTTCAGTACGAATCTGGAACTCAATACGCTCACCATCCGGTCCGATGACCGTGGAGTGCAGCGACTGATACATATTCGCCTTGGGGATGGAAATATAATCCTTGAATCGACCGGGAACAGGTCGCCAAGCTGCGTGAATCAGGCCAAGGACTGCATAACAGTCCTTGAGAGATTTCAAGATAATACGGAAAGCAATCAGGTCGAATATTTCATCAAAGGTCAAGCCCTGCTGCTCCATCTTCACATGGATAGAATGCAGATGCTTGGTACGTCCGTAAACGCCACCTTTCATTTTATTCTTTTTGAGCATATCCTGAATGATATCAATAACCTTATCAATATAAGGCTCACCAGCAGCGCGGTGTTCAGAAACAGCCTCGCTCAACTGAGAGAATACATCCGGCTTAAGATATCGCAGGCACAAATCTTCAAGCTCAGTCTTGACCCGGTGCAAGCCAAGGCGGTTGGCGAGCGGTGCGTAAATATCCTGTGTTTCCTGAGCGATAAGGCGCTGCTTGACCGGCTTCATGAATTCCAGAGTACGCATGTTATGCAGCCTATCGGCAAGCTTAACCATGAGAACACGGATATCCTCGGCCATGGCAAGGATCAGCTTACGAATATTCTCCGCCTGCTGAACAGCTTTTGACTCAAAGTCCATCTGCGAAATTTTGGTAACACCATCAACGATATCAGCGACATCCGAACCAAAAAGTTCTTCAATGTCATCTACTGTAGTATCAGTATCTTCCACGGTATCATGAAGCAATCCGGCTGCAACCGTGGCCTCATCCAACTGCATCTCGGCCAGAAGATAGGCCACGTTGATGGGATGCGAAATATATGGTTCACCGGAACGACGAACGACACCGTCATGCTGCTGAGCGGAGTAAATATATGCGCGCTGGATCAGATCCAGATCAGCATTCTCAATATATGTAGCCACCTTATCGGTGATCTGATTAATTCGAATCATGTATTCTACTTAATTTACGGCTGCCGTTGCAGCGATTTAGGTATCCACCACTTGGTGAAGTTGTACGCGATTCCCGCTGGAGCCGCTTTTATATTCTGCACCCGCGCCTGCACAATTGGCAAGGATTTCGGAACATAAAGAAAACAATATGGCACTTCGTCATACAATATCTGCTGAATTTTATCATAGATGGGCTTGCGGTCTTCTTGAACAACCATGCGACGCCCCTGCTCCAACAGTTCATCCAATTCGTCATTGGTATAACGAGTAAAATTCAGTCCACCATCCACAGCCATGGAAGAGTGCCAAACACTAAAAATATCAGGGTCCTGCAAAATGCTCCATCCGAGAATAACTGCATCAAATCGGCCTTTGTCCACAAATTCCTTGATAAACGCAGCCCACTCTACCGTGCGCAAATCAACAACAATGCCAATCTCTTTCAGCCTCTGCTGAATAATGACTCCGGTCTTGATGCGCTGGGTATTGCCCTGATTGGTAATAATGGAAAAGGCGAAAGGAATACCATCTCTATCCAAAATTCCATCGCCATCGTGATCTTCCCATCCGGCTTCAGCAAGTAAACGCAACGCTTCTTCCTGATTAAAGGAACGGGGAGAAATATCATCATTATACTGCCACGTCCCCTGCTTATAAGGGCCGTTGGCCGATTCACCCAACCCATAGAGGACGCCTTTGACAAGTTCATTACGATCAATGGCGTGATCAATAGCCTTGCGAACTCTCAAATCCTTAAAAAAGGAATGCTTCATATTAAAACCAAGAAATGCATACGAAGACGCCACGTACTCAAACTTATTAAAGCTTCCATCCCATCCTGGACCGGAAGTCTGATAAAGATACTGGAGCGGAGATAAATTCATTATATCAATATTCCCCGCTTTCAATTCCAGAAACTGCGTGGAGAGATCGGGAATAATCCTATACACAACACGCTCAATTCGTGGTTTTCCTTCAAAGAAATCAGGATTGGCCTCTAAAACGACCTGTGTGCCCGGGGTCCATTCGGCAAGCTTGTACGGCCCCGCTCCCAAAGGCTGACGACTGTACTTCGTGTTGAGCAAGTCTTCCCCCTCAAGAGCATGTTTGGGAAGGATATCCATAGCCCACGTAATCAATGCTTTGGCAAATGGCTCTTTATATTCCACTTCAAAGGAGAACTTGCCCGTCTTCCGAAAGGCCTTCACCACCTTAAAATTAGTCGCATACGCTGTTGGTGTTTCTGGATTGATCATCAATTTATAGGTGAACTCCACATCATCGGCAGTGAGTTGCACCCCGTCAAACCAAAAAATATCTTCACGCAACTTGAATTTAATCAGCTTGCCATCATTTTCCACATCAAAAGACTCAGCAGCATACGGAACTATCTCAATATTCTTATTATATTTAAGAAGACTGACATAAATCTCTGACGCAACAGTATGGCTGGCACCATCGGTCGCCAGAGCCGAAATCAAATTACTAGGTTCACCTAGCATAGCTTCAATAATTGAACCGCCAGACTCAGGAGAAGTCGGGATATCGGCCTTATTCAAGGGCTGTACGGGAGTAGCAGGCCCACTCTCCCCACACGCGGTGAGGAAGAGAATACAAAATACCAAGGGTAGAAGCGTGCGTAAGCTCATTTTTTCTTGCAAATCTGCGGAGGTTGGACCATATAATTAAGAGAGCATCGATCAATGCAGTCACTATGTACCAATGGTTGGCAAAAGCCAAGGGCAGGCCGGGAACGATTGTTTTTTTATTCTAACAAGCTTGCCCTGTCTGATTGTTCCATGTAAGTAAAATCGTTACTCAGTTCTAACGAAATTTGGATGAGGAAGTATATTGAATGTCAAATGGTGAAGAGCAGATAGTACAATCGATCCTCAAGGATTTTCTCGGCGACAGCGTTCCCGATTATATTCTTGAAGGGGCTCAGTCCATTGTCTCTAATGACGGTGTTGTTAAGCTGGACCTCAAGAAACGGGATCAGTACTGGGATATCGACGGCCAGGTCGCTGGTGACGAGTTCCAAAACTATACGTCCGAAGTCGGCCTCAATCTTGCCGACAAGACCATCAATTACTATTGTAACTGCCCGGATTCCTTCTCCGGTGTCTGTCGTCATGTGGCAGCCACAGCCATCAAGCTTCATAAATCCTTGGATAGCGAATCGGGTGAAGAACCACCTATCCCCCGCACAGACTGGCGACAGACTTTCCGTCCGTTCTTTGCAACTGAGCTAGAGCCCGAAGCAGGTCGCCATTACATTATTTATCGAATTTTCCCTGAACTGGGTCGACTCCAAGTCGCCTTTTATCGTGCTCGCCAAAACAAATCCGGCATTTCACAGGTTCAGAACGAAGTAACTCTGGCCCAGATTGTTGAGAATCCGGATTGGTGTGACTCTTGTAATGCACTCCCGGGCGTCGCTGAACAGATCGGCCATTACTTAGACTACTGGGGCCACAAAGTGGAAATCCCGGCAGGTCTGCATTCCTGGTTTTTCCGCGCCATCAAAGGCGAGTACTACATTTATCTTCGCGATGGGGAACAGCCCATCACCATTGAATCCAAGACCATGCAGCTCAAACTTTCCCCTACCCTCAGTGAGGATGGATTGAGTTTTGATATTCTGCTGGCTCGCGAAGACAAAATGCCCTTCTCCATCACGGACGAAGAAGAAATTTATTTTTATGGTCGCCTGCCGTTGTGGGTGTACTACAAGAACTCGTTCTACCCGGTGCAGACAGGACTTGATCCCAAGCTGGTTCAGGGAATGGTGGAGCAGAAGCCCATCGTCATGCACGCTGATGTTTCCGAATTTCTCGATCGTGTATGGACTCAAATCCCTGTATCCGATCTCTACGGACAAGAAGACTTTCTAGAGCGAGTCGGCCCCATCTTCCAAGCTGCGGATTACGATCCCAAGCTGTATCTGGATGAAGAGGGCTCCTTGCTGGTGCTTAAGATTCAAAACATCTACACCAACGAGCATGGTGAATTCATCATGCCAGGTCCGAACCCGGACCTGCAGACCGGCAGTTATCACGATGGTGGGAAATCTTACCTCATCCGCCGTGCTCAAGACGAAGAAGCGCAGCTATTCGCCGAACTGCAGGACATGAATTTCCAGGCCAGAAACAACCATATATGGTTTATGGAACAGGAAGAAGCGATCAACTTCCTCCTCGACTATTATCCCCAATTGGTTGAGGCCTACCGAGTCTTTGGCGAACAGAACCTGACCCGCTATAAGGTGCGCACGACAGAGCCTCAAGTAGTAGCCGAAGTAGAAACAGACGAAGACGATAAGTGGTTCAACCTTGAACTTTCCGTGGAGTACGACGATCAGCGCGTACCCATCGAAATCATCTGGGAAGCATGGACCAAGGGTAAACGCTACGTTCAGCTCAAGGATGGTTCCTACACCAGCCTGCCAGAATCCTGGCTCAACAAGCTCGGCCAAAAGCTCAAGGCACTCGGATTTGATCCGGAGAAGGCCCCCAAACAGCAGTTCAACCAGTACGAGGCTCCGGTCCTTGAAAAGATTCTGGAAGATTTGCCGCAGGCTCAGACCGATGAATTTTTCGTCAAGCTGAAAGAGAAAATCAACAACTTTGACAGCATCAAGATGCTTGACCAGCCTCCGTCCCTGCAGGCGACCCTGCGTCCCTATCAGGCACAAGGACTCAGCTATTTCCACTTCCTGCGAGAGTATGGTTTCGGCGGTATCCTTGCAGATGAAATGGGTCTTGGTAAGACCATCCAGACATTGTCCTACCTGCAGTCCCTGACGGATAAAGGCATTGATGGCCCGAACCTCATTATCGTGCCCACTTCCGTTCTGCCCAACTGGGAACGTGAAGCAGAGAAGTTCGTACCGAACCTCAAGCGGTTGACCATTTATGGTGCCAAACGCGACGATTTATTCCAGCATATCAACAGTTCACAGCTGGTCATCACCACGTATGCTTTGCTGCGCCGAGATCTGGATGAATTGCTCAAGTACGAATACGTTAGTGTTATTCTTGACGAAGCACAGAACATCAAGAATCCCAATACGATAACAGCTCGCTCCGTGCGCAAACTGGATGCAGGCCTCCGCGTTTGCCTGTCCGGTACGCCCATTGAAAACAATCTTTTCGAGTTGTGGTCTCTCTTTGAATTTCTCATGCCCGGATTCCTCGGTTCTCAACACTCGTTCCAACGAGGCATCGTCAAACCCATCAAGGATGGAGACGAAGAGACCTTGGATTACCTGCGCACTCGCGTAAAGCCGTTCATCCTGCGCCGTACCAAGGCCGAAGTTGCCAAGGACCTGCCGCCCAAGATCGAAACGACGCATTACTGCGAACTTGTGGAAGAACAGCGCGAACTCTACAATGCGCTTGCCAAAAAGCTCAAAGATCAGGTGCTCAGGGACGTGGACGAAAAGGGCATGGCAAAGAGCCAGATGTCCATTTTGGACGCACTCCTCAAGTTGCGCCAGATCTGCTGCCATCCTCGCCTGCTCAAGCTCGATATGCCTGGTGTGTCAACCAACCTGCCCTCTGGCAAGTTCGACGCATTCAAGGATCTCGTGGTGGACATCATCGAGGGCGGTCACAAGGTACTCGTCTTCTCCCAGTTCGTGCAGATGCTCCATGTCATCCGCAGTTGGCTCCAGATTCGGGAAATCCCGTTCTCCTATCTCGATGGCTCCTCCAAGGACCGTTTCGAACAGGTGGATCGTTTCAACGATAACGAAGATATCCCCATCTTCCTGATCTCTCTCAAGGCTGGTGGTACAGGTCTCAACCTGACCAGTGCTGACTACGTCATCCATTACGACCCGTGGTGGAACCCCGCCGTAGAGAATCAGGCTACTGACCGTACTCACCGTATTGGACAGAAGCGTCAGGTCTTTGCCTACAAGATGATATGCCAGAATACTGTGGAAGAACGCATCCTCAAGCTTCAGGAACAGAAGAAGAGCGTTGCCGACGCCATCATTCCCGGCCAGTCCGCTTTGAAGAGCCTCTCCCGCGATGATCTGGAGATGTTGTTCGATATATAGTCTTCAAATAGGAAATACTCCTATTTACTTCTTGTAGTTCAATTGTTACCTCGTCTCTTCGAGTCCGTAACGACGTAACCACATGCAATCTATTATAGGACAGCCCATGCACCCCATGGATAAAATATATAGCGGCGCAACATACGTTTTTGATCCGCTCCATCACTTTTGGGAGAAGGATTCCACCCAACGAGCTGTTGCCGGTTTTCTTGTGTTTATTTTTATTGGTGCCCTGGCAACCATTGAGATGAAACGACAGGGCTGGGTTTCTGGCGGTTTCGCAGATCTAATCCCTACCAGCCACTATATGGCCATCAATCTGGCTTTCACTCTGGTGCTTATCCTTGAGGTCATCAGCCTCATATTTACTCTGCCCTGTTCGATATCAAAAGCTGTCGGCAAACAGTTTGAAATCCTCGCGCTCATTTTTCTCCGTAGTGCATTTAAAACACTAGCAGATTTCCCGGAGCCAATTACCGTCACGGGTTACGAGCAGGATTTGTTTATCATCCTCGCTGATGGTGGAGGCGCTATCGTCGTCTTTGCCTTGCTCGGTGTGTACACACTACTTCGGCGTAATCTGGAAGAGACACTCAAAGGCGGCCCACCGCTATTTAAATTTGTAGCTGCCAAGAAAATTGTAGCCTTGATCATGCTACTTACCTTCATCTGGATGGGTCTCAAAAACGCCAGCCTCTTCTTGTCAGGAGAGCAGCCTTTCAACTTCTTCCAAAGCTTCTACACTGTTCTAATATTCAGTGACATTTTGCTCGTTCTGATTGCACAGCGCTTCCTCCCGGAATTCAAAGCAGTATTCCGCAACTCAGGTTTTGCCCTCGCCACGCTGCTGATCAGACTGGCACTGACGGCACCGCCATACTATAATGTATGTATTGGCATTGGAGCTGCTGTATTCGCCTGCCTGCTAACACTGGTTTACAATGTCTTCTGCTCCAAATCATCACGATTCAATAGTCATCAAAGGTAGCAAGCAATCTGTAATAAGACACGTTCTCCCAAGCATATTGAGCACAAAAAAAGAGGGTGGTAATAACCACCCTCTTTTTTATTGAATTTCTGTCTCAGCCTAGAAAGGAACGTCGTCCATTCCGCTGGCTTCAGACGGGAAAGCTGGACCGAGATCCTCTTCCTGCTGCTGCGGTTGGCCACCGCCCTGCTGGGGAGCCTGCCCCTGTGCAGGTTGCTGATAGCCACCCTGTTGAGCCTGCTGCTGCGGATGACCGCCACCCTGCTGCTGGTATCCACCCTGCTGCTGGCCTTGGCCCTGCTGCTGATAGCCACCCTGCTGCTGGCCTTGCCCCTGCTCGGGAGCACGATCCAATCCCTGGATGTTGTCTGCAACGATTTCCGTGGAGTAACGATCCTGACCATTCTGGTCCTGCCACTTGCGAGTCTGCAGTTTGCCTTCAACCATTACGAGGCGACCTTTGCCTACGTAATTGCCAACAAACTCAGCCTGATGACGCCATGCAACACAACGATGCCACTCAGTCCGCTCGACCTTCTGACCTGTCTGTTTGTCGCGGTATCCCTCATCCGTAGCAACGGAAAAGTTTGCAACAGCCTGCCCGGAAGTAGTGTAGGAAACCTTAGGTTCCTGCCCAACTCTTCCGATGATGATCACTTTATTCATGCTGCCAGCCATAATATAAACTCCTTACAAAATATTTCGTATTTCAATAGAATTGACTATCAAAATTTCTTTGCAATGTCTTCCAACACGTCAAGGCAATCCTCAATCTCGTAGCTCAATTGATCAGCCGTTTGCGGGTCTCTGGCATTCAAGGCTTTCTCCACCTTAAAGCGTAATTCTTCCGCTACTTCTGATTTCTCTTTGAGCGCTTCCGCAGCAGCAGGAGAGATCAACTCGACACGAGCAGCATCAAACACTGCCTGAGCCAATTCGAGCACCCCCTTCTTGGGAATGGCTTCACCGCCCTCTCCCCAGACGAGTTTCCACAACTTGGGCCATGCCTTCTCGACATCTCCCTCGTACGACTCAGCTATTACGCGAATTTGAAGATAACGTCCCATAATGACCTACTGCTCTTCCTCTTCCCACTCACTCTGGATACGGGCAACCACATCCTGAATGACGGTAAGCTGATCTTCGGGACAAATACCAACAAGTGGCTCGTTTTCATCAACGTTGTCACCGCGACCGAAATAAACGGAGTAAATGATGCCTTCAGGACCTGAGTAGGCCAACGGTGTCTCACGCTTCATGCGGGACACAATCATGATCTCCATGCCCTCAGTCACTTTAACAGAACGCTTGCCAGACACCTTGAGTTTCTGATCCACTTCAGGAACAAAGTAGTACTTAGCACGTTCCGGTGCACGGAACAGATACAAAGCTTCCTGCAGAATCAGCTCAATAACTTCCTGACGAGTAAGGAAATGCTTGATGGTAACAAGCGGCTCACCCGCTTCAACAAACTGACCTTCCAGTTCAGTGCGAACAGATTCTACCACTCCCTTCTCAGGAGCAGCGATAGGCTTTTTGTTCTTTTCACGAGTCAGATTAGCCAGCAAGGTGCCGGGTTTTTCCCTGTAATCACCTTCACGACCATGAACTTTGTCACCTTTTTTAAGACCTGCGAATTCCACAACACCAGTGTGGGGCGCAGAGACTACGATCTCACGGTACGGAGAAGCCTTAACCTTATCGAGTAACTCTTTAATATTAAGCATTATATTTATCCTTGAAATGAGTACAAAAGTAATCCGCCTAGCATTGCACAGCAACACATCCGCGCTGTTTTAAACAAGCGGGGTTAACGATAGTATAGGTTGCGTCCACCCATGGTCAAGAGGGATTGATGAAGGTTCTTTTTGACCTCTCGGCGATCCCATATTCCATGAATATGTCCGCGTGAAAGAGCGTGATACGCGCGATGATAATCCGGCGCAACTGCCATTCCTGTCGTCTCAGTAATAACTCCGGGACCAGCGAATCCGATGTTGGAGGACTGCACCGCAAATTGGTACGGAGAACATCCAAGAAAACTGGCGACAGGCCCAGCATATGAATTAGTATCATACAATACCAAATACAAACCACCGGCATCAATATAGCGACGCACTGCAATAGTACAACGCGGCATTTGGATGACGCCGTTGACGCCTTCCTGAATACGGATGCCAGCCGTGCCATGCACATAGGCAATGAACGGCTGACGTTTGCGCCTTGCCCGTTCAGCTGCCCGAATAAATTTTTCGCCCTCGGCTGCCCCCACACTGCCGCCCCTAAAAGGAGCACACAGAACAGCTACCGTGGTCTTCACATCTTCAATAGCAGTATCAAAGGTAATGCACGCGGATTTAAGACCAGTTTTTTCCTTGGCCTTATCGAGCTTGAGATCAAACTGCTCATAGTGCAAAGGATTCATGGATTCAATTTCTCGATTGAATTCCTTGCTTTCCTGATAGCTCAGCACATTCTCTAGGTACCAACGGTACTCCATAGGAAAATGATGGCCACAGCTCGGGCAAACGCCTGCGAAATCACCAAATAAATCAGGCACCCAAAGATCAGGACAGTGATGTGTCCGCACATTGGGGCAAGAGATAGTCCGATCTTCCTGACTACGAGGACTAGTCCATTTCCACTCGCTACCGACCAAACAAGCACCATCTTCCGGACAGGACAAACGAGTCAGCTTATCGAGCACTTCCTCGCCTTTCTTCACTTCCGGAACCGTCTTACCCGCAAATGCTTTGTCCATGGTCCGCTTCAACGGCATAAGTAGCTTGTGTCGAACTAAATGCGCTTCAGCACCAAGCTCTTCAACCATAGCATCCAAACGTTTTTTCTGTCTGCCAAGCAAGTCATACCGTAGATACGAATGAGTAGCCTCAACCGCTCCCTTCGCAGCCTTACCCGCCCGTTGCATAATACCTGTGCCGTCAAGACGAGCATGTCGACTCATGGCGCGATACTTACGCTGGCGCAGTTCAACCAGTCGCTTGAGCGCAGATTTGGATAATGTCCAACGCATGAAAATAGATTCGGCTTCATCCGTCTTGCTCGCCCGCACCGCCATGGCGCGATACAGCTTCATGGACTTAACCTCGGACACAGCTTCATTGGTAGCCTGAATCAATTCACGCCGAAGCTCACGAAAAAATTCATAATGATTGGGACGCGCACCCAGCGGCGGTTCCTGCAGAACTTTATCAATATACCCATTTTTCAGGTTGTCATCTGCGGTAATACAAAGCTGGCTGGCGCACTTTTCAATCAACTCCGGGGTTGCACGTGTACCGCCGCGTAAACCGCCCTCAATTGCAGCAGCTCCTTCGGGAGAAATAACTGAATAGTAGCCGTGCGAAAGCATGATACGCCGATCGCCTAGCCCAACAGCCTCTGCACCACCGGAACCGCCCTCGGAAAAGACAGAAATAACAGGCGCACGAAGGGCCGCCATCTCATACAAATTGCGTGCAATCTGCTGCGCTGCTCCAGGCCAATCTTCAACAGGATAAGCGCCAGGAGTAAATACAAAGGTATGGACCGGAATATTCTCCGTTTCAGCAACCTTCATGTAGTGCAATGCCTTGGCATTACCCCACGGTTTGGCCGATCCGCCATTACGAAACGCCTCGCCATGCCCTTTTTCTTGCCCGATAACCATGACCATCTGATTGATGACCTTCTCCCCCACACGACGAGTAAAATACGCGCGGGCAATGAGCATGGATGGATCAATATTGAATTCGCCCCGACCACCAATTTCGGTGTAATTGTCGTAAACGTTTTCCAAGATATCCTTGAGGCAGATTCGCATGGGATGGCGCACAATGCGCACCTTATCCATAGCACTCAGACTCAGGTCGAGCTTGCGCTCGGAAAAATCAAAAAGATCTTCGAGACGAGTCAATTCCTCAGCAAGCACACTGCCTGGAACAATCTGCTCTCGCTCAAGCAAGTCATTGAACTTGGCAGTCAGCAGGCGAATATTATCGTCATTCTTCTCTGCAAAGATATCGCGAATATAGGTCAGACGGTCCTTGAGACCTTGGATTCTACGTTCATTATCCATAATTAGAACTCCAGAATCTTATCGGTCTTTTCTTTAAGGAAACGAATGTTCGTAAAGAAATTTTCTGCATTGCCCCCGGCTGTCCCAGCCAGAGTCAGCTCATCCAGGAATTGGACGCCACGAGTTTTAACCTCTTCCAGAGTATCGCCCCAGACAATAGCCAGCGCCAAGTTGGGGTCGTACTCCATGGGAATCTCGTATTCCCGATCCTGCGGCACCTGAGTGTACATCTCAAGCCAGTCATGCTCCTGCCATTCCAGCTTGGTAATGCGCCCGGCACACGGCGTAAAGCGCTTATCCGTATTCTCGGCAACAATACGGTATTCAATCCCGACACCACGGAAATCGATATCGTCCTGCGTGTAACCAAGAGGTTCACCAAGTGCGAGGCGGATCTGCTCAGTGATAATATCCACAGGTTCATCATTGACTCGCGAGATAATGGAAGACACACCATTCTCAACCTGAATGCGAGTATTCACTTCCATGAGAAACGGCTCGCCTACAGGAGTAACAATCCATTCCCACGTACCCACATTATCGTACCCAGACTCCTTTGCCATAGCCAAAGAGTACTGGGTAATATCATCAATCACCTTGTCAGCATCGAACGTGTAGGGAATCATCCCAGGCACAAAGCCCGGAGCAACTTCAACACGCTTCTGCTTGCCCGTTGATTGGATAGAACAGTTGCGAGTACCAAAATGGACTTGAACTCGGCCGCCCCGCTCACACAAGACCTGCACTTCGAGATGGTTGAAATCAAAAATTCGTTGCTCGATTAATACGCCTTCATCACCAAAATTACGTTTGGCGTAGTTCCGAATCCGTCTAAATACAGAACGGAACTCATCGAAGTTCATAACCTCTTCGATCCCCATCCCGCCACCACCAGCGGAAGCCTTGACCATAACCACGCCATCGATGATGCCCTGACTTGCCTGAAACTCAAACAAGGAAGACGCGATCTCCTCAGCCTCGACTTCACTGTACACAGGTCGATCAGAGCCCGGAACAGTGGGGACATTCAGACTACGTGCGATACGCTTGGTATTGATTTTATCGCCCAGATCGCGGATTGCCCACCATGATGGTCCAATGAATTCCATAGGACGATCGCGACGGACAACGCGCCTTGCGAATCGGAAATCTTCCGCAAAAAAACCGTAGCCGGGATGCACCGCAGTAGCACCTGCGGCATCCGCTACGGAAAAAATTTCGTTGGCATCGAGGTAGGAAACGATTTTATAAATCGCTTTATCCCCACCGAGTTCACGGGCCAACCGAACATGGCCAGAGGCTGAATCTTCAGCGGTATACACGCAGACAAAATCCAAATCGAGACGACGACACGCACGCATAACACGCATGGCGATCTCGCCTCGATTAGCAATAAGGACCTTATGACGGTCAATGGTCATGGGAGATTCCGATTATTCTTGTTCGCGCTTTTTCTTGCGAAGTTCAATAAGTCGCTTTTGAACTTCAAGTACCAATTTATCGAGCTTGGCCTGCTTCTGGCGTTCCAAGTCCACGAAATTAATACCCACGATGCCGTTATCCAGCACCCGCATGCTCTCAGCCTTGATTTCGCTTAAAAAAAGCTTCTTGTTGATCAGGAGGTCTGCGTCCAACCTCTGCCCCTCTTTAAATCCCTTATCAGGATCAAGAATGGCAAAACCGGTTGCACTTAGATCTTTGACCTCAAAGACCTTTTTCAATGCCGGAAAACGGACAGTCAGACCGGGCACCTTGGTACGAAACGCCTTTCTTAGCGCATCATCACCACCCGTGGAAATTTCTATATTAAAATCCATAATTCACCTCAAATCAGAAAGAGCTATTGTATGCTCCCCGCACTATTTACCTGTTACACGCTTTTCCAACACAAATTCAACCCTGCGATTCTTAGCACGGTATTCCTTCGTGGTATTTGGATAAATGGGATTGAGATACGCCAATCCTGTTGCGGTCAATCGGGTGGACTCAATACCCATTTTGAGTAACTCCCGCAACACATTGACGGCCCTAAGTGCAGAAATTTCCCAGTTATCCCGGAACCGAGACTTCTGACTTGGCCGAGTATTATCGGTGTAGCCAACAATCTTGATTGTCTGATCACGGTGCTGAAGGAAGAAATTCTTAAGTGTCGTGACCAACTGAACGCCTTTCGGGGTCAACCGAATCTGTCCACTTTTAAACATCACATCACCGGGGACCCGCAACGTGATTACACCATCCTCAAAGTTGGCAGAAACGAGTCCTTCCACGCCTTTCTTGGTCTGCAGCGTCTTCACATCTGCAAAAACCTTACGTTGAGACTCAATAATCTGACGACGCATAAGGGCCTGATCAATGAGTACGCCAGCCTCATCGCGGGTAATCTTGCTGGTAGCAACCTTCTCCAGCTTACCCTGAAGAGCCTGCGTAACCGATGAAAACGTCTTGGAAAACTTCTCCGTATCCAATGTGGACATGGAATAAAGCAGCACGAAGAAGACAAGAAGCAGCATGGAAAGATCGGCAAATGTGGTCAACCACTCATTGCCGCCCTCATCCTCTTCTTCTTGAAGGGATATTAAATTTTCGCGCTCATCTTTCATTAGTTACTCTCACGCTCATGTGGGGCCAAGAAAGAAGAAAGCTTTTCATAGACGAGTCTTGGGTTGTTGTTCTCAAGAATAGACTTCGCACCTTCGAAAATGACTTCAAGATGCAACTGTTCCTGCAACGTCCTCGCCTTGAGCTTTGCGGCAATGGGAATAAAAAACAGTGTAGACATGGCACTGCCATAAAAAGTGGTTAACAATGCGACCGCCATGGCCGGGCCAATGGATTTGGGGTCATTCAGCTGTGACAGCATCTGAACCAGACCGATGAGCGTTCCCATCATTCCAAAGGAAGGAGCCAGAGCTGCCAGTCGTTTGAATACATCCTGCCCCACCTGATGACGACGACGCATGGAATTAATTTCAATGGCAAGTGTTGTACGGATAATGTCTGGATCAGCGTTATCAGCGATAAGCTGGCAGGATTTTTTAAGGACCATGTTCTCAGTTTGAACGTTCTCTAGAGCGATAAGACCTTCGCGACGGCTAATCTCAGCCACTTTGACCATAATGTTGACAACATCGCGAACTTTGGTCTTACGTTGCACGAACATCTTGAATGCAGCCTTAAAGGCCTGTATGACTTCTTCAAATGGGAAAGCCACCATGATGGCTGCCAATGTTCCACCGATAACAATCATCATACCGGGGACATTAAGAAAAACATCCACAGCACCACCGATGACAATGGCACCGATGATAAGCGCGAAGCCTACAGTGAGACCAAGTAGTGTGACAATATCCATATAACGAGCCTATCCTTAAGTTCAGTCCGGTCCATGATCAGGCACAAGCATCAGTTTGCCGCAAATAAATTACATGCCCAAGCAAAGGAGTCCGCATGAAATACGTTGAGAATATTAAATACTCTGCCGCATATATACAAGAAAAGCTAGGCAAAATTCAAGAACAGACTGTTGCTTTTGTTACAGGAACTGGCCTTGGTCACCTCACCAACGCCATCACCGGACAAAGCTCACTCTCATATGACGAAATCCCCGGCTTTCCAGTTTCCACCGTTCCAAGCCACGCCGGGCAATTAATCAAGGGGGAATTCGCAGGCAAATCAGTGCTAGCTCTACATGGCCGCTTCCATCTTTATGAAGGATTTGATGCCAACGAAGTGACATACGGCATTCGGACTCTAGGCGAACTCGGGGTAAAAACACTTATTCTCACCAATGCTGCTGGGGCGCTCAATCCATCCTTTGAAACAGGCGCTCCCATGATCATAGAGGACCACATAAATCTAACAGGCCACACACCTCTGCGGGGGCCTAATGTTGAAGAATGGGGTGACCGCTTCCCGGATATGTGTGAAACCTACGACAAAGGCCTACGTGATATCGCCGTAGCCAAGGCCTTGGAATTGGGTATCCGACTCGAACGAGGTGTTTTCATGCAGATAATGGGGCCAAACATGGAAACCCCAGCTGAGACCCGTATGTACCGGGCCATGGGAGCAGACTCCATTGGCATGTCTACATGCATGGAAGCCATTGCAGCTCACCACATGGGAATCAGATTGCTGGGCATGAACTGCCTGACGAACAAGAACCTTCCGGACTGCATGAAAGAAGCATCTTTAGAGACGGTCATTGCGCAGGCGGAAAAATCTTCGGTGGCAATGACACAACTTATTAGTGAAATCCTAAAGGAAATCTGAGAAGTTACCGAATAAACAAATGAGTGGTTCCCGCCACCCGCATGGTACTTCATGCGTTACGCAATAAAAAACAGGATGGCACCTGATGAAGAAAGCGCTGCTTACACTTACGGTCCTTATGACCGTACTCATTACAGCAGGCTGCGGCAGCAGACTCTGGCAGGACACCAAAGAAGGTGCTGGTGATGCATATGATTATGCATTTGACACTTCGCCAACAGCAGTTTCATATCATGATCAAGAATCTGTCCCGATCATCGCACTCAATCATGAAGCCGCAGATGTGCTATACAAAAACGTCGGAAAATCCGAGCTGTCCAAACGCTCTCCGATTTATGTCGTCACATTTACCAACCAAAACGATCCCAATGACAAAGCCATTTTTGGCAAGGTTGTCACAGAACAGGTCTCTGATCGTTTAGTGCAACGAGGTATGCTCATTACTGCGGGTGAACCGAGTCCAAACGAACTGTTTATGCCCACAGACGTAGACCCGAAAAAGTATCTAAACCCACCTCAAGGCAACATCGACTTGCTGCCACCACGTGCAGCACGACTTTCCGGCACGTACGTCATTGGAGATAACTACATTTATATGACGGCCAAACTCACCAGACTCGATGACCGAGCGATTATCTCTGGTGCAAACTGGACCATCCCCGTTTCAGACAATGTTCGCCAACTGCTTCCACAACTAATTGAAGACAATGGCATGGCCCCGACAGTAAAAACCAAATTCGACTAACCAAAGACCACATAAAAAGGGCCACCGGAAATCCGGTGGCCCTTTTATTATTGCGATTATGTTTGACGCCTATTCACGCCAAGCTGCGCCCACATCATCACCCCACTCTTTCTTGGCGAGTCGATGACCGAGATTGAAAGCCTTGGCGTTAACTGCGCGGATTTTCTCCGGCAATATTGCTTCAAGGCTCTTGCGCATGGTTGCCTGATGAATAAACGGCAACAAGAAGGAAAGCGACCCCAGAACCACGGTATTCATGGCCTGTGCAATGCCAACCTTATCTTTGGCAAGACTCGTATACGGCAAGCCAAGGAACTGATTGGTCGGCGGCTGCTTCACAAGATCGGACTCGATAACCAGCGCTCCGCCTGGCTTGAGGTACGGATAATAGGTATTGCACGCCTCTTGTGACAGCGCGACCAGTACGTCCAAAGACTCAGCCTTCGGATAACTGATAGGATGAGAGCTGATGACCAGATCACATTTACTAGAACCACCACGAGCCTCCGGGCCGTAGCTCTGCGTCTGGGTAACATTATACCCATGACCAAGGGCCAGGCCCTGTCCCATGACTTTACCAAGAGTGATAATCCCCTGGCCTCCAAGACCGGAGAAGCGAATTTCGAAACGCTGCAATTCTTGTTGCGATTTCATTTATTTGCCCCCCTTCTTGCCTTGTTTGAGGAAGCCATTCTGCAAATCATAGTATTTCTCTTCGAAGCCAGGATTATCTTTCTCCACAAACACGCCAATAGGCAGACGATCTTCGCGCTTATCTTCAGGCAGATCGTTATAGCGATCCACATCGATAGCCGCTTTCTTCATCCACTTATACATGTCCACCGGAGTCTTGTACTTATTCTTGCGACCGTACTGGGTATGACACGGAGTGATAGCCTCGACGACGCTGAAACCGGGACGCTCAATAGCGTTGGTCAGCACCTTCTCCAGCTTCTTAACATGGAAGACAGTGCCTCGGGCCACGTAGTTGGCGCCAGCGCCCTTGGCCAGATCCACGGTATCAAAGCTCTTATCGAGCTGGCCGTAAGGATTGGTCATGGTGGTAGCACCAGCAGGTGTAGCCGGGGAGGACTGGCCGCCCGTCATGCCGTAGATATTATTATTCAGGATCAACGCGGTTACGCCGATATTGCGGCGGGCAGCGTGGATCAAGTGGTTACCACCGATAGATAGCGCATCGCCATCACCCATAATGGTGATAACGTTGAGCTTCGGGTTCGCCATTTTTATACCCGTAGCAAAGGTCAACGCGCGACCGTGAGTAGTATGAACCGTATTAAAGTCCACATACACAGCCAGACGACCGGAGCAACCGATGCCTGCCACGATGACCACATCATCCTTGGGAATTTCCAGAGAGTGAATAGAACGGATCAAGGTTCCCAGCACAATGCCATGGCCACAACCGGCACACAGCACATGGGGGAATTTCTTGTTATGCCTCAAATACTGATGGATTACTTCATTTCCAGCGAATTCATTCATGTCACTACCCCTGCATGATGACCTTGAGGATTTCCGAGGGAGTGACGATCTGGCCGTCAATGCGATTAATGGTTCGAACTGCAGCCCGGCCCATATTCACACGTTTCACCTCGCGGGACATCTGGCCCATATTCATTTCCGGCACTATGATCGTCTTGGCGTTTGCCATGATCTTTTCCTGGTGCCTTCTCGGATACGGGAACAGGGTCTTCAACTTAAGCAATCCAGCCTTAACGCCATTCTCACGAGCCTGCTGCACAGCCAGTTCTGCGGAACGAGCCACGGAACCGTATGCGATAACAACTGTGTCGGCATCTTCGGTGTTAATTTCATCCACCAACTGAATGTCATAGAAGAACTGATCCACCTTGCGATGGAGACGATCCATAAGTTCCACAACTTCTTCGGGACGCTGAGTCGGGAAGCCATTACGATCATGAGTCAAACCGGTGACGTGAAAACGGTAACCAGCGCCAAGAGGCGGCATAGGCGGTACACCACGTACGGTTTCTTCGTATGGTTTGTACCATTCAGGCGGCATGGACGGTACAGTACGAGAAAAGACTTCAAATTCGCCTTCGTTGGGAATCTCGATCTTTTCACGAGTATGAGCCGTAACTTCATCAAGCAGCAAGATAACCGGAGTTCGGTATTTCTCTGCCATATTGAAAGCCGTGATGGTCATATCCAGACATTCCTGAACATTGGAAGCAGATAATACTATAATAGGATGGTCACCATGAGTTCCCCAACGCGCCTGCTGAACATCGCCCTGTGCAGGACAAGTCGGCAGCCCCGTGGAAGGTCCTCCGCGCATGACGTTGACCAATACCAGCGGAGCTTCAGCCATGATAGCGTATCCAAGATTCTCCTGTTTCAGGGAGAAACCTGGGCCACTGGTAGCTGTAAGCGCCTTACGGCCTGCCATGGATGCGCCAATAACGGCGCCCATGCTGGCAATCTCGTCTTCAAGCTGGATAAAGACACCGTCTTCGATCTTGGGCAGGCGATTCGCCATGATCTCCATGATCTCAGAAGACGGGGTGATAGGATATCCACCATAGAATGAACACCCGGCCAACAGCGCTCCCTCGACAACAGCTTCGTTGCCAAGAGCAAAAATTTCTTTGCGTTTCTTGCGTCTGGGCATGATCTACTTCGCTCCCTTCGCAGTTTTTGCATCTTTGTCAGCGGCAGCTTTCTTGGCTGCGCCCGGTTCTTTCTCTTTTACCACGATAGCGAAGTCTGGACAGTGCAGTTCACAAAAACCGCACCGTATACAGTCATCTTCTCGTACCACGGTAGATTTGCCCTCGTCCGACAGTTCGAGCACGTTGCTCGGACAGAACTCGACACAGATACCGCATCCCTTGCACCAGGCAGGGAACACAGTGACCGAACTCTTACCTTTGTCTTTTTTGGCCATGATTCCATCCAACGAATGAAAGATATACTAGGGCACAATGCCCGCAACCCACTTTAGCCCACACCACATGGTCATTTCCCCATGCAGTTACTACCTGAATTCCTAACAGCTTCTTACGCCGTGTCCAGTAATTTTCATTTTTTTTGAGGTCGCGTTCAAAAATCGAAACGAAAAAATCAAAAAAAACGCTCAAGATTTTCACCTTGAGCGCCATTTTTGAAACGAAAAAATTAATAATCAGGACGCAATTATAGCTAAAGCATTCACAACAGATGCTGCTAACGCACTACCACCCTTCCGTCCTTCGATCGCAATGTAGGGAATATTCCTACTCATAAGCAAAGCTTTAGACTCTGCGGCATTCACAAACCCAACCGGCATTCCGACGACTAAAGCGGGAGCAACGGTACCATTATCGAAGTGTTCTACCAGCCGTATTAGTGCGGTAGGAGCGTTACCTACGACGTAAATCTCTGGCTTTATCTCATCGACTGCGACATCAACTGCTGCTTTTGCGCGAGTTATTTCTTCAGCTTTAGAGCGAGCAATTACACGTTCATCGTTCATTAGGCATCGCACTTCACAGCCGAATGGTTCAACCCTACGTACAGGAATACCACGCTTTGCCATCTCTGTATCCGTCACGATTGTGCAACCATTTTGCAGAGCTTTCACGCCTAACTCGACTGCATTTTCGTGAAAACGAACAAGATTTAACAGCTCAAAATCAGCTGTCGTGTGTATCATACGGCGCACAATTTCCCATTTATCGCCCAGATAGGGGCGAGGTTCGGGCACTTCTGAGTCAATTATACGGAACGATTCCGTTTCAATATCTTGTGGCTTCGTGAAGTTTTGAAGAGAAACATCGGCCATGCGGCCTCCTTTTATGCAGAAACGATAGCGACAGAAGCTGAAGCACCAATACGGTCAGCACCTGCTTCTATCATTGAAATGGCGTCATTAAATGTGGAGATTCCCCCACTGGCTTTCACACCTATATTCGGCCCAACAGTCTTTCGCATAAGCGCGACAGACTCGAGCGTGGCCCCTCCAGGGCCAAAACCGGTACTAGTTTTCACAAACCGCGCTCCGGCATCAACGGCAAGCGTACACGCCTGAACGATTTCCTGATCAGACAGCATTGCTGTTTCCAAAATAACTTTAACAGGAAATCCATCCGCCGCATCAACAACAGCTCGTATATCTTGCGTAACCAAAGCAAAGTCCTTCGCCTTGAAAGCGCCAAGATTGAGTACCATATCGATTTCTCGTGCGCCGTTCTTTACAGCATAGGCTGTCTCGAATGCCTTGGATTCAGGTATGGTTGCCCCCAAAGGAAATCCCACTACAGACAAAGGAACGGACGTGCTGCCTTCCAGCATTTCTGCAGCCAGAGCAATCATCGAGGGGTTAACGCATACGCCATAAAACCCATGCCGGACGGCCTCTACGCAAAGTGTGCCGATATCCGAAGGTGTTACAGCAGGCTTTAACAATGTATGGTCAATATATTTTGCAAGGTCATTGCCAGTCAGCGACATACAATCTCCATTAGTAACAATAAAACGCGGCGACAAACTGCCGCCGCGCTATTATTAGCATTATAACCAGATGAGCAGAAGTGCTATTCTTAGCGGTCTCTTGCCTGATAACGAGACAGCTGCGCCTCAAGTCGACGGCTGTAGGAAGTCAGACAGTAACAGACAATAAAGTACAGACCTGCAATCGTGATCCAAATCTCAAAAGATGCAACCATCTCACGGTTATCAACCTGAACACCTGTACGGGTTAACTCACCAACACCGAGAATCGCGGCCAGAGAAGTATCCTTAGTCAACGAAACGAACTGATTGACGAAGGAAGGAATCATATTACGCAGAGCCTGCGGCAAGATAACATAACGCATGGCCTGAGTCTGAGATAATCCAGAACCACGTGCAGCTTCCAATTGCCCTTTGGGCAGTGCCAACACTCCAGCGCGAACAATCTCACCAACATACGCGCCAGTAAAGATCATAAAGCAAACCATGGTGGTTGCAAACGCAGGTAGCGATTGGCCAAGCAAAACAGGAGCCAGGAAGAAGAACCAGAAAATCAACAACAACAGCGGCATACCACGAATCATTTCAATATAAATGACAGCCGGGGTCTTTACCCACCATCGTTTGGACAGACGCATCAGACCAGCAGCAAGACCAATCCAAAATGCGCCGAAGATACCAACTGCAGCCAGAATAATGGCCGCAAGCATCCCGCCTACGTTGTGAACAAAAGGAAAAACACCATCAAACTGGGTCTGTCCCCAAAGGAAATAATCGAAGTTGTTAATTACTACATCCCAATGCATAACTCGCCTCCTAG